>Ga0070674_100001116_pt1 | contig 14090 bp, 9 predicted proteins | sample KBSM33metaG_FD_65344 | JGI IMG/M metagenome (GOLD analysis project Ga0070674, IMG submission 65344) | Miscanthus rhizosphere microbial communities from Kellogg Biological Station, Michigan, USA - KBS M3-3 metaG | ecosystem: Host-associated > Plants > Roots > Rhizosphere > Soil ... | reverse complement strand
CGAGCTCGCCCCGCGGCGGAGATCGGGGCGCGCGGCACCCGGGCGTCGTCGTCGGGCTCCGCGAACACATAGGTCTGATTGCGACCGAGCGACTTGGCCGAGTACATGGCCGCGTCGGCGTCGCGGACAAGGTTCTCCATCCGCAGCTTGGTCCCGACCCCGCCGGCGATACCGATCGAGATGGTGACTGCGATGTCAGGCGCGCCCTCGACCGAGAAGCGCTGGCGGCCGACGAGCGTACGCAGCTTCTCCGTCAGCACGGATCCCTCTTCGACGTCGGTCTCGGTGAGGATGAGCATGAATTCCTCGCCGCCGTAGCGGCCGATCATGTCCGACGCCCGCAGGCTTTCCGCGATCGTCTGGGCGACCCCGCGGAGGACCACGTCCCCGACGGCATGGCCGTAGGTGTCGTTGACGGACTTGAAGTGGTCGATATCGACGAACGCGACCGACAGCGGTCGGCCATAGCGGGTCGCCCGTTCGACCTCGTTGAACAGGGCGGCGAGCAAGGACTGGCGGTTGGCGACGCCGGTGAGCCGGTCGTACGTGGCTCGATCGTGCGTATCGACCAACGCCGTCGCGATGTCGTTGATGGCGCGCGCGAGGCGCCGCTCCTGCGAGCTTCCCAGCGGCTCGACGTACCCGGTGTAATCGCCCGAGGCGATCCGCTCGGCGGCCTTGATGAGATACCCGAAGCGGTAGGCGAAGTGCGCCCGCACGACGATCGAGGTGAGGGCGACGCCGAGGATGGAGGCGCCGATCGCGGTCACGCCCAACCGGATGGGCGCCGGCAGCCATGCCGATGCCGTTTCGGGGACGAACAGGAGCAGGATCCCGATCCCGGCGGCGGCCCCGAGCGCCAGGATCCCGAACATACGACTCACACGGGAAGTCTGCGGTCCGGGTGGGTCCACCATGACCCTGCCGGTGGTACCGAGGGAACGTAACGGTGGTACCCCGAGCTCGCACCAGGATGGTGCGCGCCCGGCCGTCGCGAGCGGGCCTCGCTGCTATACTCCGCGAGTCCTCGACAGCAAGCGGGTCCCTGCCCGTGGACAGGAGGTCAACGATCGCGCGACTTGGGCGCATCGGCCGTCCCGTGAGGCGGTCGGGCGACCGCCGGACAGCGTTCCACCGCCGCGTCGGTGGCGCCACACGGGAGAGGTCTATCTGGGTCCCAGACCACCGGGTCGGGGCCTTTTTCATTGGGCGGCGGATGTTTCCGCCCATCGCGGCGTTGCCGTCGGCGCCCACTCGCTCACGCACGTTGGAGTGCGCTCGCTCGCGTGCTCGCCGGCGCCTTGCCCTGGACGGTCCATCCGCCGCCCTTCAATGGCGAGCTGTTTGATGCCGGCAACCGTGATCGTCGGGCTCCAATGGGGCGACGAGGGCAAGGGCAAGACGACGGACTTCCTTGCCGAGCAGACCTCGATGGTCGTCCGCTATCAGGGCGGCGACAACGCCGGCCACACCGTCGTCCGTGGCGACGAGGTGTTCAAGTTGCGGCTCACACCCTCGGGCGTGCTCTATCCGCACATGACGTCAGTGATCGGCAACGGCGTCGTCGTGAACCCCACCACCCTGATCGACGAGTTCGACATGCTCACGAACCGCGGGATCGACGTGAGTCGCGTGCGGGTCAGCCGGAGCGCGCACGTGATCATGCCGTACCACGTGGCGCTCGACCGCGGCAATGAAACGCGTCTTGCGGGTGCCGCCGTCGGGACCACCGGGCGCGGCATCGGGCCGACCTACGCAGACCGCGCATGGCGGCTGGGCCTCCGCATGGAGGACCTCGTCGACGCGAACGTGCTGCGTGACCGTCTCGGACGCGTCGTCCCCGACAAGAACCTCCTCCTCGCGTCGATGGACCAGCCCGCCTTCGATGTGGAGGAGCTGGTCGACCAGGGGCTGGGCTGGGGAGAGCGGCTGCGGGAGCACCTCGACGACACGACCTGGCTCGTCCAGGGGGCACTCAAGCGCGGCGAGCACGTCCTCCTGGAGGGCGCGCAGGGCACCCTCCTCGACATCGACCATGGCAGCTATCCGTTCGTCACCTCGTCGAACGCGGTCGCCGGTGGCGCATGCACGGGCGGCGGCATCGGGCCGCTCCAGGTCGACGAGGTCATCGGCGTCATGAAGGCGTATTCGACCCGTGTGGGCTCGGGTCCCTATCCGACCGAGCTGCTCGACGGGATCGGCCACGGCATCGCCGAACGCGGTAATGAATACGGCACGGTCACCGGGCGACCGCGCCGGGTCGGCTGGTTCGACGCCGTCCCGCTGCGGTACGCGGTAGCGGTCAACAGCGTCACCTCGATCATGCTCAACAAGCTCGACATCCTCTCCGGCATCGAGCGGTTGCGGATCTGCGTGGCATACGAGATCGACGGTCGGCGCATCGACACCTGGCCGTCGAGCGGCGCGGCGCTCGCGCGCGCGACCCCCATCTATGACGAGTTCCCCGGGTGGGCCGAACCGATCCACGACGTCCGTTCGCTGAGCGACCTGCCGGAGAATGCGCGCCGATACGTGACGGCGTTGGAGGAACATGCGGCAGTGCCGATCGTCCTCGTCTCGGTCGGACCTGAGCGAACGCAGACGATCGAGCGCGCCTGGCGCTCGATGCGCCAGCGCCAGGGGGTCCCGGCGTGACCGCTAGCGGGCTCGTCATGCCCACGCGCATCCTCGTCGTCGGCGGCGGAGCTCGCGAGCATGCCCTCGCCTGGAAGCTCAGCGTCGAACCTGGTGTGAACGAGGTCACCGTCGCGCCCGGGAGCTATGCGATCGGGGCCGAGCCGCGCGTGCGCGCGCTCAAGGACCTCGACCCCCTCGATGCCGAACGGGTCGTCTTCGTCGCCAAGGCCATCGCGGCAGAGCTCGTCGTGATCGGCCCCGAGGCGCCGCTGGCTGCCGGCGTCGTCGATGCGCTCCACAAGCACCGGATCGCGGTGTTCGGCCCTGCCGCCGCCGCCGCCCGCATCGAATCGAGCAAGGCGTTCTGCCACGACGTCGCCGTCGCGGCGGGCGTGCCGATGGCCAGATCGGCGGCGTTCGAGATCGCCGAGCGCGGACCCGCCATCGAGTTCGCGCGCCAGCTCGCAGCGGAGGGCAAGGGCATCGTCGTCAAGGCTGACGGCCTGGCCGCCGGCAAGGGGGTCACCGTCTGCGACGACATCGACGAGGCCGTGTGGGCGATCGACGCACAGATCGGCGGTGGCCCCATCCTCATCGAGGAGCGACTCGAGGGACGTGAGGCGAGTCTGATCGCGCTCTGCGACGGCAAGGAGGCACTCGCCCTGCCCTTCGCGCGCGACCACAAGCGGCTCGGCGATCTCGATGTCGGGCCGAATACGGGCGGGATGGGTGCATACAGCCCACTCGAAGACCTGCCTGATGACGCAGCCGACGAGCTCATCGAGCGCTTCCACCGCCCGATCCTGGCCGAGCTGGCGCGTCGCGGGACCCCATTCCGTGGCGCGCTCTATGCCGGCTTGATGCTGACCGTTGACGGGCCCGTGCTCCTTGAATGCAATGCGCGGTTCGGCGATCCGGAGACGCAGGTGATCCTGCCCCGACTCGCCGCCCCGCTCGGGCCGCTCCTGCTCGCGGCGGCCAAGGGCCGGCTCAAGGCCGCCATCAAGGCACTCGGCGTCGACGGTCATCGCGTCCCGCTGATCCCTGGTGCCACGCTCGGGATCGTATTGGCAGCCGCCGGATACCCGGACGTCCCGAGATCCGGCGACCCGATAGAGGGTCTCCACGCAGCCCGGGCCTCGGGCGCGCTCCTATTCCACGCCGGGACGGCACGTGATGCCGACGGTGGCTACCGCACCGCGGGCGGTCGTGTCATGACGGTCGTCGGTCGCGGCCCCGACCTCGCATCGGCCCGCGACCAGGCCGAGATGGCCGCTGGGATGATCTCGTTCGACGGACTGCAGCGGCGCCGCGACATCGGTCTTCAGGCGCTGTACGGCTCGGGTGCCTTCGCCGTCGGGTCGGCGCGGTGATCCGGCGCTACACGCTCCCGGAGATGGCCGAGATCTGGTCCGATCAGGCCCGCTTCGAGCAGATCCTCCGTGTCGAGCTCGAGGTGGCGCGCGCCCAGGCGGCGCGTGGCCTCGTTCCGCCGGCGGCGCTCGAGGCGATGGAGACGCGGGCCACCATCGATGTCGATCGCATCGCCGAGATCGAGCGCACGACCGATCACGACATCATCGCGTTCGTCAGTCAGGTCGCCGAGTCGATCGGCCCGGAGGGGCGGTATCTCCATCTCGGCCTGACGAGTAGCGATGTCGTCGATACCGGACTCGCGCTCCAGCTTCGAGCGGCGGGTGACCGCCTGCTCGACGACGCCGACCGTCTCATCGGGGTCCTCGTCGCGCGGGCACGGGCGGAAGCGGACACGACCATGATGGGGCGGACCCACTCGGTGCATGCCGAGCCGACGACGTTCGGGCTCAAGGTCGCCGGGTGGGCGTTCGAGATCGATCGAGGCCGCCAGCGACTCGCGACGGCCGTCGACGAGATCGGCACGGGCAAGATCTCCGGGCCGGTCGGCACGTACAGCCACCTCGACCCGGACATCGAACGCGACGTGCTCACGGCGCTCGGCCTGCACGTGGACCCGGTGAGCACCCAGATCGTGCAGCGCGACCGCCATGCGGCGCTGCTGACGGCGATCGCGATCCTCGGTGGGAGCCTGGAGCGCATCGCGACGGAGGTCCGCAACCTGCAGCACACCGAGATCGGCGAGGTCCAGGAGCCGTTCAAGGTCGGCCAGAAGGGCTCGAGCGCGATGCCCCACAAGCGCAACCCGATCCTCGCCGAGCGGATCTCCGGTCTCGCTCGACTCCTGCGCGGCTACGCGCAGACCGCGCTCGAGGACCAGCCGCTCTGGCACGAGCGCGATATCAGCCATTCGAGTGCGGAACGGGTCATCCTGCCGGACGCGACGACCCTGCTCGACTACATGCTGGTCCGGATGACGACCCTCATCGAGGGGCTCGTCGTCCGATCCGAGCGGATGCGCGAAAACATCGCCCGCGGTCTGGGGCTCCACGCCAGCAGCCGCGTCCTCGTCGCGCTCGTGGAGAAGGGTGGCGTCGGACGGGACGAGGCGTACGCCATCGTCCAGCGCGCCGCCCTCCGCGCCGCCGACGAACGGGCGCCCTTGCGCGATCTACTCGCGGTCGACCCGGTCGTCGCACAGAGGCTGCCGCTCGAAGCGCTCGACGCGTGCTTCGACGAAGCGACGTTCCTGCGCAACGTCCACGAAGTGATCGCGCGGCTCGACACCCTCGCGCGTCCCGCGCCGGAGCCCACGACGGAGTCGACGCATGTTGACGGCTGATCGCTTCGTTCGGTCGGGCAAGGTCCGCGACCTGTACGACCTGCCCGACGGTCAGCTGCTGATGGTCGCGTCCGACCGGATCAGCGCCTTCGACGTCGTCCTGCCGACGGAGATCCCGGACAAGGGTCGGGTCCTGACGGGTCTGTCCCGGTTCTGGTTCGCCGAGACCGCCGGGGTCGTGCCCAACCACCTCCGCTCGGTCGCCGTGGACGACCCCGATCTACGCGGCCGTTCGATGATCGTCGAGGGGGTCGACGTGATCCCATTCGAGGCCGTCGTACGTGGTTTCCTCGCGGGTTCGGGGTGGAAAGGCTACGTCGCGACCGGCCACGTCTGCGGCATCCGCTTGCCGCGCGGACTGAGCGAGAGCGAGCGCCTGCCCGAACCGATCTTCACGCCCGCGACCAAGGCCGACCAGGGCGCCCACGACGAGAACGTCTCATTCGAGGCGATGAGCGAGGCACTTGGCGTCGACCTGGCCAAGCGCGTGCGACGCGCAGCGCTCGACCTCTATGCGGCCGCGATCGGCGTCGCGGCTCGCGCCGGCATCCTGATCGCGGACACGAAATTCGAGTTCGGCTTGCGACCCGGCACCAAGGAGCTCGTGCTCATCGACGAGGTGCTGACACCCGACTCGTCCCGCTTCTGGGACGCCTCGATCTATGCGCCCGGTCGCCCGCAGGCGAGCTTCGACAAGCAGTTCGTGCGCGACTGGCTCGAGACGCAGCCCTGGGACAAGAGCGAACCCGGTCCATCGCTGCCGGCGTGGATCGTCGAAGGGACGCGGGAGCGCTACGTCGCTGCCTACGAACGGATCACCGGTGCCAGCTTCGAGCGGTACCTCAAGGAGGACGTGATCGCCCGATGAGCAGCCATCGATTCGCGGTGAATGTCACGCCCAAACCGGGCATCCTCGATCCGCAGGGGCGGGCCGTCGAGGGCAGCCTCGACCATCTCGGGATCGAGGGCGTCCACGCCGTCCGCGTCGGGCGTCGCGTCGAGCTCAGCGTCGACGCGTCGGATGCCGCGTCGGCCCTAGCCGTCGTCGAACGCCTCGCCTCGGAGCTGCTGGCGAACCCGCTCATCGAGGCGTACGCGATCGAGGCCATCGAGCCCGTCGAGGCGGTCGCCTGATGCCCGTGCGCATCGGCGTCGTCGTCTTCCCCGGCAGCAACTGCGACCGCGACACGCTCCATGGGCTCGAGCTGGCCGGTGGCGAGCCCGTCGCCCTCTGGCATGAGCAGGCGACGCTCGATGGCGTCGCGGCGGTCATCCTGCCGGGCGGTTTTGCCTACGGCGACTATCTTCGGGCCGGCGTGATCGCCCGTTTCAGCCCTGTGATGCGAGCGGTCGAGGCATTCGCGGCTGATGGCGGGCTCGTGCTCGGGATCTGCAACGGCTTCCAGGTCCTTGCCGAGGCCGGGCTCGTCCCGGGAGCGCTGCTGCGCAATCGTGGTCTGCGTTTCCTGGGTCGCGACGTCCGGATCGCCGCCGAGCGGCTCGACACGCCGTTCACCCACGGCCTGGCGGCCGGGGGCGCGCCGCTCCGGATGCCGATCGCACACGGCGAGGGCTGCTACTACGCGGACGACGCGACGCTCGACGCGCTGGAGGCTGAGGGCCAGGTGCTGTTCCGCTACGTCGACGAAGAAGGTGGACAGGCAGCCGAGGACGATCGCGAGCACAACCCGAACGGCAGCCTCCGGGCGATCGCCGGCGTCCTCAACGCTGCGGGGAACGTCGCGGGGCTGATGCCACACCCCGAGCGCGCGTCCGAATCGATCCTCGGGTCGGATGAGGGCCTCCCGATCATCCGGTCGCTCGTCGAGAGCGCGGCGCGAGCTGCGGCAGGCGAGCGACCCTTGGCGTTGGTCGCCGCGTCATGACGATCGCGGAGCCGGAAGCGGTGGGCGAGCCCGCGGAGCCCGTCGAGCCGTTGCATCGACAGCTCGGGCTGACCGACGACGAGCTTGAGGCGATCCGTGAACGACTGGCCGGACGGCAGCCCAACGAGCTCGAGCTCGCCATGTTCAGTGTCATGTGGAGCGAGCACTGCTCGTACAAGAGCTCCAAGCCACTCCTGGGCACGCTTCCAACGGCGGGCGCGGGTGTGGTGGCCGGCCCGGGTGAGAACGCCGGAGTGATCTCGATCGGCGACGGGCTGGCGGTCGCCTTCAAGATCGAGAGCCACAACCACCCGTCGGCGGTCGAGCCGTACCAGGGAGCTGCCACAGGGGTGGGCGGGATCCTGCGCGACATCTTCACGATGGGCGCGCGACCGATCGCGGTGCTGGATGCGCTGCGCTTCGGTGACCCCGCCGATGTTCGCACCCGGCACCTTGTCGACGGCGTCGTCGGTGGCGTCGGCGGATATGGCAACTGCGTCGGCATCCCAACGGTCGGTGGCGAGCTCGTCTTCGACCCGAGCTACCAGGGCAACCCACTCGTCAATGTGATGGCCATCGGGGTGCTCGAGGAGCGTCACCTGACACGTGCGGCGGCGCCAGGACCCGGCAATCTCGTGGTCCTGTTCGGCTCGACGACCGGCCGCGATGGGATCGGCGGGGCGTCGGTCCTGGCGAGCGCGACGTTCAGTGACGCAGATGCGTCGAAGAGGCCCTCCGTGCAGGTCGGTGATCCGTTCGCTGAGAAGCTGCTGATCGAGGCGTCGCTCGAACTGATCGAGCGCGGGCTCGTGGAGGGTCTACAGGACCTCGGTGCCGGGGGCATCACCTGCGCGACATCGGAGACTGCCGATAGGGCCGGGACCGGGATCACCGTCGACCTCGACGCGATCCCGCTGCGCGAGCCCGGCATGGCGCCGTTCGAGGTCATGATCTCGGAGTCGCAGGAGCGCATGTGCGCGATCGTCCGGCCGGACCGGTGGCCGGACGTCCGCGAAGTCGCCGAGCGATGGGGTCTGCCGGTCGCGGTCATCGGACGCGTCACGGACGATGGCGACATCACGGTCACGAGCGGTGGCGCGGAGCTCGCCCGGATCCCGGCAGCGGCATTGACCAGCGACGCGATCGTCCACCAGCGCGTCGCACGGGCCCCTGAGCATCGGCGAGCGGCCCCGGCGCCGGGTGCCCCGACAGGAGCGAGCGACCGACTACCCGAGCGCGGGATGGATCCCGGTGCCGTGCTCCTGGCCCTCCTCGGTTCGCCGAACCTCGCCTCCCGCCGCTCCGTGTTCGAGCGCTATGACTCGACGGTCGGGACGGACACCGTCGTCGGCCCGGGACATGGGGCAGCCGTGATGCGGATCAAAGGAACGTCGCGCGCTCTCGTCGCGGCGACGGACGGCAACCAGGCGGTCGGTGTGCTGGATCCGCATCTCGGCGCGGCGATGAGCGTCGCCGAGGCGACCCGTAACGTCAGCATCACCGGCGCGCGGCCGCTCGGTGTCACGAACTGCCTCAACTACGGCGACCCCACCCGTCCCGAGGCGTTCTGGCAGCTGACCGAGGGTGTCCGCGGTCTCGCCGATGCGTGCCGCGCCCTCGGCCTGCCCGTTACGGGCGGCAACGTCTCGCTGTACAACGAGTCGCCCGCCGGCTCGATCGCCCCGACGCCGGAGATCGGGGTCGTCGGCCTCATCGACGACGTCGCCGCGCTGGTCGGCCCGGCGTTCGTCACGGACGGCGACGCGATCCTCCTCGTCGGCGAGGCGACCTCCGGGCTCATCGGCTCGTCCTACGCGGCGCTTGCGGGGACGACCGTCGAGGACGGCCTGCCCTCGCTGGATCTCGTCCGCGAGGCTGCCGTGCAGGGGTTCGCCCGCGACGCGATCGACCGCGGTCTCGTGGAAAGTGCCCAGGACGTGTCCGGCGGTGGGCTCGCGGTCGCGCTCGCCGAGGCAGCGATGTGGGGCGGGCGTGGTGCCGCCGTTCGCGTGCCCACCTCGATGTCGCCGGCGGTCGAACTCTTCGGCGAGAGCCCATCGCGGATCGTCGTCACGACGACGCAGCGGCACGCGCCGGCGCTCGCGTTGCTGGCCCGTCAGCATGGACTGCCTGTCGAGACCCTCGGGAGCGTCGGCGGCGACCGGCTCCAGATCCAGCTCGTCGGGACGAGCTCCACCGGCGCCTCGGAGGAGCGCGGCAGCACGATCGCCGACGTCCTCGACGTACCTCTCACCGCGCTCCGGCATGCCTGGGATCACGGGCTGACCCGCGCACTCGGCTGGGGGAACTGAGATGTGTGGTGTTTTCGGGGCAGTCCTCCCCGGCGGCGAGCCGACCGAAGCCGCCGCGATCGCGACGCTCGGTCTGTTCGCACTGCAGCACCGCGGTCAGGAGTCCGCCGGGATCGCCGTGAGCGACGGCGAGCAGCTGATGCTCTACAAGGACCTCGGGATGATCGGCTCGGTGCTCGACGAGCGGCGCTTGCCGAGTCTCCGCGGGAACCTTGCCATCGCACACTGCCGTTACTCGACGACTGGTTCGACGGTGTGGGAGAACGCACAGCCGACCTATCGCCAGGGGCCGCGCCGGGCGATCGCGATCGGGCACAACGGGAACCTCGTCAATACGCGCGAGCTGCTCGGCCAACTGGCAGGCGGGCGAGCCCGGCTGCCTGCATCGACGGACACGGAGCTTCTGACCGCGCTCCTGGCCGACGAACCCGCCGCGGACACCGTGGAGGCACTGCAGCGCGTCCTTCCGCGTGTCCGGGGCGCCTTCGCGCTCGTGGTCCTCGACGACAAGCGCGTCATCGGCGTTCGCGACCCGCACGGGTTCCGACCGCTCGTCCTCGGCAAGCTCCCCCCGAACGCGCGAAAGCCGGGCGGCCCGAACGACGGCGGCCTCTGGAGCGAGGAGGCGACCGGCTGGTGTCTCTCGTCGGAGACTGCCGCGCTCGACATCGTCGGTGCGGAGTACGTGCGCGACGTCGAGCCCGGGGAGATCGTCGTGCTCGAGCAGGGTCAGGCGCCACGGTCGATCCGCTACGCCGAGGCGGATCCCGCCCTGTGTGTCTTCGAGCTCATCTACTTCGCGCGACCGGACTCGTACATGGAGGGTCGCAACCTGTACGAGGCGCGCCGGCGGATGGGCGAGCAGCTCGCCGTCGAGCATCCCGTCGACGCCGACCTCGTGATCCCGGTCCCGGACACGGGCGCTCCAGCAGCCGCCGGATACGCCGAGGCGAGCGGGTTGCCGTACAGAGAGGGGATGTACCGCAACCGCTATGCCGGGCGGACGTTCATCCAGCCCTCGCAGGGGATGCGCCACCGCGGGGTCACGATCAAGCTCAACCCGATGCGCGAGGTCGTCGCCGGGAAGCGCCTGATCGTGGTCGACGATTCGATCGTCCGCGGCACGACCACGAAGCGCATCGTCGACTTGCTACGGCGCGCCGGGGCAAGCGAGGTCCACGTGCGCATCAGTGCGCCGCCGATCTACCACCCGTGCTTCTACGGCATCGACACGTCGCTCGAGACCGAGCTGATCGCGGCCACCCACTCGATCGACGAGACCAAGGAGTTCATCGGGGCCGATTCGCTGGGCTACCTGTCGATCCGTGGCGTCCTCGCGGCGCTGGACCTGCCCTACGAGCGGTTCTGCTTCGCGTGTTTCGACGGCAACTATCCGGAGCCCGTCCCGTACGACGTGGAGGGGCGCAAGTTCATCCTCGAAGAGGCGTTGACGACGGCCCGTGACTGATCACGCCGGCGGCGCGCGGCGGCGCTCGGCGTATCGCCACGCCGGCGTCGACGTCGATGCCGGCGATCGCGCGGTCGAGCTCATGCGCGGGCATGTCGACTCGACTCGGCGACCCGAGGTGGTCGGCGGTCTGGGCGGGTTCGGCGGCGCGTTCTCGATCCCGGCCGGATACCGTGAGCCGCTCCTCATCGCCTCGACCGACGGCGTCGGTACGAAGACGGCGATCGCCGCGTCGGTCGGCCGATTCGACACGATCGGGATCGACCTTGTCGCGATGTGCGCCGACGACGTCGTGTGCACTGGCGCCGAGCCACTCGCCTTCCTCGATTACGTCGCCGTCGGACGTCTCGACCCCGTCGGCGTCGCCGAGCTCGTCGGCAGCGTCGCCGCGGGCTGTCGCGAGGCCGGAGCCGCGCTCGTGGGCGGCGAGACCGCCGAGCACCCAGGGCTGATGGATGCCGACGCGTTCGATCTCGCGGGATGCTGCATCGGCGTGGTCGAACGGTCGCGCGTGATCGACGGATCCGCCGCGCGTGCCGGCGACGTGATCGTCGGACTGGCTGCGAGCGGGCTTCATGCCAACGGGTTCTCGCTCGTCCGCTCGTTGGTCGCGCAGTGGGATCTCGATCTCGCGGAGCCGTACCAGGCGCGGTTGCGGCGGACCCTCGGGGACGAGGCGACCGACGCGGCAGTGGGCGACGCGCCACAGGAGACGATGGCGACCCTCGGCGAGGTGCTGCTGACCCCCACGCGCATCTACGCCAGGGCGGTGCTCGCCGTCCGCGCCGCCCTCTCGGACGAGGGTCATGACATCCGCGGTGCGGCACACATCACGGGTGGCGGGGTCCCCGGCAATGTCCCGCGTGCCCTCCCGGAACCGCTCGGAGCGAGGCTGGACCCCGAGCGCTGGTCGATGCCGTCGGTGCAGCGGCTCTTCGGGGCGCTCGGCGGGCTCGACGACGCCGAGCTGCGGGCAACGTTCAATGGTGGTCTCGGCATGGTCCTGGTCGTCCCGCCAAAGGCGATCGCAACGACCCTCAAGACCCTCGATGGGCTGGACGTTCCGGCGGCGGTGGTCGGCGAGGTCGTCGAGGCCGAGCGGCTCGGCGGCGAGCGCTACGCCGAGGGACCGCTGGAGTCGGTCGCATGACCGGGGAGGCCCGGCCCGGACCGGCGCGCCTGGCCGTCGGCGTGTCGGGAGCAGGGTCCAACCTGCGCGCGCTCCACGAGGCGGCGCGGCGAGGCGAGATCGGTGGCGACATCGTGCTGGTATTCGCCGACCGGCCGTGCCCCGCGCTCGACTGGGCGGCGGAGGAGGGGATCGATACGGCGCTCGTTCCGGGCGGCGAGGACGCCGCGGTTGCCGAGGTGCTCGCCGGTGCCCACCCCGATGTCGTCGTGCTGGCCGGTTACATGCGGGTCGTCGGGCCACGCGTCGTCAGGACGTTCCAGAAGCGGATCCTCAACGTCCATCCATCCCTGCTGCCAGCGTTCCCAGGGGCCTACGCGATCCGCGACGCGCTGGCAGCTGGTGTCGCCGTGACGGGCGTGACCGCCCACCTCGTCGATGCCACGCTCGATGGCGGGCCGATCTTGGCACAGGAAGCTGTACCCGTCCTCCCTGACGACGATGACGAGCGCCTCCGGGAGCGGATCCAGGCCGTCGAGCACCGGCTGCTGCCACGGATCGTGGCGCTGGTCGCGGCCGGCGCGATCAGCGTCGATGAGCTGACGGGCCTCGTGACGACCGATCTCGGCGTCGCAGACGCCACGGTCCCCAAACCGCGACGCGCGCTGCTGTCGGTATCGGACAAGACCGACCTCGTCGAACTCGGCACCGGCCTCGTGGCCCGCGGGTTCGAGCTCGTCTCGACCGGCGGCACGGCCCGGACGCTGCGCGACGCCGGGCTTCCGGTGACCGACGTCGCGTCCGTGACCGGCAGCCAGGAGATGCTCGACGGCCGGGTCAAGACGCTCCATCCGCGGGTCCACGCCGGCCTGCTCGCGGACCTGCGTCTCGAGGATCATCGCCAGCAGCTGATCGCGGCAGGTATCGCCCCATTCGAATTGGTGGTCGTCAACCTCTATCCCTTCGCGGCCGCCCTCGAGCGGCCGGGGATCACCGTCGACGAGCTCATCGAGGAGATCGACATCGGTGGGCCGTCGATGGTTCGGGCCGCTGCAAAGAACCACGCCAACGTCGCGATCGTGACCTCGCCGGCTCGCTATGCCGACGTCCTCGCGGCGCTCGATACGTCGACCGGGCTCGACGACCGGCTCCGGCGTGCGCTCGCCCTCGACGCATTCGCGCACACGGCAGCCTACGACGCGCGGATCGCAGCGGAGCTGCCCGGTCGGATGGCAGCCGCCGGTCTTCTCGACCCGCCCGAGGATCCGTACCCTGCGACCCTGTCGATCGCGCTCGAGAAGGTCGAGACGCTCCGCTACGGCGAGAACCCGCACCAACCGGCGGCGCGCTATCGGCGCCCGGGCTCGACCATCGAGGATGGGCTGTTCGGCGTCGAGCGCGTCCCGCTCCAGGGCAAGCCGCTCTCGTACAACAACGTGCTGGACGCTGCCGCGGCGTCGGCCCTCGCTCGGGCCTTGCGCGGACCTGGCGTCGTCATCGTCAAGCACACCAACCCATGTGGCGCGGCCGAGCGCTCCACCCTCTTCGAGGCGTGGTCGGCGGCCCTGGAGGCCGACCCGGTCAGCGCGTTCGGCGGCGTCGTTGCCCTGACGCGAGAGGTCGATAGTGAGATGGCGGAAGCGCTGACATCGATCTTCCTCGAGATCGTCGTCGCGCCCGACTACACGTCCGGCGCCCTCGAGATCCTGGCCACGAAACCGAACCTCCGTGTGCTCGTGGACGCGGCGCTCGCTTCCGACGAGCCGCTCCCACCGAGCGCGATCTCGCCGATCGGATCGATCCGGACCGCGGGCGGTGCCGTCCTCGTCACCGCGCCCGACATCGCGGCGGACGTGGCAGCGACGTGGTCCTGTGCGACCCGTCGCGCCCCGAACGATGACGAAGCGCTCGACCTCGATCTCGCCTGGCGCCTCGTACGCGG
>Ga0070674_100001113_pt1 | contig 14099 bp, 10 predicted proteins | sample KBSM33metaG_FD_65344 | JGI IMG/M metagenome (GOLD analysis project Ga0070674, IMG submission 65344) | Miscanthus rhizosphere microbial communities from Kellogg Biological Station, Michigan, USA - KBS M3-3 metaG | ecosystem: Host-associated > Plants > Roots > Rhizosphere > Soil ... | reverse complement strand
AAGGACCGGTGGCGGCGCCCTCCTCGGTCAGCTGGACATCGCGGCACAAGAGCACGGCCTGGTATGTCCGGTGGGGGTCGTCGGTCACACGGGCGTGGCCGGGTTGACGCTCGGTGGCGGAGTCGGCCGCCTCCAGCGCAACTTCGGACTGACCATCGATAGCCTCCGCTCGGTCGAACTGGTGACGGCCGACGGACGCGTCGTCACGGCAACGGCTGACGAGGAGCCCGACCTGTTCTGGGGGCTGCGTGGCGCCGGCGCGAACTTCGGGATCGCGACGAGCCTCGAGTTCGAGCTGCACCAGTTCTCCGGGACCCTGCATCGCGGAGTCCACATCCACCCGGCGTCGGACATCCACGACCTGTGGGCCATGTTCCGCGACTTCGCGACCCGCGCACCCGAGACGGTCGCGGCGATCTTTACGGTGGCCCTCGCGGAGCCTGCCGCGTCCTACGCGGACGCCGTCGCCGGCCAGCCCATCGTGGTCATCTCCTACAACCACAGCGGGGCAGGGGAGGACGTCGAGCGCGACGTCGCGCCGCTCCTCGCCGGGCCGAAGCCGGCGTCGGCGAGCGGGACGACCGAGCCCTATCTCCAAGCCCAGCGCTCCAGCGACCTGCTCCTCGATTGGGGCTCGCGGAGCTTCATCATGGGGGGCTACCTGGCCGACTGCCCACCTGACGTCCTCGACGCGTTGGTCGAGCATGTCGAGCAGGTACCCGGGGAGAGCAGCATCTCGATCACCGCGATGGGCGGCGCGATCGATCGCCTGCCAGATGAGGCGAGCGCGTACACCGGTCGCGGCCGGCCGTTCGACGTCAGCCCTGACACGTCATGGTCCGATCCCGCCCTGGACGGGGCGAATGCGACGTGGGTCCGGGACGCGATGGCGATCGTCGAACCCCACCTCGTCCCCGGCCGCTACATCAACGAGCTGTCCGACGGCGGACCGGAGATCACCAGGAGCAGCTACGGCGACGCGAAGCTCGAGCGCCTCCGCCAGATCAAGCGCGCGTGGGATCCGACGAACGTCTTCCGCCTCAACCACAACATCGATCCCGCCTAGGACGGCGGGAGCCGCATCTCGAATCGTCGGTGGCCCGCGGTATCGACGATCCCGGCCTCGAGCGTCCCGTCGGCATCGATCTCGAGCGTGCCGAAGTTGAACCACGACTTCGCCTGCTCCCACGTCGTCACGTCCGTGGCAGCGGCCGGTCCGACCATGGCGAGCCGCTCCGGCGAGAGCGTCGTGTCGAAGTCGAGGTTCGGGAAGATGCCGGAGTTCATCGGGCCGGTCGCCATCTCATAGACGTGGAAGCCGGGCGAATCCGAGAACGGCGTGTAGCGGAAGACCTCGCCGAAATGGACATCGGTCGTGATCCAGAACAGGTCGTCGACCGCGTGCTGCTGCGCGAAGCGCAGGATGTCGAGGAGCTCGCGCTCGAAGCCGGTCGCTTGATCGAAGTTCGCCCAGCCGTCACGGCCGTTCGCCGCCGGGAAGCCGGTCGGGACCGAGATCGGCACGCTCGAGACGACGACCTTCCATATCGCGGTCGATGAGACGAGCGTCGTCTTGAGCCAGGCGCGCTGCTTCGCACCAAGCATCGACTTCGGGGTGGGCTGATCGTCAAGCGCGCTGTTCGCGTCGCGGTACTGACGCGTGTCGAGCACGATGAGCTCAAGGTTGGCGCCGTACCGGATGGACCGGTATAGCCGGTCGGGGTCGGCTGGATCCCGTGTGATCGGCGTGTAGTCCAGGAACGCCTGCCGACCGAGCGGCATCAGATGCACCGCGGGGTCGTAGGGCGGCGTCGCACGCGTATCCGTGAGCGGTCCGAAGTCGTTCACGACCTCGTGGTCATCCCACACGCCAACATAGGGCGCAAATGCGAGCAGCGACTGCAGGCCCGCATCGGACCGGTTGTAGTGGTAGTGCGCCCAGAAACCGGGGAGGTCGGTCGCCTGCGCCTGCGCGCGAGCGATCTGGGCATTCCCATACCGCCCGACGGGAAGGCACACATCGTCCGCGTAGATCATGTCGCCAAGGCCGACGAAGATGTCCGGATCCCAGTCCTCGATCGTGCGGGCGATGGGCACGCCGTCGGTGACGTCACGGCACACGTTCTGGCCTGACACGTCGCCGCCGTAGGCCAGGCGCACGTCGGCCGGCTCGTTCGGATCCGGCGCTGTTCGGAAGGACCCCTCGACCTCGGGACCGTGAGCCCGACCGGACGGTCCCTCGCTCACCCAGGTTCGATAGCGATAGCGGGTGTCGGGGCGGAGTCCCTGGAGGGGGATCTGCCCGGCGAAGTCATGGTCGGCGGTCAGCTCCACGGGTGCGATCGCGCGATGGGCGCCCCCGGCAAGGCGCACATTCAGCCGACCCTCTGCGGCACCTCGGGCCCACAGGATCGCCGAATCGGCGCGCACGTCACCGATCACGACACCATGGGTGATGACCGGGCCGCCGCCAGCGGCCGCGACGGCTGGTGATGATGGAGCCAGGAGCAGGAGGGAGACCGCCATCGACAGCGGCACGCGGACGACTCTCATGGCACCCCCTTGCCGACTCGGACCGTGAGTCGTCCAGCCTACGCTCGAGGACGACCTACCGATCGACGGTCTTGGCCTCGAAGATCTCCCACTGACCAGGCACGCCACGCAGGGTCGTCTCGCCCAGCGCCTTGAACGTGAGGTCCGTGCCGGTGACGAGGTCGCGGATCGTCTTGGTGACGACGATCTGACTCGGCGCCGCCGCACCCATCACCCTCGCAGCGATGTGGACCGCGATACCGCCGACACCGGTCTCGCGGCGCTCGATCTCCCCCGTGTGGACGCCAGCCCTGGTCTCGAACCCGAGATCCCGCGCCGCGTCGATGAGCCCGAACGCGCAGCGGAGCGCGCGCGTCGGGGCGTCGAAGACGGCCATGACACCGTCGCCCGCGAACTCCACGTTCTGACCGTGCCAGCGCTCGACCTCGCCCCGGACGACACGCTGGTGCTGCTCCAGCAGCTTCTTCCACGCGCGGTCGCCCATGACGGAGGCGCGTCCCGTGGAATCGACGATATCGGCGAATAGCACCGTCGCGAGCGTGCGATCGATGTCTTCAGCGGCCTGGAGGGAGCGCACCTGCTCGCGCGTCCACTGGTACTCATCGAAGAACCGGCCGGCCGGGATCTCCGAGTCGGGCACGTACCGCAGCAGGACGACTCCGGACCCGAACGTTCGCGACTCGGTGAGGCGCAGGTAGTGGGTGTCGATGCGGTCGTGGAACAACCGCTTGCCACTGCCAAGGATGACCGGATAGATGAGGAGCCGATACTCGTCGACGAGTCCATGGCGGAGCAGCTCGTCCACGAGATCGGGGCTGCCGTAGACGAGCATGTCGCCGCCAGATGCTTCCTTGAGCTTGGCGACCCGCGCTGCGATGTCACCCGAGATGATCGTCGTGTTGTTCCAGTCAGCTCGCTTGAGCGTGTTGGACACGACGTACTTGGGGATGCTGTTCATCTTCGCGATGAGTTCCTGATCGCCGACGGTCTGCGTCGGCCAGAAGGCCGCCCAGATCTGCCACGTCCGCCTGCCGAGGAGGAAGGCATCCGCGGACATCGCCTGACCCTTGTTGAAGACCTCGTCCTCATCGGTCTGGAAGCGCAGTGCCCAGGCGTTCCGACCGCTGCGATGCTCGTCGAACCCGGGTGCCTCGATGATCCCGTCGAGCGTCACGAACGCCGTCACGATCAGCTTCATGCCCAGAAGCCTAGTCTGCGGAGGCTCCGGCGAACGGATCGTCCCAGCCGAGTCCGCGCGGTCAGGCGCTTCCGCGCGTTCGATCGCGGTCGACGATCTCCTTGTCGAGGCGCTCGGCGGCATGATCGACCGCCGCTCGCAGGTCGGAGGTTGCGGTCGGCCCGGCCCATCCGAATGCCACCGAGACGAGGTCGGGCGTCCTGATCTGGCGATCGCACGCTGCGCGGGCACGTTCCACGAAGTTGATGGCTGCGATCTCGTCGGTCTCGATGAGGAGGATCCCGAAACGCGAAGTCTCGAGGCGGGCGATGTGATCGCTCGATCGGACCTCGACGGCGAGCGTTCTTGCAAGCTGGACGAACAGTCGGCCAGCCGCGTCTGCGCCCCACACGGCGGAGAAGCTGTCGACCCCGAAGAGCTCGGCCAGAACGATCGTCGCCGGACCGTGATAGCGCTTCACGCGCGCCGTTTCACTGGAAAGGATCCGATCCCACAGCCGCGGCCCATCCGTGCCTGTCAGTTGGTCGGTCCATCCATGTGGCTCGACGCGCCATTCGATGACGCCCGCTTCGCCGGTCGTCGGGCCTGTCGTCTCCGTCGGATCTGCTGCCGGTTCCACGCCTACCCTCACGCACGCCCGCGCGGGCCCCGGACCCCTTGGCGGACGTGTCGATGATGCCTAGGTTCCGGGCACTATGACCCGGCGTGAGATGTACCTCTTCAAGCGGCGAAAGTCCCGTTCGTTGCCGGATCGCGCCGGTATCCTCCGCCGGTGCTGCTTACGGGCCGCGTCACCGACTCGCTCGTCCCGACGAGGCTCGGGCGGAGCTTCCGCTGGCTGCTTGCGTCATCGATCATCACGAACATCGGTGACGGGATCGCGCTCGCCGCCGGTCCGTTGCTCGTCGCGTCGCAGACGCGCGATCCGTTCATCGTCTCGTCCGCCGTCCTCGTCCAGTGGCTGCCGAATCTGCTCTTCGGCATCCCGGCCGGGGCGATCGCCGATCGCATCGATCGTCGCCGGATCATCGCGGGTGTCAACCTCGCGCGGGCCGCGGTCCTCGCGGTACTCGCCACGACGATCGCGGGCGGGGCGATCAGCATCGTCGTCGTCCTCGGTGCCCTGTTCATCCTGGGCACAGCCGAGATCTTCTCGGACGTCGCCGGCGAGAGCTTGCCGCCGCAAGTGGTCGAGCGAGCCGACTTGGGCATCGCCAACGCCCGGCTGACGACCGCCTACTTGCTCACCAACCAGCTCGTCGCCCCTCCGATCGGCGCCTTCCTTTTCGCCATCGGGATGGCTTTGCCCTTCGCGGTGAACGCGGTGTGCTTCACCCTCGGGGCGATCCTCGTGACTCGGGTCGTCATCGACGTCACGAAGGCCGAAGTCTCCACGACGGAGGAGCGACACCTCCGCGCCGAGATCGTGGAGGGTTTCAGCTGGTTGATGGGCAACCCACCGATGCGGACGCTCGCCCTCACGATCGTCGCCTTCAACGTGACCTACGGTGCCGCGTGGGGCGTCTTCGTCCTATACGCAAGCGATCGACTCGGGATGGGACCCGTCGGGTTCGGGCTCCTGACGACGGCGGCGGCGATCGGCGGGATCGTCGGCACCGCTGCGTACGGTCGCCTGGAACGACGCTTCTCCCTTGGGACCATCATGCGCGGCGGTCTGCTGATCGAGACCTTCACGCACCTTTCGTTCGCGCTCACCACGTCGCCGATCGTCGCGCTGGTCACGATGGGCGTCTTCGGCGCACACGAGTTCGTGTGGGGCACCACATCGACGGTCGTTCGACAGCGCGCCGTGCCGGACGAGCTCCTGGGTAGGGTGACGGGTGTCTACACCGTCGGCCTGGTCGGCGGACTGGTCATCGGGACGCCGATCGGAGGGCTGCTCGCGCGCGAATTCGGTATCACGGCGCCGTTCTGGTTCGGGTTCATCGGCTCGGCGATCCTCGTGATCGTGCTGTGGCAGCAATTCGACAAGATCGCTCACGAAGGAGCCGTCTGACCCACGCGTCGCCACTACACTCGCGCGAACGACGGCCCGATGTTGACTTCGAGGGGAGGGGATGGATCCCGATCCGCTTGCGCTGCCTCCGGACCGGATGCGCGAGATGGGCTATGCGGTGGTCGACATGCTCGTCGCCCGCATCGCGGCACTGCGCGACGGTCCCGTCCTTCAGACCGAGACGCTCGACGCCATGCGCGACCGGCTGGCCACGCCGCCGGCGTCAGGGCCGACCGAATTCGCGGAGCTCCTCGCCCGTCTCGATCAGGACGTCCTGCCGTACGTCGGCCACTTCGATCATCCGCGGTTCTTCGGCTATATCCCCGGCGCGGGCACGTGGCCGGCCGCACTCGGCGACCTGATCGCGGCCGCCACCAACATCGACGCAGGCTCGTGGCGGGAGGCAGTCGGCCCGAGCACGCTCGAGCTGACCGTTCTCGAGTGGTTCCGCGAATGGATCGACTATCCGGAGTCGGCCGCTGGCGTCCTCGTCAGCGGCGGCTCGGCGGCGAACCTCACGGCGATCGCGTGCGCCCGTGAAGCCCTGATCGGCCCCATGTCGCCGCGCATCGTGATGTATACGGGCGACCAGTCGCACTCTTCGGTGGCCCGCGCGGCGCGCCTCCTCGGGTTCCGGCCAGATCAGCTCCGCGTCCTGCCGACCGACGACGACTTCCGCCTTCGACCGGGCGACGTCGCCGCGGCGATCGACGCCGACCTCGCCTCGGATCGGCTGCCCTTCCTGGTGAGCGCCAACGCCGGCACGACCAATACCGGAGCCGTCGATCCGATCGGGGAGCTCGCGGACGTGTGCCACGACCGCGGCGTGTGGCTGCATGTCGACGGCGCGTACGGAGCGTTCGCGGTCCTGACCGAACGCGGTCGAGCCGCGATGCCGGACCTCGGCCGAGCCGACTCCGTCACCCTCGATCCGCACAAGTGGCTGGCGATGCCCTTCGAGGTCGGCTGTCTGATGGTCCGCGAGGGCCCGCTGCTGGAGCGGGCCTTCGAACTCCATCCGGAATACCTGAGTGAAGGCGCCCATCACTCCGGCGTCAACTTCGCGGACCGTGGACTGCAGCTCACCCGCGCGAGCCGTGCGATCAAGGTCTGGCTGGCGATCCAGACGTTCGGTCTCGATGCGTTTCGGGCGACCATCGATCGAGCCATCGACCAGACGCTCGCCGCGCAGACGATGATCCAAGCGGACGAACGGCTCGAGCTCGTGACCCCGGCGTCGCTGGGTATGCTGACGTTCCGTCGCCGCGGTGGCACGGACGAGCCGGCGGCCGGTATGGATCAGCGGAACGAGGCGATCGTGCGGTCGCTCGCGGCGAGTGGTGATGTCCTGCTGACGGCGACGACGATCCAGGGTCGCTATGCGATCCGCCTGTGCGTGCTGAACCACACGACGACCGATGACGATGTCGCGTTCGCCATCGACCGCGTGGCCGAAGCCGACATGTCTGAGCTCGCCATCGCAGCGCCGGCGCCCGCCGGCCGGCCCGTTGCCGGAACGACCGTCGAGTCGATCGACCCCGCCGGTCCTGCATTCGATGTCGAGGGCCTCCGGCGCGTCGCGGGTTTCGAGTCGATCACCGCGGACCAGGCCGACCGCTTCCTTGCTGCGGCGCGCGAGGAACGGCATGGGGCAGGGGAGGCGGTGACGGAACGCTGGGCGCACGCTCGAACGTTCTATGTGGTGCTCGACGGCGAACTGGCGGTGACGGTGGATGGCGTCGAGGTGAACCGTCTTGGGGCCGATGCGTCGTTCGGCGAGATCGCCGCGATCGACTGGGGTCGCGACTTCAGCTACGGCCGAACGGCGACCGTGACCACGACGACGCCCGCGCGACTGCTCGCCATCCCCGGGGCGGCGCTCCGCGAGCTGATGCTGGACGCACCCGCGATCGACGCGGCGATCCGCCAGACCGCGTACGAACGGATGCATCGCGTCGCCGCACCGACGACCTGACCGTTTCGACGATCTCGTCTCACGGCGCCCGGCGCTGCCAACTGGCCACCGATCCGACGCTCCAGTCGAACTGCGTCGACGAGCCGTCATCGATGTCGATGATCACGGGCTTGGCGACCGATCCCGTCCCGTTCGGATAGGTCGTGTAGCCATCGATCACGGTCTTCGGGAGCGAGAGGATGCTCCGGCCGTCAGGCGACCACTCGATGAGAGCGCCCTCCGCGGCTGGAGCGACACCGATCGGCTCGGCGTGGCCACCGGACGCCGGCACGATCCCGATCGGGCGGATCTGCCAGTCACCAGCATCGTCGCGCTGCCAGCGATCGAACGCGATGCGATCGCCGGTCGGCGCCCAGGTCGGGTCATTCTCGATCCATGCGCCGGTGTCATCCGTGAGCCGGTGGAGCCCGCTCCCGTCGGCAGCCATGACGAATGTGCGGGTCTCCGCGGCGTCCAGGCGGATGGCGAATGCGATCGCCTTGCCGTCAGGGGACCAGCGAGCCGGCCCGGCGAGCGTGCACGAGCACTGCTGTGCGGCCGGACCGATCAGCTGGCGTGGACGGGACCCGTCCCGAGCCATGACGTAGAGGGCCCCAGGGTCCCCATCGCGCTCGTACAAGAGCTCGGCGCCATCGGGCGGCCGTGATGCGCTTGGCTCCAGATGGACGGCATCGACGACGAGGCGCCCCGCAGAGCCGTGGATCGAATGGCGGAATATCCGCCCATCCGCGTCATTCACGAGGAGCGCGTTGCTGTCGGGTGTCCACTCGAGTGCCGCGGGCATGGGCACAGGGACTGCGGTGACCATCACCGGGCTGCCGCCGTCCGCGGCGCTCACGAAGATGTCGAAGCGGCTCTGATCGGTGGGGACCTGCCGAAGGAAGGCCAGTCGAGATCCGTCGAGCGAATAGACCGGGTTCCGAACGATGCCAGGCCCGTCGATGAGCGCTGTCGTCGCCCCCGTGATCGGGTCTCCGACCATGATGTCGCCGTCGATCGCCCAGGCGATGCGTCCGTTCCTTGCCGGCCCGAACGGGGGCGTGGTCCCGCTTCGATGGCTGAGAAGGGCCGGCGTCGCGGCAACGACCATCACGACGAACAGTGCCACGACCAACACGCGCACAGGGATGAGCGGGGAGACCACAGGGCGCATGGCGACATCGATGCCTTCGACGATCGCAGATCGCGTGCGCTCCTCGTCGATATCGAGGGTCATGGTGCCTGCCCCTTCCAGCCTCGCGGCCCCGCGGACGTCGCGGACCGGTCGTCAGCTCAGAGGGCGGATCCGGTCATCCTGCGTTCCATCTCGACGCCGGCGTACAGCCGAGGCGCTCGTCAGGGGGCGAGGCGCTGCCAGGAGGCGGTGCGCAACCCAGGGACCGAGACCATGACGGGCGGCGAAGCGTTGGTGACGTCGAAGATCCCGAGGGTGTCATATCCGGATACGTGGTCGGGGTTGTCCGGGCGCGTAAAGATGTACGTGAGGATGTGGGCGCCGTCCGGAGACCAGACCGGCTGGTCGTGGGTCACCAGCGCACCCTTCAACATGATGATCTGACGGTCGGCGACATCGAGGATCTCGAGCTGACCCCTGTTGCCCGAATCCAGCATCCTCGCGAAGGCGATCTTGGTGCCGTCCGGGGACCAGATCGGGAAGGACTCCCCCTCAGGCCCGTTCGTGAGCTGTTGCTCATCGGTCCCGTCGGCATTGATGAGATGCAGGTCGGCTTCATCTCCGACGCCAGGGGCCAGGAAGGCGATCCATTTGCCGTCCGGCGACCAAACGGGGGCGCCACCACCTGGAACGGACGAAAGCGGGCGCAGATCCGACCCATCGGGCCGCATCACGTACACGCCGTCGGCATCGCTCGACGTGCGCCCGAAGGCGAGCATGGTCCCGTCCGGTGACCATTGGGGATTGTGGCCAAAGACGCCGCCCAAGAGCGCGCTCGTTCCATGCTCGACATCGGCGACGAATATCCGGGCATCGGGCGTCGGGAACATCGCTCCACCCGAGTCGTCGAATCGCGTAGCTGAGATCGCGATCCATCGGCTGTCAGGCGACCAGACGATGAAATCGTCGACGATGTTCAACTCAGGTATGAGGGTGGTCGGCGCCGTACCATCGGCGCGCATCACCATCAACGACTTGCTCTTGTCGTCGAGGGCCGACTCGAACGCGATCTTGGTTCCGTCCGGCGAGAAGGTCGCGTGCCCATCCCAGTGCGCCCCCCCATACAGCTTGACCCGGTTCCCGCCGTTGGGGTCGGCCAGATAGATGTCGCCCCCGACCTCCATCACGATCGCCCCCGGCCTGGCCGGGCCGATCGGCGGCGGCAGGGGATGCCCCGTTCCGGCCAGGACCGCCAGCGTGAGGAGGACGGCGGCGAGGAGGCCGACGACCGCGACGATGCCCACCCTGCGTGTGTGCCACGCCACCCGATCGACCGAGGCCGACGGTAGCCACCAGTCGAGTGTCCGCCACGCCGGACGTTGGGGCATGCGACCGACGCCGGCCAATGCCCCCTCGAGCAGCCCATCCGGCGCATGGCTCGACGAGCCCGCCTCGAAGTAGGCACGCATCGTCTGATCGAGATCGGTCCGAGCGGTCATCGGATCGTCTCCGTGGCCATCCGCTCGCGGCCACGAGCTTCAGCCTGTAGTTCGGCGCGCATGGCAGAGGTCGCCCGATTGAGCCGGGATTTGACGGTTCCGACGGGCACGCCGAGCACCTCGGCGGCCTCCTCGTGGGTGAGGCCGAGGTAGTGATGCACGACGAGCGCCGCCCGGAGCTCCGGCTTGAGGCGCCGGAACCCGCGATCGACCTCATCCCGGTCCTCGAGCGCACGACCGGAGTCTGCGACGGGACGATCACCGCCGACATCCAAGGCGCGCACGGCAGCCTGCCGTCGCTCCAGGCTCGCGGCCCGATAGACGCATCTGACGAGGATCCGATGCAGCCAGGCGGTGAACCGATCGGGGTCGCGCAGCGCGCGAAGGTCACGCCATGCCAGGATCAGCGCCTCCTGGACCGCATCCTTCGCCAAGTCGCTGTCGCGCAGCATGAGTTGCGCGACGTCGAACAAGCGGGCGACCGACTGTTCCGCCAGTCGCCCGAAGGCATCCCTGTCGCCACGTTGCGCACGCTCAACCAAGTCGCGCTGCACGTTCGCCTCGAAACGGCACCCGTCTGACGTATAGGGCAGGCAGCGACGATGTTCGTTCCATCTTCGTCCTAGCGGGTCTCGCCAGGGCGGTTGGGATGACGTCCCGGAGCGCTTGGATCAATGGGCGGGATGGTCCAGGGGTCGTCCCACGTTCGCCGACTTGACCTGCTGCGACGATCCCGTCAGGGCGCTAGGCGCTGCCATGACGAGTCGTATAGACCCGCAATCGGGATGTCAACCGCCTCGGAGCCGTTCGTGGCGTCGAAGATCGCCAGCGCATCTTGGGACTGCACCGATCCGGGATCATCCGGGGTTCCCCAGACATAGCCGAGGATATGCGAGCCATCCGGCGACCAGACCGGTGGGTTTGCGGTCACGAACGGACCTTGCAGCGTGGTCACACGACCGTCGCTGACGTCGAGGATCTCCATCTCGGCCTTGATCCCGTACGGATTCTGGTTGGTCAAGAACGCGATCTTCGTGCCGTCCGGGGACCAGACCGGGAACGACTCGTCTAAGGGGGTGTCAGTGAACTTCTGCACATGGTTGTCGTCGACGTCGACCAGATACAGGTCGGAGTCGCGGTCGATGCCCTCAGCCAGGAACGCGATCCTCCTGCCGTCCGGCGACCAGGCCGGGACGCCGCCCCCGGGGAGGGACGACAACTGGCGTAGCCCGGTCCCGTCGGGACGCATCAACCACAGGCTGTCCGGCGGTCCTGAGCAGCAGCGATAGTTTCGCCCGAAGGCGAGCATCGTCCCGTCTGGCGACCACCGGGGATCATGGCCGAAGAGCTCCGACCCACCGACGATCGAGGCCGTTCCACGCCCGACATCGCCGACGATGATCCGCACGTCGACACCTGGAACATGGGACCCACTCGGTACGGATACCTCATCCATCGGCCGAGCGGCAGTCGCGATCCAGCGACTGTCCGACGACCAGGAAATGACCGTGTCGTCCTCGGCCATCCGGCTGATCAGAGTCGCCGTTCCGGTGCCATCCGCCCGCATCACCATCAGCGCAGTGCTGTTGTCGTCCTGTCCTGACTCGAACACGATCTTCGTGCCATCCGGTGAAAACATCGCGTGGCCGTCCCAGTGAGGGCCGGCAAAGAGCTTGGTGCGGTTTCCACCGTTGGCGTCCGCGAGGTAGATGTCGCCACCGATGTCCATGGCGATCGCCCCCGGCTTGGCCAGCCCGAACGGTGGCGGCAGTCGATGCCCGGAGCCGCCGAGAACGACGAGCGAAAGCAGTACCGCGATCAGCAGTCCGACGACCGCGACGATGGCGACGCGCCGGCCATACCAGGCACCGAGATCGGCCCATGCGGACGGCAGCCACCAGTCGAGCGTTCGCCAGGCCGGCCGCTGCCGCGTTTGGCCGACGACAGTGAGCGCCGCCTCCAGCAGGCCGTCGGGCCGCGTGCTCGTGCTTCGGGCGACGAAGTAATCGAGCATGGTCCGGTCGGCGTCGATCTGCGCGGTCATCGGATCGTCTCCGTGGCCATCCGGTCGCGGCTGCGAGCTTCGGCGTCGAGTTCCGCGCGCATCGCGGCCGTGGCTCGATTGAGCCTTGACTTGACCGTTCCTGCGGGAACGCCGAGCACCTCGGCCGCCTCGTCGTAGGTCAGCCCGAGGTAGTGGTGGACCACGAGTGCGGCTCGAAGCTCCGGCTTGAGGCGGCGGAAGCCGCGATCGACCTGGTCGCGGTCTTCTAGCTCACGACTCGAGTCCGGGAGGACGGCATCGGCCATGCCATCAAGGGAACGCACAGCAGTCTGGCGCCGCTCCTGCGTCGCGGCTCGATACACACACCTGACGAGGATCCGGCGCATCCAGGCGGTGAACCGATCCGGATCACGGAGGGCTCTCAGGTCGCGCCACGTCAGGATCAACGCTTCCTGGACCGCGTCCTTCGCGAGGTCGCTGTCGTGGAGCATGAGCTGGGCAAGGTCGTACAAGTGACCGATCGACTGTTCGGCAAGCGCGCCGAACGCCTCGCGGTCGCCCCGTTGCGCTCGTTCCACCAGGTCCCGCTGCACGTTCGCCCTCGAAACGGCATTCGCCTGACCAAGAGGGCAGGCAGGGACGACGTTCGTTCCATCTTCGTCCTGGCGCGTTTCCGAGACGCCGGCCTATCCCGGTAGGAAGTCAGGACGCGGTCAGATCGCGAACAAGCGGAGGGCATTCTCGCCCCGGACCGCGTCGCGCTGATCCGGCGGGAGCGCCGCCGTGTGAGCGAGCGATCCCGTCACGTCGTGGACCTGGTGCGGCCAGTCGGTCCCGAACATCACCCTATCCGGCCCGACCACGGAGATCAGGTAGCGCAACGCTCCGAGGTCGTAGGTGATGCAGTCGTACCAGATCCGGCGCAGGTAATCGGTCGGTTTGGCGGTCATGCGGCGCCGCTCCGGCAGCTCGACCTCGTCGCCCTTCTCCATCCGACCGACGAGGTAGGGAAGCGCGCCCCCACCGTGCGAGGCGATCAGCTTGAGGTTCGGGTAGCGGTCCAGGAACCCGTCGAAGATCATCCGCTCGATCGCCAGCGTCGTGTCGAACATGAAGCCGACCAACCAGGACAGGTCGTATCTGCGCATGTCCATGAGGTCGGTGCCGGGTGGCTCGCCGGGATGGATGAGGACCGGCAGCGCGCGACGGTCGATCTCCGACCAGATCGGCTCGAACGCCGCCTCCGTGAGGCTTCTTCCTGCGACGTTGGCGATGACCATCACGCCGAGGGCGCCTTCGTCACACGATCGGCTCAGCTCGTCTATCGCTCGACCTGGGTACTCCCAGGGAAGCGACGTGAACCAGCGGATCCGATCGCCATATGTGCGCTGCGCCTGGGCCATGGTGGCGTTGGACTCGCGCGCAGCCTCGGCGCTGACGTCCTCGCCGCCCCAGTACACGTTCGGGCAAGTCAACGACACGATCGAGACATCGATGCCCGCGGCGTCCATCGCCCGGATGCGCTCGTCGTAATCGAAGTGGGCTGGCTGCGGGAACACGACCGGCGTCTCGCCGCGGAAGATCTCGTCCTTGCCATCCGGACGGGTCTGGACGTTGTACGGACCCCCATGCGCCCGCAGGAGCTCGAGCCAGTGCCGCGTGAACATGTGGGTGTGGACGTCGATGATCGGCATCGACCGATGATGCGCCACCGGACCACGAGGATCGAACCGATCGG
>Ga0070674_100001112_pt1 | contig 14104 bp, 12 predicted proteins | sample KBSM33metaG_FD_65344 | JGI IMG/M metagenome (GOLD analysis project Ga0070674, IMG submission 65344) | Miscanthus rhizosphere microbial communities from Kellogg Biological Station, Michigan, USA - KBS M3-3 metaG | ecosystem: Host-associated > Plants > Roots > Rhizosphere > Soil ... | reverse complement strand
GAAGATTGCCGCAAGCTGCGTCAGTGCGTAATCGGCCATGGCGCGCGCGCCATGGCCGATTACGCACTGACGCAGCTTGCGGCAATCTTCGGCAACGACGTGAAAGCGTGCGTGACGGACCGTCTCGTCTTCGCCGACTGGGATCATGACCCGTGGGTTGGCGGCTGCTACGCCGCCGCCAAGCCAGGCCGCCATAGCGCGCGGGCCGAGCTGGCGCGGCCGATCGAAGGCCGCCTGTTCTTTGCCGGCGAGGCCGCCCACGACTGCTACATGGGCGACGTCCACGGTGCGCATCTGAGCGGCGAAGCAGCAGCGGAGGCGGCGCTCGCCGTCGTGCGCGCGTACTGACCGTCTCCGGCTGGAAGGCCCTTTCGTCCCCTTACAGGAATGTCCGCCTGACCCGATTTAGGATCGGGGAACCGAAACCTGCCATGGGTGTTGTGGCTGAACGTGCATTCGGGGACGTTGCATGAGTGGCCGGGCCAAGGGGTTGAAAATCAAAGCACAGCAAGCGCTTGATCCCGCTGTTATCGCGGCGGCTGCGAGTGCCATACCGGCGCCGTACCAAGCCAATTTCCATCAGGTGGTCGACGCCCTGCCCGCCGCCGTCTACGTGACGGACGCCGAAGGCCGCATCACCTACTACAACAAAGCGGCAGTCGAACTGTGGGGCTACCGGCCGCCCCTGGGCGACAGCCGGTGGTGCGGCTCCTGGCGGCTTTACCGGCTCGACGGCACGCCGATGGCGCACGACGAGTGCCCGATGGCGATCGCCATCAAGGAGAACCGGGCCGTCACCGGCATCGAGGCGATCGCCGAGCGCCCGGACGGCAGCCGCGTCCGCTTCAGGCCCTTCCCCAAGCCGCTGCGCGACGAGACCGGCGCCCTGATCGGCGCCGTCAACATGCTGGTCGACGTGACCGATCGGCGGCGGACGGAAGAACGCCTCGCGGCCATCATCGAATCCTCCGAGGATGCCATCATCAGCAAGAACCTTGATGGCGTCATCACCAGTTGGAACAGCGGTGCCGAGCGGCTGTTCGGCTACACCGCCGCCGAGGCGATCGGTCGGCCGGTGACCATGCTGATCCCGCCGGAACGCATCGACGAAGAGCCTGGCATCCTGGCCCGCGTCCGGCGCGGCGAGCGTATCGAGCACTACGACACCGTGCGCCGCCGCAAGGACGGCAGCACATTCGACATCTCGCTGACCGTCTCGCCGATCAAGGACCCCGACGGCACGATCATCGGCGCCTCGAAGATCGCGCGCGACATCACCGAACGCAAACAGACCGAGCAGCGCCAGCAATTGCTGGTGGGCGAGGTCAAGCATCGCATCAAGAACCTGCTGGCGACCGTGCAGGCGATTGCCCGACAGACCCTGAAAGGCGCACCGGCCGAGGAACGCGAAGCCTTCGTCGCCCGACTGATGGCGCTGGCCAATGCCCAGGACCTGCTCACGCTGGAACGGTGGAACCGGGCCGCCGTCCACGAAGTCGTGAACCGCGCCTTGCGGCCGTTCGAGGCGCGCCACCACGCACGCTTCCTTACCAAGGGCTCGGAGGACGTTTGGGTCGACGCGCAGCGCGCTTCGCTGCTGACCATGGCGCTGCACGAACTCGCCACCAACGCCGTCAAATACGGCGCCCTCTCCAACGGCTACGGCGTCGTCAGCCTGCTCTGGGAAGTCGTGGGCGAGGAGGAGGACGCGCAGACCGTGCGCCTGACCTGGCGCGAGCTCGGCGGCCCGCTGGTGGCACCGCCGGAGCGCAAGGGCTTCGGCTCGTTCCTGATCGAACGCGCCCTGCAGGGCGGCGCCGGCAACGCCAAGCTGGACTACAACCCAAACGGGCTCATCTGCACGCTGGAAGTGGCGCTTTAGGCCACTTTTCACGTCTTTCGCTCCATTCCGGGCTTGACCCGGGACCGGCGCTCCGCCGTGTGCTACGCTCAGTCGCTGTGCGGATCGCGAAGGGAGCCTCTCTCCGTTGACGAAGAGAGCAGCGCCGAACCTGGAACTCGACGACGGCCGGCTGCGCCGGCTGCTCGCCTATTGGCTGGAGAAGCGGGGCGATCGGTTGTTTCCCGCCAAGGCGGAGATCGATCCGGTGGAGTTCCCCTACATCCTCGGCTACGTGACGCTGGTGGACGTGGAGCAGAATCCGCGGCGCTATCGCTTTCGCCTCGACGGGTCGATCCTGGCCGCCCTGTCGGGCACCGACTACACCGGGCGCCACCTCGACGAGCTGCCGGGCGAGCAATACGTGGCCTTCATCCGGGAGACCTACGACAGCGTGGTCGGCAGCGGCGAGCCGTTCCGCTACCGCAAGAACGAGGTGCTCGACCAGCAGCTGTTCTCGGAAGAAACGCTGATCCTGCCGCTCGGCGACTCGCCGCCGCAGGTCGACATGCTGGTGGTCGCCGTCATCCCCGGCGACCTGCCGCACCGCGAGGATGGCAAGGTGGTGATCTAAAATCGCTCTTCCGCCGCGCGCGACGGCACGGCTGAGCTGATGGTCGGGAAGCGCGGCCGATCATCCTCGATGTGCAGCCAGGGCAGTTGCTGCTTGGTCCAGACGTGATCGTCGGGTCCGGCGTGTTCGGGATTATCGAGACTGCCGAGCGCCACCTGGACACGGTCGCCGAGCACGGATTCGTGCATGGTGAGCGTGCTGCCGCATTGCGGGCAGAAGCCGCGTTCCGCGTTCGCCGACGAGCGATAGCGCTTCGGCGGGCTGCCAAGCCACCGGAAGGCCTCGGCCGGAAAATGCACGAAGCACATCATCGGCGCGCCCGACACGCGCCTGCAGGTGGCGCAGTGACAGATGACGGAGCGCATCGGATCGGCTTCCGCTTGATACCGCACCGCGCCGCACAGACATCCGCCGGTCCAGGTCATGGTACGATCCTCCTCTTTGGCGGCGTCAGGTCTGCGTAGCGCCGAACAGCAGCGTATCCAGCCCGCGCACCAGGCCCTTGATCTCGCGCACGCGGCGGGCGGCGAGCAGGGTGCCGCCGACGTACGGCTCGGCGCTGGTGCCGGCGTCGTGGCGCAGGGTCAGGCGCTCGCCGGCCTTGCCGAAGATCGCTTCGACCGCGATTACGTAGCTCGGCAGGCGCACAGAATGCACGCGCCCGCCGCCGATGTTGGCGCCGCGGGTCTCCTTCGGGCCGATGATCTTGTCGAGCGGCACGCCGGGATTGCTGGGCGCGATGGCGCCGAGCCGCTCCGCCAGCTCGCGCGCGGTGCCGCTCGGCACGTCGGGCTTGGTCGACTTGGCATAGTCGATGATCTCGAACTCCGGCACGTGCCGCGCCGCGATCAGCGCGAAGTGCTGCAGCAGCGCGGCGGTGATCGAGAAATTGCCGCTCGCCACCACGCCGAGACCGCGCGCCTCAGCCACCTTGGCGATCTCGGCATAGTCGGCGGCGCTGAGGCCCGAGGTGCCGACGATCGCCGGCACGCCCCGATTGAGCGCGGCGATCACGTTCGCCTTCACCGCGCTCGGGTGGGTGTAATCGACGTAGACGTGGGTGCCGCCGGCTTCCAGCGCGGCCTCGACGCTGTCGGCCACGGCCAAGCCGATGGCGGGGCGGCCGAGCACCTGGCCGGCATCCTCGCCCTTGCTTTTGCGCGCGACCGCGCCCGAGAGCTCGAGGTCCGGCTCGTCCAGCACGCCGCGCGCCACCGCGCTGCCGGTCCAACCCGAGACGCCGCCGACGCAAATGCCCAATGTCATGATGCCCAGTCCTTCTGCGATACCGGCGGGGATATTAGCGTCATTGCGGTTGGGAGCAATTGCCGGGTCGATGCTGTGGGCCAGCTGCCGCCAATGCTCAGATCTCGCGCACAATGATGGGGTCGATGGCGAACCGGAATCCATGTTCGGATTGCATGGCACATCCCAGTTTGACGCTGGATCATCGGTACAATCCCGCCTTTGACTTCGCTCTGCCGTCCAAGGATATTAATACCTGAACGGTTGCTGGCCAGCCCTTGGTGCTGGCCTTCTCTTTGTCCAAGGATGCGAGACCATGAGCCCGAGGCCGAATTCCCTGGCGGCGAAGGATGCCGCTTTCCACTTCCACGGCTACACCAACGCCCTGAAGAACGAGAAGGACGGCGGCTTCGTCGTCACCCGCGGCAAGGGCGTCTACATCTACGACGAGGACGGCAAGGAATACATGGACGGGCTGGCCGGCCTGTGGTGCTGCTCGCTCGGCTTCGGTGAGGTGCCGCGCATCACCCAGGCGATCGTCAACCAGATGCAGGTGCTGCCCTACTATCACACCTTCACGCAGAAGACGGCGGCCGTCGTCGTCGAGCTGGCGGAGAAGCTGGTGAGCCTGGCGCCGGTTCCGATGTCCAAGGCGTATTTCTGCAATTCCGGCTCGGAAGCCAACGACACCGTCATCAAGATGGTGCGCTACCTGAACAACGGGCTCGGCCGGCCGCAGAAAAAGAAGTTCATCTCGCGCGTGAAAGCCTATCACGGCGTCACCATTGCGTCGGGCTCGCTGACCGGCCTGCCCGCGATCCACAAGGATTTCGACCTGCCGATCGCCGGCATCCTGCACACCGACTGCCCGCATTATTACCGCTTCGGCCAGGCGGGCGAGACGGAAGAGCAGTTCGCGACCCGCTGCGCCGAGAGCCTGGAAAAGATGATCCTGGCTGAAGGGCCGGACACGATCGCAGCCTTCATCGCCGAGCCGGTGATGGGCGCGGGCGGCGTCATCGTTCCACCGCGCACCTATTGGGACAAGATCCAGGCGGTGCTGAAGAAGTACGACGTCCTGCTGGTGGCGGACGAGGTGATCTGCGGCTTCGGGCGCACCGGCAATTTCTGGGGCTCGCAGACCTTCGGCATGAAGCCGGACATCCTGACCACGGCCAAGCAGCTGTCGGCCGGTTTCATGCCGATCGCCGCGATCATGATGAACCAGCGCGTGTATGAGGCGCTGCGCGACAACAGCAGCAAGAACATCAGCTTCGCGCACGGCATCACCTATTCCGGCCATCCGGCCTCAGCCGCCTGCGCGCTCGAAGTGCTGAAGATCTACGAGGAGAAGAAGATCGTCGATCGCGTGCGCGAACTGACGCCGCACTTCCAGAAGCGCCTGCATTCCTTCGCCGGCCACCCGCTGGTCGGCGAATGCCGCGGTGTCGGGCTGGTCGGCGCGATCGAACTGGTGAAGGACAAGAAGACCAAGCAAGGCTTCGACCCCACGCTGCTGGTCGGCGCGAACTTCGTGCGCATGGCGCACGATCATGGCCTGATCGTCCGGCCGGTCGGGGATTCGCTCGCCATCTGCCCGCCGATGGTGGCGACTGAGGCTGAGATCGACAGCCTGTTCGACCGCTTCGCCAAGGCACTCGAAGACACCGAGAAATGGCTGAAGCGCGAAGGACATCTGAGCGCGGCGGCATAGCACTGCTGTCAGGCTCCGTCGTCCTTCTTCCCTAGGTTATTGCCCCCTTCCTCTGTTGTGGCGGAGGGGGCACTCATTTGAGGGAGTAAGAGCGATGCCCACTCAACTCGAAAAAGCCCTCGCCTTCCGCGCCCTGCACCAGCGGCCCGGTGCGTTCGTGATTCCCAATCCGTGGGATGCCGGTTCCACCCTGCTGCTGAACGCATTCGGATTCGAGGCGCTGGCGACCACCAGCGCGGGGCATGCCTTTGCGCTCGGGCAGCAGGATGGCGGCGGCGGGATCGGGCGCGCGGTGACGCTCGCCAACGCGCGCGCGATCGTGGAGGCGACCGACCTCCCGGTTTCCGCCGACCTCGAAAACGGCTTCGGCGACGCGCCGGAGGCCTGTGCGGAGACCATCCGCGCCGCATCGGCGGTCGGCCTAGCCGGCGGCTCGATCGAGGATGCCGGCGGCGATGACGCGCGGCCGATCTACGATTTCGCCCACGCGGTCGAGCGTGTAGCGGCGGCGGTGGAGGCAGCGCGCGCGCTGCCGATCCCGTTCGTGCTGACCGCCCGGGCGGAGAACTTTCTGCACGGACGGCCGGACCTCGACGACACCATCCGCCGCCTGCAGGCATTCGAGCAGGCGGGCGCCGAGGTGCTCTATGCGCCCGGCCTCACCAAGCTCGAGCAGATCCGCACCGTCTGCAGCAGCGTTTCGAGGCCAGTCAATGTCGTGATGGGGCTGGTCGGCGGCACTTTCTCGGTGCCACAATTGGCCGAAGCGGGCGTGAAGCGGATTAGCCTCGGATCCTCGCTGGCGCGGGCCGCCTTGGGCGCGCTGGTGCGGGCAACGCGGGAAATCCGCGATCAAGGCACCTTCTCGTTTGCCGCCGACGCAATTCCGTTTGCGGAGATTGAACGGCAGATGCGCCCAAATCGCGCATAGCCAGGGGAACAAAAGCCCTTCATATTTTGTGAACCGCGGATCAGGAGAATGGCCCGGGACAGCCTGGGCGGGATTTTACAGTCGATGGATTTCGAGCAGTTCTTTCGCGACCGTTTGGGCGATCTCAGGGCAGAGGGCCGTTACCGCGTGTTCGCCGACCTGGAGCGCCAGGCCGGCCGCTACCCGCGCGCCCTGTGGCGCGAGCGCCCGGACGGGCCGGCGCGCGAAATCACCATCTGGTGCTCCAACGATTATCTCGGCCTCGGCCAGCATCCCGACGTGATCGCGGCCATGCAGGGCGCCATCGCGGGCCAGGGGGCCGGGGCCGGCGGCACGCGCAACATCTCCGGCACCACCCATGGCCACGTGCTGCTGGAGCGCGAGCTCGCCGCCTGGCATGGCAAGGAAGCGGCTCTGCTGTTCACCTCCGGTTTCGTCTCGAACGAGGCGACGCTCGGTGTCCTGGCGCACCATCTGCCGAACGCCATCGTCTATTCCGACGCGCACAACCACGCTTCGATGATCGCCGGTATCCGCAACAGCCGTGCCGAGTATCACATCTTCCGCCACAACGACGCGCAGCACCTGCGCGCGCTGATGGCGGCGCACGACCGCAAGCGGCCGAAGATCATCGCATTCGAATCGATCTATTCCATGGATGGCGACATCGCGCCGATCGCCGCGATCTGCGACACGGCACGCGAGTTCGGCGCCCTCACCTATCTCGACGAAGTGCATGCGGTCGGCATGTATGGCGAGAGCGGCGCCGGCATCGCCGAGCGCGACCGCGTCGCCCAGCGCATCGACGTGATCGAAGGCACCTTTGCCAAGGCGTTCGGGCTGATCGGCGGCTACGTCGCCGGCTCCGCCGCGCTGGTGGATTTCGTGCGCTCCTATGCGCCGGGCTTCATCTTCACCACCGCGCTGCCGCCCGCCATCGTCGCCGGCGTGCGCGCCAGCCTCGCCGTCATCCGCGGCGCGCAGGAGCTGCGCGCGCGCCATCAGGACCGCGCCCGCTCGCTGAAGGCGCGGCTCGGCGCGATCGGCCTGCCGGTGATGGCGAACGACAGCCACATCGTGCCGGTGAAGGTCGGCGATGCCGGCGCCTGCAAGACCATCAGCGACCGCCTGCTGCGCCAGCACGGGCACTATGCGCAGCCGATCAACTACCCAACCGTGCCCAAGGGCACCGAACGCCTGCGCTTCACGCCCTCGCCGCTGCACGACGACGCGCTGATCGACGACCTCGCGCGCGCGCTCGACGCCTGCTGGCGCGAGCTGTCCCTGCCGGTCGCGGTCTAGATCACCCTGCTGCCCCGCGAGAACCAAAGGCCCGCTGGCAAGCCGGCCCAGGATGCGATATGAGCCGTTGATCGACCGCCGATTGGGGGACGCGCGTTGATTCGGGCAAAGAGACTGCGGGCCGACCTGAGGCAGCGCCTCGCGTTCGAATTGCGGCCCGCGTTCCCGTTCATCAGGGCCGCGCTCCGTCGTGCGTTGCAAGGCCGGCTTGCCACCGACGATTCCGAGAGCAAGACGGCTGTCGTCACCGCAGGATCGGTCTGGCTGGCGTGCGCCTTGGGCTTGGTCAGGACCAAGCTTCTGGTGCTCGATTTTCCGGATTTCACGCTCGAGAACCTGGCGCTGCTCAGCGACGAATACGACTTTGTGATCTCCGATCGCGCGCTTCATCGCTGCGACAACCTGTCGGACGCCGCCCACGAGACGATGCGCGTCCTGCGTCCGGGCGGATGCTTCGTCCATACCACTTCATGCCTTGATATCGCGACCGACGCCCCGGTTGACAGCCGCCGATTCAGGACGGCCGCGCTGACGCCGCTGTTTCCGCATGCGTCCCGGCTCGAGCGAGGCGGCGGTCCGACGGCAGGCTGGATCATGGGGTGGAAGGCGGCAGACGCCCCCACGCTCGATCCCACCATCGAGACCCGCGTGGCAAAGCGCAAATGGTACCGATTCCGGCCGGCCAGGGCGAAGTTCGGCCTGACCGCGATCATACGCTGCGAGGCGCCGTATCTCATCCAATGGATCGCGCATCACCGTGTTCTCGGCTTCAAGCAGATCACGATCTATGATCACGAGAGCAACGATGGCACATCCCGGATCCTCGCGCCGCTCGCGCAAGCCGGCATCATCAGTGCCGTGTATTGGAAGGACCGCGCAGCCCGGCAGCACCGCGCCTACGACAACGCGCTCCGCCGCCTGCGCGACCACGTCGAATGGTGCCTGTTCGCGGATCCCGACGAGTTCCTGGTGCTCGACTCTGGGCTGACGCTCGATGACCTGCTGCCCACCAGCCCCGATATCAGCGCGGTCGGCATTCCGTGGCGGATGTTCGGATCCGGCGGGCAACGCAATCGTGGAACCGGACTGGTGATCGAGCGATTCACGATGGCCGCACCGACCTATCATCGGCTGGTGAAATCGCTGGTGCGCCTGCAGGATGCACGCAAGATCGGCATTCATGCGCCGACCCTGATCAGGGGGCGGGTCGCCGACGTCCTCGGCGAGCCCATCGATCTCCAGGTCCCTCGATCAGCGCCTTCGCCCGCGCGCATCCACCACTACTTCAACCGGTCCTGGGAGGAATTCGTCTACAAGCGCCTGCGTGGTGACATCGCTTCCAAGGAGACCTATTCCTTCAGCGATTTCGATCGCTACGGCGCGGGCGAGGTCGAGTTGCCCGATGCCCTGCCGCTCGCCCCCTTGGTCAAGGAAGAGATGGTACGTTTGCGGCGCGTTATCGGGCCGCTCCGCGACGGCTGAGGCACCCGCGCGCCGATGGTTGGTCAGCCGCGCCGATCCAGGATCTGCATCATCGATTCGATCGAAGCCAGGATCCGCTCCGGGCGATAGCAATCGATCGCAGACATCGCGGCCTTGGCATACTGCCAATCGTCCTTCCCGAAGGTCTCCGTCACGCGACGGAGCACTCTGCACGCCTCGGCCAGCTCGGTGGACTCGGCAAAATAGGGATAGTCGGCGGGCAACAACCGCCGCGCCTCGTCATTGGCCCGCTCGATCACCGCGGGCGCCCCGAGCGAGGCCGCCAGAAACAGCTTGGTCGCCGGCTTGAAGCCGTCGATGGAGCGGGTCCGGCGCAGGCAATAATGCACGTTGTAGAACGGCAGGTGCCGCGCCCACGGGATTGCAGTGGCATTCGTGGTGTCCACGGAAAAGAAATCGACGAACTCGTTGAGCGTGTCGACGTGCCACGTGTTCACGAGCTCGCCGAAATAGGCGGCGCGCGCGGCACTGCACTCCCGCGCCATCGCGTTCAGCCGAAGATCGACATGATGGTGGACAAGGAAAACCGGGCCGCGGAGCCGCGACGCCAGGTGCTCGGCCTGTCCGATGGAGGCGGCAACGACGCCGTCGAACTTCTCCAATGCCTCCACGGAAATCGAGAGATCGACCGGGTCCGCGAGACACACGGCCCGGCTCCGGATCGATGGCAGCCGCCGCAGTACGTCGCCCAGGACCCGGGCCTGCAGGCATGACTTGTTGAAGATCAGCACCTCGTCACGGAGCTCATCGTCCAGCTCCGATAGGTCGCACACGCGGACTCGGCCGATCCTGCGCGCCGCCAGCTCCGCCAACTGGGTGGCACGGAGATAGGTGCTGCCCGACGCCTCGAACGCGCGTGCGCAGACGAAGCCGAGACCCCTAGACGGGGGCGCCATCGCGGGCGTCGCGTGCATGGGGCTGGCTACGGTGCGGCCGAAGCCGGACGCCCGGAAAGTGGCGCGAGACCAGTCGACCTTCGTCGAACAGGGCGATTCCCTTGTACGCCGTCTTCTCGACGACGTAGGAGAGCGAAAGCTGATCGCGCTGCGACTTGGACTGGACTTCCGCCCACCACGCCTCGCTCAGTGCCATCAAGGCCGGATCGTTGTGCCGCCGGAGCATGATGTTGTTGTGGGTCAGAGCGAAAGCGTGACGGAAACCGTCTTCGAGGTATCCCGCGACCTGCCGCACCATCAGCTCGGCATTGTCTTTCCGCAACTCGATGCAGGCCGCGAGTTCCTCCAGGATGCTGGCGCGCCCGGGATGGCGGAACAACAGGAAATCCGATCCATGATGCGAGTGGCGATCCAGGAACTCCAGCGGATCCATACGCAGGTCGACGTTGCTGTCGAGATAGAGGCTCCACTCGTAGTCTGGAAAGACCCGATGCGGCAGCAGTTTGTAGAATCGATTCCGCTTGAACCGGTTTGGCGTCGCATAGCTGACCGGGCCGCACCGCCATGGCGGCGGAACGTCATGCCGGTCGGTGAAGATCACGAAGTCGCAGCTCTCCGCCTGTTCGAGGCTCGGCATGAAAAGATCGTCGTAGTCGCCGAACATGGCAGTATAGACGACCAGCCGGCGACGCCCCTCCGACGCCAAAGAAAAAGATCTGGCTGCACCCGGAGGCGTGCCGGAGCGGACGCCATCATCTGCCTTCGTGCCCACTGCGGCATTGGTTGGGGCGCGCTCCAGTCCCTGCGCATATCCGCGGACAATGAAGTGATACAGCGGATTGAGGCCGCTCTCGGCGACGCCGGGATATCGTTGGACGTATCGCTTGGTGGAGAAGTGCGGTCCCGGATCGCGCATCTCGCCGGCGCCATGACGCAGATAGTGTTCGACTGGATCGATCCCGGAGGCTGTCACGTCGGGATTGCGGCGAAGGTAGTATTCCGGATCGAACAAGCCGGACTTCAGAAGGACGGAAGCGCAGCGACTTGAATCCGGCTGGATCCGTTGCGCCCGGAGAGGACGACCGGCCAAGCGACGCAGCGCCGACGCATAAGTCGCGATCTGCCCGAGAATGCGCGGCAACATCGGGCTGCGCTCGGCTTGAAGCTCGCCCTCCAGGTGGAGAACTTGGTCCAGCATGGCCGCGGCTTCCATCTGGAAAGGCAGCAACTCGGTGCGACCATTCGAGATTTCCGGCGCTGCATCATTGCTGGCCGTCAGTTCCCGCTGCGGACTCGCAGGCAGTTCATTCGGATCCGACAAGTTGAATACCCCCGCGGTTCTGGGCGGAAGTTACTGCACGGCCTCACTCGATGCCAAGGAGACCTCAATCCCATCCGCGCGACGGCTCTACTCCGCGCGCCGGCGCGGTTTGCGGTCGCCGACGTCCAGGCTTTCCAGGAGATAGTCCGCCAGGCGCTGGCCGGCGCCGTTGGCGCCGTCGGGATGACGGTAGAGGCCGACGCTGACGGTGCCGAGGTCGGGCCACGGCTTGCGGCGCTCGAGCATCAGTTCCTCCGGCGCGGTGCTTTCGGCGAAAGCCGAGACGCCTAGGCCGGATTCGACCGCCGAGACGATGCTGGTGAAGGACGACGAGGTCATGGCGATGCGCCACGGCAGGCCATCCTCCGACAGCCGCTTCAGCATGCGGGCGCGATAGACGCAGCCCTCCGGATAACAGATCAGCGGCAGCGTCCGGTCGGCGGCCGGTTTGATGTCCGGCGCAGCGATCCACACCAGCCGCTCGGTCCAGGTCTTGACCGCGAGATCGCTGACGCGCTCGGTGGTCATCGCTACCACCAGGTCGAACTGGCCGGCGCGCAACCCTTCCAGCAGCGAGACGCTGAGATCCGATTGCAGGTCGAGAATGACGCCGGGCTCGCTCGCCGCGAAGCGCGAGAGCGCCATCGGCAGCATCGCGACCGAGAAGTCGTTGGGGATGCCGACGCGCAGCACGACGCCTTCGCGCGCATTGTCGAAGCGGCCGAGCAGCTCGTCGTTGAGGCGCAGCATGCGGCGCGCGTAGCCGAGGACGGTCTGCCCCGGTTCGGTCGCGCGTGCCGGACGCGCGCGCTCGATCAGCGTCTGCCCGAACAACGTCTCGAGCCGCTTCACCTGCAGGCTGACCGCCGGCTGCGTGCACCCCAATTGCTCCGCAGCGCTGGCGAAGCTTCCGGTCTCCACCACCGCTTGGAATGTACGCAGCAGATCAAGATCCACGTGCCGCACTGGAAAGGTCCATGGCGTCCGGTTATACGTCGGTTCGATTAATGAGTTTTTATTATGCAGCAGCAAGCAGTTAAGGTGTCGCGGCACCTCTGGCTTAAGCCATTGGCGCTAGAACCGCACCAAATGGTGCACCATCGGCAACATTGTCGGGGCTTGCCGAACATGCGCATTTCGTCAGCGGCGCGTGCCGTAATTTTGGGCGACCGGTACAGCCGCAGCGCGTTCGCACCCATCATCAAATTCCCATCCGGCACCCGAATGCGTCGTACTTTCGCGACGCCGTCACCGCTCGCAGCACGCTAACCAAACGGTCAAGTACCGGCACGCTTCTTGCCTCAAGGAAGACTAGCCGTTTTCTACGTTGACTTGAGGGCTGAATTGGGGTCCATCAAAAGAACCGGCATGTCGAGGCGAGAACGCGATGAAACGTTCCGCCGATCGTCGAAGTGCCGCCTACAGGGAAGGGGCAGGCTGGGCTCATGAGCACGAGCGGCAGCGCGTACGTCAATTTCATCGACGTTCAGAAATCGTACGACGGCGAGACGCTGGTGGTGAAGGACCTGAACCTTGCCATCCGGCGCGGCGAGTTCCTCACCCTCCTCGGGCCGTCCGGCTCCGGCAAGACCACCACGCTGATGATGCTCGCCGGCTTCGAGGTGCCGACCCACGGCCGCATCGAGCTCGACGGCCAGGAGATCAACGACCTCGCGCCGCACAAGCGCAACATCGGCATGGTGTTCCAGAACTATGCCCTGTTCCCGCACATGACAGTCGAGGAGAACCTGGCGTTTCCGCTCGCCGTGCGCCGGCTGCCGAAGGCCGAGATCGACAAGAAGATCGAGCGCGCCCTGTCCATGGTGCAGCTTACTCAGATGCGCAAGCGCCGGCCGGCGCAGCTGTCCGGCGGCCAGCAGCAGCGCGTCGCGCTGTCCCGCGCCCTGGTGTTCGACCCCAAGCTGGTGCTGATGGACGAGCCGCTCGGCGCGCTCGACAAGCAGCTGCGCGAGCACATGCAGCTGGAGATCAAGCACATCCACCAGAGCCTCGGCGTCACCGTCGTCTACGTGACGCACGACCAGGGCGAGGCGCTCACCATGTCGGACCGGGTCGCGGTGTTCAACGACGGCGCGATCCAGCAGCTCGCGAGCCCGGCCGACCTCTATGAAAAGCCGCAGAATTCCTTCGTGGCGCAGTTCATCGGCGAGAACAACCGGCTCAGCGGCGTGGTGACCGAGCTGAACGGCCACGACTGCCGGGTGAAGATCGGCGAGGCGGGCGAGATCCGCGCCCTGCCCGTCAGCATCAGCAGCGTCGGCGCCAAGACCACGTTGTCGCTGCGGCCGGAGCGGGTGCGCATCAACCCGACCAACGGCGCCTGCGCCAACCAGTTCGACGCGAAGGTCGAGGAGCTGATCTATCTCGGCGACCACACACGGGCGCGGGTGCAGCTGCTCGGGCACAACAACTTCGTGATCAAGGTTCCGAATTCGGAGGGCGTGCCCGATCTGGCGCCGGGTGCCACCATACGCATCGGCTGGCGCGCGGAGGATTGCCGCGCGCTCGACGCGTTCTGACATCAACCATCTGCGGTTCCACCAGCCCGGAACCGTTGGGGGATGGATGCCAGCAATGGCACATCGATCGGGCTGCTGAAAAACATGGAGGTTCGCGTGAAACACATCCTTAGTCTTACGGTCAGCGGCTTGGCGATCGCCGTTGCCTTCAGCACGGTCGACGTGCCGAAGGCGGCCG
>Ga0070674_100001110_pt1 | contig 14109 bp, 9 predicted proteins | sample KBSM33metaG_FD_65344 | JGI IMG/M metagenome (GOLD analysis project Ga0070674, IMG submission 65344) | Miscanthus rhizosphere microbial communities from Kellogg Biological Station, Michigan, USA - KBS M3-3 metaG | ecosystem: Host-associated > Plants > Roots > Rhizosphere > Soil ... | reverse complement strand
TGGTGGACGCGACGGCGTAGCAGAAGGTCGCGGTGGCGAAGCACGCGATCAGCGCGACGAAGTTGTTCAGGAACGCCGCTGGCGCGAGCGCGACGACGCCGAGGGAGCCGAGCACCAGTAGCGTCTTCCGGGCACGTCCGACCGGCCAGCCGCGGGCAATCAGCGCGCTCGAGACGCCTCCGCCCACGAAGTTCCCGAGATCCGATGCCATGAACGGTACCCAGAAGCCCGCGAGCGTTTCTTCGAGCCGGAATCCGCGCGTCACGAGGAACACGGCGAACCAGTCGGTAATCATGAACCAGACGGGGTCGGTGAGGCCTCGGGCGGCCACGCAGCCCCACGTTTGCGGCAGCCCCAGCAGCCGCGGGAGCGGCGTCGGAGTCTGCTCTTCGCCGAGCGTGCTGGCGGATTCCGCCGCGCGATCCGCTGCCAACATCGCGCGCTCCTCATCGCTGATGCGCGGATGCTGCTCCGGTGGGTAATACGTCGTCCGCCACAACAGGAGCCACAGGAATCCAAGCGCGCCGGTAATGAGGAACGCCGGACGCCAGCTGCCGAACCGGTGGTGCAGCCAGAGGATGAGCGCGGGCGAAATGGCGGCACCCACCGACGATCCGCTGTCGAACAGCGCGACCGCCCAGCCACGTTCGCGCCGGGGAAACCACTCCGCAACCGTTTTGGTCGCAGCGGGCCAGTTGGCGGCTTCCCCCATGCCCAGCAGGAATCGCAGGCCGGCGAACGCCCAGAGCCCGCTTGCGAGCGACGTGGCCATTGCGACAGTCGAGTACCAGACCACCGAGAGCGTCAGTCCCGTTCGGCTGCCAAGCCGGTCGACCAGACGTCCCGAGACCACCTGCATCAGCGCGTACGCGACGCGGAAGGCGATGACGATGAACGCGAAATCCTGATTGGTCCACTGATGCTCGGTCTTCAGGATCGGGGCCAGCACACTCAGCGCCTGGCGGTCGATGTAATTGATGATCGTGGAGCCGAGCAGCAGCGCTCCGATGTACCAGCGGAGGTGACGACGCATCACGGAATGATGGCGGGGCAGGAGGGCACGGGCGCATGCTAACACGGCGGCTGGATGCGATTTGACCGCTGAGCGCGGGCTGCCGTATCGTCGGATGCTCGCCCGGATTCTGAAGGAGTCGTGTGATGCTGGTTCGCCTGTCGATTGCCGCTGCTGCCGTCTGTGCGCTCCTGACCGCCACGCCCGCCCTGGCGGCCGACCCGGCCGGTGCCTGGATCTTCACCTGCGACACGCCTTCTGGCGTGCGGACCTTCACCGCCGACTTGAAGGTTGCCGGCGATAAGGTCACCGGGACGTGGGACAAGGCACCGGTACAGGGCACGCTCACAGACGGCAAGCTCGACTTGAGTTTTCCCTACACGCCTCACGAGACGAGCACGCAGGGCACGCTGCAACTCAAGGGACAACTCGACGGCGATGCGATCGCGGGAACGTGGGCGTTCGACACGTACAACGGCAACTTCAAAGCGGCTCGGCCGCCCGCCGTCGACATCACCGGGGGCTGGAAGATCACCGGAGATGTGGTCGGGAATGCCGTCGCCGCCGACTGCTCGCTGAAGCAGGACGTAGCAGCTGTGAATGGGACGTGCACGATCAACGGCGCCACGCCAGCCGTGACGGGCCAGGTGGCCGGCAAGGCGGTCACCTTCCAGTTCCCGGTGACTCATCAGGGCCAGGAATACACCCTGGTCTTCAAGGGCACACCGGCGGTCGAAACAGGCGACCTCAAAGGCAACATCGAAGTCGCAGGCGTGACCGGCACGTTCACTGCGGCCAAGGCCGCCGCGGCTACCGGTCCAGCCCGTTGAGACCCTTGACGAAGTTCGGGTCCATAGACGCGATATCGGTCCGGTAGCTGACTGTGGTCGCGGTCGGAAACGCCGCGGGCACGCGCTGCGTGACGGCACCCGTGGCGGCCCATTCAGTGCCCCGCTGCAGGATGGTGACGAATCCCACGCAGCTCATCCCATTGATGTCGTGTCCGAGCGTCGTGTGGAAAATCCGCCCTTTGCCGAACGACAGGACCATCAACATCGGTTCGTCCCGTCCCGATCCGGCATTGGCGGGATCCGAGTGCGCCGTCGCCAGGACGGTCATGTGTCCCGGGCCGCGCAGCTTGGAGTAGAGCTCGTCGCCTTGGTGCATCCAGGCCGCGGGCAGGCCCTTCGTGATTGGGTGCGTCTGGTCTCGCACGGTGATGGTGAACGGCACGCGTGCACCGTGCGCGCCGGCAGACCCGGCTGACGCATCAGACGTCACCTTCCCATCCTGCACAAACCAATACGGTCCAGCCGTTTCGGTCCGGCCTCGCCACCCGCCGATTCCGATCATGTCGTTGAAGGCCTTCCACGCCGGAAACGCGTTGTCCGCAGCATGCACGACGACGACGCCTCCGCCCCCGCTGACGTACTGTTCGAAGGCCGTCTTGAGGGCAGCCGGCCAGCGGTCGTCGGGTGCGTCATAGTTCAGGACGATCGCCTTGTAGTCGCCGAACTTCGGTGCAAATGCGGCGAAGTCACCGTTTGCGGGCGGCGCCGTGACGACGTCGACCTGGAAGAGCCCCGTTTCATCGAGCACCTTCTTCAGCACGGGGGTCGTCTGCTGCCACTTGTGCCAGGGGCCGCCACTCTCGCCATCGAGCAGCATGACGCGGACGGGGGCTGCTGCTTCGGGACGAAGCGCAAAGGCGACGAGGACGAGGGCAAGCACGACTCGAAGACGCGGACTCATGGGACGGCCTCCTGGGCGCGTCATCCTATCGCAGTCGGCGTGCCGCGAGGAGTCGGGCCTGAGGTATCGTTAAACCGGATCGGTCGCGGACCGCGCGATCGAGTGACATCGAAACAGTCGAGGATTCGGTCATCATGGCGATTTCACGCCGGCGATTTCTCCAGGGCGTTGCGGCTGCGACGGCCGCCAGTCCGCTGCTCTCCACCGCGCGTCTCTACGCCGCCGATGCGGCAAAGGTCGTGCGGCACGCCAGCATCGGTGCGAACGGACAAGCCTGGTCCGACATTCAGAGCTTCGCCGAGCACCCGGCGTTCCGGCTGGTGGCCGTGGCCGACGTGGATTCGACGCGCGTCGGCGAGGCCAAGAAGAAGTTCCCCGACGTGCGCGTCTACCAGGACTGGCGCGAGTTGTTGAAGAAGGAGCGCAAGAATCTGGACTCGATCAGCGTCTCGACCCCGGATCACATGCATGGAACCGTCGCGATGGCGGCCATGCGCCAGGGGCTGCCCGTGTACTGTCAAAAGCCGCTGTGCGCGACCATTCGCGAAGTGCGGAAGCTGACCGAGTACGCACGCAGTCATCGCGTGCACACACAGATGGGCATCCAGGTGTCGTCCATGCCGTCGCAGCTGATCCCGGAGGCGATCGTGCGGGCGGGAACGATCGGCAAGGTGAAGGAAGTTCATACGTTCTGTGAAAAAGGGTGGGGTGATGAGGGCCTGATCCCGCCAGGTGCGGATCCGGTTCCGCCGACGCTCGATTGGAACGGCTGGATCGGTGTCGGGGAGGAGCGGCCGTTCAAGAGCGGCGTGTACCATCCTGCGGAGTGGCGCAAGCGTGTTGGCTTCGGAACCGGAACGCTCGGCGACATGGCGTGCCACATCATGAGTCCGCCCTATCGCGCGCTCGGATTGACGGCGCCCGTCTCGGTGACCGCCTTTGGGCCGCCGCCGACACGCGACAACTGGAGTCTCAACGCGAAAGTGCACTGGGTGTTCCCCGGTACGCCTCTGACCGCAGACAAAACGATCGACTTCTGGTGGTACGACGGCACCGAGCGGCCTCCCGAAGCGATCCTGTCGCTCGTCGGCGAGCGCATGCCGCGCACCGGCTCCGTCTGGGTCGGTACCGAAGGCACCCTCGTGCTGCCGCACATGGATACTCCGTACTTTCTGGTGCCGTCGGAGAAGTTTGCCGCGCTCACGCCTCCCTCCGTACCCACGCGCGATCACTACGGCGAGTTCATCGACGCCGTGCTCACTCGACAGGCGGCGCCGACGTCTGGCGCGTTTCACTGGACGGGCCCACTGACCGAGACCGTGTTGTTGGGAACGGTCGCGGCGCGGTTCCACGGCGAGACGCTGGCGTGGGACGCGCGCCGGATGGCGTTCACGGATCACAAAGCGGCGAACGCGTTCGTCGAACGGAAGCCGCGCAAAGGGTGGAAACAGAAAGGGCTGTGACGGCCCCGTTGCGATGACGGTTGCGGACTGACGGATGACGATTGGACCCGGCCGGCGCGCGCGGCTTTGCCCGATCGCGTTGATCGCGATCGCGATCGCATGTCTCGTCGTGGTGCGCGCCGATCAGAGCGCCGCACCCTCGGGGTACGCGCTCGTCTGGTCCGACGAATTCGACGGTGACGGTCCGCCGGACGCGAAGAACTGGACGTACGAGCACGGTTTCGTTCGGAACGACGAGCTGCAATGGTACCAGCCGGCGAATGTCACGCGCCGTGAGGGTCAACTGGTCATCGAGGCGCGCCGCGAGCGGGTGAAGAATCCGGAGTTCGTCGCCGGCAGTCAGAGCTGGCAGACCAACCGTGAGTACGCCGAGTACACGTCCTCGAGTGTGACCACGAACAAACTGCAGCAGTGGCAATACGGCCGCTTCGAGATCCGCGGGCGGATCGATACGCGGCTGGGCATGTGGCCGGCGTTCTGGACGCTAGGAGTCGATGGCGAGTGGCCGGATGGCGGTGAAATCGACATTATGGAGTTCTACCGCGGCATCCTCCTGGCCAACGTCGCGTGGGGATCCAATCGGCGCTGGGTTGCCACCTGGGACGCGTCGCGGCATCCTGTCCGCTCGTTTCCCGATCGCAACTGGGCATCGTCCTACCACGTGTGGCGGATGGATTGGGATGCGCGGGCGATCGATCTCTATGTGGACGATCGCAGGATGAATCACACGGACATCGCGTCGCTGCGGAACCCGCGGACCGGCACGAATCCGTTCCACGCCCCGCACTACTTTCTGATCAGCCTGGCGATTGGCGGGTGGAACGGCGGGGACCCGGCGGCCACACAGTTTCCGGCACGGCTCGAGGTGGACTACGTTCGAGTCTACCAGGCGCGCGCGCACTAAACGATCGAGCGGATCGAGGAGCGGAACGGATGGATTCACGAGAGTCGAAGAGCTCCAGGGCGGAAGAGGCGCAGAGCAACGGCGTCGACGGGTCGACGGGTCGAACGGTCAGCGAGCCGGAGGCGCCTTCGCAGTCCGAATTGAGCCGCCGCGAGTGGCTCACAGCGGCGGGAGGCGCGCTCCTGCTGCCCGGTGTACCGCAGTCGAAGCCGGCCAAGCCGGCGGCGCGCCCGCATACTCCTGCGCCGGCCGCGGGTGGGCTTCGCCTGGAGCGCTTCGAACCCAAGAGCATGCTGCACGTGACTGAAACACGTGTGGAGCGCGCACGGTTTCCGGTGATCGACATGCACACGCATCTGAGCTTTGCTGGCCGGATGAGTGCGCCCGAAGACGCCGAAGCCGTGACCGTGGCGATGCCCGCGGCCGACGTGCTGGCCGTCATGGACAAGAAGAACATCCAGACGATGGTGAACCTCACGGGCGGACGGGGCGCCGGACTGGAGCAAGTGGTCAAACAGTTCGACGCCGCGCATCCGGGCCGCTTCATCACCTTCACCGAACCGTGGTGGAGCCGGGCGAGCGAGGCAGGCTATCCGGCGTTTCAGGCCGAGCAGATCGAGCGCGCCCACAAAGCCGGCGCACGCGGGCTCAAGGTGCTGAAGATTCTGGGCCTGTACCTCCGCGAGAACGGATCGACGGGGAAGCTGGTGGCGATCGACGATCCGCGCTTCGATCCGATGTGGGAGACGTGCGCATCGCTCGACATTCCCGTGGCCATTCACATCGCTGACCCCGAGGCGTTCTTCCTGCCGACTGATCGGTTCAACGAGCGCTACGAGGAGCTCCACAACCATCCGGACTGGTCGTTCTACGGCCGCGACTTCCCTCCGTTCAAGGACCTGCTGGCCGCGCGCGATCGGGTCTTTGCACGCCATCCAAAGACGACGTGGGTCGCGCTGCACGTGGGCCATCACGCGGAAGACCTGACGGATGTGTGCGCGATGCTGGACCGCTTTCCGCGCGCGCACGTGGAGCTGGGCGCCCGCATCGGCGAGCTGGGCCGCCAGCCGCGTGCGTCACGACGCTTTTTCGACAAGTATCAGGATCGCATCATGTTCGGCACCGACGCGGTACCACATGGAGACGAGACCCCCCAGCAGATTTTCGGCGACACCCTGTACGAGATCTATTACCGGTTCCTCGAGACCGAGGACGAATACTTCGACTACGCTCCGGCGCCCGTTCCACCACAAGGGCGATGGCGCATCTACGGCCTGGGTCTGCCGGAGCAGATCCTGAAGAAGGTGTATTTCGAGAATGCCGCGCGCGTGCTCCACCTCCAAGGGTGAGCAGCGCCAGACTCCCGCAATGATGAAGGCAGATTCACGAATGACGATTCGCTCTATTCGAATCCCGACGACGAACACGACGCCAATCGGCGTGACGCTGGCGATTCTCGCGGCGGCGGTGGTCGGCGTCGCCGCCGTCGGGCCGCAGGCGCCGCTCCCCACTCAGACTCGCTATCTCGTCCACGAAGCCCCCGCGAACAGTCACGATCAGCTGCTCGCTGCCGACGACGACGCCTGGGCGAAAGCGACAGACATCAAGTGGGGCAGTGCGGGGGCAGAGACGAGCTTCAAGGCGCTCTGGAACGAGCGCGGTCTGTACGTGCGCTTCGATGCCATGGACATGGCGCCATGGCACACGATGACGAAACGCGACGAGCACCTGTGGGACGAAGAGGTCGTCGAGATCTTCCTCGACGTGAATCGCTCCGGCCGCAACTACGCCGAGCTCGAGATCAATCCTGCCAACGTGATTTGTGACGTGCTGATGATCGCACCGGCGCCCGACAAGAAGAACGACCTGACGTGGAACATCGAGGGGCTCGAATCGCGGGTGACCAACCGCGGCGTGTTTGCCGGCGGCAGCGAGCCCCCGAGCCGTGGCGCCCGCTGGATTCCAGTCGCGTTCATGCCATGGGCCGGTTTCAAATCTCTTCCATCGGCAGCAGGGATCGCGCTGCCGCCGACACGGGGAACGGCGTGGCGGTTCAATGTCTTCCGGATTGAGCGCCCTGGCGGCCCAAAAGCTCCGGACGATCATGCGATCTACGCGGCGTGGTCGCCGACGTCGGGCGAGAGCTTCCACGAGCCGGCCGCGTTTCGCGACTTCGTGTTCGAGCGCTAGCCTTCGGGGTCGGGCCTTCAGGGTCGGGCGTTCGGGCGATCGGGCCGAATTTATTCGGAACGAAGCGATTCCGTCGGATCAACTGAGGCGGCACGAAGCGCCGGTAGACACGCCGCCACGGCGGACGTCATGACAACGAGCGCGGTGACCGCCGCCAGAGGCAGCGTCAAGGAGAGTCCCGCGTCCAGGAGCGTCCTGCGAACGATCGACTGTCCCGCCACCGCTCCGACAAGTCCTATCGCCACTCCTACCCCGACCAGCCGCAGTGCCCACCCGCTAATCATTCCTACAATCGCGTGCTGGCTCGCACCGAGCGCGACACGAACGCCAATCTCGCGTGTGCGCCGTAGCACCGCATAGGTGAGCACGCCGTACACGCCCGTCGCGACCAGCACGAGGGCGATGCCCGCGAATCCGCAGAGCAGCAGCGTCTGGAATCGCGGCCCTGCGACACCGTCGGCGAGGACGCCAGCCATGGTGCGGACGTCATGGACGGGCGCGCCTGGGTCGAGCCGTGCGACGACCCGTCGAATGTCTGCCTCAGCCGCCTCCGGTCGCCCGGTCGTCCTCACGATCATCGGCGGCGTCATCCAGGCCAGTTGCGCGTACGGGAGGTAGTACATCGGCTCGGCATCGTGGCCCAGCGGTTCCTGCCGCACGTTTGCCACGACGCCAACGATCTCCTTGCGTCGCGTGCTGCCGTCGGGCGGATCGAGATCGGACGTCGCCCCAGGCTCGATGTACCGGCCGAGGACACGCCGGCCCGGGAAGAATCGGTCGGCGAACGCGCGATTGACGATCACCACCCGCGGATGCCGCGCATCGTCCTGGTCCGTGAAGCGGCGGCCTGCCTCGAACGTCGCGCCGATGGTGTCGAAGAACTCGGGTGTGACGATCGCGAAACTAGCGCCGGGACGCTCGGAGGCCGGGCTGGGACGCTCGGGTATGTCGAACGCAAGGTGGAGATGCTCGCCCGCGAGCGGCAGCGCCATCGATCCGGCGACGGACGTGACACCGGGAACTGCTCGCAGCGCGTGCACCAGGTCGTTGGTGAACTGAATCTGCCGCACGGTCGGCACGTTGGCATCAGAGGCGGCGACACTGAACGTCAGAAGGTGATCCGGTCGGAAGCCGAGATCACGATGCGTGAAATGACGAAGCCCTGCCGTCATGGTCGCCGCACCGCTCAGAAGGACCAATCCCAGCGCCACCTGCGCCACGACGAGCAGCGAACGCACGCGATCGCGCGAATCGGTCGCGCCGCGGGGCGCACTTCTCAGCGCGCCGCCGAAATCGATGCGTCCAACCCTTACTGCCAGCGGCAGGCTCACGAGGAGGGTCGTCAAGAGAGACAGTACGACGGCAAACACGAGGACACGCCAGTCGAGCGTCATCGGGGTCACGCGCGGCAGCCGGTCGGCCGACGCGGGGATCAGCGTGCCGAGGAGCAGGCGTGCGATCACGAGTCCGGCGGAACTTCCGAGGATGCCGACCAGGAGGTTCTCGGTGACGAGCTGGCGGATCACGCGGCCTCGCGAGCCGCCGATCGCGAGCCGGATACCCAACTCCCGTTCTCGATCTGCCATGCGCGCGAGGAGCATGTTCGCAATGTTGGCACAGGCAATCAGGAGGACCAGCGTGACCGCGCCCCACAACACGAGCATCGCCGTGCGCGTATCGCCCAGCATGCGCTGCAGCTCCGGAACGAGGGACGTGCGCGCGATGTTGCCATTGCTGTCCGGGAACGTGCGTGCCAGCGCCGCTGCGACGCCATCGAGGCGTGCCCGGGCACGGTCGAGTGTGTCGTCGTCGGCCAGCCGGGCAATGGCGCCCAGCATCCTCGCGCCGCGCTGTTCGGTGATCGGTTGCGCGGTGTTCGCCGACGCATCGACCGCAGGCGTGACCCACACATCCACGACACGCGTGCCAGCCGGATAGTTGAAGCCTTCTGGTGCGACGCCCACCACACGGAACGGTTGGTTATCCAGCGTGATGGTGCGGCCGACCAGATTGGGGTTGCCGCCGAACTGGGACGTCCAGACGCCGTGCGACACAATCGCGACGCTCGAGCCGACTCGCTCGTCGGCCTCGACGAAACGGCGGCCGGCCGCCACACGTACGTCGAGCACGTCGAAGAGATTCGACGAGACGATTTCGGCATTGAGTACGCGGGCGGCACCGCCGCCGGCAAGCGTCACTTGGGTGTCGCGATAGCTCGCGATCCCGGCGAGCACGTTCGAACGCCGGAACTCGAAAAATGTGGGATACGAGAGCGGCGCTGGCTGACTGCCGTCCCGCGAGTCGACTGATTCGACAGCGACGAGGCGATCGGCATGGGGGAACGGCAGTGGCTGTAGGACCAGTGCGTATACCACACTGAAGACTGCGGCATTGGCCCCGATGCCGAGCGCCAGCGTCAGGGTCGTCGCCAACGCAAATGACGGTGTGGCTCGCAGCTGACGCGCCGCGTATCCAAGGTCAGCGATCAGATCTTCAATGCCATTCCATCGCCACACCGCGCGGCCGTCTTCGGCTACCCGTACGACGTTGCCGAACGCACGGCGCGCCTCGAGACGAGCGCGCTCGCGCGGCCATCCAGCCTCGACGAGGTCATCTTCACGCTCCTCCAGATGCAGCCGAATCTCTTCGTCTGCGTCACGCTGCAGCTGCCGATGCCGGAACACGCGATCGAACCACATCATGCTTTTACCGGCGCCAGCACGAGGCGAATACCCTCGAGCAGTTGCTCGAAGCTTAGAATCTCTTGACTGAGGTGGCGGGCGCCGGCGGCCGTCACCTCGTAGATGCGCACGCGTCGTCCGCTTGTGGAAACTCCCCACCTGGCACGGACGCGGCCGTCCTTGAGCATGCGTTGCAGTGCGGGGTAGAGAGATCCCTCTTCGATCTGCAGCAGATCCTTCGACCGCTTCTGGATCTGCTGCACGAGCGCGTACCCGTGCATGGGCTGGTGCTGCAGGATCTGTAGCACCATCATTTCAAGTGCGCCTGGAAAGAGATCTTTGCGGTCGTGTGTTCCCATGGGGCTCGAGCCTATGTTCGAATAGGCCTAGAGCAAAATAGTATTGTCGGGACCGTGTGTCAAGCTCGTACAGCTGCGTGCTCGCGAGCGGCTTTCGCGAATGTGATACGGCAGGCCCCCGTCGCCGTCTATCCGGGACGAGCCCTTTCGAGCCACGATCGAAGAAGCGGCGGATGTGCTCGGCGTCTCTCCGGCGACGATCAAGCGAGACTGGGGGATTGCGAAAGGCTGGCTGCAGCGCGAGCTGGCCCGCTCCGGCCGCGACGGTTTCTCCAAGCCCAGGGCCGTAACGTCCAACGCCGAGCCATCGGGACGGCCTGTGTGGCGGGACACCAAGCGCTCGAGTCTGCGCGTCCGGTGATATCGTGTTGGCGCCGGCCCCGGCCCGACCGAGGACTCTGCGATGTCTCACTGTCGGCATTCTGTCGCGCTGTCTCTGGCGATGGCGTGTGTCCTGACCGTCTCCAGCGCACAACAGATCTTCCGATCGGGCGTGAGCCTCGTCCTGGTGGATCTGAGGGTCATAGACAAAAACTACACCTCCGTCTCCGATCTCCAGGCCAAGGACGTCGAAATCCTCGTCGACGGGCAGCCTCGCGCCCTCGTCGGGTTCCAGTATCACGGTGACGATCCCTCGCTCGCGCCGCTCGCCGCTTCTGCCCCGGCTGCAGGCCAGACAGCGCATCCGACGGAAGCCCTGTCATCGTCGACCGATCCGACAGCGACCGAGTTCAGTCCGGAGTCGATGCCGCGCCCACCCGGGCGAACGATCGTGCTTGCGGTCCAGAGCAACACCATCGGCCTCGGCGATGGCACTCGCGCGTACAAAGGCGCGGACGAATTCATCGATCACTTGCGCGCACACGACAGAGTCTCCGTCGTCGCGCTGCCGGCGGGCGCAGTGACGCACCTGGCTTTTACCAGCAGCCACGAATCGATCAGGCAGCGCTTCCAGTCGGCGTTGACGCATACCTCCGGAGGGGAGTGGGTGCGTGCCGCGGGCCCGATCAATTGTGATGCGCCCGCAACGTCGGTCGCGTCGGGTTCGTCCGTTGTCCTCACGCAGGCGTGCCGCGACGCAAAGCAGGCTGCCGCGGCAGGCCTCGAGGAGGCTGAGCGCATCCGCGCGATCGCGAGAGATCTGAACGACCTGTTCAACGCGCTCGGGACGATCGAAGGTCCCAAGGACCTGGTCCTCGTGACGACCGGGTTCAACGCGCCGATCAGTGAGGTTGCGTTCCTGCCGGAGATCGTGCGGTCGGCGTCACGTGCTCGCGTCCGCGTGCATACGTTGCAGTTCGGGAACTTCACCGACACGATCGGGCCAGAGTCGCGGACGAGCGGAAGGGGCGAGGGCTACAATCCGATGCTCGGGACGCCGCAGGACATGACGTTCTCGTCGAGCATGCTCCATCTGGCCACTGCCACAGGCGGCATTGCGATGACGCCGATGACGGGAGGCGTCTTCTTTAAGCGTCTCGAGCGTGAGCTGGCGGGTGGTTATGTGCTCGCATTCGAGCCGCTACCCGGCGAACGCGATGGCAAACCGCACAAGATCGAGGTGCGCGTGCGCAGCCGTTCGCGGTTGACCATTCGCGCGAGAGAATACTTCGTGCTGCCGAAGGAGCAGACGCCGGCGCCTTTGGCTGCGTCCCCTCCTCCTGCTCGCTCAGTGTCCGCGGTGCCTACACAACGCTGAGACATCGGGTCGGGATGACTGTCACATTCTGCACATACCCTCCGGGAGGGTCGTGGGCGTTTCTGCCACGAGACCGGGACGAGTCTCACATTCCGCACAGACCCTCCCGGAGGGTGTGGGGAGTTTCTGCCACGGCGTAATTTGCACCTATACTCCGACGCCATGGCAACCACGCCGAACCGTCCGTCACGCGGACGCCGACAGTTTCTCAAGCAGTCGCTCGGAGTCGCCGCCGCTGCCGCCGCGACGCCGGCCGCCGCACTCGCGGGTGCCGCGACACCGGTGGCCGAACCGGCACCTGCCGGAGCGCCCGCGCCGGCTGCGGACCTCCATGCGCGCATCGCCTACCCGCGCGTCTTCACCGGAACGCAGCTCTCGCAAATCGCGTTTCCCCTCGGCGGGATTGGAACGGGATGCATCAGCCTCGGCGGACGTGGACAGCTGCGCGACTGGGAGATCTTCAACCGCCCCGACCAGGGTCTCTCGCCCGGGTATGTCTTTCCGTCGATCCGCGTGCAGCAGGGATCGTCGGCGCCGTTTGTCAGCGTGCTCGAGGCTCGACTGCGTCCGCCCTATCAGGGCGCTTTCGGCCTCGGGTCAAACAGCGCCCCCGGCTTGCAGCGCCTCGAGTCGGCGCGCTTCACGGGCGAATTTCCGCTGGCGCACATCGCCTTCCGTGATCGGCGCCTTCCTGTGCAAGTGTCGCTCGACGCGTTCTCGCCGTTCGTGCCCCACGATGCCGACGCCTCGGGGCTGCCCGCCGCCGTCCTCCGCTACACGGTGAAGAACTCAGGGACCGCACCGGCGACCGTGTCGATCGCGTACTCACTCGAGAATCCGCTGCTGACGTTCCGGGTCCCGTCCTACAAGAAAGACCCGCGCGTCAACGAAGCGCGGACGGCTCAAGGAATCGAAGGGCTGCTCCTCAGTAATCCGGCGATCGCCGAAGACAATGCGCTGTCGGGCACGCTGGGCCTATGGGTGCTCGGCGCCGGCGATGGGCGCGTCACCATGCTGCGAGGTTGGCCGCGTGCGCGCTGGTGGACCAGCGCGTTGCACTTCTGGGACGACTTCTCGGATGACGGCGCGCTCGGACCCGAGTCTGCGGAGGCGGGGCCGGTCGCGGCTGTCTGCCTTCAGCGGACCATTGCGCCGGGTGCGTCGGCAGACTTCACATTTGCCATCACCTGGCGGTTCCCGAACCGCACACCGGACCGCTGCGGCTGGGACGCCGCGCCTGGAGAGGGCGGCGCCCCGATCGGCAACCACTACTGCACGCGATTCGAAGACGCCTGGGAGGCGGCGCGCTATCTCGCCGACCATCTGACGGATCTCGAGCGCCGCACACGCAGCTTCGCGGACGCCATCCGCCAGAGCACGCTGCCGGCGGCGACGAAGGATGGTGCCACGGCGAACCTCTCCACGCTGGTCACGCAAACCTGCTTCCGCACGGCGGACGGCGAGTTCCACGGATTCGAAGGCTGCGGCGAAACCAGCGGCTGCTGTCACGGCAACTGCACGCACGTCTGGAATTACGAGACCGCCACCTCCCACCTGTTTCCAAGCCTCGCGCGATCGCTCCGCCGCGCCGCTTTCGGCTACTCGATGGACGACGACGGCGGGATGCGCTTCCGGCAGTCGCTGCCAGACGGCGCCGAGCGGTTTCCCACAGCAGCCGCAGACGGCCAGATGGGCCAGATCATCAAGGTCTACCTGGATTGGCGGCTGTCGGGCGACGACGCGTTCCTGAAGGAGTTCTGGCCGCTCGTCAAGCGGGCCATCGCGTTCGCCTGGATTCCAAATGGATGGGACGCGGATCGGGATGGCGTGCTCGAAGGCGCGCAGCACAACACGTACGACATCGAGTTCTACGGCCCGAACCCGATGTGCGGCATTTACTACCTGGGCGCCCTGCGAGCGGTGGAGGAGATGGCACGGGCGGTGGGCGACGATGCGACGCGCACGGAGGTTCGGCGGCTGTTCGACTCGGGTCGTGCCTGGATCGATCAGCACTTGTTCAACGGCGAGTACTACGTCCAGCAGGTACGG
>Ga0070674_100001105_pt1 | contig 14135 bp, 12 predicted proteins | sample KBSM33metaG_FD_65344 | JGI IMG/M metagenome (GOLD analysis project Ga0070674, IMG submission 65344) | Miscanthus rhizosphere microbial communities from Kellogg Biological Station, Michigan, USA - KBS M3-3 metaG | ecosystem: Host-associated > Plants > Roots > Rhizosphere > Soil ... | reverse complement strand
TCGAAGAGCGGCGTGCGCTTCAGCGTCGCTTCCACGAACGGCGACTCTACTGTCTCGCACACGACCGGAACCCGGCTAGCGCCGCGCCAGAAGGGTGGCGATCCCGGGAGGCGGCCGACGTCGTGGCCGCATCGCCACGAACCGTCGTCGGAGTGCGTTCCTAGCCGTCTTCCTTCAGGAAGCTCGGAATGTCGAGCTCGACGTCGCGCACGCTGGGCGCGTCGAAGGACGGACGGTCGCTCGAGCCGACAGCGACCGGCGACTCCGCACGCCTGCGCCGCGGACGACCGCCGAAGCCGGTCGCAATAGCGGTCACCCGCACGTCCTCGCCCATGGCTTCGTCGATGACGGCTCCGAAGATCACGTTCGCGTTCGAGTCCGCCGCGTTCGTGACGACCTGTGCAGCCTCGTCGACCTCGGCGAGCCCGAGGTCCGGGCCGCCCGTGATGTTGAGGAGGACACCCGTGGCACCGTCGAGCGTGGTCTCGAGGAGAGGCGAGGAGATCGCAGCCTGTGCGGCCTCGACCGCTCGGTTGGCGCCTCGCGCAGTCCCGATGCCCATGAGCGCGGAACCCGCCTCTCGCATGATCGTGCGCACGTCCGCGAAGTCGAGGTTGATGAGGCCGGGGACGGTAATGAGGTCGGTGATGCCCTGCACACCCTGGCGGAGGATGTCGTCGGCAATACGGAACGCCTCGGTGACGGGCGTGTCGCGCTCGACGACCTGGAGCAGCCGGTCGTTCTCGATGACGATGAGCGTGTCGACGTTCTCTCGCAGGGACTGGATGCCCTGCTCGGCCTGATCGGCGCGAAGCTTGCCCTCGAATCCGAACGGCTTCGTCACGACGCCCACCGTGAGCGCGCCGAGCTCCCGCCCGATCTGCGCGACGACGGGCGCGCCGCCGGTACCCGTACCCCCGCCCTCGCCGGCGGTAACGAACACCATGTCCGCGCCTTTGAGCGCCTCCTTCAGCTCGTCACGACTCTCCTCGGCGGCCGCGAGCCCGACGCGTGGATCGGCGCCGGCGCCGAGCCCGCGCGTCGCGCGCGAGCCTATGTGGATCTTCTCGTCCGCCTCGGTCATGAGGAGCGCCTGCGCGTCCGTATTCACGGCGACGAACTCGACGCCGGAGAGACCCGCCTCGACCATCCGCGTCACCGCGTTCGTTCCGCCGCCGCCGATCCCGACGACCTTGATGACGGCGAGGTAGCTACCCAGTTGATTGCTCATCTCTCAAGTCACCTCAAGCTGAAGTTCGTATTGAACGTGCAGGTTTCGTATCCCTTCGCCTCCGAGGGTAGGCCTCCTCCGGGGCAATGTCAACGAACGTCCGCGTCGCAACTCTAAAGCTCAACCTGAGAGTTTAAGCTTAGCCTGCTACAGGTCGCTGGGGAACGCTGACGTCGATGTAGGACGCGCCTCGATCGACCAAGGCGAGCACCTTCCGCGCGATCACGAGCTTCATGCCGACGTCCGCGGCGCGACCGAGACGGATCTCCGTGCCGTGGCGGAGGACCAGCGTCAACTCGTCGCCGGTCGTGCGAACGCCTTTCACCCGGCTCGCGATACCCGCGTTGTGCGCCTCGGCGAGCGCGCGGGTCGCGGGCACCAGACCGGCGGGGATGAGGCCGCCGACCCGGATCGTGGTGCCGCGGTGCACCCAGAGTCGCGGCACCCCCTTCTCCGTGCCGACTGGGATCTCGCGAATGACCTTGCCGCCTCCCGTCGCGAGCCACGCCGACATGCCGCGACGGATCACGGCGACCGGCCGCTCCGGCGCAATTCTGATCACGAGCGTGCTCGGGAACGCACGATCGACGGAGACGCCGGCGACCGCGGGAATGGTGTGGAGTGCGACCTCGACTTCGTTTGCGTCGAGCGAGACGAGGCTGTGACCGACGAGGTCGCGGGTCGCTCGCTCGACGTCCCGCTGGAGTGCAGGGGGAGCGCCCTCGATCTGGATCGTGTCGACGGCGAAGACGGGGGTCGCGTAGGCGAACCAGTAGGCGAGGCCGATCGCAATCAGGGCTCCGAACGTAGCGAGGAGCGAACGGCCGGACGGGACGAAGCGCACGAGATCCAGGCGAGCACCGGCTGCACCTCGCGGAAACGGGACGACGACGCTTGCCGCAGCAGCATGCCGACGCGATCCACGTGCACTCCGTCCCCCGACCATGCGCCTGGATTCGGCGCGGCGACAGCGCTTCCTACGTCAGGCGGAGAGTTCCGAGAGGCCCGCGAACACGACTTCGCGCTCGAGGTGGACGCCGAACTCCTCGCGCGCTCGGCGGCGCGCCTCGGACATCAGCGCCAGGCAATCGGCGGTCGTCGCTCCGCCGGCGTTCTCGATGAAGTTCGCGTGCTTCGGCGAGACCACCGCGCCACCGATGCGATGCCCCTTGAGGCCGCAGAGCTCGAGCATCCTGCCCGCGCCGATCTCGCCGGGCGGGTTCTTGAACACGCTTCCGAAGGTCCGCTTGTTCGTGGGCTGCGTGTCCTTTCGCCGAGCGACGAGATCCCGAACCCGCGCCTTGACATCCGCGGGAGGACGAAGCTCGAGCCGATACTCGACGCATGCGACGACCTCACCCGGCGCGAGCGCGGAGTGCCGGTAGGAAAGGCCGAGCTGTGCTGGCGTTCGCCAGTCCTCGCCATCAGCGGAGACCACGAGAGCACGAACGAGTACCTCGGCCCAGTCGCTCCCGTACGCGCCGGCGTTCATGAACACGCCGCCCCCCGCAGTGCCCGGGATGGCGCACGCGAACTCGAATCCTCCGAGTCCTGCAGCGCGCGCGTGATGGAGGCATACGGCGTTCGTCGCGCCGGCGCCCGCTTCGAGCGCGTTATTGCGCACCGCCACCGACGCGAGTTCGCCCTCCAGCCTGACGACGAGTGCATCGACCCCTTCGTCCGCCGCGAGCAGGTTCGAGCCGAGCCCGATCGCGAGTACATGGAGCCCCTCGTCGCGGGCCTGGCGGAGCACGGAAACGAGCTCGTCGATCGTCCGGGGCCGGGAGAGCCCTCTAGCCGGGCCGCCGGTGCCGATCGTCGTCAGCCTCGCGAGCGGCACGTCGCGCTCGACCGTCGTCACGTCGGCAACCCCTCGACCACCGCATGCGCGATCCGCCAGGGCTCTCCAACCCCCAGTGTGACCACGACGTCGCCCGGCCGGACCCACGCCAGGGCGAGGGTCGATGCCTCCTCGAGGGTCGGCGCCCAGCCGCGCCGAGTCGGCGGCGGGATGCGATCGAGAACGAGCTTGCCGCTCACTCCCGGAATCGGTGCGTCTCGACCGTCGATCACGTCGGTCACGATTGCCGCGTCGGCCCGGCCGAGTGCGGCGGCGAGCTCCTGGTGAAGCTGCCGCGTGCGCTCGTAGACGTGCGGTTGGTAGACGGCTACGAGCGCCCGTGGCTCGAGCTCCCGGGCCGTATCGAGTGCTGCCGCGATCTCGGTCGGGTTGTGCCCGTAGTCGTCGATCACCCGGACACCACCTCGCTCCCCGACGAGCTCGAATCTGCGCCCCACGCCGGCGAAGCCTGCGACCGCGCGTTCCGCATCGGCTCGCACGACCCCCGCATGCTCGAGCGCGGTGAGAGCGGCGGCAGCGTTGCGCCGGTTGTGCACACCGGGCACCGAGAGCTTGCAGTCGGCGGGCTCCAGCTCCCAGCCGCGCACCGCCACCGGCGCGCGTGCGAGCCACTCGGCGAAGAAGGATGCGAGCTCGGCCCCGGACGCGAACGTCGCGTGGTGATCGAGTTCGATGTTCGTGACCACCGCGATCTCGGGCGCGAGGAGCCCGATCGAGCGGTCGGACTCGTCGCCCTCGACGACGAGCCAGCCCTCCCCCGCCCCGGCGTTCCCACCCAGCTGCGGCACGACGCCTCCGATGATCCACGCAGGATCGTGGCCGAGCTCGCGCAGGACGTACGCGACCATGGCGGCCGTCGTCGTCTTCCCGTGGGCGCCGCCTACCACGATCGAGCGGCGAAGCGCCACGAGCTCCGCGAGGAACTCGGCGCGAGAGCGACCATGGACACGGCCCGAATGCGCCGCCGAGACGACGACCTCGAAGTCGGCGGGAGCAGACGGCGCGCCCCCGAGGTCGACGTCGACACCCTCGACCGCTTCGAGGAAGATCGTCTCGCGCGCGTCCCAGCCGCGAACCTCGGCGCCCCACTCACGAGCGAAGTTCGCGTAGGCGGACAGCCCGGCCCCGCCGATCCCGACGAAGTAGAAACGCCGACCCTCGAGTGGTCGAGCGCTCATCGCCCGGTCCCGGCGAGCGCCAGGAGCTCGTCGGCGACGACGTCGGCCGCATCCGGCTTCGCGAGCGCCTTCATCGCGTCGCTCATCCGCGAGAGACGGGCAGCGTCTCCGAGGAGCTCTCCCACCAGCGCGGGCACGCCCGCGAGCTCGGACTGATCGACGACGATCGCTCCGCCGCCGTCGGCGAAGTAGCGCGCGTTGAGCGTCTGGTGGTCCGCGGTCGCGTGCGGGTACGGGACGAGGATCGCCGGCGTTCCCGCGGCGGCGAGTTCCCAGACGGTCCCGCCCGCTCGCGAGATCGCGAGATCGGCGGCGGCGAGCGCCGCTCCGAAATCGTCCGTCGAAGGGACGAGCACGTAGTCCTCACGCTGCGCGCGCGCTCGCACCGCTCCGTAGTCGCGCTCCCCGGAGACGTGAAGGAGCGCGGGGCCTCGCTCGCCAAAGGCGGTGACCGCGAAGTCGTTGAGCGCCTGGGCTCCAGCGAGCCCGCCGAACACAGCGAGCACCGGCCTGTCCCTCGCCAGCCCGAACAGCGCGCGGCCCTCCTCCTTCGATGCACCCAGGTGCGCGGTCGGGATCGGGCGACCGACGACGCGATACTTCGGTCCGCTGCGGCCCTCGATCGCGTAGGCGAGGAAGACGCGGCGGGCGAACGGCGCAGCAAGTCGATTCGCGAGCCCGAGGTGAGCGTCCGCCTCCGTCAGCGCCGCCGGAATGCCGCGTAGACGGGCCGCGAGCACCATCGGTCCCGCGACGTATCCGCCGGCGCCGAGCACGACGTCCGGCAGGCGCCGCGACAGGATCCTGGTACATGCGAACGGCGCGCGGATCGCCTGCGACAGCGAATGCAAGAGACCGACCCCGATGCGTCGCGGGATCCCTGAGACCGCGAACGTGTCGAGCTCGAAACCCGCCTCAGGAACGAGCCGCGACTCGACGCGGTCCGGCGACCCGGCGAACGTCACCGTCACCCCGCGCGCGCGAAGTGCTTCGCCGACCGCGAGTGCGGGTCGAACGTGCCCCGCGGTCCCTCCCGCTGCGATCACGCACCGAAGCTCCGACGACCCGCTCATTGACGGCGATGTTAAGGAGAATTCCCATGGCGGCGAGGAGCACCACGAGGCTCGAGCCTCCGTAGGAGACGAACGGCAACGGGATCCCGGTGAGCGGCGCAATGCCGAGCGCGGCGGCGAGGTTGATCGCAGCCTGGCCGCAGACGAGCGCAGTGATGCCGGCCGCGAGGAGCTTCCCGAACGGATCCTGACACCGCATCGCAATCCGGAATCCCGCGAACGCGAGGAGCGCGAACGCCCCGATGACGAGCGTTGCGCCGATGAGTCCGAGCTCCTCTCCGATCACCGCGAAGATCATGTCCGTGTGCGCCTCGGGGAGATATGAGATCTTCCCCACGCCCTCGCCGAGCCCGGCGCCAGTCACGCCGCCCGAGCCGATTCCAATGGTCGCCTGGACGATCTGGAAGCCGGCGCCCTGGGCGTCCGACCACGGGTCGAGGAAGCTGAAGACGCGTGCGCGGCGGTAGGGCTCCATGTAGATCGCAAGCATCCCGAGCCCAAGCGCGAGGACAGTCGAGACGACGAGGAGCCGGACGGGAACACCGGCGACGAGCAGGATCGCGAGCATCATCCCGCCGATGGTGATCGTCGTTCCGAGATCGGGCTCGACCACGATGAGGCCGCAGAAGACGATTGCCAGGATCCCGAGCGGCTTTGCCAGCTCGCCGAACGTCCTGGGGGCTCTCCGACGCGCGAGGTAGACGGCAGCGAAGACGCAGAGGGAGAGCTTCGCGAGCTCGGACGGTTGGAAGCTCGCCGGCCCGAGCACGAACCACCGGTGCGCGCCGTTGATGGACGGCCCGACCACCAGCACCGCGACGCAGAGGACGAACGACGCGAGGAGCAAGGGCGGCGAGAGGTACCGGAGTCGGTGGTAGTCGAACCGCGACGCGATCGTCATCAGCACGACGCCGATCAACGCATAGACCGCCTGCCGCTTGAGAAAGCTCATCGGATCGCCGTTGCCGAGCGCGGCGGAGGCCGAGGTCGCGCTGTACACCATGACGAGCCCGAAGGCGACGAGCCCGAGGGTGATGAGGGCGACGATGCGCTGGTCGGTGTGCCCGTCGCCTCTCACGAGAGCTCCTCGACGAGCACGCGAAACGCGTCGCCACGAGCCTCGAAGTCGCAGAACTGATCGAAGCTTGCGCAGGCGGGCGAGAGCAGGACGACGTCACCGGCAGCCGCGGCTGTCGCTGCCGCAGTGACCGCTCTTCCGAGCGTGCCCGAGGCTACGAACGGAACTCCGCGGGCGACCAGCGCAGGCTCGATCTCGGCCGCGCTCTCGCCGATGAGGTACGCGACGTCACCGGGCTTGAAGCCCGCTGCTAGCGGCTCGTACGCCTCGTGCTTGCCACGGCCCCCCAAGACGACGTGCAGCGCCGCGTCTGGAAACGACCCGAGCGCGCGCAGCGCGGCCGCGACGTTCGTCGCCTTCGAGTCGTTCACGTACCGCACACCGCGGAACTCGCGGACGAGCTCGATCCGGTGTGGAACGCCCGCGAACGTTCTCAGCGCGTCGCCGATGGCGTCGTCCTCGATGCCGGCAGCGCGCGCCGCGGCGGTCGCGGCGCACGCGTTCTCGCGGTTGTGCGGGCCGGGGATCCGCGGTTCGGCTGGGAGGGCGTCATCACCTGTGAAGTCGACCCGTCGTGCCTGACCGGGGACGTCCACGAACCCACAAGGGAGAACGGCGACGTCCTCCCCGGTCTGATGCTCGAACATCCGGAGCTTCGCGTCGCCGTACGCCTCGAAGGTCTCGTGGCGGTCGAGATGGTCGGCCTCGAGATTGAGGAGGACGCCGATGCGCGGCTTCAACGTGTGCACGTCCTCGAGTTGGAACGAGGAGAGCTCGCAGACGATCCACGCGTCCTCGGCGACCGTGCCGACAAGTGACGTGAGCGGCCGACCGACGTTGCCGGCGACCTCGACCGACCATCCCGCAGCACGGAAGACCGCGCCGAGCAGCTCGCTCGTGGTCGTCTTGCCGTTCGTCCCCGTGACACCGAGGATCGGGTTGGAGAGGAGCCGCGACCCGAGCTCGATCTCGCTCCACACGGGGACGGCACGCTCGCGCGCGCTCGCGACGAGCAGCGTCTCGCCCGGGACCCCCGGGCTCTTCACGACGAGATCGATCCCCTGTAGCAGCCTCTCCTCCTCGTGTTCCATGTGAACTTCGACACCGAGGTCGAGGAGCCTCCCGACCTCGAGCTCCCGGTCGCGATCGAATCCGACGACTGCTGCGCCGCGGCCGACGAGCGCCTCGGCCGCCGACATTCCCGAGCGCGCCAGGCCGACGACGAGGACGCGCCTGCCGGCGAGCTCTGGTGCGCTCATCTCACGGATGGACGAACTGGAGGAAGTCGCGGTAGAAGAGCGCAAAGCCCGACGCGCAGAAGATCGCGCACACGACCCAGAAGCGCACCATGATCTTCGTCTCCGACCATGCCTTCATCTCGAAGTGGTGATGGATCGGCGCAATCAGGAACACGCGCTTGCCGGTTCGCTTGAAGCTGACGACCTGAATGATCAGCGACAGCACCTCGATGACGAAGATCCCGGCGATCAGTGGCAGCAGGATCTCCGTACCGGTAACGACCGCGAACCCCGCGATCGCACCGCCGAGTGCGAACGAGCCGGTGTCGCCCATGAACACCTCGGCGGGGAAGGCGTTGTACCAGAGGAACCCGATCGTCCCGCCGATGAGCGCGGCGGCGAGCGTCGCGATGTCGAGCAGCGTGTCGCTGCGCGCGCCCGGATCGCCCGAGCGGATCCACGCGATGCCCGCGATCGCGAGGAAGGTCAGCAGCATGATCACGTAGACGCCTGCCGCGAGCCCGTCGATCCCGTCGGTGAGGTTCGCACCGTTGACGGTGCCGCTGATGAGCAGGAAGAGCAGGACGTAGTAGCCCCAGGAGAGGTCAAGCGTCCAGTTGACGATTGGCACGTACACGTCCGTCGAGAAGGTCGAGCTCTCGTTCAGCAGCAGCGCCGCACCGACCGTGACGACGGCGAGGCCCACCATCTTCCACCGCCCCGGGAGCCCGAGCGAGTGACGCTTGCGGAGCTTCAGGAAGTCGTCCGTGAACCCGATGAGCGCACAGCCGAGGACCATGAAGAGCACCGTCAGCCCCTCGGCCGTGTACTGGGAGAGGAAGAGGAACGGGATGACGGCCGAGGCGATGATCAGCAGGCCCCCCATCGTCGGCGTCCCCTGCTTGACGACATGGGTCGCCGGGCCTTCCGCGCGGATCTGCTGGCCGAGGTTCCTGGTGCGGAGCAGTTCGATGAACTTCGGCCCGATCACGACAGCGGCGACCATCGCGATGAGGCCCGCTATGAGGACAGGGACCATGCTCGAGCGAAGTTCGTGATCTCGTCGGCGATGCCTTCGAGTCCGACGGCTCGGGACGCCTTCACGAGGACCGCATCTCCCGGTCCGACCAACACGCGCGCCTCTTCGACGGCGGCTTCGGCGTCCTCTGCCCAGGCGACGGGCTGGTACGCCCGTGACGCTTCGCCCACGCCGATCACGGCGACACCGAGTCCACTTGCGAGCTCGCCGATCGCGAGGTGATAGGCAGGAGCGGTCTCCCCGAGCTCGGCCATCTCGCCGAGGACGGCGACCTTTCGGCGCTCACCTGCCCGCTCCGCGAGGTGCTCGAGCGCGGCCCGCATCGAGTCCGGGTTCGCGTTGTAGGCGTCGTTGACGACGAAGCCGCCACCCGGGAGCGGAATCTCGTCGCCACGCCAGGGAGAAAGCACGATGCCGGAGACGCCTTCGGATGCCCGGTCGAGTGGCAGACCGACCGCGTCGTACGCGTGAAGTGCGGCGAGGGTGTTGATGACGAGGTGGCGTTGCGTGAACGGGAGCTCGAGGTCGACGCTCGCGCCACCCACCGAGAATCGCGTGACCGCTTCGAGTTGCTGGACGTCGCCGGACCAGAAACGGCGGATGATGATGTCGTCGCGCGCGAGGTACGGATCGAGCGGACCCGCCGCGGGCACGACCGCGACGCCCCCCGACGGAAGGGCTGCAATCGCCTCGGCGTTCGCCTCTGCCACGCGCTCGACGGAGCCGAGGAGTTCCAGATGCTCGGGTCCGATGTGCGGAACGACGACGGCGGTTGGTCGTGCGACGATGCAGAGCACCGCGACCTGACCGATGCCGCGCATCCCGATCTCCGTCACGAGCACCCCCGTCTCGGACTCGAGCCGGCACACCGTGAGCGGGAGGCCGATCTCGTTGTTCATGCTCCGCTCGGCCCAGATGGTGGGGACATGCGGGGCGCAGAGCGCGCCGAGGATGTCCTTCGTCGTCGTCTTGCCCACGGAGCCGACGACGGCGACGACCTGCGCGCCCGATTTCGATCGGACGAGCGCTGCGAGCGTGGCGAGCGCAACCTCCTGGTCGTCGGGGACGAGCGTCGCGGCGCCGCGCGAACGCGCCTCCTCGACGTAGCGAACGCCCGTATTGAGCGCCACGAACAGCTCGCCGGAGCCGACCTCGCGCGAGTCCGCCTTCACTGCGGTGACCACGTCACCGTCCCCTTCCAACAGCCCCAGCTCGAGCGCCGCGATCTCGTGCCACGCGAGCGAGATCACGAGCGGCCTCGAAGCGCCTCGCGCGCGACCTCGCGGTCGTCGAACGGGGACACGACGCCAGCGACATCCTGCCCTTGCTCGTGTCCCTTTCCGGCGATCACGATGACGTCCTCGTCGTCCGCCAAAGACACGGCGCGAGCGATCGCGCTGCGCCGATCGGGGTCGATCTCGACATCGAGCCCGGCGCCCTGGAGAACGTCCTGGATGATGGCCAGCGGCTCCTCCGAGCGCGGATTGTCGGACGTGACGATCGCGACGTCGGCGAGCTCGGCTGCGACCTTCCCCATCAGCGGCCGCTTCCCGCGATCGCGGTCGCCGCCGGCGCCGAAAACGACGATCACACGGCCTTCGCCGAGATCGCGGGCGGCTCGCAGGACCGTGGCGAGCGAGTCCGGCGTGTGCGCGTAATCGACCACGACCGCGAACGGCTGCCCCTCGTCGATCGGCTCGAACCGACCGGGTACGCCCGTCATGCGGGCCACTCCCTTCACGATCGCGTCCTCGTCGATGTCGACCAGCAGACCGGCCGCGACCGCGCCGAGGACGTTCTCGACGTTGAAGAGACCGCGCAGCGGCGTCTCGATCTCGAGACCGCCGGCCCGGAACGTGCTGCCGCGCGGACCGACCTCGAGATCCTCGGGACGGATTTCGGCGTCGGCTCCGAGCCCGTAGGTCACGAGCGGTGCCCGATGCGCATCCTCGAGATCCACCGCGAGCTGCCGCCCCCACTCGTCGCCCACGTTCACAGCGGCGGGTGGTGGCTGGGGCCCCGTGAACAGGCGCCGCTTGGCCTGGAAGTACTCGTCCATCGAGCTATGAAGATCGAGGTGGTCCTGGCTCAGGTTCGTGAAGACGAGCACGTCGAAACGAACTCGATCGAGACGTCGCAGTGCCGAGCCGTGCGAGCTCGCCTCGACAGCCGCACTGAGATCGCCAGCGTCCAGCATCTCGCGGAAGAGGCGCTGCAGATCGATCGCCTCCGGAGTCGTGAACGGCGCCGGGCGTCGCTCGCCTCCGATCTGCCATTCGATCGTCCCGACGAGGCCCGGACGGCGACCCGCGGTGTCGAGGATCGAACGCAGCAGGAACGCCGTGGTGGTCTTCCCGTTCGTCCCCGTCACGCCCGCGAGCTCGAGCTCCTTCGTCGGCTCGCCGAAGAACGCGTCGGCCGCGACCGCCATCGACTCGCGGACGGAAGGGACGAGCAGCTGCGGCACGCCGACAGCGAGCGGTCGCTCGACCACGACCGCGGCCGCGCCGCGTTCGATCGCCTCCCACGCGAGGTCGTGACCGTCGACACGCGCCCCCGAAACACAGAAGAAGAGCGCGCCCGCCGTCACGCGTCGCGTGTCGTACGCGAGGTCGCGGATCTCGACCGGTGCGCCCCCGGTGACCTCGCTCGGCGCGAGAGCCCGGATCAGGGCGTCGAGCTCCACGGTGAAAGGCTAGAGGCTCGGCAGGATCAGCCGTTCGAGGATGCCGTCTTCGGCGCGTCCTGTGGAATCTCGAGGTGCTGAAGGTTGAAGCGAGCCATCTCGCGGAACGCCGGAGCGGCCACCACGCCGCCGTAGATGTCGCCGTGGGGCTCGTCGACCATCACCATGATCACGAGCTTCGGTTTCGTCGCCGGCACCATGCCGACGAACGAGGCGACGTACCGCGACGTCGAGTAGGTGCCGTCCGGGTCGATCTTCGCTGCGGTCCCCGTCTTGCCGGCGACCGTGTAGCCCGGAATGGCGGCCTCGGTTCCGGTTCCCTCGAGAACGACGCCGCGCAACATCGACATCATCTGCTCGGAGACGGCGTGGGACACGACACGCCGACCGCGCTTGGTCCCGATGGTCTGTCCATCGATGCGATCGATGAGATGCGGGCGCACGAGCACGCCGCCGTTGGCTATCGCCGAGTAGGCTCGCGCCATCTGTACGGGCGTCACCGCGATGCCGTGGCCGATCGGGACGGTGCCGATCGTCGAGCCCGACCACTGATCGAGCGGCAGGGCGAACCCCGGGGACTCGCCGGGGAAGTCGATGCCGGTCTTCGCGCCGAATCCGAAGCGGTCGACCCACGATGCGAGCCGGCCGGGCCCGAGTCGCTCGGCGATGGTGATCGTGCCGATGTTGGACGACTGCTCGACGATCTGTTTCACGGTCAGGCGCTCGGTCCCGCGGATGTGCCCCTCGTGGATCACGCGATCGGCGACCTTGATCGTCGGCGCGAGACGGAACGACGTGCGTGGGGTGATCGTCTTCTCCTGTAGGCCGGCTGCGATCGTGACGAGCTTGAAGGTCGATCCCGGCTCGTAGGTGTCCGTAACCGCGCGGTTGCGGCGGCGATCCGCGCGGGTCGTCGAGAAGCGATTTGCGTTGAAGCGCGGCGCCGTTGCCATGGCGAGCACCTCGCCCGTGTGGGGATTCATCACGACCGCCGTCGCCGCGCGGGCGCCCCAGCGGCGCACGGTGTCCTGGAGCACTTCCTCCGCGTTGGCCTGGATCTCACGGTCGATGGTCAGCCGAACACTCTTTCCCGGCGTCTCCGGCTTGGTCTCGACCACGTCGAGCGCGCGCCCGAAGGGATCCTTGACGATCGTCTGGCTACCCGGTTGCCCGGCGAGCGACCCCTCGAGGGAGCGCTCGAGACCCTCGAGTCCCTTGTTGTCGAGGCCGGCATAGCCGAGGATCTGCGCGGCGACGGGCCCCTGTGGATAGAAGCGGAGCTCCTCCGGGTAGAAGCCGAGGCCGGCGAAGTCGAGCGCCTGCAGGATCTTGGCCTTGCGCGGATCCGCCTTGCGCGCGACGTACACGAAGCCCTTGGACCGATCGACGAGCGTCGGGTAGAGCACGGAGGGATCGATCCCGAGCTGTTTCCCCGCGGCGAGCGTGAGATCGCGCGCGTCCGTCACCTGCCGCGGGTTCGCGTACACGGTCGTCGCCATCCGGCCGATCGCGAGCGGCTCGCCATTGCGATCCACGATCGTTCCGCGCGAGGCCGGGACGACGATCGTCTCGCGGTGCTGTCGAAGTGCCATCGCCGCGTACTGCGGTCCCTTGATCACCTGGATCCACACGGCGCGCGCGAACGCCGCGCCGAGGAGGAGGAGGAATGCAGCAGCCAGCAGCGTGATGCGGCGGTTCGTCGCCGCAGGCTTCACTTGTCGAGCTCGATGTAAGTCGTGTCCTCGGGCTCGACCTCGTGCAAGCCGAGCTCGCCGCGTGCCAGACGCTCGATGCGGGTCGCCGCAGCCGCACTCGAGATCTCGGCGCGGAGTCCGGCAATGTCGTTCGTGAGCTCCGTTCGCTCGCGTCCGGACTCGTCGAGCTGAAGATTGAGCCGGAGAACCGCGACGTTGATCGCCACCACCCCGGCGAGCAAGACGGCGAAGAGGACGATCCACATGACGCCGCCGCTCAGGGCCCAGAACCGGCGTCGCGGCGCGGACCGCTCCCGACGTGCCGCCGTCCGCGCAGGCTGAGCAATCGTCGACATCAGACGCGCGCGGCCGCCCGCAGACGCGCGGATGCGGCGCGTGGGTTGTCGTCGACCTCGTGGGAGGATGGCCGGACGGGTTTCGACGTGAGGACGCGCGCCTCCGGCTCCTTCCCACAGACGCAGATGGGCAGCTCGGGCGGGCAGGTGCAGCCCTTCGCGCGATCGCGGAAGAACCGCTTCACGATCCTGTCCTCGAGCGAGTGGAAGCTGATGACCGCGACGCGCCCCCCGGGCCTGAGCATCTCGAAGGCGGCGGGGAGACCCACCTCGAGGGACCCGAGCTCGTGGTTCACCTCGATTCGCAGCGCCTGGAACACGCGCTTCGCGGGATGGCCTTCGCCGAACCGCGCCGGAGCTGGAATCGAGGCACGTACGACGTCGACGAGCTGCCCTGTCCGCTCGATGGGCTCTTCCTCACGACGGCGCACGATCGCCCGTGCGATCTGGCGCGCGTACCGCTCTTCGCCGAAGCGACGGAAGATCGCCTCGAGCTCGCGCTCGTCGTAGGTCGCGACCACTTCCGCCGCACTGGGCTCGTCCGACGGGTCCATGCGCATGTCGAGGGGAGCGTCGGTTGCGTACGAGAAGCCGCGCTCGGGGCGGTCGACCTGCATCGACGAAAGGCCGAGGTCGAGCAGCACGGCGTCCGCCTGGACGCCGTTGCCGGCGAGCTGCGAGAGGACGACGCCGTAGTCGCC
>Ga0070674_100001102_pt1 | contig 14186 bp, 10 predicted proteins | sample KBSM33metaG_FD_65344 | JGI IMG/M metagenome (GOLD analysis project Ga0070674, IMG submission 65344) | Miscanthus rhizosphere microbial communities from Kellogg Biological Station, Michigan, USA - KBS M3-3 metaG | ecosystem: Host-associated > Plants > Roots > Rhizosphere > Soil ... | reverse complement strand
CGTCATCGATGGGCGCGACGAGCTGGACCGCTACATCGACGAGCGCCTCGGGCCGGAGCCGCTCGACCCGTCGTTCACCCCGGACGTGCTGCGCCACCTTGCCGCCGGCCGGCGCGCTCCGGTGAAGGCGTTCCTGCTCGACCAGCGCCGCGTGGCCGGCGTCGGGAACATCTACGCCGACGAGGCGCTCTTCCGCGCCCGCATCCACCCGCTGCGCCCGGCGGGCCGGCTGAAGCGCGCCGAGATCGAGCGGCTGCACGCCGCGATCGTGGAGACGCTCGAGGCCGGGATCGCCAACTCGGGCTCCTCGATCGACGACTACCTCGACGCCAACGGCGAGCGCGGCTCGATGCAGGACGAATTCCTCGTCCACCTCCGCGAGGGACAGCCCTGCGTGCGCTGCGGGCGCCCGGTGGTGAAGCTGCGCGCCGCGGGCCGAGGCACCTACGTCTGCCGCCGCTGCCAGCCCGTACCGCGCCCGCGCCGGGCGGCGAGCGTGGCTTGAGCGCGCTGCCGGACGGCTTCGAGGCCGGCCACTGGACCGACACCGAGGCGGTCACGGGCTGCACGGTCGTCCTTGCGCCCAGGGACGGCGCGGTTGCCTCCGGCGAGGTGCGCGGCGGCGGAACGGGAAGCCGCGAGACCGAGCTGCTACACCCGCTCGCCAACGCGTCGAGGATCCACGCGGTCCTCCTGACAGGCGGCAGTGCCTACGGCCTCGCCGCCGCCGACGGCGTGATGCGCTGGCTGGAGCGAAACGACCGCGGCTATGCGACGCCCGGCGGCCGGGTGCCGCTGGTCCCCGGGGCGGTCATCTACGACCTCGTGACCGGTGACCCGACGCGCCGGCCCGGCCCGGTGGAGGGCGAGGCGGCCTGCGAGGCGGCGACGGCGCAGCCGGAGCTCGGCAGCGTTGGGGCGGGGACCGGGGCGGCGGTCGGGAAGCTGCTGGGCCGCGCTCGCGCGGTCAAGAGCGGCGTCGGCTTGGTGGTCACCGACCTGCCGCAGGGCCAGCGGCTGGCGGCTCTCGCCGTCGTGAACGCGTTCGGCGACGTGATCGGAGAGGACGGGCAGGTGATGGCCGGGCCGCGCTCCGACGACGGAGGGTTCCGCTCGACCACGGCCATGATCCGCGCGGGCGAATTCGGGGTGACCGGATTCCGTAGCGGCCAGCCGGCGCAGAACACGACACTCGTCTGCCTGATGACCGATGCGGCCGTGACGAAGTCCGGCTGCGGGATCGTCTCCAAGATGGCCCACGCCGGGATGTCGCGCGCGGTGGACCCGGTCCACTCGGCGGCCGACGGCGACGTGATCTTCACGCTCGCGTCCGGCGCGGCGGAGGAGATCGACCCGATGATCGCCGGCGTCATCGCGGCCGCCGTCACCGCAGAGGCGATCAGGGACGCGGTGCGCCGAGCGACCGGTCTGGCGGGGATTCCGGCCTTGGGAGAGCTCGGCGCTTAGACGCGTCTTGCGAACGACTAGTGAGACTCTTGGCCACGATTCGCACGGCCGCGTTTGGCGAGCCCGCGCAGGCCAAGCAGCGCGACTCCAGCCACGCCGAAGCCGAGAATCCCAAGCGCCCGGTGGCCATCCTGCCAGTTCATCACGCCGACGACCGTCATGAACGGGACAAGGAAGATGCCGCACACCAGGGCACCCCTCGCGCGCCACGGATCTCGCATGCTCATGAAGGTTGACCAGAGGGCGCCTCCCAAGGCTCCATAAAGCACGGCCTGGAGCGAAAACCCGTCCCAGAACCCCACGAAGAGGAAGCATGGAACGCCGAACAGAACGGCTCCAAATAGCCAGTAGGACACGGTGGCGGTTATATCGCTCGCGGGGCTACGCAGCCAGGGGTGTGGCCCTCGTCCATCGGAGGATTTCACTCCTCCAGGCTGCCCACGCGGAGCCGGTGCTTGGGCTCCGTCCGGCTAGCTCTTGGCCAGTTCTGCGAGCCGGCCCGACTCCGCGGCCTGCTGGAGGTCGTCGAGGCCGCCGAGGGGCTCGTGGCCGATGATGATCTGCGGGAACGTCATCTCCCCCGTGAAGGCGACCAGTTCCTTGCGCCCGACGGGGTCCTTGGTGAGATTGACCTCCTCGAAGGTGAGGTCGAGGCGGCGCAGCAGGTCCTTCGCCTCGATGCAGCGCCCGCACGGGTCCGCCGTGTAAACGGTTATGCGCGGCTTGGCTTCGATCTCATTCCCCAAATCACATCCGGCTTCCGGGCCCAGATCACATCATCCGGCTTCCCGTCCATATTTAGCATCGGACGGAAGTTCCGACTTCATTAAGTAAAGCATGCCTGGCTACTACAAGACCGAAGGTGTCGTCCTGCGCTCCATGCGGCTGCGCGAGGCGGACCGCATCATCCACCTGTACACCGGCACCCATGGGCGCATCGGCGCCGTGGTCAAGGGAGTGCGCCGCACCAAGTCGCGGTTCGGCGGCCGGCTGGAGCCGTTCTTCCGCGTGCGGCTCGTCCTCTACGAGGGGCGCGGCGACCTCGACACGGTCACGCAGGCGGAGGCGATCGAGTGGTACCCGCGGCTGCGCGAGAACCACGAGTCCCTGCGCTCGGCGGGCGCGGCGTGCGAGTCGGTTCTGCGGCTGTTCGGCGAGGGCGACGGCAACGCGGCCGCATACAACCTCCTCTGCAACGAGCTTCAGGTGCTCGACTCGCGGCCGGAGGCGGCCGGAGCCGCGAACATGCTGGCGTTCCGCCTCAAGCTCCTGCTGGCCGCCGGGTTCGTGCCCGAGCTGACAGCCTGCGCGCGCTGCGGCGAGGCGCTGGAGGGCGCTGCGGCGGCCGACATCGTCTTCTCTCCGGCCGCAGGCGGCATCACCTGCGCCGGCTGCGGGCCCGGCGAGGGCTTCTCGCTCGACGGCGACGCGCTCGGCTTCATGAGCGATGCACTGGCGAAGCCGCTCCGCGACGCTCCGGAAGCGCCCCGTCAGACGATCGGCCAGGTGGACCGGGCCGTCACCGGGACGCTCGAATACCATGCCCACGTGCGGCTGCGCAGCGTGGCCTAGGCGTTTCAGCCGCCGTCTCGCCAGTGGAGAAATGGGTCTACGACTTCTCGGAGGGCTCCCGCGAGATGCGGGAGCTGCTCGGCGGGAAGGGCGCCAACATCGCCGAGATGACCCGCATCGGCGGGCCGGTTCGCGTCCCCGCCGGCTTCACGATCACCACAGCTGCCTGCGTCGCCTACATGCGCGACGGGGACCTGCCGGACGGCCTGGGCGATCAGGTCGCAGACGGGTTGGGCCGGCTCGAGTCCAGCGCCGGCAAGCGGCTCGGCGACGCCGAGGACCCGTTGCTCGTCTCGGTGCGCTCGGGTGCGCGCGAGTCGATGCCGGGCATGCTCGACACCGTCCTCAACCTCGGCCTCAACGACGAGTCGGTGCGTGGCCTCGGTATGAGGACGGGGAACGAGCGCTTCGCCGCCGACTCGCACCGGCGCTTCGTCCAGATGTTCGGGAACGTGGTGCGCGGCATAGAGGGCGCCGCGTTCGAGGAGGCGATCGCAAAGCGCAAGGCGGCTCGTGGCGTGAAGCTCGACACCGAGCTGGGGGCGGATGACCTCACGGATCTCGTCGTCGAGTTCAAGCGGATCTTCGAATCGCACACCGGCGAGGAGTTCCCCGAGGACCCGCGCGAGCAGCTGCGCCAGGCGATCGAGGCGGTGTTCGACTCCTGGAACGGCGACCGCGCCGTCGCCTACCGCCGGCTGAACCGGATCTCCGACGACTGGGGAACCGCGGTCAACGTGCAGCAGATGGTGTTCGGCAACAAGGGCGAGACGTCCGGCTCGGGGGTCGCGTTCTCCCGCGACGAGCGGACCGGCGAGCCGCAGCCGAGCGGGGACTTCCTGCCCAACGCCCAGGGCGAGGACGTCGTGTCGGGCACGCGCAACACGCGCGACATCGCGGAGCTGGCTGACGTGATGCCCGAGGCGCACGCGCAGCTGATGGAGATTCTCGCCGCGCTCGAACGCCACTACCGCGACATGCAGGACGTCGAGTTCACGGTCGAGGAAGGCACGCTCTACATGCTTCAGACCCGCAACGCGAAGCGGCCCGCCCAGGCGGCGGTGCGGGTGGCGGTCGACATGGTCGCGGAGGGCCTCATCGGCCGGGAGGAGGCGCTGGCGAACATCGACGCGGACGCCCTCGACGCCCTGCTGCATCCGACCTTCGATCCCGCCTTCGAGTTCGCGCCGATCGCGCAGGGAGTGGGCGCCTCTCCGGGCGCCGCCAAGGGCGCGATCGTGTTCACCGCCGGCGAGGCGGTCGAGCGAGGCGGCAACGGGGAGGCGGTCATCCTGGTGCGGCCCTACACGGAGGCCGACGACGTGGCCGGCTTCCACGCCGCGCGCGGCATCCTCACCTCTGAGGGCGGCAAGGCCTCGCACGCCGCGCTCGTCGCCCGCGGGATGGGCCGTCCCTGCGTGGCCGGTGCCTCCGAGCTGCAGATCGACCTCAAGGCGCAGACGGTCTCGGTGAACGGGTCGCTGCTGCGCAGCGGCGACCTGATCGCGATCGACGGGAGCACCGGCGCCGTCACGACCGAGGACGTTCCGCTCATCTCACCGGAGATCTCCCAGCACTTCGAGACGGTGCTGCGCTGGGCCGACGGCATCCGGCGGATGGGCGTGCGCACGAACGCGGACGCTCCCGGCGACGCGCGCCGGGCACGCAGCTTCGGCGCCGAGGGCATCGGCCTCTGCCGCACCGAGCACATGTTCATGCAGGCGGACCGCCAGCCGAAGATGCGCGAGATGATCATGGCCGGCACCGAGGAGGAGCGCCGCGCCGCTCTCGCCGCCCTGCTGCCGCTGCAGCGCTCCGACTTCGAGGGGATCTTCGAGGCGATGGAGGGCCTGCCGGTCACGATCCGGCTGCTCGACCCGCCGCTGCACGAGTTCCTCCCCCGCTATGACGAGCTGTCCGAGGAGCTGGCACGACTGCGCGCCGCCGAAGCGCCGGCCGAGCGGATCGGCGAGGTCGAGGCCCAGCTCGAGCGGGTTTCGAGCCTGGCAGAGACGAACCCGATGATCGGGACGCGCGGCTGCCGCCTCGGGATCCTCTATCCCGAGATCTACGAGATGCAGGTGCGCGCCATCGTCGGGGCCGCGGTCGCGGTGCGCGATCGAACCGGGAAGCAGCCGGAGATCGAGATCATGATCCCGCTGGTGGACTACGAGCGCGAGCTGGAGCTGATCCGCGGGCTGGTCGACCGCAGCGCCCGCGAGGCGATCGGCGACGCCGAGCCGATCTCGTACAAGACCGGGACGATGGTGGAGCTGCCGCGTGCGTGCCTGGTCGCCGACCGCATCGCCCGGTCGGCCGACTTCTTCAGCTTCGGCACCAACGACCTCACGCAAACCGCGCTCGGCTTCTCTCGCGACGACGTCGAGAAGAGCTTCATCGAGCGCTACATCGACCTGCGCGTGCTCGACCGCTCGCCGTTCGAGACGATCGACGTCCCGGGCGTCGGGGCGCTCGTGCGCACCGCGGCGGAGCTCGGGCGCGGTGCCAACCCCGACCTCAAGCTCGGCGTCTGCGGCGAGCATGGTGGCGACCCGGACAGCATCCGCTTCTTCTCCTCGGTCGGGCTCGACTACGTCAGCTGCTCGCCCTACCGGGTGCCGATCGCCCGGATCGCGGCCGCTCAGGCCGCACTCGCCGGCGACTAGAGCGCCGTCGGTTGCGCGTCGCGATCGTCGCCGAGTACTACCCGCGGCCGAGCCATCCGGGCCTGGGCGTCTGGGCACACCGCCAGGCGATGGCGGTCCGGGACCTCGGCGTGGACGTGCGCGTGCTGGTGCTCGAGCGCCCGATCCCCCCGCTGGCGGCGGCGCGCGCGCTCCCGCGGACAGGCCCGCTGCGCGAGTGGGCCAGGGTGGCGCGGGCTCAGCCGGATCGGACGGTGATGGACGGCATCGAGGTGCGCTACGTGCGGTTCATCGCGCCTCCCAGGCCGTGGAGCTACGGCAGCTGGGGACGCTGGGCCGCGCCGGCGCTGCGCCAGGCGCTCGACCGGCTCGCGGCCTCGTGGCAGCCGGACCTGATCCACGCCCATTACGCCGTGCCCGCAGGGTTCGCGGCACGGGAATGGCTCGAGCGGCGAGGGTCCGCCGCCCCGCTGGTCGTCTCGGTGCATGGCGGCGACCTGACCTACGCGGCGCCGCGTAGCCCGCGCGGGCGGCGCGCCGTGGGCCGGACGCTGGCCGGGGCGGAGGCGGTGACGGTCAACAGCACGCTCACCGGCCGCGGCGTCGAGGAGCTGATCGGCCCGCGCGGGGGCGTCACCGTGGTCCATCCGGGCGCCGACCTCATGGAGCCCGTTCAGAAGGCGCCGGAGCCGACGCTGGTGACCATCGCGAACCTCGAGCCGCACAAGTCCCAGGCGGACGTGATCCGGGCGGTGGCGCTGCTGGCGCCGAAGTACCCGCGGCTGCGCTACGTGCTCGTCGGCAAGGGCCCGCAGCGCGAGGAGCTGGAGCGCCTCGCGTCGCAGCTCGGGGTCGCCGACCGCTTGCGCTTCACGGGCGCGCTGCCGCACGAGGCCGCCCGCGCGGAGGTCGCGCGTGGGCATGTCCACGTGATGCCAAGCGTGCACGACGGCTTTGGCGCCGCGCACATAGAGGCGATGTCGGCCGGCGTGCCGACGATCGCAGGGGCGGGGACCGGGTCCGAGGACATCGCCAGAGCGGGGGAGGGGGCGCTGCTCGTGCGGGCAGGCGACGTCGAGCGGCTGACGGAGGTCCTTGACGGGCTGCTGAGCGACTCCGCCGAGCGCGAGCGCCTCGGCGAGGCCGCCCGCCGTACCGTCGCCGAGCACTTCACCTGGGAGCGCTGCGGGGAGGCGACGCTTGCGGTCTACCGCTCGGTGCTCGACTGAGCTCCGATCGCGCTGCGGAAGATGCCATCGTGGCCACTCTAATCGCCCGACTTGGGGCACTTGCGGCGGTTGAGGCCACCGGCCGGACGTAGCGGGTCGAGGAGGCGGAACTCGTCGACCACGAGATCCGGCAATCCGCTTTCGTGCAGGTCGGGCTCGGGCTCAACGGCGACCACGCGATTGCGGTTGAGGTCGACCTTCACCCAAAACGTCGTCATGTTCCGGGCCCGCACGTGGGCGACGCCCTCTTCGTAGGCGGTCTTCGTCTTGCTGGTGCTGCCGGTCACAGGCAGATCGGCCTCGAAGTCGACCGGGGTCGTGAGGATCACCTCCACGACGGCGCCGAGCCGGCGCTGGTCGCAGCTGGTCCATAGCGCGACCCCGTCGATTGCGAACGACTGCCCCGCGACGAAGCGGCGGACGGCCGGGTGGTCGAAGGTAAGGCGCTTGGCGCGGGTGCCGTAGCGGCCGTTGATGATCGGAGCCTGGCGTTCCGCCACCGGGTCGCGGACCTTTGCCCAGGGGTTGAACTTCGCGGTGCCCTTGCAGATGGGCTTGGTCTTCGGGCGCGGCGTCGGAACGACTTCGCTGTAGTCGGGGCACGGGGAGTCGTAGGCGTAGCCGAGTTCGATCCGCTGGAGCGCGTTTCCGGCCGCATTGTGGCCGCGGACTTCGGTGGCCAGATCCCCGTGGCGGGTGTAGGTGGCAAATGCCGCCCACGGAAAGCCCGGCCAGGCCCGCAGCGTCACCGGCGCCTTGTCCGTGCGCTGGGTGTCCGCCGCGACGCCAGCGACCGCACCGACCCGCGCGACGCCGACAACCGCGATCCAGCCGATCCGGTCACGTCGCTTGCCACCGATGCCCATGCGCGCGATCAAGGGCTGGTGGTCCCAGCGGGCGAGGCACCTGAACGAGGCTCGTCGTGCAGGGCCCACCGTCGCGGCGAGGCAGAGCTGGCCGGCGGGTCCACGCAGCGCGAGCAGTGCGGTGCGCCGGTAACCCTGGCCCGTCGAGATCAACCGGTTCGCCTCGCGAAACCGCCCGAGGCCGGGTCCTCGAAACCGGCCGTGCACGAGCCTCCCCGGTAGCGGCCCCGGCGGCAGCTGCTCGATCTGTAGAGCCGGCCCTTCCGCTGGCACGGTGGCAGCAAAGCCAACGGCGCCGCACGAAATTGCCGCCAGCGCAGCGAGAGCCGAAAGAAACCGCGCCATCCGCCCTTTCAACCTAGCCTGCATGGCGTTCGCCGCGGGGGTTGGGAGAATCAGTTGATGGAAGCTCACGCTGCGGATCTGGGCACCAGGCTCGCCGACGACGACGTCGCGGCGTCGTTCGAGGCGCGGATGCGCGCGCTCGAGGACGATCGGCTCTCGCCGCTCGCCACCCGCTCGTACCCGCCCCAGCGGGCCGTCGAGGAGCTTCCGTGCCGGCTGCGGACCCCTTTCCAGCGCGACCGCGACCGGATCGTCCACTCCAAGAGCTTCCGGCGCCTGAAGCACAAGACCCAGGTCTTCATCGCGCCCGAGGGCGACCACTACCGGACCCGGCTCACCCACACGCTCGAGACCTGCGGCATCTCGCGGACCGTCGCGCGTGCGCTGCGGCTGAACGAGGACCTGACCGAGGCGATCGGGCTCGGGCACGACCTCGGGCATCCGCCGTTCGGGCACGCCGGCGAGGAGGCGCTCGACCGGCTGCTGCACGACCGCTTCGGGCGCCGCTTCCACCACAACGAGCAGTCGCTGCGGGTCGTCGACACCCTCGAGCGCGACGGCCGCGGGCTCAATCTGACCGAGCAGGTGCGGGACGGCATCCTGCGCCACACGGGCCCCGAGCCGCCCGGCACGCTCGAAGGTCGCATCGTGCGGCTGGTGGACCGCATCGCCTACATCAACCATGACATCGACGACGCCCTGCGCGCCGATGTGCTCGCCGAGGGCGACCTCCCGCGCGAGGAGCTCGCGATCCTCGGCGCGACCGGCAGCGAGCGGATCGACCTGCTCGTGCACGACCTGGTCGAGCACTCCGAGCGGGCCGGCGACATCGCCCAGGGCGAGCAGGTCGGGGGCGCGATGTCGCGCCTGCGCAAGTTCATGTTCGACCGCGTGTATCTCGCGGAACCGTCGCGAGACGAGGCGCACCGCGTCGCCGGGGTGATCCAGGCGCTGCTGGACCACTACCTGAGCCACCCGGACGGGCTTCCGGAGGACACGGCGGCCGGGAAGGACGACCTGCAGACCCGCGTCACCGACTACCTGGCGGGCATGACCGACCGGTTCTGCATCCGGGACTTCGAGCGCCTGTCCGTCCCGCGGGACTTCTCGTGAGCCGGGTCACCTCCGAGTCGGTCGAGGCGGTCCGCCAGGCCGCCGACATCGCCGAGGTCGTCTCCGGCTACACGGACCTGCGCCGGTCCGGCGCCCGGTTCACCGGCCTCTGCCCGTTCCACGACGAGCGCACCCCCAGCTTCTCGGTCGACCCGTCGGCCGGCCTCTACTACTGCTTCGGCTGCCAGGCCGGCGGTGACGTGTTCGGCTTCCTGATGGAGAAGGAGGGGCTGGAGTTCCGGGAAGCGGTCGAGCAGCTGGCCGACCGCTACGGAGTCGAGCTGGCCTTCGACTCCAAGGACCCAGGCGAGGAGCAGCGGCGCCGCAACCGCGAGCGCCTGCTGGAGCTGCTCACCAAGACCGCCCGCTTCTACGAGCGCTACCTGTGGGAGTCCGGCGAGGCGCGCGGCGCCCGCGCCTATCTGGAGAGCCGCGGGCTCGAGCGGCCCGCACTCGAGGAGTTCGGGGTCGGCTTCGCCCCGAGTGCCTGGGACAGGCTGCTCGTGCGGGCCCAGCAACAAGGCTTCAACCTCAAGGAGCTGCACGACGCCGGCCTCGCGCAGCGCGGCCGCGAGGGCGGCACATACGACCGCTTCCGCGGCCGCATCATGTTCCCTCTGCGCGACACGCGCGGCCGGGTGCTGGGCTTCGGCGCCCGCGCGCTGCGCGAGGGCCAGCAGCCGAAGTACGTCAATTCGCCCGAGACCTCCGTGTACCGCAAGGGCCGCTCATTGTTCGGCATCGACCTCGCGCGCCAGCACGCCACGCGCGCCGGCCGGGTGATCGTCGTCGAGGGGTACACGGACGTGATCGCTCTGCACCAGGCCGGCATCCGCCACGTCGTCGCCTCCATGGGGACCGCGCTCACCGACGAGCAGGTCGCCGAGCTCGCTCGCCTGGCAAACACGGTGCTGCTCGCCTTCGACGCAGACAGCTCGGGGCGCGAGGCGATGCTGCGTGTTCAGCGCGCTGCACGGGGCCGGGGCGTCGATCTCAAGGTCATCCCGCTCCCGGACGATAAGGACCCATGCGATCTCCTCCAGGGGGAGGGGTCGGAGATTTTCGCCACCCGCGAAGAGCAGGCGGTTTCGTTCCTGCGATTCCAGGTGGAGAGCGCGATGGAAGGTGCGAATGTGAGTTCAGCGGCCGACAAAGACAGGCTCATCGAGGAGCTGCGCCCTGTGTTCGCCGACGCCGAGGCGTCTGCGGAGCGGGACGAGCAGATCCGTTACGTGGCCAGCCGGCTCGCCCTCTCCGACAACCTTCTGGAGCCGCTGCTCGCCCGTCCGCGCAACGCCGCTCCCAACCGTCCCGCGTCCCCGCGTCGCGGCGCCGAGCGCGAGGAGCTGGGGCAGCGCGCCTTCCTCGCGATGTGCGTGAACAGCGGAGAGCTGGGCCGCGCGTATCTCGAGCGGCTGGCCGACGAGCACTTCTCCTCCGATGTCCTGCGCCAAGCGCGCCGGACGTTGCTCGACAACTTCGACTCTCCGACCACCGACCTCTCGAGCGTCGACCCACGGGTCGCGCAGGCGGTCAGCGGGATCGTGATGCGGGCCTCGACCGAGCCTTCGAGCGACATCGCCCTCGAGGTCGGGTACCTGGAGCTGGAGCGCCCGCGCCTGGAGCGCGAGATCCGCGTCGCCGGCCAGGCGGAGGAGTTCGACCGCCAGCGCGAGCTGACCGAGCGCCTGATCGAAGTGATCGAGCGCCGCGCCGCCCTGATGGCCGAGCAGGACCGCGAAGAGACCCGCAGGAGCCCCAAGTGAGCACGGCCGAGCGCGCATTCAGCTTCGACGACCCGGATCCGAAGCCGAGCCGGGTAGCCGATTCCCCTTCGACAGACTCCGTCCGCGCCTACCTCAAGGAGATCGGCACCGTCTCCCTGCTGAGCGCGCGCGACGAGGTGCGCCTCGCGAAGCTCATCGAGCGCGGCGACCAGAACGCCAAGAACGCGCTGATCGAGGCCAACCTGCGCCTCGTCGTGTCGGTCGCCAAGCGCTACATGGGCCGCGGGCTGAACCTGCTGGACCTGATCCAGGAAGGCAACCTGGGCCTGATCCGCGCGGTCGAGAAGTTCGACTACCGCAAGGGCTTCAAGTTCTCCACCTATGCGACCTGGTGGATCCGGCAGGCCGTGTCCCGGGCGATCGCCGACCAGGCGCGCACCATCCGCATCCCGGTGCACATGGTGGATCACATCAACCGCGTGACCCGCACCCAGCGCCACCTCCTGCAGGACCTCGGCCGCGACCCGACCGCGGAGGAGATCGGCCACGAGCTCGACCTCCCGGCCGAGAAGGTCATGGAGCTGCTCAAGCTCGCCCGCGAGACGGTTTCGCTGGAGGCGCCGATGGGCGAGACGGATGCTTCGCTGGCCGACTTCATCGAGGACGACCACACGCAGTCGCCCGAGGAAGTCGCGGCTCAGAAGATGGTCAAGGAGGACGTCGGCAAGACGCTTGCCGGCCTCCCCGAGCGCGAGCGCCAGATCATCGAGCTGCGCTTCGGTCTCACGGGCCAGGACCCGATGACCCTCGAGCAGGTCGGCGAGGTCTTCGGCGTCACCCGCGAGCGCATCCGCCAGATGGAGATCAAGACCCTGCGCCGCCTGCAGGCATTCCGCATGGCGCGGGCGCTGAAGGAGTCGCTGGAGGACTGAATATCAAAGGCCCTTCGGGCCTCGCGTGCTGGTGGCGCCGCCTGACGGCGACACCCCGGAATGAGCTCCGGGGGTGGGACTCGAACCCACAACCCTTCGGTTAACAGCCGAATGCTCTGCCGATTGAGCTACCCCGGAATGAACATCGGCGCCCCGGAACAACTGGCGCCGCGCGCTCCCATGATAGGCGCGCTTACGGAACGAACACGCCCTGGCGCAGGAACGTACCCTCGTCCCCGTCACCGCACGTGGGCGGGCAGCCCGGCCCATAACCGGTGCCGTTCAGGCCAGCGTCCTTGACGACGAATTGGCCCAGCTCCCAGTTCGAGCGCGCGCTCTCGACGACCGCGCCCGGAATCAGCGCGTCGACCGTCGTGGAGAGCACGCAGCTGGACCCGATCGACGAGCTCCCCGTCGCGGTGCACGGCACCGGGACGCCGAGCTGGAATGCCTGCGTGGTCCCGAGCGTGGGATTCTCCTGCGCATCGGCCCGCTTGTCGGTGACCGTGACCGAGGTGCTCGCGAGCACGGTACCCGTGTAGTCCGTGCCCGACGGGTTGTTTCGCACGTCGGTCAGGTCGACGGTGATCGCGACGTCGGCCTCGTCGGCAGTCGTCGAGACATCTCCGTTCTGCACGGTGAGCTTCACGGAGCCGACGAAGTTCGCCCCGAACGAGTTTGCGTCGGGCGTGCCCACCGTCAGAAGGCTCGAGCTGCGCGTCGGGGGTGCGCAGGAGGCGAAGTTCATCGGGGCGGCGTGCGTCCGGTTCGTCGAGCCACACGCGTCGTAGGCCACGACGAATGGCGCATACACCGGGGTCGCGCCCTTCGGCCGGGGAAAGCCGGCGACGTCGCGCCGGCGCGAGCACTGAATGCGAAGTCCGTTTGCTCCGGAACCGTCGTTGCGAGTCCAGCACACAGCGGCGTTGTCGTCGAGCACCGGGCCGGCGGTGGCGCGCGGCTCGTATGCGACCTGGCCCGGTACCGAGAGGTCCTGAACGGCGCCGAAGCTCCCCGCGGCCGGGCGGATGGATGCCTGGACCACGGCGCTCTGGTTGGGAAGGTTCGGCTGGTCGTACCGGTACCAGACGGCGAGCGCCTTGCCGGCGCTGTCGAAGGAGATCTGCGGGTCGAGCGCATCCTGGCCGGCAGCGGACAGCGTCACCGGTGCCGCCCACGGGCCGGCGGCCGGGCGGAAGGCGGCCTGAACTCTTATGTCGGCGCCGGCGTCGCGCGTCCAGACGGCGATCGCATTGCCCGAAGCGTCGAAGGCGACGCTGGGCTGGGACGCGGTCTCCCCGGGAGCCGAGAGCGTGTCTACCGGTCCCAGGTTGCCGGCCGCGTCGCGGTAGCGAGCCTGGACGCGGTAGTTCGCGCCGTCGTTGCGGATGAAGACAACCATCGTCGCGCCGCTGCTCGACACCGCTACATCCGGCTGGAGCGCGTCCTGGCCGGGATCCGAGTAGTCCAGCGGAGTGAGGAAGGTCGGAGCGGCCGCCGCACGGTCGGCAACGGCCATCGCCGCCACCACCGCGAAGACGAAGGTGCACGCGATCCAAGCCGCACGCAGCGGTGTTGCTTTCGGTCCCACAGACCTCCCGGTCATAGTCCCTGGCCCCCTGTGACCCCTGGAGAAGCCTCCTCAGTGGTCGAGTGTAGCCGGAGTTTTGCTATTCGGCGCTGGCGAGGCGCCGAATGCCTCGACCAGCTCTGCGGCACCCGCCGGCCCGTCGTGGCCATTCGACCACTCGGCGATCGACCGCGCGCGCGCCCGGTACGAGCCGTCCTCGAGCAGCCGGCGCACCGCCAAGCGCAGCGTCGCCGCGCCGAGGAAGCGGTTCGGCAGCCCCAGGCCGGCGCCGGACCACCCGAGCCGCGCGGCGTTCTCTCCCATGTCGCCTGCGGCGGGAACCGCCAGCACCGCCGCTCCGCAGGCAAGGGCGCGCGCCATGGTGCCGTGGCCTCCGTGACAAATCACGATGTCCGCATGCGGCATCGTCCGCGAGTACGAGACCCACTCCACGAGGCGCGCGTTCGCCGGTACCTCGACGGGGTCCGGCGGCGGACGCCGGTTGTAGGTGGCGAGCACTCGCACCGGCAGCCCGGCGAGTCCCTCGAGCGCCGCGCGCAGCAGGCGCTGGCGCGGGTCCTGCGAGGTGCTCGGAGCCACCAGCACCAGCGGTTCCTCACCGGGCGGCAGCTCCACGTCGCCGAAGGGCGGCTCCCACATGAGCGGACCGGTCACGTGGACTCCGGGCGGCCAGGCGCGGGGATACTCGAGCTGCGGGAA
>Ga0070674_100001100_pt1 | contig 14197 bp, 15 predicted proteins | sample KBSM33metaG_FD_65344 | JGI IMG/M metagenome (GOLD analysis project Ga0070674, IMG submission 65344) | Miscanthus rhizosphere microbial communities from Kellogg Biological Station, Michigan, USA - KBS M3-3 metaG | ecosystem: Host-associated > Plants > Roots > Rhizosphere > Soil ... | reverse complement strand
ACACGATAGTCGCCCTCGACGCCGCACGTCTGCGACAAGACCACGCGTCAGGAGCGAAAACGTTCCCACCGCCGCTGAATTCTTCACGCTCTGTAGCCCGCCCTAGTCAGATTCAGCCGCGAAACTCGTCGGGGTCGTGGGCATCGCCCTTGCCCATCCACGGAGCCAGAGGCGCATATGAGAGCCGTTCTCGTTCTGATCGCCTGGCTGATCGCAGTGAATGCTGGGGCACAAACCGGCGCCGGCGTCTCCGGACGCATTACCGATGAGACCGGAGGCGTACTGCCAGGTGTAACGGTGGAGTTGCGCGGAGCCGGGGAACCACTGGTGGGCGTCACAGATGCGGAGGGGCGTTACTCGTTTGAAGACGTCGCACCGGGCCTCTACGTGTTGTCGATGCGTCTGATCAACTTCGCGGATATCAACAAGCGCGATCTCGTGGTCAGAGGTGAACCCGTCATTGATGACGAAGTCATGCGTCTGTCGCTCAGTGCCGACGTGGTCGTCGTCGGACGGAGAACGTTCACCAATCTCGCAGACGTGAAGAACCCGGCCGAAGATCTGGTCGGCATCGCGGCCTCGGCCAGTCAAGGAGCGATCACGTCACGACAGCTCGAGGTGCGCCCCTTCATGAGACAGGGCGAAGTGCTCGAGACCGTGCCGGGCGTGATCATCACGCAGCACAGCGGCGAGGGAAAGGCCAACCAGTACTTCCTCCGCGGCCTCAACCTTGATCACGGCAGTGACTTTGCGATGACCGTTGCCGGGGCGCCAGTCAACATGGTGACCCACGCCCATAGTCAGGGATACGCGGACCTGAACTTCCTCATTCCTGAACTGGTTGCCGGGGTGCAGTACTCCAAGGGGCCGTATTACGCGGACCTTGGCGACTTCGCGACGGCGGGTGCTTCGAACATCAACTACGCGACTCAGCTCGATCGCCCGATCGCGGAGCTGCAGGCCGGGTCCTATGGCTTCGGCCGCCTTTTCGTCGCAGCGTCGCCCAAAACCGCTAACGGCCACCTCCTCGGTGCGTTCGAAACATCGACCAATGATGGCCCATGGACGGTCCCTGACTCGTATCGGAAGCTCAATGGCGTCATTCGCTACTCGCAGGGAGATAACTTGAACGGCTTCTCGCTGACGGGCATGGCGTACAACGGCAAATGGAACGCCAGTCAGGCGGTACCTGAACGCGCGGTGGAGGCGGGAGTCGTCGACCGCTTTGGGTCAATCGATTCAAGCGATCGCGGCGACACCTATCGCTACAGCGTGGCGGGCGAATGGCAAAGAAGCTCAGGGTCGACGCTCACAAAAGTGCAGGCGTACGGAATCGGGTACGACCTGACGCTGCTCAACAACTTCACGTTCTACCTCGATGATCCTGTCCACGGCGACCAGAACGAGCAGCAGGATCATCGTTTCGTCACGGGCGTGAAGGCATTCCAGAAACGCCAGTCGCGATGGGCCGGCTACGCCGTGGAGAACACTTACGGCGTGCAGGTTCGCAACGACGATGTGAGCAATCTCGCGCTGATTCACACCGAGCATGGTGTTCCACTCTTCACGCGCGCTCAGGCCTCGGCCATCGTGACAACAGCGGGTGTCTACGGCGAGAACCAGATCGAGTGGATGCCGTGGCTTCGTACGACAGCAGGGCTGCGCGTCGACGGCTCTCACTACACGGTCGACGACAAGCTGCAATCGATCAACAGCGGTACCTCGTCTGCCGGAATCGTCAGCCCGAAGGGAACCGTGACGCTTGGCCCCTGGCGCGGCACGGAGCTCTACGTCAATGCCGGACTCGGTTTCCATAGCAACAACGCGCTCGGTACGACGATCGTTGTGGATCCGAATGGAAATCCAGTCGATCGAGTTACTCCGCTGGTGCGCGCCAAGGGCGCCGAGGTCGGCGTCCGCACCGTGGCCCTGTCCCACCTGCAGAGCACCCTTTCGCTGTGGACGCTTGGTCTCGATTCGGAGCTTGTCTACAACGGTGATGCTGGCGCAACGGAGCCGGGCCCCGCCAGTGGCCGCTACGGCATCGAGTTCGCGAACTACTATGCCCCTAAACCGTGGCTGGTGTTCGATGCGGACGTAGCCTGGTCGCACGCGCGTTTTACCGAGTTCAATGAGGCCGGCCAGTACGTGCCCGAGGCTGTGGACGTGGTCGTCTCGGGCGGCGCGAGCGTCGACAACTTCCATCGGATGTTCGGCAGCCTTCGCTTGCGATACTTCGGGCCCCGTGCGCTCATCGAGGACAACTCCGTGAGGTCGAAGGCCACGACGCTGCTGAATCTGGAGACGGGCTACCAGCTCCAGAAGAATCTACGCGTCAATCTTCTCGTCTTTAATCTCGCGAATTCGACCGTGAGCGACATCGACTACTACTTCGCGTCACGACTGCCGGGCGACCCGATGGCCGGAGTCGATGACCTTCATACGCATCCATCGCCGCCGCGCACGGCCAGAGTCAGTTTGGTCGTGGGCTTCTGATCCACGACTCGTCACGTCGCGTACGGACCTCATCGACGATGTCTTTGTTGCCGAAAGAGCATGGCGCATACGGGCAGATCGCATTTCCGATCCTGACCGCATTCGTTGTCGCGGGCGTGTCAACGGGCGGACTGTTGATTGCGACGGCGGTAGTCGCCGGGTTCCTGGCACACGAACCGGCTGCAATCCTGCTCGGCATACGCGGGCCACGGGCGAAGCGCGAGTGGTGGCGCCACGCTGTCCTGTGGCTGGGATGCACTCTCGCCATCGGCGTAACGGCAGGAACTGGAGCACTGTTCCTCGTCGATGTGCCGGCGCGTTGGTCGCTGCTCGTTCCGCTCGCTCCGACGCTGCTGCTCGCGATGTGGACGGCGCGGGGTCGAGACAAATCATGGGAGGGCGAAGTGGCGGCATCGCTTGCGTTCTCAGGCGCGGCGATGCCAATTTCGCTGGCGGCACCTGCTCCCGCCCAGACAGGCGCGGCCGTGGCCATTCCATTCGCGCTGTTGTTCGCGGCAAGCACATTGGCGATTCGCGTCGTGATTCTGCGAGTCCGAGGCGGTGGGAATGCGGGGAGCACGACGGCCACTCGAAGGGCGACATTCTTTCTCGCCGCCGGCGCGGCGTCAGCCCTCGGTGCGGCATGTACCCTTGACCTCCTGCCGACATCCACATTTGTCGCGTCCGCACCAGGACTGCTGATCTCTACGCTCATTGCCGCGCATCCGCCGGCTCCGAGTCACCTCCGCACGCTGGGGTGGACACTCGTTGCCACGTCCGTGTTGACCGCTGCAATCGTGGTTGCCACAGTCTAGCGAGTTGTTGTCGACACTCCTGGAGAGCGTATCCCCTCGAGTAACAGGCTTCAGCGATACAGCACGAAGGTGAAACGGCCACGCAGCCAGGCCTCGCCGGCGACGTCATCGTGGCGGCTGTCGACGTGCTCGTCGAGTACATGTGCGTAGCGACCGCCCAGGCGATCGATCTCTTGGGTAAGTCGCTCCCGGGTGTTCGCGAGGAGGTCGCGATAACACTGATCCCACAACTCGTCCCGGTGCGCGAGCGTACCCTGTACGCGCCCGCTCGTCGCCTCGAGGACGTGTTCCCCCATGATGTCGGCTTTGAGCGGCGGGAGCTCTCGATGCCAGTAAACCCGTTTCTCGTCGGGTGGTGTCATCGGTGCAATCATGGCCTCTCCTTTCGTGCGACCGCGTGCACGAACGCATCTCCGGCGAGTGGCAGTTCGGGTCGCCCATTGCGAATGCGGGCGGACCAGTCGTGACCGCACCGAGGGCAGGAGTACCACGCAACAACCCAAGTACTGTCCGACGCCGGTGTCACGGGTCGTCCGCAATGCGGGCATTTCATCGAGGCAGAAACGAGAAGTTCGTCGGACATGCCTGAATGCGAGGCAACGATCGTGCCGCCACGAACTGCCGTCGTTGGGCCTTACGAGTGTCACCGGTGCTGGCGGACTGCGAAAATAGTCATGATCGGTGGGGAAGGATTCCGAGCCGCGTTCGCTTGCTCGCGCGCGATCGCGCTCCTCCGATGGGAATCCATGTCAATTCGTAGTGGCATGTTTGATGCCTCTGGCACAGGTGGAGGGCGCCATGTGCTCGAAATATTGGCTTCCATTTGCTTTGCTGCTGCTGACACCGCTCCCCACGGTCGCATCGCCACAATCACCGCACGGCAAGCCGACGACAGGCGCGGGCACCGATGCCACCGCCATCGCGGAATTCACGCACGATGTGCACGCGTACGCGAACCTGCATGACATCGTGGCCGCCTCGATGCCGTCGGAGAAGATGTACGTCGATCCCGAGCAGCTTCAGCGGCACATGAACCGACTGGCTGATGCGTTACGCACAGAGAGAGCAGGTGCCCGTATCGGAGACATCTTCACGCCGGCGATCGCGTCGGTTTTCAAGCGGCGTCTCGCTCACGCCATTCGTCGATCCGCGCTCCGTGGAGAGACGCTCGAGCCAGAACAGATTCCCGAGGACGAGGCTCGATTGGACGTTAACGATGCCTTTCCGTGGATTGCACAGCCCGTGATGCCTCCGGCTGTCTTCGCAACCCTGACACCCCTGCCACCGGGCCTCGAGTATCGATTCGTGTATCGCGATCTTGTGCTGGTGGATGTTGGCGCCAATTTGGTTGTTGACATTCTGGAGAATGCTTTACCGCTGACTCCGACAAGGCAGGAGGTCGTCGAGCCACGCCCGGCGCCAGGCGGCGCCTGCGGCGTGCACCCGTATCTCCCCATGTGCTGGAGCTGAAATGACTCCTGTGTCCTCGATTCTCTGTCCGGTTGATTTCTCCGAGGGATCGCGCGCAGCGCTCTGCTACGCCGCGGCGCTGGCCGACCATTTCGGTGCACGTCTGACGGTGATCGCCGTCGATGATCCACTACTCGCGAAAGCAGCCGCGATGGAGCTGCTCGATCCGCCGCTGGCGGCACAGACTGAGGCCGAACTGCGTCGCTTTTCGGATGACGTGCTGCCTCATCTTGGTGCACGGGCAACGATGCTGGGCTTCCGGGTCGCGACTGGAAAGCCTGCAACCGAGATTCTGCGAGAGGCGCATGCGACCAAGGCTGACCTCATCGTGATTGGTTCGCATGGGCGAAGCGGCCTGCAGAAGCTGTTTTTCGGATCGACCACGGAGCGTGTCCTTCGCGAGACGACGGTGCCTGTGTTGATCACCCGGGAAACGCGTCCGGCCAGCACCTCACTTCCAGAGGTCGCTCGCGCCATTCACCGCGTTCTTGCTCCGGTCGACCTCAGGTCTGCATCTGACTGCCAGGTCAGGTTCGCTGCCGCTATCGCGGAGCAGCTGCGCGTACCGCTCATCGTGGCGCATATCGTCGAGCCGATCTTCGTCCCGAGCGGTGTACGGTACGCACTTGCCGGCGCTGACTCGGTCCGGCGCGCGGAAGTTGAAGCCGCATTGACTGCCGTCGAAGCATCGATACCGCCAAGCATCACGACGGAGAACGTGGTGGCGACAGGTGCGCCAGCCGAAGAGATTGTCCGCATTGCAGATACCCGGGGGGCCAATCTCATCGTGATGGGACTTCACTCGGGCGGCATGCTCGGCCCGCGCATGGGTGCTGTGACCTACCGGGTGCTGTGTTCCACGAAGGCGCTAGTCGTGGCCCTGCCGCCCGTGCCCACGCCCGATCTAGCGTAGTGAGATACTCAGGAGAGATATCGACACGACTACCGCGAAGCACTCAGATCGCGTCGAGAGGCGACCACTCGACGGTGACGGCGTCGATGGGCGACGTTGTTATCGGCCGGTTCATGTGCCGGAACTCCAATCTGAGTCCGACCCCTATCCATCCCGGCATCAGCATGCTGCCGCCGCATGTCGCTCCAACCAGCCGTGCTTCCGTCGGTTCGGGGAACCATTGACCACCGCTGACGAGCACGTGTTGCGTCTCTGGTTCGACGATCACGAGACGATAGCAGGAATTGCGGGTGCGGACGCTCACGATCGTCCACGCGGCAAGCTCACGCACGTCCACGCCATCGGCGTCGCCAAACTGGAAGGCGAAGCCGTCTAACGTGCGCGCATCGGCAATCAGATGCACATCGGTCGGTACGCCGTCTTCTACGGGTCGATCTCGTCCTTCTGAAATAGCCGTCGTCATGATGTCCTCGGGCAGAACAAATGCAAGCGCCTTGCCCACTATTGATTGCAGATCATTGGGGGACTCGTGCGGCTCGGTGCGGAGTTTGCCCCTATGCCGGGGAAAACTTCGCACCGCATCCCAGGACGTCAGGGCAGCCAGGTGTGCAACGTTCGAATGTAGTGGCCACGCTCGAACGAGGCGGAGTCGCTGCTCGCGAGTGTCATAAGGCCGCGCGCCTCGTCGAGCGCGTCCATCTTGTGCCACGCGAGCCAGTCTTCCAGCCCCTTTCGCAGGGTCGCGACGTACCCGGGCCCGTGACGAAGCAGCGCTGACACCACTTGCACCGCGTCAGCCCCTGCCAGAATCGCCTTGATTCCGTCCTCCTTCACCGCGACGCCGCCTGAGAGCGCGATTGAGGAGCGGATTCTTCCGTGGAGGAGGGCGATCCATCGCAGTCTGAGCCGCAGCTCGGCGCTCGTCGATAGTTCGGCTTGCACGACGGGCTTCAAAGTGCGGATATCGAAGTCAGGTTGGTAGAACCGATTGAAGAGCACCAGGCCGTCCGCACCGGCAGCATCGAGTTGCGCGGCGAGGTGACCGAGCGCCGTAAAGTACGGGGAAAGCTTCACCGCGAGGGGGATTTTGATGAGCCCTTTCAGGTCTCTCACGATATTGACGATGCGGTCCTCGATTGCTGGCCCCGACGCGTCTAGCTGCGTCACCACTTCATAGGGATTCAACTCGAGCGCGTCGGCGCCCGCCTGCTCGATCACACGGGCGAAGCGAAGCCACGATTCCCCAGTGCGACCATTGAGCGATCCGATAACTGGTATGGCAACCGCCCGCTTCACGCGGTAGACGTGCTCGGCATAGGCATCTGGGCTCTGCGGGTATTCCTCAGGTTCGGGGAAGGCTTGCAGGATATCGGCGAAGTCCTTCTCGTAGACGTTGATGTCCGCCACGCGCCACGACTCGGCGCGACTGATTTGCTCCTCGAACAGCGAGTGCAGCACGACGGCAGCACAACCGGCGTCTTCGAGACGCTTGACCGAGTCCAGGTGATAACCGAGCGGCGAAGCCCCGGCGATGAACGGATGCTCGAGCCTCATGCCCAAGTACGATGTGCGAGTATCCATGATTGCCCTCCCATGCCGAGTCAGTTCCCCTGCTGCCGTTCACGACGTCGATAGTCGAGCAAACGTCGCCAGGCCAACCAGTCCTGCCGCTCCGAGCCAGAGTGTGATCGTGAACGGGACCATCGAGGGCCCTGTCAGGACCGCCGCGCCGATCGCCACGAACAGAACCGCCGCGAGTACCAGCGCGGCACGAGCCGCGACTTCAAGGGCCTTCGGAGGAGCAACCGCTTGCCGGTGCGAGCGTTCCGCGGCTTGTTCCCAAAAGAGGCAGGTCGCGCACTCGCTTTGACTGATAAATCGATGGTGTCCGTCGACGTTGCATACCCAGCTGTCCTCAGCCGCCTGTGCACTCCAGCGGCATCCCCACACTGGATGCAAAGCGATAGTCGGGTGTGTGGCCATGATTGAGTCCCTCTCCTCGAATGTCGGCGCGGCGCCGACATCACACAACCGTTTGTGCAAGAGGACGGCCACGAACCATTGGTGCGGTGAGCCTATTCGTTGAAGGCGAACTGACGGAGGGTCTCGTGCGCCGTTGTGCCCGCGCTGGGATTTTCAGCGACGGTGGGGATTATTTCGATCGGGACTCGAGTTGGATGGTCCCAGATATCCCAAGTCAACCGAATACGACGCGTTTAGAGTCGGCACCGAGCTTGAAAGAGAGGCGTGCATGACTCAACGTGCATTGGCCGCTCTCGTCACTCTCCTCGTTGCGGGCCATCTCTTCGCCCAAACCCCTGATGCGAGAAGTACGCAGACCGGGCGCAGTTCGGCAACGCCCACGCTCGCACTCGAGTCATTGACGGGACAAGACTCGTTCGATCGTTACTGCGCGTCGTGCCACGGAGTGGACGGGAGAGGCGGTGGGCCGGTGGCGTCCGCGCTCAGGAACCGTCCGCCTGACCTCACGACGCTGGCGCGTCGCGAGGGCGGGTTCTCGCGAGAGCGCGTCTTCGCCTTCGTGGAGGGAACGAACCGGTTGTCACTGACACACGGCAGCGGCGACATGCCGGTTTGGGGGAGGGCGTTTCGCGGTCTCGACTCGTCAGACGCCAGGATCAAAGTGCGGTTGGACAATCTGGTTGCCTACGTCGAGTCATTGCAACTACCCGTCGATCAGCCGGCACCTGCCCGGGTCACCGGGCCGATGAGCGGAGCACAACTCTTTCGAACTCATTGTGCGAGCTGTCACGGCGAGAATGCCGCCGGAGGCGGACCGATCAGCGCGCAACTGCGGACCGCCGTCCCGGATCTGACGACGTTCAGCGCGCGCAATGGCGGCATGTTCCCGGCGGAGCGCGTGCGGCAGATGATCGAAGGCCGCGGGCCAGCGGCTCACGGTGATCGCTCGATGCCGGTGTGGGGCGATGTGTTCCGGCAGCAGAACTCCAACGCCGACGCGGCGATGCGGATTGAATCCATCGTGACCTTTCTGCGGTCTATCCAACGGCGGCCCACGGAGTAGCTCCCCGTGTCGTGGTTTCAAGGCAAACCGTTGGTGGATCGGGGTCGATGACCGGTGCTCCGCGGCGAACTGCTACGCCGCTCACGACGCACGTGTGCAGAACTGGACAGCATCTCAGACGACCACGATACACACTTCGTGCGTCCTCCGAGAGGCGACCATGCCCGACAATATTCCTGAGACTGGCGACGTCGTGATTCACAGCAGCGGGTCACTCGTGACGCCGTCGTACGCCATCCGGGCGGTTCCCGGACCGGACCAGTTCGGTTGCGCAACCCGTGGGGAGGCGGAACGTGTGGCGCGATCCTGTGCGCGGCGATGTGGCGTCAATCTGTGGTTTTCAGAGGGCCCGAGCTTCACTCTACTGGCTCGCTTCCGCCGAGCCGCGCGAGGACCACGCCGACGAACGCGCGCTCTCGATGGCGCGATTGGCATGGTCCCCATTCAGACAACAAAGACGGTCGCCTGAGGACCACCGAGCTCGTTAGATGCCGCGGGCCAGCGTGACTTCGACACGCGTCCCCTGACCTGGCACCGATCGGATGACAAGCCGTCCACCGGCACTGTGCACACGCTCGCGCATGCTCAGTAGACCGAGACCGACGCCACTATTCGAGCTGGCGGCGAACCCCTTTCCGTCGTCCGCGACATGCAGACGGATGTGCTGCCGAGTCTGGGCCAGGTACACGATCGCCTCGCTCTCCGCGCGGCTTAGTGTCTTACCTTGCCGGCACGCGAAGGTTCACGTCCGTTCATTGGTGCGCATGGGCGTGCGTAATCCCCTCGCTCGGAAGGCTCGGTTTGAACTGCTTGTGGCACCCTTCGCACGACTCGACCAGCTGCCCATTGGCGGCGACCAGCGCTTCGGCATTCTTCCCCTCGGTGGCCTTGAGCGCAGCCAGCCCGGCATCCGATAGCGCGCGCGCCCACTTCTGCCAATCCGGCGATGCCACCCACATGATGTCGTTGACGCCGGTACCGGCTACCCGCACCAAGGCTCCTGCCGCCGCCAGCTGTGTCGCATGTTCGGCCAGGTTCTCCCAGTCCGCGTTGGTTTTCGGAGCCTTGCCTTTTCGCTCCGCGCTCCACAGCTCGTGACCAGCGTGGTCGATGACTGAGACCATCTCTGCGTTGATGCTCACCGGAGACATGACAGCTGGAGGGGCTGGTGTTGCTGGCGGCGCCGATGTCGCTGCTGGGGCCGACACGGACTGCTGCTCGACTGGCGCGGGTGTGCCGCATCCGACTGCAGCCAGCCACGTGCCGGTAATCACGACGAGCGCGATATTGAACGAGTCACGTGTCATGGTGTGCCTTTCTCGAGAGCGTTTCTGCGTGGCAGCGTAAAGCTTCACCGCTGCCACCTCGCAATGCCGGCGTTCGTCAGGAGTACAGCCTGACGGGTCGACATCGTCGCATGGGGGGGCACATCTCCCTGTGCAAAAGAGCACATCCGCTTCGCTGTCGCCTGATCTCGTGGATCGGCACAGTCTTCCGGATGTTTCAGCGATCGCAACGAGCACCGGAACCGCGCAAGAGTGCTGCTAACACGACGACCCACGCCAGGAACACAGCAATGTCGATGCGTTCCCACACTCCCATCCATGGTGTTGGCAGGTTTGCCTGAAGCTGCGGCGCGTCCATGCTTGTCAGCACACCACACACGAGGAGCGTCACGATGGTCGCTTCGGAGTAACGGCGGAATCGCTTCCCGAATGCTGCTGCCCCGAATCCCATCGCAAGCACCATGAGCAGGACCGTCACCATCGCAAAGACGATGTGCATGGTGTCGGTCAGTGTTCCGCCTCCGGCTGCCAGCACCTCACGAAGATGCATCGGTGGCCAGGCCAGGCCGACGAGTCCGTAGGCCACGAGCAGACCTCCTGCGATGTGCAGAGGACGGTTTCGGCCAGCCGACGCCCGCACGCCCCAGCCGAAGGCAGCGACGAGCAAGGTATAGGCGAGGCCAAGCGGCACCCATAGCGATCTCGTCGGAGCGCCGATCGCAGACAACTCGCTGACTGTTTGAGAGGCGGAACTGTACGACTCCCAATACATCGGCACGACGATGGTCATGGCGACATAGAGCAGCGACGAGAGGACGCCGCAGAGGAGCAAAGCCGTCCGGAACATCTCGGGACGCGTGTCAGCACAAATCTTGCCGAGGTCTTCGAACCCGGTCGACTTCGCTGTGCTCTCTGATGGCATCTGATATGCCTCACGTACACATGACTACTTGCGTCCGTTGGAGAACGTCATGTGGCCGAGATCAATCCGAGCCAGCCACCGAGAGCAAAGTTGCCCACTTCCCGGCGACGATTTGATTCTGGAACCGATCGCGTCGCTGACCCACGCGACCACCATTCGACGCCCGCCGGGTGACGTGTGGCCGTGGCTGGTCCAGATGGGAGCGGGGACCCGGGCAGGATGGTACAGCTATGACTTCATCGACAATGGTCGTCGGCGGAGCGCCGACGCTATCGTGCCGGAGCTTCAGAGCATCGCGATCGGCACGCTCTTCCCTGCGGAGCCCGGTGCCACCGACGGCTTCCACGTGCTCGACTTCGAGACCGCCCGCTACCTCGTTCTCGGCTGCAAGCCCCCGCACGAGGCCACACCGATCATGACGTGGGCGTTCGTGCTCGAAGAACGTCGGGATGGGCACACCCGATTGATCGTTCGTGCGCGGGGAGGACGCGCCTATCCCTTCTATGGCCTTCCGGCGTGGATCGGCATGCCCTTCGTCCGATTCGGACACGCCATCATGGAGCGCAGGCAGTTGCTCGGGATCGCCTCGCGAGTGGAGTCGCGGGGACCGGGCGTGACTCTTCCGGCGACGGGAACGACGACGCTGCAGGTGGAGGCATGACGACCGTATGGAAAGGTCTCGTCGTGTGGGTCTGCATCATCTTCGTGGAAGTGTTGCATGGCATCGCGCGTACGTTGATCCTCGCGCCGGTGATTGGCGACTTTCGCGCTCGACAAGTTGCGGTGTTTACGGGATCGTTCCTGGTTGTGCTTGTTGCGACGTTGTTCATCGGCTGGCTCAGGCCGGCCAATATCCGCGAAGCGGCGTGGGTCGGGTTCGTGTGGCTCGTGCTGACGCTGACGTTTGAGATTGCGTTCGGGCGTTTTGTGGTGCACGCGTCGTGGGCGAGGATCGCGTCCGACTACGATCTGCCACGGGGCGGGTTGCTGCCGATCGGCTTGTTTGTCCTGGCCGGAGCGCCCCTCATCGCGGCGAAGTTGCGGCGTGTCCTCTAGAGAATGCCGACGTGGCGGGCCATCCTTGATCGACGGTGATTCAGTTCGACTGGTTGCGCAGCGTGTCGGCTCGCTGTTGTAGTCGCGGGTTGGGAAATGTCTTGAGCACGGACTCGAGTGCTGCCGCCGCCGCATCCTTTTGCCCAAGGGCCTCATACGCGTCGGCCTGAAGAGTCGCGTGCTGAAACGCCATGAAGCGATTGCCGGGAGGCAGTGTCACCTTGGCGAGCGCGTCGAGAGCGCCCTGTGAATTCTTGCGGTCGCGCAGGAGCGAATCGGCCGCGAGCATCTGCACCTCAGGATCGGCTGGAAAGCGTGCAGCCGCAGCGGAGAGCAGATCGGCGGCCTGGTCGGCGCGTCCGGCGTTCCGCTCGGCCAGCGCCTGATGGTAGTAGCCGGCCAGCAGCAACCGCTCCACGTCTTTCGAATCGCCGGACCGGATGCCGACGCCTCCGGCGTAGCTGTAGACGAGCTCGCCGCCGTGTTCGCCCGCTTCGTAGACGCACACGACCGCGGCCACTCCTGCAACCGCCGCCAGCGAATGGACCAATCTGACTTTCGGCGACCGACGCAGGACGAGTCCAAGGATCTCTATCGCGCCGACGACGAGCAAGGCGGTCTGCGTCCGTTCACCCCACTCTTCGTGTTCCATCACTGCCGGCCGCGCGCCGGGCGCTCGTTCAACCGGCCCGTGCGCGGCAGTTCCCGAACGCACCGATATGACCGACGATGCGGCGGCGAGTAGGAGGAGCGTCGTTGCGGCCGGGCTCGCGAACACGGGCTTGCCGAGCAGCGACACTAATCTGAACGTCACGCCCACGATGGCGAGCACGATCGTGAAGTGCACGACTTGCGGATGCAGAGCGCCCATGCTTCAGTTCATCCTCGAGAGAAGGCGTCGCTCATCGTGCACCTGTCGCTTGCGTGCGTGCAGTGGCTACGACGATCGACGACGTCGATGACATCGAGCGAAAGTAGCTGACAAACCGGCGGGGTTCCGGCGCGTCGTAGCCCTCCAGATTGTGCGCCCACCTGAAGCCGATCGACTGATAGCGAAGCTCGACCTCCACGCGGTAGGGCCCGTCACCGGAGACATCGACCGCGTAACGCACGTCATCGCCGCTTGCGGCGAAATCGGCATCGGCGGAGGCAGTGCCGTAGACGGCGATCTCGGCGGGCGCCGTGGATTTCTCGAATCCGCGCGGCAGCAGGCGATTGTCTTTCAGGTATTGAGTCGCCGTCAGCAGGCCTGTCGTCGGTGTCCCTGCACGGTCGCCGAGGATGGGTTCATAGATCTGAACCTGATCGGGCTGGGTGATTCGTTCGTAGTGCGGCTCGTAGCGGCGCGGATCGAGGTCGCTGTCGTTGCCGCGAATTGCGCCACTGGGCTCCACGGCCCCTGATTCGAAGACGACGGCGTCGCCACTGCGCACGGTGACGTGCAGCCAGGCGCGGCGGGAAGGGTAGCCGGTTGGAAACTTGTGGCCGGTGAGATTGCGGACCTCTACGTCGAACGTCAGTTGTCTTCCGTTGATCTCGACCGGCGAGACGGAGAGCGTGGCGGTTTCTTCCTGCAGTTGTCGCGTGGTTGCGCGTGCGGTGGCCTCGAGCTCGGAGGGAAGCGCGGCGACCCCGAGTTCGTTCCGGTATCGATTCAGCATCCGGACCATGAACGCATTCCCGCCGACGAACACGTGCTGCGACAGCTGGTCGCGCGTATCGCCCAGCACGGATGACAGGCGAATGGGGCCGGCGACCGGCGGCATGTGGCACGACTGGCAGCTGCGTTCCTCCTTGCTGAACGCACTGTGCTGCCATTCGGGATAGTTCATTTGCTCGGGCAACGATCCGATGACTTCGCCGTCAGGCCCGTACGCCTCGGTGATCAGCGTGTGGCACGACGCGCACAGCTCGGATTGCTTGATGTGCGGGGCTTCGGACTGCACGAAGCCGGTCACCGATTTCATGACTGATTGCCGGCCGTTGTCGACTTGGTAAGGCCCGAAAACCAGGCGCGTGCCGTCCCTGCGGGTCGGGAGCAGGGAGAAGTTTGCGTTGAAGCTCTCGCGCGTACCAAGTTTGTCTGGAGCAATCTGATGGCAGACTGTGCAGGAGATGCCGTCCGACGCCAGTCGCTGCAATTCTGAGGCATTAGGTCCCGCAATCGGCAGGTGAGCGAAGACCTCGCCCCTG
>Ga0070674_100001099_pt1 | contig 14198 bp, 11 predicted proteins | sample KBSM33metaG_FD_65344 | JGI IMG/M metagenome (GOLD analysis project Ga0070674, IMG submission 65344) | Miscanthus rhizosphere microbial communities from Kellogg Biological Station, Michigan, USA - KBS M3-3 metaG | ecosystem: Host-associated > Plants > Roots > Rhizosphere > Soil ... | reverse complement strand
GCGGGAAGCGACCACCGTGGCTGACGCACTGGCCCGCGGACCCTCGAGCGGGTTCGGCTGCTCGAGCAGCACCACGGCCCGCCGCCCCGTTTCGGCGGTCGCCGGGGACGCCGCAGCGAGCATGACCACCGCGGCGGCCACAGCCGCGATCGCGGAGGTGAGCCTCATGGAAGAAAGCGTAGGGACACCGTCACACGGCGGTATCGGTTGAGGGCGCCAGCCCCCGTAGGGCGGTTGGACGACAAATCTGCGGTCTGCCGTCTGCCGTCTGCGGTCTGCCGTCTGATCTCGGATAGGTTCTCTGGCATGGGCTTCCTCGCACCTACACCACCACCTGTGGACGTCGACGAGTGGAAGAAGCTTCCCCACCTCGAGCGCATCAAGCCGCTCGCCCAGGACTGGGCGGTCAACGGCTTCGGAACGCCGACCGCGATCTATCTCCTGTACGTCGTGAAGCTGATCTTCTTCGTCTTCGCCGGCGCGCTGTTGATCTCGGCAGCCACACCGGGCCTGGGCGGCCTCGGCAACGTCAGCGACTGGTGGTACCAGCCGATCGTCTTCCAGAAGGTGGTCGTCTGGCTGATCCTCTGGGAGGCGCTGGGGCTTGGGTGCGGGTCGATGCCTCTCACTTTCCGGTTCCTGCCCCCCATCGGAGGTCCTCTCTACTGGCTGCGACCGGGGACCATGCGCCTTCCGCCGTGGCCGGACAAGGTTCCCGGCACTCGCGGGACCGCCCGGACGCTGGTCGATGTCGCGCTGTACGCCGGAGTCCTCGGATCCGCCGTGTTCCTGCTCTTCTCGGACGGCGAGGCCGCCGCAGGAGCATCCGCCGGCCGGCTCGACCCGGTGGCGGTGGGCGTCCTGATCGGCTTCATCGCGCTGCTCGGCCTGCGCGACAAGGTCGCCTTCCTGGCCACCCGCCCGGAGGTCTACGTCCCGTTCCTGGTGATCTTCCTGTTCCCGCTGCACAACATGATCGTGGCCGCGCAGTTCGTGTTCCTGTGCATCTGGCTGGGAGCCGCGTCCTCCAAGCTCAACCGGCACTTCCCCTACGTGGTCTCGGTGATGATCAGCAACACGCCGTGGAACCGCTCGCGGAAGGCGAAGGCGCGCCTGTACGAGCACCACCCCGAGGACCTGCGCCCCTCGAGCAACGCGAGGCTCGCGGCGCACCTCGGCACGGCGATGGAGTTCACCCTGCCGATCGTCCTGTTCCTGACCAGCGGCGGCCTGGTCGGGACGCTGGCAGCCATCGGGATGATCATCTTCCACGTCCACATCACCTCGACGTTCCCGCTCGCGGTCCCGCTCGAGTGGAACCTGTTCATGATCTTCGGGATCGGCTTTCTGTTCCTCCACTACGGCGACGTGCCGCTGTCCACGCTCGACAATCCCCTGCTGATCGCGTTCCTGATCGCCGGCAGCGTTCTCATCCCGGTGATCGGGAACTTCTGGCCCGGGAAGGTCTCGTTCCTCCCGGCGATGCGCTACTACGCCGGCAACTGGGCCACCACACAGTGGCTGTTCCGCAAGGACAGCGGCGCGGAGGAGAAGCTCGACAGCACGATCAAGAAGTCGGCGCCGATCGTCGTGAAGCAGCTGACCACGCTCTACGACCGCGACACCGCCGAGTTGCTTCTGGCCAAGGGTCTCGCCTTCCGCTCCATGCACTCACATGGCCGTGCGCTGAACGGCCTCATCTACCGTGCGGTCGACGACGTCGAGGACTACCACGTGCGCGAGGGAGAGCTGATCTCCAATGTGGTCAACGGGTGGAACTTCGGGGACGGCCACCTGCACAGCGCCCAGCTGCTGGAGGCGATCCAGGAACGCTGCAACTTCGCCCCGGGCGAGGTGCGGATCGTCACCCTCGAGTCCCAGCCGGCGCACATCCAGCGACAGCACTACCGGATCTACGACGCCGCGACCGGCCTGATCGAGGAAGGGTGGGTGAACGTCGCGGACATGGTGGCGCAGCTGCCGTGGCTCGACGGGGCCGGCACCTTCCCGGTCGAGGTCGCCGGCGCCGGCGCCCCCGCGGCGCCGGCCGCTGCCCCCATCGCGTGAGCGAAGCGATCATCGTCGGCGCGGGCCCGAACGGGCTCACCTGCGCCGCTGTCCTCGCCCGGGCGGGCGTCAAGGTCACGGTCATCGAAGCCCAGCCCACGATCGGCGGCGGCACGCGCACGTCGGAGCTGACGCTTCCCGGCCTTCTGCACGACCACTGCTCGGCGGTGCATCCGATGGCGCCGATGTCGCCGGCGTTCCAGGAACTGGACCTGGCCGCCCAGGGCCTCGAGTGGCGCCGGCCGGAGGTGGACCTGGCGCACCCGCTTGACGACGGTAGCGCCGCCGTGATGGTGCAATCGGTCGAGGAGACGGCGGCCGGCCTCGGCCCGGACGGCGCGCCATGGAAGCGCCTGTTCGCCCGTAGCGCCGCCGGCTTCCCTGAGCTGAACGAGGACATCACCCGGCCGCTGCTGCACGTTCCGCGGCATCCGCTGCGGCTGGTGCGGTTCGGGCTCCCGGCGGCGCTCCCGGCCGCCGCGGCCGCACGCGGCTTCCGGACGCCCGCGGGCCGGGCGCTGTTCGGCGGCGCGGCCGCGCATGCCCTCAGCCCGCTCTCCCGCCCGCTCAGCTCCGCGATCGGCATGGCGCTGATCACCGCCGGGCACTACGGCGGCTGGCCGGTGGCCCGCGGTGGGTCGCGCGCCATCACCGACGCGCTGGCCGCCGTGGTGGTCGCCGCGGGCGGGAGCATCGAGACGGGGCGAGCGGTCGAGGATCTCGGTGAGCTGCCGGCAGCCGACGCGGTCGTGCTCGACCTCGCCCCGGCGGGCGTCGCCGACGTCGCCGGCGATCACCTTCCGTCACGGGTGCGGCGCGCGTATCGCCGCTACAGGCACGGGCCGGGCGCCTTCAAGGTCGACCTCGCCGTAGATGGCGGGATTCCATGGACCGCCGAGGCCTGCGGCAAAGCCGGAACCGTGCACGTGGCCGGCTCGTTCGAGGAGATCGCGGCAGCCGAGCGGGACGTCAACCGCGGGCGCATGCCCGACCGTCCGTTCGTGCTGCTGGCACAGCAGTACCTGGCCGACCCCTCGCGCTCGGCCGCCGACGTTCATCCGATCTGGGCCTACGCCCACGCGCCCAACGGCTACGACGGCGACGCCACCGACGCGCTGCTGGGCCAGATAGAGCGGTTCGCTCCCGGCTTCCGTGAGCGGATCGTCGCCCAGTCCGTGCGGCGCACCAGCGAGTTCTCGATCTACAACCGCAACTACGTCGGCGGGGACATCATCACCGGCGCCAACACCGTCAAGCAGATGATCGTCCGCCCACGACTCACCCTTCGGCCCTACAGCACCGGAGCCCACGGCGTCTACGTCTGCTCGGCCGCCACTCCGCCGGGTGCCGGCGTGCACGGGATGAACGGGTACAACGCCGCCCGCGTGGTCTTAGGCGACCTCGGAGCCGGATAGGTCGCTCGACACCGGGGGCGTCGGCCGGATCACGATCACCTCGGCGGGTGCGTTGGACAGCAGCCACGCGACGTCCTCCGAAGCGAAGCCCTCGCTGGTTGAGGTCGCCGCCGAGACGACGATACGGTCGAATCGCTCGTGCTCGAGCAGCAGCTCGAGGCCGTGGCGAGGGTCGCGCGCACGCTCGATGCGAGTGTCCACCGCCACGTGTGCGCGCCGGGCCTTCTGCTCGATCGTCTCGAGCAGCGGCATCGCGACCTCGCACTCGGCCTGTATCGGCGCCTCGAGCGACCGGTCCATCGGCACCATCGCGATGTAGGCCGGCACGAGGGTTGAGTCCTGTACCGCGGCCAGCCGCAGCGCACCGTCGAGTGTGCGCGACGAGACGGAAGCCCCGAGGAACGGGAACAGGATCCGCCCTCCGCTGCCACTGCCTTTCGTCCGCCGCCCGAACATCGTCAGTGCTCCGCCTCCGGCAGCAGAGTCCGGTCGGCGACGATTCGCACGTCGACTCCCGGGACCTGGCGGACTATTCGCTCCGGCAGCGGCTCGGAGAACCGGCGTAGTCCCTGCCGGCCCCGCGGCCGCCCGAGGAAGACGTACGTGGTGCCGCGTTCCGCCGCAACGCGCTTGACGACCTCGGAGATGTCCTCGCCCTCCTCGACCATGAAGTTCGCGCCGAGCACTGACGCCAGCCGGCGCAGCGCCTCAAGCTGCTCGCGCTCCTTCCCTTCGGGGTGAGCGCCCGGCCTCATGACATGGAGGAGATCGAGGTCGGCGCCGAGGCGCTGGGACGAGCGCCAGGCACGGCGGACCAGGCGCTGCGCGCTCGGTTCGAGCGTCACGAGCGCCAGCAGCTGCTCTCCCACCGCGCCCGCACTCTCGTCCGCGAGCCGCTCTCTGCGCGTGCCGAGCGCTTCTGCGGGAACGATCCGCCTCGCCTCCACGTCCTCGGCGACCTGCCTCAGCGCGATCTCACGGAGCGTGGCGAGGTTCTCGACTTTGAAGAAGTTGTTCAGCGACGTCTCGATTCGCTCAGGCGGATAGACCCTCCCTTCGCGCAGCCGGCGGATCAGCGCCTCGGGCGTGATGTCGACCAGCACGACCTCGTCGGCGGCCGCGAGCACCCCGTCGGGAAAGGTCTCCCGCACCCGCACGCCTGTGAGCTCGGCCACCTGGTCGTTGAGGCTCTCGAGGTGCTGGACGTTGACGCTCGAGAACACGTCGATCCCGGCGTCCAGCACGTCCTCGATGTCCTCGTAGCGCTTGCGATGCTCGACCCCCGGAGCGTTGGTGTGTGCCAGCTCGTCGATCAGGACGAGCTCGGGCGCTCGCTGGAAGATGACCGGGAGGTCCATTTCCTCCAGCTGCGTGCCGCGGTAGTCGACGGTGCGGCGCGGCAGCGACTCGAGGCCCTCCGCCTGGGCGATCGTCTCGGCGCGCCCGTGCGGCTCCAGGTAGGCGATCACGACATCACGCCCCGCGACCTGCTCGGACCGGCCCTCCTGGAGCATGCGGTACGTCTTGCCGACTCCCGCGGCCATGCCGAGGAAGATCTTGTGGTGACCGCGGTCCTCGCTGGCCATGCGTTCATTGTCGTGCAGTGCTAGGCGTTCCCGCCGTCATGGCCGCTCGTCGGAGGTGGCTGATCATCACACCCCGAGTAACCCGTGGATGACGAGGTCGACCAGCTTGATGCCGATGAACGGCGCGATCAGGCCCCCGAGCCCATAGATGAGCAGGTTCCGGCGCAGCAGCGCTGTTGCGCCCACCGGGCGGTAGCGGACTCCCCGCAGCGCCAGTGGCACCAGCATCGGAATGATCAGCGCGTTGAAGATGATGGCCGAGAGAACCGCGGACTGCGGGCTGCCCAGCGACATGATGTTGAGGGAGTCGAGCGGTCCCTTCGTGTCTCCCGCCGCGACATATGTCGCCGCAAAGATGGCCGGCAGGATCGCGAAGTACTTGGCGACGTCGTTGGCCACCGAGAACGTCGTCAACGCACCTCGCGTGATCAGCAGCTGCTTCCCGACTTCGACGATCTCGATCAGCTTGGTGGGATTGGAGTCGAGGTCGACCATGTTGCCCGCCTCACGGGCCGCCTGGGTCCCGGTGTTCATGGCCACGCCGACGTCCGCCTGGGCGAGCGCGGGTGCGTCGTTCGTCCCGTCGCCGGTCATCGCCACCAGGAGCCCTTCACGCTGGCGCTCGCGGATCAGCTCGAGCTTTCGCTCCGGAGTCGCCTCGGCGAGGAAGTCGTCCACCCCCGACTCCTCGGCGATCTTCGCCGCTGTCAGCGGGTTGTCGCCGGTCACCATCACCGTTCGGATCCCCATCGCCCGCAGCTCCGCGAAGCGGACGTCCATGCCCTCCTTGACCACGTCCTTCAGGTAGACGACCCCGAGGATCCTGTTGTCACGCGCCACGGCCAGCGGCGTGCCGCCCTCCTTGGCGATCCGGTTCGTCGCCACCTCGAGCTCCGGCGGCGCCGAGCCGCCATCGGCCGTTACCCAGCCGACGATCGCGTCGCCCGCGCCCTTGCGTAGGCGGGTGCCGTTGAAGTCCACGCCGCTCATGCGCGTTTCGGCCGTGAAGGGAACGAACTGCGCGGTCGGGTCGAAGTGGTGCTCGCGGATCCCGTACTGCTTGGCCAGCACGACTATCGAGCGGCCCTCGGGAGTCTCGTCGGCCAGGGAGGCCATCTGGGCCGCCTCGGCGAGCTCGCTCTCCCCGACTCCGGGCATCGGGACGAACTCCGTCGCCTCGCGGTTGCCGAGGGTGATCGTGCCGGTCTTGTCGAGCAACAGCACGTCGACGTCGCCTGAAGCCTCAACCGACCGGCCCGACAGGGCGAGCACGTTGCGACGCACCAGCCGGTCCATGCCGGCGATCCCGATCGCGGACAACAGCGCGCCGATCGTGGTGGGGATCAGCGACACGAGCAGAGCGATCAGCGTGGCGACGGAAACGTTCGTGTTCGCGTACTCGGCGAACGGGCGCAGGGCGACCACGACGACCAGGAAGATCAGCGTCAGCCCCGCCAGCAGGATCCCGAGCGCGATCTCGTTCGGCGTCTTGCGGCGGTCGGCGCCCTCTACCAGCGCAATCATCCGGTCCAGGAAGCTCTGTCCAGGTTCCTGCGTGATCTCGACCACGATGCGGTCCGACAGCACCCGGGTGCCGCCGGTCACCGCGCTGCGGTCGCCGCCGGACTCCCGGATCACAGGGGCGGACTCCCCAGTCACCGCGGATTCGTCGACCGACGCAATTCCCTCGATGACCGTGCCATCGCCCGGGATCAGCTCTCCGGCCTCCACGATCACGACGTCGCCGCGACGCAGATCGTTCGCGGATACCGACCGGCCGTCGCGCAGGTGCGCCTCGGTCTCGGTGCGCATCGCCCGCAGGGCGGCCGCCTGCGCCTTCCCGCGACCCTCTGCCAGCGCCTCCGCCAGGTTGGCGAATACGACCGTCAACCACAGCCAGAGCGCCAGCAGGAACGTGTACCAGGCCGGCTCGTTTCCGCCTCCCAGCGGCGGGCCCCCGAACACCTGAATGAGCCATCCAAACGTCGTGATCGCTGCGCCGATCTCGACGACGAACATCACCGGGTTGCGGACCTGAACCCGCGGGTCGAGCTTCGCGAGGCTCGCGAGCACGGCCTGGCCGAGCACCTCGCGGGAGAACAGGCTTTGTGCGCGCTTGGGCATCAGGCACCCGCCCCGAGGTCGTCAAGTGCCAGGTTCAGTTCGAGCACGTTCACTCCAGGCTCTCCAAAGACGCCGAGCGACCGGTCGTCGGTGTTGTCGTCCACGAGACTCAGCACGCGGTCGAGCGGCAGCTTCCGGACCTGCGCCACGCGCCGGGCCTGGATCCGGGCGTTGCGCTGCGAGATGTGCGGGTCTACGCCGGACGCGGACGTCGTGACGGCGTCCACGGGCACGTTCTTGCGCCTGATGCCCGGGTTGTAGGGGCGCTCGAGCGTCAGGTACGCGGCGAGATTCTGACGGAACTGCTGCGCCAGGTCGCGTGAGTTGGGCCCGAGGTTGTTGAAGAAGGTGACGTCCGGCGTGTAGCCGGTCGCCGAGGGGCGCGACTGGAAGTAGCGGCGATCGGCAACCAATACCGGGTTGCCGTCCGCATCGACTTTCGGCTTGCCGTTCCGCCCGATGACCGCACGGCGGAAGTCCTGGCCCACGATGCGCGAGCCGACGGTCTTCCCCCCATGGTCTATGCGGCTTCCGTCGGCCTTGTTCGGGAACGCCAGTTGGGCGATGCCGGTGGTCACGAGCGGGTAGGCGATCCCGAAGAACACCGTGAACGCGAGTGCGGCAATCAGGGATGTGACGAGGTCGCGACGCATCAGAAGAGCTGGTCGGTCAGGCCCTGGACGATCGGCCCGAGCAGGAAGGCGGGGAAGAAGGTGAGCGCCGCCACGATCACGATCACGGAGATCAGAAGCACCACGAACGTCGGGGTGTCGGTCCGGAAGGTGCCGGGGCCGAGGGGGGACACCTTCTTCTCGGAGAGCGTCCCGGCGACCGCCAGGGCGGCCAGGATGGGCACGAACCGGCCGAACATCATCGCGAGGCCGCCGAGGATGTCCGCGAACGTGATCCCGAAGGCGCCGACGTTGCCGGGCGCATTTGGCTGCACGAAGCCGGTGAACCCTGCGAACGCCGAACCGTTGTTGTTCCCCTGCGAGGTGTAGGCGTAGAGGGTCTCGGAAAAGCCCTGCGGGCCGGAGTTGAAGATCGATGGATCTCCGTACTTGCTCGCCACCGCCAATGCTGTCGCAACGAGCACGGCGAGCGGTACGAACAAGGTCCCGACCATCACCAGCTTCACCTCGCGCGCCTCGATCTTCTTGCCGAGATACTCGGGCGTGCGCCCGACCATGAGGCCGGCGATGAAGACGGCCAGCAGGACGTAGAGCAGCATGCCGGTGAGGCCGGTGCCAACTCCGCCGAAGATCACCTCGCCGGTGCTCATGTTGGCGAGCGGCACGAGTCCGCCGATGCCCGTGTAGGCGTCGTGGGACGAGTTGACCGAGCCATTCGAGGCATCGGTCGTGGCTGTCGCCCAGAGCGCGCTGGTGCTGATCCCGAAGCGCTGCTCCTTGCCCTCGAGGTTGCCGCCCGTGCTCCCGTCGGACTGGGCTGTGACGATGCCCGCATGGTGCTGCGCCGGAGAGCCGTTGCTCTCTGCGGCATAGGCTGCAATCGCGCCGGCAACGAGAAACACGAGCATCGTGCCGTACAGCGCCCATCCCTGGCGCCGGCTGCCGACCATGCGCCCGAAGGTCGCGGTCAGGCCGGCCGGGATGGCGAGGATCGCGAGCAGCTCGACGAAGTTCGATAGGCCCGAGAAGTTCTCGAACGGCATCGCGCTGTTGACGTTGAAGAAGCCGCCGCCGTTCGTGCCGAGCATCTTGATGGCCTCCTGGGAGGCGACCGGGCCCAGGGCCAGCGTCTGGTCGTTACCGGTAAGGGTCGAGAAGCTCGCGTACGGGCCGAGCGTCTGGATGATTCCCTGGGACACCAGGAACAGCGCCATCAGGAAGGAGAGCGGGAGCAGTACGTACAGAAGCGTGCGCGTGACGTCCGCCCAGAAGTTGCCGAGCTCGTTGCCGCTGCGCGCCGCGAAGCCACGCACCACCGCGATCGCGACGGCTATCCCGACCGCCGCTGACACGAAGTTCTGCACGGCGAGGCCGGTCATCTGGGAGAAGTACGACAGCGTCGTCTCTCCGCCGTAGAACTGCCAGTTCGTGTTCGTCACGAACGAGTTGGTCGTGTTGAAGGCCACGTCCCACGGCATCGAGTTGAAGCCCTCTGGATTCCAGGGGTGGATTCCCTGAGTCCGCAGGATCACGTACAGCACGACGTAGAACACGGCGCTGAACACGAGCGTCGTGCGCGCATACGCCTTCCAGTCCTGGCCCCGCTCGGGATCGACACGCAGCACCCGGTAGGTGAGCCGCTCGACCGGCCCGAGAACGGGGCTCAGGAAGACGCGGTCCCCCTTGTAGACCCGGAACATGTAAGCGCCCAGGAGAGGCGTGAGCGCGGTCAAGACCGCGACGTAGATGCCGATCTGCAACAAGCCCTGGGCCGTCACAGCTTCTCACCGCGAAACAGCGCGTAGAGCAGATAGGCGAAGACCGCGATGGAGACTATGAGGCCGAACAGCTCCGCGCCGCTCATACCCAGCCCAGGAACTCGATCGTCGCGAGCAGCGCGGCGAAACACGCGAGGCCGATGACGATGGACACCACATCCATGACCTCAAAGGTAGGAATGAGCCCATCAAGCCGGAATACGGATCCGGGCCCTTCGTATACAGATGCTGTTAAGGCGGATCTAGGCCTTGAAGCGGTACCCGACGCCGATGTCGGTGGCGATGTAACGCGGCTCGCCCGCCTCCTCACCGAGCTTGCGGCGCAGATTTGCTACGTGCACGCGCAGCACCTGCGTGTCGTCTTCGTAGGCGTGTCCCCAGACCTCGGTCAGCAGAGCGCGGTGGGTCATGAGGCGGCCGCGATTCTGCATCAGCACGCGCAGGAGCTCGAACTCCGTGGGGGTGATGTGCACCTGCTCACCGTTATGGGTGACTGTATGCGCCGCCAGGTCGACCTCGAGCGCACCCTCCTTCAGGACAGGCTCACGTGCTGCCCCATCGACACGCCGCAGGGCTGCGCGCAGCCGGGCTACAAGCTCAGCGGGACCGAAGGGCTTTGTGACGTAGTCGTCGGCTCCGGCCTCGAGCGCCCGCACCTTCTCCGTCTCGTCCCCCACGGCGGACAGCACCAGAAGCGGCATTTCGCTCCACTCGCGGATCGCCTTGCACACCTCGATGCCGTCGCGGTCCGGCAGAACGAGGTCGATGATCGCAGCAGCCGGTGTGTGCACGGCTGCGGCGTCGATCGCCTCCTCGGCCGTTGAAGCCGGCACGACGCTGAAGCCGGCGTCGCGCAGGATCACCTTCAGGGCACGGAGGATCTGGGGCTCGTCATCGCAGACGAGCACCTGACGCACGGTCGTCAAGGCTCGGCCGCTACTCCGGCGTACTGCCGGCGGCAGTGACGACAGGCTCCGACTCGTCCGTCGCCAGCGGCAGGTCGAACAGGAAGGTCGTGCCTTGCCCCGGGAGTGAGTCGGCGCGCAGGCGGCCCCCGTTGAGCTCGACGAACCCGCGCGCGATGGCGAGACCGAGGCCGGATCCCGGGCCGGTCCGGTCCGGAGAGCGGTGAAACGGCTCGAATACTCGCTCGAGCTCCTCCTTGGGGATACCCGAGCCGGCATCGCTGACCCTGAGCAGCAACCTGTTGACCGGCGCGCTTGCCCGAATCGTGACCGGGCTCTCCCCGGCATGGCGGGCGGCGTTCTCGAGCACGTTGGCCAGCGCGCGCTCGAGCTGCGCGGCGTCGGCGCGGATCAGGGGCAGGTCGTCGTCGAGTGAGATGTCGAAGCCCTTGGGCGGCGCTGCTACCGAGGCAACCGCCTCGCGCACGACCTCCTCGATCGAGCACCAGTCGGTTCTCGGCGCGGCCGCTCCTGCCTGCAGGCGCGAAAGGTCGAGGACGTTGTCCACCAGGCGGGCGAGCCGGGCGGCTTCGGTCGATATGACCGCGGTGAGCTCCCGGCGCTCCTCGTCGGAGAGCGTGTCGGACTGCAACCCGCCGGCGGCCGCCGAGATCGCCGTCAGCGGCGAGCGCAGGTCGTGCGACACCGAGCGCAGCATCGTGGTCTTGAGGACGTTGCTGTGCCGCAATGCCCGGGTCTCGACCACCTGGGCTTCGAGCTCCGACCGGCGCCTGGCTGCGCCGACGAGCGCCTCGAGCGCAGGCACGATCCGCACACGGATGGTCTCAGCCACGTCTTCGGGCGTGTCACGGGGGATCAACAGGGTTCCCGCTCGCTCCCCTTGCACCAGCAGCGGCAGCGCAACCATGCGCTGCTCGCTCCCGACCCACTCCAGCGACACGGTCACGGCCGGCAGGTCGTATGCCTGCGCGATCCGCTGGCCCGCCTCTCGCAGGGAGTCTTCTAGGCTCTCCCCGCTGAGCATCACGCGCGCCATCTCTGCGACGAGGTCGGCCTCGCGGCGGCGCAGCTCTGCCTCGATCTGACGGTTACGCGCTGCGTCGGCCAGCGTGCTCGCGATCACCGCGATCGTGAAGAAGACGGCCAGCGCCACCCAGTTCTCCCCGTCCGAGATCGTGAAGTTCCCGGTCGGCGGCAGATGGAAGAAGTTGAACGCCGCCGCGCTCAGAAGCGACGTGGCGAGGCCCATCCAGACGCCCCAGTAGATGGACACGAGCAGCACCGGGAGCAGGTAGACGATGCCGGTGGAGACAACGGGGACCGCCTCGCGCAGTCCGAAGATCACACCCGTGACGACTCCGACGAGCACGATCGCGACGGCGAGGCCAGTCAGCTGCGAGCGCTGCTCGCTCAACATCATGTCCTAATGATGGCCGACGCGCGGACGTACGCGCGAGGAAACGCGTCTACCCGCGCGGTGCGCGGCTCACAACGATGACGCCGCTCGAGTCCTCGTGGCACGCGTGTCCGCCACCCGGGCACTCGGGCAGCTGGAGCGACGGGTCGAGCTTGTTCTCGCCGCGCTTGGCCTTGCCCTTGCGCTTGATCGTCTCGCAGCCCTTCACGAAGTCGATCCTGTCGACGCGCGCCGTGTCGCGGCCGGCGCCGCAGTCGACCAGATCCTCGACTCCGTTGCGGGAGTTGATCGAGTCCTTTCCGGGACCGCCGCGGTAGACGTTGCTGCCAGGACCGCCGACCAGCCGGTCACGGCCGACGCCCCCATAGAGCGCGTCGTCACCCGAGCCGCCGACGAGGCGGTCGTTCCCCCAGCCGCCGTAGAGCTGGTCGTTGCCGGTCCCTCCCGCGATGTCGTCGTTGCCAGAGGCGCCGTTGGGCGGAGGCGCCGCGCTGATGGTCGCGATCGCCGTGCTGTCGTCGAGCGGAGGCGACGCGCCGCCGCACATGTCGCCGTAGGCGACATCGGGACCCCCTTCGAGGCGAATGGTGTCGTCGCCGCCCAGCCCGCAGATCTTGTCGTGGAAGGCCGTTCCCAAGAGCCGGTCGGACGCCGGATCGCCTAGGCGCAGGCTGAAGTGCGCGCCGCCCGCAGCGTGGCCGCTGTGTTCTGCCGCGGTGTGGCCCGCGTGTTCGTCCGCGCTGTGGCCACTGTGGTCGTTCGACCCCAGGTCCGGCGGTGGGGGCGGGATCGACGGGAAGAAGAACTCGCGCTCGAACACCTGGGCGATCCGCGCAGGGTTGTCCGCGCCGAGGTTGGTCGCGGTGGAGATGAAAGCCACCGCGGACGAGTCGGACGAGATCGCCGCATCGAGCGTCTCGCCGTCGCTCACGGTGCCCGCCGCCCCCGATGCCCGGCTGCCCACGACCGTGCGGTCATACCGCAGCGTTCCTCCCTGGACGGGAGCGCCCGCGCGCAGGTACACGTCTGTACCGTCACCATCCTCGTCGCTCAGGTTGGATGCCGCGGAGATGAACGACACGACCGTGCCGTCAGTCGTGATGGTCGGTGCCGTGGCGGGCGCGTCCGCCGCCGCGCCGGTCTCGCCGGGGGCGCGACTCACGAGCGTCGTCATGTTGGCCTGGGTGTCGCGGACGTACGTCTCCTGCACCGAGCCCAGCACGCCCGTCGCCAGGTTCGTCGCCGTCGAGACGAACGCAACGTGACGGCCGTCGGCCGAGATGGCAGGCTGAGAAGAGGGGCGGTCGGCGGGCTGGCTGATCACTCCGCTGACGGTGGAGCGGCTCACATGTGACAGGAACCCGAACCGGCGGTCCGCGAGATAGACGTTCGAGAACGAATCGATGTCTACCGTCATCAGGTTGTCGGCGTCCGAGGTGAACGCGACCTTCAGGCCGTTGCTCGAGATCGAGGGGTCGTAGCTCGATCCGGTGGCGGCCCCCGTCGGCGGCTTGCTGACCAGGAAATTGGCCCCCGCGCTCATGTCGCGCACGAACACGTCGGTGACCGTGTCGTCGTCGCTGTCCGAGAGATTCGTGGCCGCCGAGTCGAAGGCGATGAACGCGCCGTTCGCGGACACGGAAGGGTTGTGCGACGGCCCGTCGGCCGGGCCCGTGTCCGCCCGGCTCACAAGCGTCGTCGTGCCCGCGAACATGTCGCGCACGTACACGTTGGTCACGGCGTCGTTGTCAGCGTTGCTCAGGTTGTCGGCGTCGGACTCGAAAGCGACGTAACGGCCGGCCGGCGACATCGCCGGGTTGCCCGAGTCGCCACCGGTCGCACCGGCGCCATCAACTCCGTCGGCGCGGCTGACCAGCGTCGTCTCACCGGTCTGCGTGTCGCGCACGTAGACGTTTCGGACCGTGTCGTCGTCCGCAGCGCTGAGGTTGTCGGCCGTCGACGTGAAGGCGACGTAGCGCCCGCTGCCGGACAGCGCCAGACCCGGCGCCGAGTCTGCGTCTCCGGCCGCGCCGTCCAGCCCGGTCGCTCGGCTGACCAGCAGGGTGTCGTTGACTGCTCCGCTCGCGAGCGCCGGCAGTACTGCGGCCGCCAGGACCGCGAACGCGATCGCGAGGCGCAGGCTTGCACCGGCCTCGCGGGAGCGAATCATCCTGCGCCGTCCTCCTTGCGCAGCTCGTCCTCGAGCGAGATCGCCCGGATCGAGTGGTCGTCGGGCAGCTTGTCGAGCACCTG
>Ga0070674_100001095_pt1 | contig 14216 bp, 14 predicted proteins | sample KBSM33metaG_FD_65344 | JGI IMG/M metagenome (GOLD analysis project Ga0070674, IMG submission 65344) | Miscanthus rhizosphere microbial communities from Kellogg Biological Station, Michigan, USA - KBS M3-3 metaG | ecosystem: Host-associated > Plants > Roots > Rhizosphere > Soil ... | reverse complement strand
CTCGGTCGATCTGGGTCCTTTCGCTGCAGTCGACGACCCAAATTCGGTCGACCAGTTGCGGCCAGCGGCTTGACTCGACGAGCAGTGGCACATCGAAGACGGCCAGGGGCGCGGTCGTTCGGTGCGCCTGCCGTTGCGTCTCGGCGGCGATTAGGGGATGCAAGATGCCTTCTAGCCGCTTGCGAGCCGAAACGTCCGAAAACACAATAGCGCGTATTTGGGAACGATCGAGGGCGCCGTCATTGGCGATGACACCGGAGCCGAAGGCTGCCGCGATGGACTTGATGGCGGCCCCATTCGAGCCGGTCAGTTCGCGGGCGATACGGTCTGTATCGATGACAGCGGCACCAAGCCCCAAGAGGAGGCTCGCGACTGTGCTTTTTCCGCTGCCGATCCCACCCGTTAAGCCGATTCGAACGGCATCTGCGCCCACAAGTGAGGTCTCAAGTCCAGCCAAGCCAATTAAGCACCCGACCCTCGCCGGCGAGCATCACAACGAGCGCCGCCCCCGCCAAGAACGGCCCGAACGGTACGTAGCGTCCTTCGCGCAAAGCCGCGCTCATTTTCATGGCGATTCCGACAACGGCGCCAATCAACGAAGCAGCGAGGACGATCGGTAGCAGCATCTTGATGCCAAGCCAGGCGCCGGTCGCCGCAAGAAGCTTGAAATCGCCAAAACCCATGCCCTCTTTTCCGGTCGCCAGCTTGAAGATCCAATAAATCGACCACAGCGAGAGATAGCCTGCGATCGCTCCCCACAGTGCTTGTGGCAATTCGATGGTCCAGCCGAGGGCGCTCGCCATGAGGCCGGCCCACAGAAGGGGCAGCGTCATGTTGTCCGGCAACAGCGTCGTGTCCCAGTCGATACCTGCCAAGGCCACAAGCACTGCGGCAAATCCACACCACAGCAGCGCCGTTGGTGTTGGACCGAAGCGCCACCCGATCAGACCGAAGAGTAAACCGGTCAGGATTTCGATCAACGGGTATCTGGGTGAAATCCGATGGCTGCAAGAGGCACAGCGGCCCTTGAGTAGGAGATAGCTCAGAACCGGAACGTTCTCGTGCCAGCGGATCGCGTGCTTGCAATAAGGGCAGCGCGATCGGGGTTTCGAAAGCGTCACCTCATCAAGGCTCGCATCGACTTTCACGCCGAGCAGGTCGGCGCTTTCCTGTCGCCAGCCCATCTCGAGCATCAGCGGCAGGCGATGGATGACGACGTTGAGAAAGCTGCCGACGCAGACCCCAAGCAGAGCGAGCGAAAGAGGCGCAAGCAGGACGCTCGCGAGGGAAGAGTCCATCGACTCTGGACCTAAACCACCTGACCAAGCTTGAAGATGGGCAGATACATCGAGACGACGATGCCGCCGATCAACACGCCAAGGATGACGATGATGAAAGGTTCCATGAGACTGGAAAGACCCTTGACGGCCTCGTCCACTTCATCTTCGTAAAACTCAGCCGCTTTGCCGAGCATCGCGTCCAGGGACCCTGACTCCTCACCGATTGCGCACATCTGCAGGACCATCACGGGAAATACGCCCGTCGTCTGCATGGAGGTGGTCAATGCCGAACCGGTCGATACGTCACGCTGGATCTGCTCAGTGGCTTCCTGAAAAACTGCATTGCCGGAAGCGCCGCCCACCGAGTCGAGCGCCTCGACGAGCGGAACACCAGCAGCAAACATTGTGGAAAGCGTGCGCGTCCAGCGGGCGACTGATGACTTGTTGACGAGTTCTCCAAAGACAGGAATGCGCAGCAAAAGTCGGTCCATCACCTTCTGCATCTTTATGGAGCGCTTCCAGGATTGAAGGAAGAAATATGTTCCACCGCCTAGGATGCCGAAGATCAAATACCAGTAGCTGACGAAGATCTTCGATAGCGCAATGACGAAGAGTGTTGGAGCGGGCAAGTCGGCTCCAAACGATTTAAAGACATCCTCGAACGCCGGAATGACGAAGATCATGATCACCGACAAAACGACGAAGGCGACGACCAATACCGCAATCGGGTAAATCAACGCCGACTTGATCTTGTTCTTGATCGCCATCGTCTTCTCTTGATAGAGAGCAAGACGATCGAGGAGCGTTTCCAAGATACCACCGGCCTCACCGGCTTCCACAAGATTGCAATACAGGGCGTCGAAGTAGAGCGGATGCTTGCGAAACGCCGCGGACAAGCTGGTTCCGGTTTCGACGTCAGTTCGGATGTCCGTCAGCAGCCGCGTCATGCGTGCGTTCGTGCTGCCGCGTGCCACGATGTCGAACGACTGGATCAGCGGCACGCCGGCGCGCATCATCGTCGAGAGCTGTCGTGTAAAGACCGCGATGTCCTTTTGCTTGATGGATCTGCCGCCGGACATCCGACGCTTCTTGACCTTGTTGACCATCACGCCCTGGCGACGAAGGCTGGCACTGACCATCGCCTCGCCACCTGCGCGCATCTCGCCCCGGACGACCTTGCCGTTCTTGTCCTTGCCTTCCCATTCGAAGACGATGTCCTTGACCTTGTTCGCAGTGACCGCTGTTGCTGTCGCCATAAGTCCCTTCGAGACGCTGCCGCCCCGTCCCGTGTATTGAGATGTCGGTTATTCGTTCGTGACTGAGATCACTTCTTCGAGTGTCGTCATGCCCGAGCGGACCTTGATCAACCCCGACTGACGAAGGTCGCGAACATTTTCACGCTGAGCCTGGTTAGCAATATCCATAGAGGTTCCCTCGTTGAGGATGATCTTCTGGATGTCCTCAGAAATCGGCATGACCTGGTAGATGCCGACTCGGCCCTTGTATCCATTGGTGCACGACGAACAACCTACAGCCCGGAACGGCTTCCAGTTTCCGTCGAGGTCCTCACCTTTAAACCCGGCCTTCAACATCGCCTCGCGAGGGTAATCGGCTGGCGCCTTGCAGTTCTCGCAAAGCCGTCGCGCAAGGCGCTGCGCGGTGATAAGAAGTACGCTGGACGCGATGTTGAACGGAGCAACCCCCATGTTCAACAGGCGCGTCAGCGTGGTCGGGGCGTCATTTGTATGGAGCGTCGACATGACCATGTGGCCAGTTTGCGCGGCTTTGATGGCAATGTCCGCCGTCTCGAGGTCGCGAATTTCGCCGACCATGATGACGTCGGGGTCCTGACGAAGGAACGACTTCAGTGCAGCCGCGAACGTGAGCCCTGCTTTGTCATTGACGTTGACCTGGTTCACACCGGGCAGATTTATTTCGGCGGGATCTTCAACGGTCGAGATGTTGACTCCCGGTTGATTGAGGATGTTGAGGCACGTGTAAAGCGAAACGGTCTTTCCACTACCGGTTGGACCTGTCACCAGAACCATCCCGTAAGGACGCTGAATGATCTTCAGCAACCGGTCCTTTTCTACCTTCTCGTAGCCGAGAGCCTCAATGCCCACTTTCGCGCTCGACGGATCCAGAATCCGGATAACGATCTTTTCGCCGAACAGCGTAGGCAAGGTGCTGACACGAAAGTCGATTGCTTTCGCGCCGAATTTCAACTTCATACGGCCGTCTTGCGGAACACGCTTTTCGGCAATGTCGAGGCGCGAAATCACCTTAATGCGCGATGACAACTTGTCCTTGATGGCGATCGGAGGCTGTGTAATCTCCCGAAGTTCTCCGTCCACGCGGAAGCGCACCCGATAGTGGTATTCGTACGGCTCAAAGTGGAGGTCGGACGCACGCAGATTGATGGCATCGATCAACATCTTCTGAAGGAAGCGCACAACCGGCGCGTCCTCGACTTCCGAAGCGACATCGGTGGCATCCGGCGTGGCAGTGACGTCATCGGTAACGTCGAACTCGAAGTCACCGGAAGATAGTGCTTCGATCGTCTCGGATGCGGTGGCGGCGCTTCCCTCGAGAAGCTTAGCCAGCTTGTCGTGCTCGACAATGACCCATTCAGGCGCTAGCTGAGTCGCAAACTTGATCCGTTCGACCGCTTCCTGATCGGTGGGGTCAGCGCCGCCGATGAAGATCCGATTGCCTCGCTTGCCGAGGACCACAACTTGGTACTGGGCTGCGAGCTTGGTCTCGATGACGTTACGCGGCAAACGCTGAGCATCGACTGCCGACAGATCGAGCAACGGCAGCGCGAGCGCTGCCGAGAGGGTGTGCGCCAGATCTCCAGGGGAGACCGCGCCCGCCGAGATTACCGACGAAACGAAGCTCGTACGCTTATCTCTCGATGCCTTGACAAGTTCTTCAGCGGTCTTGACGTTGAGTTTGCCCGCGTGGACAAGAACTCTCGCCACGCCGGAGAGGGCTGAATGTGGAGCCTCGGCCAGTGTGTCCACGTTTCAGGCGCTCAATTCAAGTGGTGGAATCGAGGGATCATCGCCGATTCACACCGGGGTGTAAACGACACTGCCAGAGGCTGACGCCAACAATTCACGCGGCGCGGAACGGCCTATGAGACTCCGACAGAAGACGCCGCAAGATGGTCGGGGTGAGAGGATTCGAACCTCCGGCCTCTACGTCCCGAACGTAGCGCTCTACCAGGCTAAGCTACACCCCGATCGACGGCAGGCAGTGGGTTGCCGCTACCAGAGGCTCAAGACGAGCGCTCCACCGATCGAATACACAATTCTAGCAGAGCGTCTCTAAACGGCGACGCAGGTAGCGCCTCTAAGGTGCCCCTCGCCTTGTCCGCTTCCGCCCTTGCTGCATCTCGTGTGGCGGCCAGAGCGCCCGTCTTCCTGACGATATCGACGATCTCCTGCAAACGGGCGCTCTCTCCGTGTTGGATGGCGTGTCGCATGAGGTGTCTCTCCGCGTCCGTCCCGCGCTCCATGGCGATTAACAATGGAAGGGTCGGCTTGCCCTCCCGAAGGTCGTCGCCGACGTTCTTTCCTAGTTCCGCTGTAGCCCCTTCGTAGTCCAGCAGGTCATCGACGAGTTGGAATGCGGTCCCAAGCGACCGTCCGTAGGCAGCGCACGACTCTTCGATCACAGGGTTGGCATCCGCAAGCACGGCGCCCAGCCGTGCGCTCGCCTCGAACAGCTTGGCGGTCTTAAAGCGAATGACACGCAGATAGTCATCGACCGCGAGGTCAGGGTCGTGCATGTTCATCAACTGCAGCACCTCGCCTTCGGCGATCACATTGGTCGCGTCTGCCAGCACTTCGAGGACGCGCATCCGATTGACGGAAACCATCATCTGGAACGCGCGCGAGTAAACGAAATCACCGACCAAGACGCTGGCGGCGTTGCCGAATAGTGCGTTCGCCGTTTGTCGGCCGCGGCGAAGTGCCGACTCGTCGACCACGTCGTCGTGCAGAAGGGTTGCCGTGTGGACGAACTCGACCGTCGCTGCCAGCTCAAACCGCTCCCGCCCCGTGAAACCCAATGCGCTGGAGAACAGCAAGACGAGCATTGGACGGATTCGTTTGCCACCGGCGCTGATGATGTAGTGGGCGATCTGATTGATCATTGCCACATCGGATGCCAGCCGGCGTTGTATGACGTTGTCGACCTCCCTCATGTCTGCACCCATCAGACGCGCGGCGCTAGGCGCAGGGCCGGGGGCAAGATGAGGAGAGGTTTGCACGCGCGACTCAGAGGTGCGACGATTATAGAAATGCCCACCTGACTGTGGGCAGTCAATCGGAGTCGCGCCAAAGGAGCAAGGCGAGTTTACGTACGAGTCCACCGCCTTCGTCTGGAAACGTGTGAGTCGAATGGATGCCCCGCGCGTGTGATATAGTAGAAGGCTAACCCGACTGCGCAGACAGTTGCGTCTGACCTCGACAAACGAGAACGGGTTGATCATTGCGAGGTATTCAGATGTACGCGGTCATCAAAACCGGTGGCAAACAGTATCGTGTTGCCACCGGTGAGAAAATCAAGGTCGAGAAACTGGACGCTGAAGTCGGCCAGCAGTTGACGCTCGACAAGGTTCTGGCGGTCGGAAATGGCGCCGACTTGTCCATCGGTGCTCCTTTTCTTTCAGGAGCGAGCGTCGTTGCGACGGTGGTGGCGCACGGTCGCCACGACAAGGTTCGCATCTTCAAGATGCAGCGCCGCAAGCACTATCAGAAGCGACAGGGCCATCGGCAGAGTTTCACCGAGATCGAGATCGGCGCTGTCAACGGCTGATCCGCAGCCAGCTAGGAGAACGAAATGGCACAGAAAAAGGGTGGCGGTTCTACGCGGAACGGCCGGGACTCGCAGCCGAAGATGCTCGGCGTCAAGGTGTTTGGCGGTCAGACAATCTCGGCCGGCGCGATCATCGTCCGACAGCGCGGAACCCGGTTTCATGCCGGTCCGAATGTGGGCATGGGTCGCGATCACACGTTGTTCGCTCTGACCGACGGCCAAGTGAGCTTCGCCGTCAAAGGGCCGAAGAGCCAGCAAACGGTCATCGTCACGAGCGACTGAGCGTCCAATGGTGATTTCCCAGGCCCCGGAATGCCGGGGCCTTTTCATTTCTGGTTTCTCTTTACGATGTCCGAGACGTCCGAGCGATTCCTGAAGACCTGTGTTCTATGAAATTCGTCGACGAAGCAACCATTGAGGTGATCGCAGGAAACGGCGGAAACGGGTGCATGAGCTTCCGGCGGGAAAAGTTCATTCCTTTCGGCGGGCCGAACGGTGGAGACGGGGGGCGCGGCGGCAGCGTTTACGCTGTGGGAGACAGGAACCTGAATACGCTAATCGACTTCCGTTATGCACGCCGCCACGCTGCTCGAAATGGCGAGAATGGAAGAGGTTCGGATCAGTACGGTGCAGCGGCCGACGACATTGTCTTGCGCATGCCCATGGGCACGATCATCAGTGATACGGAATCAGGCTATGTGGTTGCCGAGTTGCTGGTGCCGGACGAGAAGGTCCTAATTGCCAAAGGTGGCGACGGTGGATTCGGCAACCTGCACTTCAAGAGCAGCACCAATCGAGCGCCGCGCCAGAAGACGCCGGGCTGGCCGGGAGAACAACGCAAAGTTCGTCTCGAGCTTCGCGTGCTGGCTGACGTCGGCCTGCTCGGCATACCGAATGCGGGCAAGTCCACGCTGATCAGCGCTGTCTCCAACGCACGTCCCAAGATCGCCGACTATCCATTTACAACGCTTCATCCCAACCTCGGTGTCGTCCGCGTCGCGCCGGAACAAAGCTTCGTCATCGCCGACATCCCTGGGCTGATCGAAGGCGCGGCGGAGGGCGCCGGTCTAGGCCATCAGTTTTTGCGCCATCTTCAGCGGACACACTTGTTGCTTCATGTCATCGACTTTGCGCCGTTTGATGAATCGGTCGATCCAGTGCAGCAAGCCAAGTCCATCGTCGCCGAGTTGAAGAAGTACGACGCGACGTTGCACGCCAAGCCGCGCTGGATCGTCTTGAACAAGCTCGATATGCTGGCGGTCGAAGTGCGAGAGCAGCGGGTGAAGGACTTCGTACGTCGAATGCGATGGAGGGGTCCGATCTTTCATATCTCGGCCCTGACCCGTGAAGGTTGCGATGCATTGATTCGTGCGGTCTACCAACACGTCGCCAATGAACGCAATGTCGTTCCACCGGATGTTGATCCGCGGTTCGAGCGGATGGAAGCAGACGGGCCGGTTTGATGTCTGCGGTTGTCAAGAACGCGCGTCGCATCGTCGTCAAGGTGGGCTCGAGTCTCGTGACGAATGAAGGTCGCGGTATTGATCCCGAGGCAGTCGGCAATTGGTGCCGGCAGATGGCGGCTCTGGCTGTCCAGAATCGGGAGATCGTCATGGTCTCGAGCGGGGCCATCGCCGAAGGGATGAAGCGATTGGGCTGGGCGGTCCGCCCGAAGGGCATTCACAACCTTCAGGCCGCTGCAGCGGTCGGCCAGATGGGATTGGCCCAGATCTACGAAACGGAGCTGCGTAAGGAGGGAATCCACAGCGCACAGGTCTTGCTGACGCACGCGGACCTCGCGGATCGGGAGCGGTATCTCAACGCTCGCAGCACGCTGCTGACGTTGCTGGGCCTGCGTGTCATTCCGGTCATCAACGAGAACGACACCGTCGTCAACGACGAAATCAAGTTCGGCGATAACGACACGCTCGGAGCTCTTGTCGCCAATCTGCTGGATGCCGACGCGCTGATCATCCTGACCGATCAGTTCGGGCTGTACTCGGCTGATCCCCGGAAGGATCCGACCGCCCAGTTGATCAGTGAGGCGCAGGCGGGCGATCCCGAGCTCGAGCGGATGGCCGGCGGCGCAGGTACCGCCATCGGACGCGGCGGGATGATGACCAAGGTGCTGGCCGCTAAGAGGGCAGCCAGCAGCGGCACCAGTACCGTCATTGCGTGGGGTCGCGAACCCGATGTGCTGATCCGTCTTGCTGCCGGTGAGGCCATCGGGACGGAACTGAAGGCCCGAACGCCGAAGCGGGCGGCCCGCAAGCAGTGGATGAGCGACCACTTGCAGATGCGGGGGGCGGTCGTCATCGATGACGGTGCGCGGCTCAAGGTCCGCGAAGGCGGCAAGAGCTTGCTTCCCATCGGCGTTGTCGAGATCCAGGGCGAGTTCCATCGCGGCGACGTGATTGCCGTAAGGAGCCTCGAAGGTGTCGAGCTCGCCAGGGGCCTGGCCAACTACAGCAGCGGCGAAGCGCGGCTTATTGCGCGAAAGCCTTCAAGCGAGATCGAGAAGTTACTTGGCTTCACGGGCGAGCCCGAAATGATTCACCGGGACAATTTGGTTCTGAGCTGAGTGCCTCAGAGCAACCACTTCCTTACGTCCGAGTCGTCGGCTTCGTACGCAAGAGAAGCTTCGAACGCGCCTCGTCAGAGGCGCGTTCCCGACGGAGTGATCGGCACGATCGCAGGCACATCCGTCGTCGGTTCGATCGGAGCAGGCGATCGCCGCTCAATTTCGTCATCGCGATGGTGCGGACGCATTCCCGTGCGCAGATAGCGGTTGTGCTGGGTTCCCCGCGGCAGGAAACGGGCCAGCTCGGTCAGTGCCATCTGATACACGTCACGCTTGAATTCGATCACGACCTCGAGCGGAATCCAGTATTCGTTCCATCGCCATGCATCGAATTCGGGATGATCGGTCGCGCGCAGATTCATGTCGCTGTCACGACCTGTCAACTGCAGCAAGAACCAGATCTGCTTCTGTCCGCGATAGTGTCCGCGGGCGTCCCGTCGGATGAAGTGCGTCGGGACCTCGTACCGCAACCAGTCGCGCGTGCGTGCGACGATCCGCACGTGATCGGGGTGAAGACCGACCTCTTCGTGCAACTCACGGTACATCGCCTGCTCAGGCGTCTCGCCGTAATTGATGCCCCCTTGCGGGAACTGCCAGGAGTGGGTCCGGATTCGCTTGCCCCAGAACACCTGGTTTCTGTGGTTGAGCAGGATGATGCCGACGTTGGGTCTGAACCCTTCACGGTCGAGCATAATCAACCCCAATTCTTTCGTTGAATCCATTATTGCACTGGCTTCGCGGGAATCAAGCCCCTCGGGTCTCCCGCCGTCGCACGCCAGGTCGCATTGGCAGTCCTGCCGCCCATGAAAGCCAGCCAGTTCTTCATTTCGACGCTCAAGGAAGCACCTGCGGACGCCGAGGTCATCAGCCATCGGCTCATGCTGCGCGCCGGATTCATCAAGCGGTTGTCGGCAGGCATTTACAGCTACATGCCGATGGGATTGCGGGTCATCCGCAAGGTCGAGGCGATCGTCCGCGACGAAATGAATCGAGCGGGTGCGGTCGAATTGCTGATGCCGGTCGTGCAGCCCGCAGAGCTCTGGCAGGAGAGCGGGCGCTTTCAGAAGTACGGTCCCGAATTGCTTCGCCTGAAGGATCGCCACGAGCGCGATTTCGTCGTTCAGCCGACAAGCGAAGAGGTCATCACGGACATCGCGCGGCAGGAACTCCGCAGCTATCGCGCGCTGCCGAAGAATTTCTATCACATCCAGACCAAATTCCGGGACGAGCGGCGTCCGCGTTTCGGCGTGATGCGGGGGCGCGAGTTCACGATGAAGGACGCCTACTCTTTCGACCGTGACGTGGCGTGCGCCGGGCTCAGCTATCAACGCATGTACGACGCCTACGTTCGCATCTTCACGCGGATGGGACTGGTATTTCGGGCGGTGGCAGCCGACACCGGCGCGATTGGCGGCGATCGGTCTCATGAGTTTCAGGTGATCGCCGACACCGGCGAGGATGCGATCGTCTACAGCCCCGCTTCGGACTACGCAGCGAACATCGAACTCGCCGAGGCGGTGCCATCGACGACGACCCGTCCCGCACCGAACGAATCGATGCGAAACACGCCGACGCCAGGCAAGGCGACTTGCGAAGCCGTCGCGTCGTTGTTGCATATCCCGCTGGAGCGAACTGTCAAGTCGCTTGTCCTTGCAACGGATGAAGCGGCGACCGCCGGGTCTGGGCCGAAGACCGTGATCTGGCTGCTGCTGGTTCGGGGCGATCATGCTTTGAACGAGGTCAAGGTCGGCAAGCTGCCCGGTCTCGACAACGGTTTCCGGTTCGCGACCGGCAGTGAAATAGCGCGCGCCTTCGGTTGCCAACCCGGCTACCTCGGGCCGATGGTCGAGGGTCGGCGTTTCAAGGTCGTTGCCGACCGCACCGTGGCCGCAATGAGCGACTTCGTCTGCGGCGCCAACGTGCCGGACCACCACCTGACTGGTGTCAATTGGGGGCGCGATCTGCCTGAGCCGGATCTCGTGGCCGACATCCGCAATGTCGAGGTCGGCGACCCGGCCCCCGATGGCAGCGGACCGCTGTCGATCCAGCGCGGCATCGAGGTCGGGCACGTGTTCTTCCTCGGCACGAAGTACAGCGAGGCCATGAAAGCCACGTATCTGGACGAAGGCGGCAAGCCGCAGTTGCTGCAGATGGGCTGCTACGGCATCGGCATCACACGGCTCCTCGGCGCCGCGATCGAGCAGAATCACGATGCGCGCGGAATGATCTGGCCAGACGCGCTGGCACCGTTCAGCATCGTTCTTTGTCCCATCGGGTACGACCGATCGGACGCCGTGCGCACTGCGGCCGACAACCTCTACGGGCAGCTGCAGTCGTTGGGCGTCGATGCCATCCTCGACGACCGCGGTGAGCGCCCGGGTGCGATGTTCGCCGATTGGGAATTGATCGGCGTTCCGCACCGGATCGTCTTGTCGGATCGCGGACTCAAAGAGGCCACGGTCGAATATCAGGGACGCCGGGACGCCGGCGCCACCCCGGTGTCGCTTGCTGAAGTGCGGGCCTTTGTGAAGGCCAAGCTCGACGCATGAGCTGGGGACTCTCCCCGATGGGGAGAGAACGTCGTGGCCTCGTGGCGTCGGCGTTGTTGGGGCCGCTGGCGGCCGGTTGGCCGGCTGTGGTCCAGGCGGGTGCTCAAGTCGAGGAGCCCCTGGCGGATTCCGTCCGCTCGGTGCTCTCAGCTGCGATCGCTAACCGAGCGCCGCCGAAGCCATCCTTCAACACCATCGAAGAGCGGCTCGCGCACCTCCGCTGGCTCGGCGCGATGAGCGAGCGGTTGAAGAAGCGCACTGCCGAGCACGTGACCCGTGTCGAATTTCTGGAGACGTTGTGGTACGAAAGTGTCCGCGCCGGCCTCGAGCCCTCGCTGATGCTCGGTCTCGTGCAAGTCGAAAGCGGCTTTCGGAAGTACGCCGTCAGCATTGCAGGGGCGCGTGGATTCACCCAGGTGATGCCGTTCTGGGCCCGCCTGATCGGTGACGGGGATTCCGGTCGCCTGTTCCATACGCAGACCAACCTGCGATTCGGATGCGTGATCCTCCGCCACTATCTGAACGCCGAGCGCGGTGACCTCTTTCTCGCACTGGGACGCTACAACGGCAGCCGCGGCCGGTCCGAGTATCCGAATGCCGTGTTCGGTGCCCGGCGGGCGTGGGAATACCAGGCCGAATGAGCTGGCTTCCTAGAGTCCGCTCCAGGACTTGGGTGCAGCGGCCTCGATGCCCAGCAGTGCGAGCGCTCTCTCGACGGTATCGTCGACGAGGTCGTCGATCGTCTGCGGGCGATGGTAGAAGGCCGGCAGAGGCGGAAATACGATGCCGCCCATTTCGGTCACTGCAACCATGTTGCGCAGGTGGGCCAGGTTGAAGGGTGTCTCCCGGATCATCAAGACAAGGCGCCGACGCTCCTTGAGCGTCACGTCGGCCGCGCGCGCGAGCAAGTTGTCCGAGTAGCCCTGCGCGACCGCCGCGAGCGTCTTCATCGAGCAGGGAGCGATCACCATGCCCGCCGTCGCGAAAGATCCGCTCGCGATCGCCGCGCCGACATCGGACGGGTTGTACGACGCGTCGGCAAGTGCCTCGAGTCCCTTGCGGTCCAGGCCGATCTCATGATGGACGTTGAGGACGCCGGCCGGACTCGCCACGAGATGGGTCTCGAGTCCCGCTTGTCGAAGGCGCTGAAGCAGCCGAATCGCATAAACGGCGCCGGTGGCGCCGGTCAGGCCGACGACGACGCGCGCGCCGGCCTTGGTCACCTGCCTAGGCCGTTGTTCCGAGCGTCTGCTGGAGCTCGCCCGCTTGGTACATCTCGGTCATGATGTCCGAACCACCGACGAACTCGCCGTTGACGTACAGCTGCGGAATCGTCGGCCAGTTGGCATAGCTCTTGATGCCCTGGCGGACGGCATCGTCTTCCAACACGTTGACTGTCGTCAGGTCGTCGACGCCGCAGGCCTTCAGGACCTGTACCGCGCGACCGGAAAAACCGCACATCGGGAACTGCGCGGTTCCCTTCATGAACAGCACCACCCGGTTGTTCTTGACAAGGTCATCGATGCGTTTTTGAACGTCGTTCATGGATACAGCCCTGAGATGGATCGAATAGCCGAAGTTATACGGCAAACGCCCGTAAGCCTCCGAGCGCGGCGGAATACCCCGCAGGCGCCGAACCGTCAGAACGAATAGGACACGCCGAGTTGCATGACCGGCGACCAGCGCATGTCGCGGACGGTGTCGTCAAGGCTCTGGCCGCCGCCGAGGAACCGCCCGAGCTTGACGGCATTGCCCGGGCTCAATGACACCAGGCCCAGATCCGCGTTGAAACTCCAACCCCCCCGTGGCGACAGCCCCGTGTAGCCAATGCCCAGGTAGGGCAAGGTCGGCGTATCGACGGCCTGGTCTCCGGGAAGCGCCGTGGTCGCCTGGCCGGTGATTCGTCGGTCGACATTGAAGCCGCTGCCCGATGAGCCGGCGCCCAGATTGGCCGCCGCCACGGAGCGCGGTCCGATGACAACGCCGCTCGTTGCTCGGAAGCCGCCCGCACGTTTCGGGCCGAGCAGGGAGTCCGTGAGATAGTAATCGCCCATCAAGGTGAGCCCGCTGAGGCCTGGGGTAGTGGGGCCGAACGTCCGCGTCCAGGCGGGCGAGGCCGAACTCATCGACAGGCGGCCTTGCCAGCGGGGCCATTGGAACTCGTCGCCCTTGACCGTCAGGCCGTTTCCTTCATTCGCGTGGACAACGATCGAATGGCCGATCAGGGCGATGGCAAGGCCGATAGGGAAACGCAACTTCATCACGACAACCTCCTCGTAGCGACGAAAGCCGGGCGGCGCTTCCAAGCCGACTGCAACCGGAGGTTCATGCTACGCCCGCGTCGGAAATTCGGTGTGGCATTCGTCGCGCAACCTCCCCAATTCAGCCTACCGGCCGCGTTTTCCACGCGAGTGGGGGGTCTGGCGATGGCGGTGCGGCGCCTAAGCCGAGCCGGATCGCGGGCCCAGCGCCCCGCCGGTGCAGCGAGGCTGCCCGGCGAGGTCGTGGCGTGTGCCGACGCCCGCAAACCCGGCGACCGACAACAGTCCGGCGACAGCTTCGGCCTGGTCGAATCCGTGCTCGAACCAAAGATGACCGCCGCGCGCGAGATGACCCGAGGCGCCGCGAACGACATCCTCCAACGCCGTCAAGCCTGTGCTCCCGCCGACCAGCGCCGATCGCGGCTCGTGCCTCAGCGTCGCCAGGTGCGGGTCGCCTTCGGCCACATACGGGGGATTGCAGAGAACCAGGTCGAAGCGTTCGCCGCGCCACGGCTCCCACCAGGACCCAAGACGCAGCTCGAGATCGAGGCCGAGTTCGATTGCATTGGCGCGCGCGACGTCGAGTGCAGCGTCGCTTACGTCCGAGGCGAAGACCTCTGCGTTGCGCCGGGCGTCCTTGCATGCCAGTGCGATCGCGCCACTGCCGGTCCCGAGGTCGAGTACGCGCACCCGGTTTCTTGACCGAAAGACGATGTCGATC
>Ga0070674_100001091_pt1 | contig 14232 bp, 12 predicted proteins | sample KBSM33metaG_FD_65344 | JGI IMG/M metagenome (GOLD analysis project Ga0070674, IMG submission 65344) | Miscanthus rhizosphere microbial communities from Kellogg Biological Station, Michigan, USA - KBS M3-3 metaG | ecosystem: Host-associated > Plants > Roots > Rhizosphere > Soil ... | reverse complement strand
GGCGCGGTGAAGATCGGGCGTCCGGCGCTGCCCCGCTGGCCCCACTGGATCGCGGCGGTCGTCGTCGCCGTCGGCTTGCAGCTGGCCTTCCGACCGCTGGCTGACGCCGTCGACCTGGCCGGCATGTTCGGTACCGTCTTCGCGGCGGCCGGTCTCCGCCTGAAGCATCCACCCGACGACGTGGGCCGGAGCTACCTGCTCTTCATCGTCGTCTGGGCGGCCCTGGGCGAGGAGCTGTTCTACCGTGGCTACCTCCAGGCCCGCTTACGCCGCCGATACGGAGCCGCCACGGCGATCGGGGTCGCCGCATTTCTGTTCGCCATCCGCCACTACACGCAGGTGCTGCTCGCCTGGCCGCAGGTCCCCTGGTGGCCGGCGACGATCTGGGTCGGTGCGGCATTCGTCCTCGGCGTCGCTATTGGCTGGTTGTACGAAAAGAGCGCATCACTGCTACCCCCGATCGCCTGCCACTACTTGTTCAACCTTCTCGGATGACGAGATTGAACGCCATGACCGAGGGAAGTTTCGTAGGGGTAGGGGGACTGAAGATCTTCACGCGTGCCTGGCGCCCGATCGGTCGGCCCGTCGGCGTCGTGGTGATCGTGCACGGCTTCAATTCGCACAGCGGCCGTTACGCCTGGGCGGCTGACCAGCTCGCATCGAACGGCCTGGCGGTGCACGCGTTCGACCTGCGCGGCCGCGGACGATCGGAGGGCCAGCGGTTCTTCGTCGACAGGTTTGAAGACTACGTCGCCGACCTGGCGCAGTTCGTGACGCTGGTGAAGCAGCGAGAGCCGGACCTGCCGGTGTTCTTGCTCGGTCACAGCGCCGGCGGTGTGGTGGCCTGCGCGTATTCCGTCACGCACTCATCGGACCTGGCTGGCTTCATCTGCGAGAGCTTCGCGTACCAGGCGCCGGCGCCGGGCCTGGCCCTCGCGGTCGTCAAGGGTGTGAGCCGCTTCTTGCCGCACGCGCACGCGCTGAAGCTGAAGAACGCGGACTTCTCGCGCGATCCTCAGGCGGTGGCTGCCATGAACGCCGATCCGTTGATCGCCAACGAGGTGCAACCCGCCCGGACCGTCGCCGAGCTGGTGCGCGCCGACGAGCGCCTGACGGAGCAGTTCAAGCGCATCACCCTGCCGCTCTTCATCATCCACGGCACCAGTGACAGGGCAGCGAAGCCGAGCGGGAGCCGGCGCTTCTATCAACTGGCCGGCTCCAACGACAAGATGTTGAAGCTGTACGACGGGCACTACCACGATCTGCTGGCGGACCTCGGCAAGCAGCGCGTGATGGCCGACATCCAGGCGTGGATAGACGATCACCTCGGTCCGATCCCCATCCGTCGGACCGAGGAGCTTCGTATCTAGGCGACCCTCGGGGTCAGACGCGCTGGTGCAATCCCTCGGTCGGGAGCTCGCGGCCGCCCGTGATCGTGCGCTGGAAGCTGCGCAGGCGGAAGCCGAGCACGACCATCAGCACGCCGAAGATCAGCGCGTAGGCGCCCAGCCACCAGACGACCGCCACGCCGCCCGCGATCGGCCGGTACAGCATCAGCAAGCCGAACGCGAGCGACACCAGGCCGGCCAGCCCGAGGGCCCACTCGTGTTCGATGATCTTGCGCAGCTTGACCGCGTTGTAGATCTCCAGCGCACCGGTCGCGATCGCCCACGCGCCGATCAGCCAGACGAATGCCAGCGCCGTGGACGCCGGCCACAACAGCGCGACGGCGCCGATGACTATGCCCAGCACGCCTTCGATCAGCAGCCCGCCCCAGCTGTCCCCGGCCCGACCGCTGCGTACGGCCGCGATGATGGTCGAGATTCCAGCCGCGAAGGCGAAGCAGCCGAACAGCAACACCATGCTGAAGCCCATCGCACCCGGCCGCGCGAACGCGACCAACCCGAACAGGATCGCTATCACGCCGCGGCAGACGACCCAGCCCCATCGCGACGCCAACCCCAGCTCTGCTTTTTCCATCAACATGATTCGACCTCCCGCGTTTGTTCGCTTTCAAGTTAGGGGCAGTCGACTAGGTGTGCTGCTGCCGAAGTGAAAGCCGGCCGCTCTCCGCCAGCGCGCGGTAGAGCAGACCGCCGATCGCGCCGCCCACCAGCGGCGCCAGCCAGAAGAGCCACAGCTGGCTCATCGCCCAGCCGCCCGCGAACAGCGCGACGCCCGTGCTGCGCGCCGGATTCACGGAAGTGTTGGTGACCGGGATGCTGATGAGGTGGATGAGCGTCAGCGCCAACCCGATCGCAAGCGGCGCAAATCCCGGCGACGCCCGCTTCGTGTCGGTAACGCCCATGATGACCAGCAGGAAACCGCAGGTGAGCACCAGCTCGCACACGGCCGCCGACGGTAGCGCGTACCCGCCGGGCGAATGCGCACCGTAACCGTTGGCGGCGAAGCCGGCGGCCGGGGTGAAGCCCGGCGCGCCGGAGGCGATCGCGTAGAGGACGCCGCCGGCCAGCAACGCGCCGGCGACCTGGGCCGCGATGTATGCAGGCACGTCGCGTCCGGGGAAGCGGCCCCCCAGCCACAGTCCGACGGAGATGGCGGGATTGAAGTGCGCGCCGGAGATGCCTCCCAGCGCGTACGCCATCGTCAGCACGCTGAGGCCGAACGCGAGCGCCACGCCCGCGAAACCGATCCCGAGACCGGGAAAGGCCGCCGCGAGCACGGCGCTGCCGCATCCACCGAGCACGAGCCAGAAGGTGCCCACCATCTCCGCGATAGATCGCCGCCCCAGGGACATCATGCGTTCCTCCTTCTGTCGCGACAGCCGCTGGTCAGCGGCGGGTGTCCGGATCGTTGTCGGCGTTGTACTCGGCGTTGTACTCGGCGTCGTCGGCGGCCGACTTGGCGTCTCGGCGCGTGTCCTCGACCTCGGCTTCTTCATGGCGCAGCATCGCCGAGCCCTCGCGCTCCACCGACTGCGCGACGGTGCGAATGACCACCTCCTCTTCGAGGATCGGACGCTTGCTGACCCTCACTTCCTCTTCGTAGAGAGGGACGTCGACGGTGTCCTCCTGGAAGGCGCCGTCGGCGCTCATCGAGGCGTCCCGGCCGACGGCCACGTGCTCGATGATGACCTCCTCGCGTGTCACCGGTACGGAGAAGTGTTTTTCTTCGGTGTGTATCGTCTTGTGGATGCGGACGTGGCCGGATTCACGGGCGACCTTCTCGATGCCGATCTCCTCGCGCAGCAGCGGTATGCGGATCTCGTCCCGGTCGGACCGCCGGTCGCCGCGTTGTGCGGTGGCGGTTGCTGCGGTGGCGGTCGCGCCGCTCGCCGCGGTCGCGCCTGGTTTCGCTGTCTCGAGCTCTCTGCCGCGCAGGAAATCAGTCAGCGCGTAGCGAACTGTCCCGCCGGATATGTCGGTGATGTGGTCGTAGCGCAGCTCGTAATCCTTCGGGAAGAACACTCCCTTCTCGACCACGAACGTATCGCTGTCACAACGAATGACTTTACCGATCCGTTCGCCCTGTGTGCCCATGACGAACATCCCGTTGCGGACGCTGGTCTTGTCCAAACTCATCAGGCACCTCCTCCCATCAGTGAAGAATTGCAACATTGAGACCCGCAAAGCGCGTCCGCGGCTGGCGTGCGCGATGCACGTCCATCGGTCGAGGGAAGCGAGGTGAGCTCATGGCGCAAGTGACTTCGACGACACCGGACCTGATGGGCATTGTCAGCAGGCAGATCACGCCCGACGTCATCCGTAACGTCGCCTCACAGCTGAGCGAGGATCGCACCACGACGGCGTCCGCCCTGTCGGCCGCGGTCCCGTCGGCGCTGACGGCGCTGTCGGACGTCGCCAGCTCCGATACCGGCGCGCGACACATCCAGGAGGTGATCGACGAGAAACGGCGGGACAGCGCCCAAGGGATCGAGGACGACCGGCCGCTCCTGGCATCGGGCAGCAGCGTGGCCAGCACGCACGCCGCCTCGCTGATCGACGACGAGCTGGGCCCGCGTTCGACCTCGATCGCCGCCGCCGTCGCCAACGCGACGGGGATCAAGCCGGCGTCCGCGCAAAAGCTGATGGGCGGTGTCGCGACCGCCGCGCTCGCCGCGCTCGCGAAGAGCTCCGGCGGAATCGGCGCCGGCGCCCTCCAGTCGATGTTCCGCGAACAGCGCAGCCAGTGGGTCAGCAGGCTTCCCGGGCCCGTCGCGTCGCTGTTCAACGGGCACAGCCGCGCGGGCTTCGTACCCGCCGAACGCGCCTACGACGAGCGGATCGTCACCGGGCCTGCCATCCGGGAGCTGGAGGCGCCGCGGCGCAACTGGATGATCCCGCTGATCCTGGTGGCTATCGCTCTGCTCGCCATTCCCGTCATACGCGGGCTCCGACGGCCGAAACCGCCCGCGCTTCCGGAATCGCCGCAGGTGACGGCACCCGTTCCCCGGGAGACGGCGCCCGCCGTGACGCCGCCCGCGGCGACTTCGCCCGAGGCGACGGCGCCCGGCGAGACGCCGCCCGCGCCCGACCTGTCGCCGCCGGAGCCCGCGCCCACGGCCGTCGAACCGGGGACGACGGAGGATTTCGCGGCGTACCTGGGCGGCGGGGGCGAGACGACGCCGCACGCGTTTGCGCCGACGCCGCTCAACTTCCCGTTCGCGTCGGCGAGGCCGACGCGTGAATCGATGAGGACCCTGGACGACATCGCGGCGGCGCTGAAGGCGCACCCCGCGGCGACCATCCGCGTCGAGAGCCACACCGACTCCGTCGGGACGCAGGAGTCCAACCTCAACCTGTCGCAGGCCCGCGCCGACAACGTAAAAAACGAGCTCGTCGACCGCGGCGTCGACGGTTCACGCATCGAGACGGCCGGCATGGGGTCGGAGCTGCCGATCGCGTCGAACGATACGGCCGAAGGTCGAGCGCGGAACCGGCGTACCGAGTTCGTTGTTACCGCCCGGTAGTGTCCCGATCCCATTCGGTAAGTCGGCCAGCGACTTACAACGACGAATCAGCCCGCGGCGGACGGCTTGAACCGAACCGCCGCCACAGATCTTGATCATGAGGTCGGTGATCAAGGATGTGTTTCCGGTCCTGCTCGCGGTGCTGATCCCGCTGGCGGCTTTCACGACCGGCCTCCAGGCGCCCCGCGCAGGCGGGCGCGACGTGAGGCTGTGGCGGCGGCCGCCCGAGCTGCTGCGCGATCTGCTCGCCGTGCTGATCCTGGTCCCGCTGTGGGCGATCTTCCTCGTCAAGGTGGTGCCGCTGTCGCCCGTCGTCCGGGGCGGGCTGTTGATCGCGGTGCTGGCGGTCGGGATCGGGCCGGTGGCGGGATTGAAGCGGATGGGCCCGAAGGCGACGAACGCGTCCGAGGCGCTGGACCTCAACCTGATCGTTCTGGCGCTGAGCATGATCTTCGTACCGATCGCGTTCGTCATCGTGGGGGTGCTCTTTCACCGCGCCGTTCACGTCGGCGCGGGCGCCGTGGCGAAGGTCGTGCTGGGCCGGGCGCTGCTTCCCTTGCTGCTCGGCCTCGGCGCGGCGCGGCTGTTCCCGCGCGCTGCGGCCGCGGCGGGACCGTGGCTGGCGAAGATCCTGAACGTCGTCTTGCTCATGACGGTGGCGCTCGCGATCGTCGCGACGTGGAAGAACCTGGCCGCCGTGGGCGGCGTCGGCTGGCTGGTCTGCGCGGCCGTCGCGGTCGGCGCCGTCATCATCGGTCACCTGCTGGGCGGGTCAGACAAGGATTCGCGCGGTGTGGTCGCCGCCGCCAGCGCCATGCGCTTCCCGGCGCTGGCGCTGGTGCTGGCGGCCGCTCTTCCCGACAGCCAGCGCGTGATTCCGGTGGTGATCGTCTATGCGGTCGTGGCCTTCCTGGCGGCGACGGCGTACGGGGTGGTGATGTCCCGCCGGCGGTCGAAGCGAGAGACGCCGATCGTGCCGATCGGCGCGGCACCCCGCCGCGTCTGACGAACTCTACTCTTCCGTGGACGGCGGCTGTTCCGGCCGCGGCGTTCGCGCCGTGTGGATCATGCCGAGGCTCGCTGCCAGCCGCACCAGTTCGGCCATGTTGCGCAGACCGAGCTTGCGATTGATGCGATTCAGGTGCGTGTCGACAGTCTTGCGCGCGATGCAGAGCTCGCGCGCCATGTCGCGCGCGATCACGCACTCGGACGCCAGCCGGAACACCTCGCGCTCGCGCGCCGACAAGATTCCCAGCACGTCGCTGGCGCGCCGCCGCCGTCCCTCGAACGCGGCCAGTCGGGGCGCCAGCGCCGCCGCCACGTATCGCTGTCCGCGGCTGACGACGCGGATCGCCTCGATCAACGTCTCGGGGCCGTCGCTCTTCAGCGCGTAGCCGGCCGCGCCCGCTTCCAGCGCGTCGAGCACGTCGTTGACCTGGTCGTGCGCGCTGACGATCAGAACGCGCGCTTTCGGCGCGCGCCGGCCGATCTCGCGCGTCGCGAGCACGCCGTCCATTCCCGGCATGGCGATGTCCATCAGCACGACGTCGGGCGCGAGCGCATCGACGATGCGGAACGCGCTGCGCGCTGTACTCGCCTCGCCGACCACTTCGTGGCCCGGCGTGTTGGTGAGGACGTGGCGCACGCCCATTCGAAACAGGGTGTGATCATCGACGAGGACGATTCTCATGGTGGGCAGGCTCCGGCTGTCGGGTTCGCCACGCGATTTATATACGGGCAATGCGTCAATTGTTCCCCGTATGGGCAAGATCAGTAATCGCCCTACACACTATTTTTTGCGGGTTGCTCCTGATGGATTAGGTCGTCAATTCCTCAACGGCATCGCGGGTTTTGCCCTCGACGGAGGAACCGCATTTCGTGCGTGTTTTTGCCTGCTCGGACGCGTGAAACGATCGTCGTCCGGCGGGCATGCCGAGGCCCCTCCGGGACCGTTTCCGCGAACCGCCGGCGGGCGCCGGATCAGCGGCGGCCGGGCATCGACGACGGCACCACCGAGGCGTCCGTCGACTTCCGCACCCGGGGCGGCCAGCTCGCCTTCAGATAGGCGGTCAGCGGCGGCGAGATCATCGTCAAGCTGGGCGCGACGCCGATCGCGGTGCGCCTGGCCGTCTTCACCTGCGCCTTGGCGAGGCGATCCTGCCAGTAGGCCGGGAACGTTGCGCGCGCGCCCACCTTGCTGGAGACGGTGCGCATCGGGCTGCGCTGCGCGGGCAGGCGAGGGACGCGCTCGGCGTTCAGCACCGGCTGCCGCGTGCGCAGGAGGACCGTGAAGTTCGTTCCGCGCCCCTTGCGGCTCTGCACCGTGACGCGGCCGCCGTGCGCCATGACCAGCTCGCGCACCAGCCACAGGCCCAGGCCCATGCCGCCACCCGCCGCCGCGGGCGCGTGCTCGTAGCGCTTGAAGATCCGCAATCGATCCGATGAAGCGATTCCCGGTCCCTGATCGCGGACCGAGATGCTGACGCCGCCGTTCGCCTCCCTCACGATCAGCCGGACCGCGCGTCCCTGACCAAACTTCAGCGCGTTCGAAAGAAGGTTGGTGACGATCTGTTCGACAGCGGTCGGATCCCACCATCCCTGTATGGGCGCCTGCGGCCCGACAATCGTCACGCTCTCGGTGCCCGCAAACGCCGTGAGCAGACGTTTCACCGTCGCTCTGATCGTCGCGCCGACATCTATGAACTTTGGTTTGAGAAACGGGCGACCGGATCTTTGCAAGTCCGTCATGGTCTCGATCAACGACTTCAGTCGTTGAACTTCAGAGCGCACGATGCGTAACGCGGGCGTGATGGCGTCGACGGGCAATCGAGCGGCGTAACTCTCCGCGATGCCGATGTAGAGCAGCGCGGTCGCGACCGGCGTGCTCAGTTCGTGGCGGATCAGCTCGATCGTGTCGGATTCGCGAACGATTTCCCGAATGTCCCTCATTTACGCACCTTCCAACCCTTCGCTGACCAATGCGTCGCCAACGCCACTCGTGAAGACATCGCGCGCACCGCCACGATGAATGAGTCCGAGATTGCACGCAAGCCTAACCAACTCGGCCGATGTCCGCAGACCCAACTTTCGGTGAATGCGATACAGGTGCGTGTCGACCGTCTTGCGCGAGATGCAAAGCTCGCGCGCGATCTCTCTGGTCAGCAGGCAATCCGCCGCGAGCCGAAAGACCTCGCGCTCGCGCACGGAAAGGATTGACAACGTATCCGCTGGCTTCGTGCGGCGCGACTCGTAGCTCGCGAGGCGCGGCGTCAACGATGGAGCAACGTACCGATCGTTCCGCAGCACGCTACGCAGCGCCGCCACCAACGCGTCCGTCCCCTCCGTTTTCAGGGCATAACCGGATGCACCCGCGTCCAGCGCGTCCAGCACGTCGCCGATCTGATCGTGAACGGAGAAAATCAAGACGCGCGTTCGCGGCGTGCGCCGGCGAATCTCCCGCGTCGCGATGACGCCGTCCATTCCGGGCAGCGCGATGTCCATCAGCACGATGTCCGGCCGATGGGTGTCGATCGCGACGAACGCGTCGCGGGCGCTGCCGGCTTCGCCGACGATGCAGAACTCCATGTACGGAGCGAGACTTTGTCGGATACCAGCCCGAAACAGGGGATGGTCGTCGACGAGAAAGATCTTGGTCACGGGAGACTCCTCGCGACGCAACGATCGCCGTCGCTTGCTTCCGACGGCCCCCCCGCTTGCCGCCGGTTCTTGGTCAGCGCCTCATTCGGTTCCACGTCATCCGCAATCCTGCCGCTCCCCCCCCCTGTGAACCTTGGGAGATGCTTTTTCGAGTTGGAACAACTTTTACAACGCACAACGTTCCCTTGTCTATTTTGAAATGGGGCTCGCGCGCGTTTCGATCGGTAAGGGATCGCCTCAAACACACGATGCCGTCGCGCGCGTCGCGTTTCAGAGCTAGCGGAGCAGAAATCCATCAGCCAGATAGCGGTGACGGAGAGGACGGGAGATCGATGCACACCGCGCGAGGGACGTCGTCGGCAAAGAACGCAACCAACCATGCGATGTTTCTCGCAAACGTCAGTCGTCATTTCGTGTCGCTGGAGATCGAACCGATGCTCGAGGCCGTCGGTCGCTCCGCACTGTCCGTATTGGGTGACATTTGCGTCGTCGACCGGATGTGGGCCGGGACCCCGACGCGGATTCTGGAAGTCAGGGCGACGCAGGATGCGTGGATGGAGGAGCCGGGCGCACTCGCGTCGGTTGCGCGCGGCGAGATCCGCATCGACGGCGATCGTTCGCGCCTCAGCGTCCCGATCGGAACGGGCAGCGAGCGGTACGGCGCCCTCAGCTTTGCGAAGAACGACGGGTTGGTACACAGCGCTGCCGACCTCGTCCTGGCGCAGGAGCTGGGCGATCGGATGGCGCTGGCAATTCGCAACGTCCGGGAACACCGCAGGGTCGCCGAAGCGCTGGGCGATCGGGAGCGCCTGATCTCGATTGCGGCCCACGAGCTGCGAGGACCGCTTTGCTCGTTGCGGTTGTGCCTGCAGTCGTTGAAGCGCGGTCGCGTGACCTTGCCGCCGAAGGTGACGCGAATGCTGGACATCATGGTCAAGGAAGAACGCCGCGTTGCCCATCTGATCGACGACCTGCTGGATCTCGGTCGAATTCGTTCGGGCCAGCTCGAGCTGGAGCTGTCGTCGTTCGACCTGTGCGAGGTGGTGCGCGAGGTAGGTGACCAGATGCAGGTGCAGGCGACGGGCGCCGGGTCGAAGTTGAACTTCGACCTGCAGGGACCGGTCGTCGGGCATTGGGATCGGGGACGCCTGAACCAGGTCGTGACGAACCTGGTCACCAACGCGGTCAAGTACGGACAAGGGCAGCCGGTCATCATTCGTGCCGGCGCCGACGATCAACGCAGCTTCGCCCGGCTGGAGGTGAGCGACCGTGGTCGGGGCATTCCCCCGGAGATGCACGGACGGATCTTCGAACCGTTCAAGCGCGTCGTCGTGAACGGGCACCCGGACGGGCTGGGACTGGGTCTGTTCATCGTTCGCAGCATCGTTCAGCAGCTGGGAGGCGCCGTGAACGTCGACAGCCGACCCGGTGAAGGCGCAACGTTTGTCGTCGAGCTGCCTCTTCAGGTGACGCACTGACATCACATCGCGTCTCACGACGGCGATGGTAAGGCGGTACACGCAACCGTCTTCTCAGTCGATCGCTGATTCTGTGCGCGGTTCGACTACGCAGTTCACGACGGTGACCGACAGCCGTCGCCGCACCGACGAATGACGGCGCGGGTTCAGGAAGCCCGCGGCAGCTCGACGCTGAACGTCGACCCGTGTCCCGGCTCGCTCTGGACGGAGATGCGGCCGTGGCTGGCGTCGACGATCTGCTTGCAGATCCACAGACCGAGGCCGAGGCCCGGATGCCGCTGGACGGAGGTCGCGCGTTCGAAGCGCTGGAAGATCCGTTCCTGCTCGTGGGGAAGGATGCCCTCGCCGGCGTCGCGAACCTGGACCCGCGCGAGGGTGTCGTCGGCGTCCAGCTCGACTTCGATGGGGCGGCCGCAGCCGAACTTTATCGCGTTCGACAGCAGGTTCGTGATGACCTGACCGATGCGCACACGATCCCATAGTCCGACCACCTCGGGCCGCAGGCGCAGCAGCACCGGCGATCCGGCCTGGGTCGCCGACTCGCGCATCAGATCGATCGCTTCGATGACCAGCGCTTGCAGGTCGACCTGTTCCGGACGCAGCTCCAGCCGGCCCTCGATCAAGCGCGAAACGTCGAGCAGTTGATCGACCAGCTGATTCAGCCTGACCACCTGCCGGCGGATCGCCGTGAGGCGCCGGAGCATCCGATCGTCGGTGGCCCGCCGGCCGCCGTTCGCGAGCGCGCCCGGCAGGCTGAGCAGACCGTCGGTCTGCAGGCTCAGCGTCGTGATCGGCGTTCGCAGCTCGTGCGACGCCGCCGACAGGAACTCGTCGCGCGCCCTCAGGGTTCGTTGCAGGCCGCACACCGTCTCTTCCTGCTGCGCAGCGCGCCGGCGCATCGCCGCGAGCTCCAGGCGCGTTCGCACGCGCACCAGCAACTCCGGGCCGGAGAAGGGTTTGACCAGGTAGTCATCCGCGCCCGCTTCCAGGCCGGCGACCGTCTCGTGCTGGCCGGCGGTGCGCGACATCAGGATCAGCGGCAAATCTTGCGTCGAGCGATCGGCGCGCAGCACCCGCGCCAGGTCGATGCCGTTCAGCCCGGGCATCTCCACGTTTGCGATCACGAGATCGAAGGGCGTTCCGCGGGCGGCGTCGCGGGCGGCGTCTCCTCGGTCGACCGGCGTCACGGCCCACTTGGCGCCCAGCAGGAGCTCCAGCGTCGCCCGCTCTTCCGGATCGTCCTCGACGACGAGAATGCGCGCCTCGGACTCCTGTGCGCTCGACACGTCGTCAACGTTGATCTCTGACGTGCACTTTGCAACCACAGTCCTTGTAAGCGCCCGACGCATTCTCGTCGACGGTGGAAGCGCGTGCGTTGCGTGAGCTGACCTCGTCGTCAGTTTGAGCCTGGAGGGGGCGCGTGATGAACGCAGAGGGGGGGCGGTCCGCGCGCGCGTGCCGGCGAGGCGAGGGTGGCGTAGCGAACAGGGGCGACCACGGTGCGCGCGTGAAGGAGAACGTGAGGTGAGGAGAGTGCGGCGGCGGTGAGGAGCCCGCATTGCTCGCCTTCCTTGTATTGCTCGCGACCCTAGCGACCGGTGAAGCCACCGTACAGTCCGACGGCGCGGACGGCGCGGACGGCGCGGTCGCGCCGATCGCGCCCCTCGCGCCCGCCGCGCCCGACCCGCGCGACGCGTCCGACGCGCCCATCGCGCCCATCGCGCCGCTGAACACGCCCCTCGACGAGCCCGTCGTCAGACACCCCTACCTCTACACGACGCTCGAGACGGCGCTGGCGATCGCGGTCGGCGCCGTCTGGTATCTGCGGCACGGCAGCGACGAGCGCTGGGGCCGGGCGATGGAATGGCAAAGCTGGCGCCGCAAGCTGTTCACGACCGACGAGATCACGTTCGACGGCGATCACTTCAATACCAACGCCGCCGGCCACCCGCTGGACGGCACCGCCTACTACCAGATCGCGCGCGGCAACGGCCTGGGACCGGGCGCATCGTTCGTGTCGTCGTTCCTGGCGTCGATGTTCTGGGAGTACTTCGTCGAGATCCCGGAGAATCCTTCGTTGAACGATCTGATCCTGACGCCCACCGCGGGCGCGATCATCGGCGAGGCGACGTATCGGCTGGGACGATACTTCTCCCAGAGTGGATCGGGCGCGTGGCGCTGTGGCGGCGCGCTGCTGTTCGCGCCCGTGGCGACGCTGAACGAGAAGCCGCTCTGTCGTCCGCGCCCGAGCGTCCTGCCGCGCGCCCGGCTGGGTCTCGCGATCGGCGTCAACCGCGCGATCTTCAACGGCGAGACGTCCCGCGACGAGTTCGTCTTCGCGCTGGGCAGCGAGGTCGTCTCGCATCGCGCGTACGAGCGGCCCGGGAGCGGCAGCGTCGCGGTGTGGCCGGGGCAGTGGACGTCGCTTTACGGAGACGGACGCTTCGGTCCGATGCGCATCGACGGCGTCTGGTTTCATGCGAACACCGTGTGGGGCGGTCGCTACGATCGCCGCTATGTCAGCGTCGGAGACGAGACCGACGTCCCGTCCGGCAGACCGACGCGCGGGTGGGGCACGATGCTGGGACTGGGCAGCGCGTTCGACTACCGGCTGCGCGATCTGCCGCAGGTCCACGATCGTATCGGCTCGCTGGGAATCGGCGGGCCGGTTTTCGAGCTGGCCGCGCGCCGCGACATCTCCTTTCGCCTGACGCTGTCGGCACAATACGCGTTCGCGGTCATCGGCTCGATCGCTTATCGCGACGGGTACCGGTCGGTGATCGGGCAGGACATCAAGACCTCGCTGCGCTACAGCGGCTACTACTACGGGCACGGGTTGGTGTCGGCCGCGACGACGTCGCTCGACCTGGGCCCGATCGGCTTCACCGGCGCCGCGCGCGGCGCCTGGTACTGGTCGATCGATGAAGGCGATCCCGCGCAGTCGAGCATCGACCGCGCGGTCACGCTGCGCGATTCTCGTCTCTATCTGTCGGGCGCCATGTGGACGCGACCGGCGGTCGGCGCCTTCCGCTTCGGCATCGGCGTCGAGTACGTTCGCCGGGCCAGTCACATGCTGGACACCAGCGTCTACGGGACCGAGCTGGACCTGCTGGCGACGACGGCCGTCGGATTCTGAGCCGTCAGAATTCGAAACCGAAGCGGCCCGCGGCGTTCCACGACTGCATCGAGCTCGAATTTCCGTCCGGCGACGTCGCCCTCATCATGTCGTCGGCGAAGGTCGCGCGGTACGTCCCGCGGATGTCGAGAATGACGGCGCTGCCCACGCGGGCCGACAGGCCGGCGCCCACGGGAACCGTTCCGATGTCGTCCTTGTCGGAAATGCTCGACGTGTTGGCGACCGTGTTGGTCAGCTGGTAGTGCGTCCATCCAATACCGCCGAACAGGTAGGGCTGAACGCGGGCGCGGATGATGTTGACACGCACGGTGCCCTCGATGCCGTTTCCGACCAGCAGCGAGTCGGTGCTCAGGCCGAGCGCGTTGATGTTCTGAACGGAGCCGACGTACGCGCCTTCGAGCGCGATCGGCAGCCGCGACCCGACCATCATGCGGGCGTCCCAGGAAGCGCCGGTCTGCGTGGCGTTGCGTGCGCTCTCTCCGACGAAGCCGATCGCGCCGGCGCCCACGGTGGCTTCGATGCCGATGCGCGAGGGCGGTCGCAGCGGCGCAGGCGGCGGCACCACGGCGATTGGCGTGTACGGCGGTGGCACCGGCGTAATTGGTGGCGGCGGTGTCATGAGCGCAGCAGGCGGTGGCGCGGCCGCCGCTGCGGCGGGCCACTCCGTGGTGGGCGCGGGTTCGGGCGAAGACGGCGCCTCGGCCGCGACCTCGGCGGGAACATCGCACGCCGTCACCGCGACGACGCGCGGCTCGATTCCTGGCCGCGGCTGATCTTCTTCACCATGTCCAAACGCCATGATGCGATCGGGCTCGACACCGCGGCCGACCAGGAATTCCTTGACCGCCATGGCGCGACTTTCGCTCAGGCGCTGATTCCCTGTCGCGCCGCCGCTCCTGTCCGCGAAGCCTTCCAGGCGAACCGTGCGGCGATCGCCGTTCTGCAACCAGGTCGCGACGCCGGCCAGCGCGCCGCGGCCGTTCGTGTCGATCTCGGTCGAGCCGCTCGCGAAGCTGACGGTGACGCCCGCG
>Ga0070674_100001084_pt1 | contig 14267 bp, 11 predicted proteins | sample KBSM33metaG_FD_65344 | JGI IMG/M metagenome (GOLD analysis project Ga0070674, IMG submission 65344) | Miscanthus rhizosphere microbial communities from Kellogg Biological Station, Michigan, USA - KBS M3-3 metaG | ecosystem: Host-associated > Plants > Roots > Rhizosphere > Soil ... | reverse complement strand
CGCCAAACGCGCACCCCGTCGACCAGGAGTTGACGGCCACGCCAGCGGCCTGCGCGACGTCGGCAAACGTCCCGTCCTTACTCGCGTGGTACAGCCGATTGACGCCGAAGTTCGTGACGTACATGTCTTCACGGCCATCGTTGTCATAATCGCCGGCGCAGACGCCTTGTCCCCAGCGCTCGTTCCGAACGCCGGCATCCGTTGTGACGTCGGTGAAGTGCCCTCCGCCATCGTTTCGGAACAATGCGGACGAGGGGCCCGGCGATCCGTCGCGGACGTGGTCGAGCGTCGAACCGTTCACCAGATAGATGTCGGGCCGGCCGTCGCCGTTGTAGTCGAAAACCGCGACACCCGAGCCCACGACTTCGATCACGTAGTTCTTCTTGGGGCTGCCCGATACGTGGCGGAACCTGGACAGTCCTGCCGCCTCAGTGACGTCCACATAGCGGATGCCTTGCGCTGCGTGTGCGGAGGCAGACGGCACTTGACGCGTCACGGCAGTGGATTGTGCGAAGAGCGTGCCGCCGGCGAGCAGCGCAAGCCCAGCGAGCCAGGAGTTAGCCACTAGTGGGGTTCCTTTGGCGGCGTCGGACGCATCGTGCTCGGTGGGCTGCTGCCGCTCGGCGGTCGGTCCGCATCCGCACCTGGCTCGGCGCGCAACCGCTCAGCACGATCGAACGCCTGCCGCGACAACTCGGCCTGACCGGTCTGCTGATACGCGCGGCCAAGCCCGTACCATGCGTCCACCATCTTCGGCTCGATCGCGGTGGCGCGCTTCAATGCGTGGACAGCCTCGGCGGCATGTCCTTGGCGATACAGCGTTGTGCCGAGGCCGGACCAGGCAATGGCCGAGCGCGGATCGCGCTCGAGCGCCAGCTTGAAGGCCGCGGCGGCGTGTTCATCGTCTTGCGTGTAGCCGTAGCACACGCCAAGACCGTAGGCTCCGTCGAAGGTAGGCTGAACCGCTTCGGCTCTCTTGTAGAGCGCGACGGCTGCCTCACACTCGAGGCGTATCCGTTTCAACTTGGCGAGTGCGAGCAGCACCTCGAGCGCATCGGGCTGACTCTTCAGCGCCAGCTCGTATTCGCCTTCTGCATCGAGCCGCCTCTCCTGCAGTTCGAGTGCTTCGGCCTTCAGTTGATGCACCCGGTAGAAGTCCGGCGCGATTTCCGCGAGGTGCCCGAGCGTCGCGTCAGCGAAGCGTCCCGTGACGAGGCCGAGATAGTACAGAACGTCCTCGTTGCGGGAATCAACTTTGACGGCCTGACTCAGTTGCTCGTACGCAGCATTCATATCGCCGCGACTCAGGTACACGCGCGCGGCCACGACGCGTGCGTCCACGCTTGCCGGATGCGCTGCCAGATACTTGGTCACGAGGTCCAGTGCTCGCGCGTCATCGCCGGCAGCGAGACTCCGCCTCGCGTCCAGAATCGCCGGCGCAACAGGACCGGGCGCCGGGGAACTCGGCGTCGCGGTGCGGGGTCCTGTCTTGGCGGGGGCGGGTGTCGCCGATTGAGCTGCGATGGATGATCGAGCGACTGCGGCGGCCAGGACGAGAACCACCGCGACGCACACCATCCGTTTGGGCGTGCGCACGCTCACTCTGGCACCACCTGCACGATGCGAAGGAAGTCCTGTCCGCGCTGCTCGCGTTTCTGCTGCAGCGCTGCCAGGCGCGCCTTCTGTTCAGCCAGGCGCGGGTCGCGCGTCCGCGTGTACAACGCCGTCAGATTGACCGTCGCTTGGTAATTCTCTGGCTGCAGCGTCAACGCCTTCTGCAGCGCCTCTTCCGCCGCTTTGTACTCTCCTACTCTTGTCTGCAACAGCCCGAGCTCGGCCCAAGCATCCGCGTAGGTCCCGTCTGCAGCGATCGAACGGTCGATGCGTCGCCGTGCTTCGGGGGCGTCGTTCGACTGGCGCGCGATCCGCGCCAGAAAGTAGTTCGCGCCCGCGGCCGTCTCGGGCCGGTCGGCCACCTGGGCGAGGATTGTCCCCGCCGACTCGAACTCGTTGGAGCGAAACTTCGCGATGCCCAGGGCGAGGCGCCCCCGCACATCATCCGGCTGCAGTTGGACGTATTTCTCGAAGTACGGCACCGCCTCGGACGGATCGTGACGATGCAGGCTGACCACTCCCATCATGTAATTCACGCCGGGATGATCCGGTGCCAGCGCCACGGCTCTCTTCATCGATTCGTAGGCCTCGGCACCCAAGTCCATCTCGACACAGACGATCCCGAACAGAAAATTGACCGTCACGTTGTCCGGCGCGAGGGTTCGAGCGTGACCAAGGTAGCCGAGCGCCTTTTCGTGGGCGCCGGACTTGTCCACCACGCGTGCGAGATCGATCAGCGTCGGGAGACTATCCGGTGAAGCCGCCAACGCCCGTTCGAGCACTGCACGTGCCTCGTCGTAGCGGCGATGTCGGATGTGAAGCTGCCCCAGCTGCAGCAGCGACTCGGGCGTCGACAGCCCGCGCGCATCGAGCGCCTCGAGCAACTGCTTGATCGGATCGTCAGCGCTGATGCGCTCGAACGCGGGCGCCAGCGACACGACATCAGCGGCCACGAGCTCTGGATCGGACCCGACGCGTGCAGCCGACGCCTTTGCCGCGTCGAGCTTGCCACTGCCCGCCAAATTAATCGTGAGCACGGCGAGAATCTGCGGCCGTGCGCGAATGTCCTCTGGCAGCCGGTCCAAAAGCGATTGCGACTCGGCGAACCGACCCTGCAACGTCAAGAGAAAGCCTGCCTGGTACAGCCCTTCCCGGTTGGAAGGATCAACCTCGAGGAGCCGGCGGTAGATGTCGAGCGCCTTTCCGCGAGCGGCCGGATCTCCCGCGCCACGCTCCTGATACAGCCGCCCGAGATTCTCGTACGGCGCAGGCTGTCGGGGCGACAGCCGGATCGCAGATTTGAAATGCGTTTCGGCGGCCGCGATATCGCCGCTTTGTGCCGCAACCACGCCGGCAAGGTTCTGCAGCGCGGGATCATCCGGATACTGCTGCACGGCCGCACTGGCAGTGGCTTTTGCGCCCGCGAGATCCTCGCGCTGAAGCCGCGAGGCGATCTCCTGCAGCGTGGCGTCCGGTGCCACGTTCTGCGGAACAGCGGCTGCCGAGGCCGTCGCGTGGCCTGCGGCGAGCAGCGCGACGAGTGCGAGCGTTTGAAGCGGACTCACCAGTACTCTCACGGCCGGCTCGACTCGGGCTTGTTGTCGTGCAGCCGCTTGAACGTCGCCAACGCCCGCTCGGCGTCCGCGGTCCGCCCCTGACGCTGGTAGATGCGCATCAGCGCGTAGTGCGGGTCCGCGTACTCAGGGTCGAGCTCGGCGGCTGTCGTCAGTTCAGACGTCGCTTCGTCCATCCGTCCTTTGTGCTCGAGAAGTATGCCGAGCTGGTAGTGCGCCTGTGGAAAGCGGGGGTTGTACTTCAGGGCTTCTCGAAACAGCGACTCCGCTTCGTCCACGTCACCGCGCGTACGCAGCAGCTTCCCAAGATTGAGGGCGGGCCAGCCGTCGGGGGCCGGCAGCTTCCGGTTCAGCTCGACCGCTTTTCTATACTGGGAGGCCGCCTGGTCTGATTGATTCAGCGCGTCGTAGCAGAGACCCAGGTTGTCATACGCGCGAACGAATGACGGATCCCTCGCGATCACGCGCTGGTAGCGTTCAATCGCTTTCGCATACTGACCGGCGTCGTAGTCCAGGCGTCCGAGCCAGTATTGATACGTCGCATTCTCGGGATCGGCCGCGATCAGTCGCTCCAGCTCCGGTCGGGCCCACTCTCCCTTGCGCATCGAGATGTACGCGAGCGCGAGCGTGAATCGGGATCCGGGGTCGAGCGGCTGGATGGCCTCCGCCTTCTTAAGCGCGACCGCGGCATTGAGCGGCTTGCGATCGATGACGAAGACGCGTCCGAGCACCTTCAACAGGTCAGTGGACTGTGGATTCTGCTCGATCGCCGCCGCGAGTGATTCTTCGGCACGCGGCCAGTCGCGCTACTGGATGGCCCGTTCGATATCAGTGCCCCGGTAGCGTGCGGGCAGCTCGATGGCGCCCGGCGCGTCCTGCGTGACCGCAGTCGACGGCACACCAATTACAGCAAGAACGCCGAGTACGAGGCCCGCTGTCCGCATCGTGCGCGTTCAAGGACGTGTCCGCGCCGCGTCGATCGCGGCCTTCAAGTCGCGCGCAGCGGCGCTCTCGGGAACGATGGCCAGCTCCAGCGCCAGCTCACGTGACGCGTCATTCCATCGTCCCTCATCGGCATGAATCCGGGCAAGCGTCAGGTGAATCTCGGTGAGGGTGGGATCGCGGCGTGCTGCTTCTTCGAGGGCTCCGACGGCCAGGTCGCGCCTGCCCTGGTCCAGGTACTGCTGGGCCAATGCCTGAGCGAGACGCGCGCTCTGCGGCCGGACAACTGCCAGACGGGCGTACGACCACTGTGCGAGCTGCAAATACGCTTTGCCGAGCCGGAATGCCCATTCGTTGTTCCCGGGCTCGAGCGACGTGAGCCGCCGGTACTCATCCACCATGCCGACGGTGTTTCCTGCGTGCTCGTACGCCCCGGCGAGCTGGAGATGGGCGGAGACCTCCGCCGGCATCAGCCGCACGGCGCGCTGCAGACTTGCGATCGCGTCGTTTGTGCGGCCAAGTGCCAGCAGGCTGCTCCCGGCCAGGAGGTGCGCCGGACCGAACGCCGGGTCCAGGGCCGTGGCGGCGCGGAATTCGACGAGTGCATCGCTGTGCCGTCCGCGCTGCTGCAAGACGATCCCGAGATTGTGATGGACGAAGGCGCGGTTCCCGCCGCCTTTGAGTACGTCGCGAAACGCGGCTTCAGCGCGATCGAGGTCGTGAGCCTTGAGCGCGTCCACGCCTTGCGCGAAGCGCTCCGCCAGCTGTGGCGCGAGATCCTGTGCTGCTGTTGCTGTGGATCCAAGGAAGAGAAGAACGAGGAGTGCCGCGGATGCGCGCAGAGCGGTCATGGAGAACGGGCCCCTGGCACCTGAGTCGTGGCGGTACCTGCCGTGTCAAAGCCCGGGGCCTGGAGCCTGCAGCCCGGAGCCTGAAAGCAAGAGCGCCGCGGTCAGCCTCTAGCTGGCCGCGGCGCCTTGTGTCGATTCAGAACGCGATTAGAACTCGAATCGGACGCCGAGCTGGAGGATGCGCGGTTGGGTCACACCACCAGTCCACTTGCCGAAATCCGGACTCGCGACGTCGTTGTTGAACGCCTGGTTCCCCCACTCGCCGTCGGCGCTGAAGGTGTGCCAGTTCCACAGGTTGAACACTTCGAATCGCAGCTGTAGATTCGTCCCGCCCCCGAATCGCGTGTTCTTCAGGAACGTCAGGTCCTGGTTCTGATACGAGAAGCCCCGGACGCTTTCTTCGACCCGGTTGCCCTTGCCTGTGTAGTAGTTGAACGCGCTTGCCGGTTCGAACGCGTTGATGTTCAACAGCGGACCCTTCCCTGGATCGAAGCTGCCCTTGTCCTGCGCGAACACGGAACCTGCATCGATGATTCCCGGGATGCATCCCGCACGGAACGCGCCGGGCACCGTGCACTGGCCGGACCGGAAATACATCGGCGGCGCCGACTGGTACTTGTAGATGGTGCTCACCTGCCAGCCGCCCACGAGCCCGCCCATCACGCCGTCTTTGTCTGCCGCGTACTTCTTGCCCTTGCCGAACGGCAGTTCATACACGAATGCCGCAGACAGGACGTGTGGCGTGTCGCTCTGCGAGATCACGTAGTTCTTGTCGCGCTCGAACGGCGAGATGACGCCGGTGATGCCGCTCCACGTGTTGGCGTCGCGCTGCGTGTTGCTGGACCCACTCTCCATCAGGTGCGAGAGCGTGTACGACACGAGCGCGTAAATTCCGTTCGAGTAACGGCGCTCGAGTTTCAACTGCATCGAGTTGTAGAGCGTCTTGCCGTGGGCTTCGTTGTCACCCTGCAGTGAGTTGCAGTACTGCGGATACGGCCGCAGTGCCTGCGCCACTGACGGGGCGCAGCTGCCCGCCTGGAGCTGTTCGACCCAGCCGTCGTACGGCAGAGCGACACCATCCAGGCTGGTCTGCCCGGGCTGGAACTCGTCGTTCAGCTTGCTGCCGAGCGAGAGGAACTTCGGATCGATGGCATTCAGCGGATCCATGCTCGAGGGCATGCGGCGGCCGGCCGAACCCACGTAGGCAGCGCTCAGTGCGAAGTGATGACCGAGCTCGCGATCCATCGTGATGTTCCACTGATGCGTATACGGCCGCTTGTTGCCGTCGATGTTCCGGAAGTAGACGTCCTGACCGTTGCTATAGTCGGAGCGGATATCAGGTGGCGGCGAGAACTGGCTGATCGGGAAGCCCTGATCCAGATACATGGCCGGCACGATGCCGCCGCCCGTCGCGTTCACGCTGGCGTCAAGCTGGAAGCCGGCCTGGTTCTGTCCACCGCCCCAACCCGGATAGAACGCCTGCGTGTAGAAGATGCCCCACCCGCCGCGGATGACCGTCTTGTCGTTGAGCGCGTAGACGGCACCGAGGCGAGGCGCGAGGCCACCGTACCAGTTGTCTTCCGGATAGGGCGCGCCGTAGCTCGCTGCGCCGTAGCTGTCGCCCGCGAATGCGAGGCGGCCAGGCCGGCCAGCGGCACCCGGGTTGGCGCCGACCGGATCGAAGAAGGCCAAGACGTCGTTCTTTTCGCTCGACGGTGAGTAGTAGTCCCACCGCAGACCGTAATCGAGCGTCAGCTTGTTGTTGACGCGCCAGCTGTCACCCGCGTGCAGAATCCACGCGTGCTGCCGGGCGTACCAGCTCGGTACCGTGCGATACGAGACACTCGCGCTGTCGGCCGCGCCGAGCAAAAAGCTGGCGACCGGGTTGCCCGAATTCACGCCGACGATGCCAGTGGCGCCATCGTCGAAGCTGAACGTTCCTGCCTGGTTGCCGTTGGCGTGGATGTTCCCCATGATCTTGCGCCACTCCATGCCGGCCTTGACCGTGTGCGACCCCTTCGTCCAAGTCACGGCATCGTTGGCGATGAAGGTTGGTCGCGTCGTGACGTTCCCGAGGTTGACGCCCGCATTGCACCCCATCGAACTGTAGTCGCCCATGTTGATCGCGGGCGGCACGTTGTGGCCGGCGACACCGCCGATCTGAGGGAACTGATCGACAAAATCCTGGTTGACGCAGCCGTAGCCCTCGTTGCGGTTCAGGTACCCCATCGCCGCATGGTTCACGAGCGTACTCGACAGAATCTTGTCGTAGTTCATCCGGTTGACCCACGAGTTCTGCGGGTCTGAGTAGGTCTCTGTCGCGATCGGCTGCGGCAGCTGCGAATAGAACTTCGCGGGCGCGCGCTGGTGCCAGAAGCTGGCGAACACGTGGTTCGTGCCGAACTGCGTGTCGATGCGCCACATGTAGTAGTCGGAATCACCAAGGATGGTGTCCGGAATCGGCGGCGCCTGGAAGTTGTTGAGCGGACCGGCGCTCGTGGGCGTCGGCAGCGCGGAGAGCCACGGCTGGACGATCGGATTGATGCGGTCCGAACAGATCACGTTTGGCGTGTTTCCGTCGCACCCCATGAACTGATCTTTGATGAACCCGCCGTTGCCATCCGAACGCAGGGTCGCCGGGTCGTAAATCGGAATCAGGTTGCCGTTGCCGTCGCGCCAATCTCTGAAGTCGCCCGCGCGCTCCTGCATCGACGGGATCGAGAGCAAGTTCGACGATGAGCCACCCTTCTGCCGGTACCGCTCGTGATCGAAGTAGAAGAAGCTCTTTAGCTTCTCGCTCGTCAAGCCAGGTACGGCAATGGGCCCACCGATGTTGAACCCGAAGTTGTTCTTCTTGAACGGCGCCGGTGTCTTACCCCACTGGACCGCGTTCATCGACGCGTCCTGGTTGTACTCGAAGCCGGATCCGTGGAAGGACGCGCCGCCCGACTTGGTGACCGCCATGATCTGGCCACCCGTCGACGAGCCGTATTCAGGCGCGTAACCGGAGGTCAGCACCTTGATCTGGCTGACCATGTCGGGGGACATCGGGAAGTCCTGGAGGATCGACACCATGCCGCCCTGGCTCATGAAGCCCTGCTGCATGCTGACGCCGTCCACGGACGCTTCATCGCCCGACTGCAGGCCGCCGTTGATACGCGCGTCGAACGCGTTGTTCCCCTGGCCCGTGCTGACCCCAGGCATCAGCAGCGCGAAGGTCGCCGCCGCGCGTGGGCCGGTGTTGAATAGCAGCGGCAGCTGATTGAGCGTTTCCGGCGAGATGCCGTGCTCCTGCGTGGCGGTCGTGCCGAGCACGGAGGCGCCGCCGACGACTTCGATCTTCTGCTCCTGCGCACCCACGGGCAGCGTGACATCGAGCCGGACCTGCTGCCCGAGCGTGACCTCGACATCCGACAGCGTCACCAGCTGGAAGCCGGGCTTCAACGCCTGGACTTCATACTTGGACGGTGTCAGGTTGCGGAACGCGTACGCGCCATCCGCGCCGGATACCGTCGTCCCGACGGTCTGGTCGGTGGTGACGTTGCGAAGTGTCAACGCCGTGTCAGGTACGACGCCGCCGCTGCTGTCTTGAACGACGCCGATGATGGCCCCGTTTACGGTCTGTGCACCCGACAGCCGCGGTACGAGCGCAGCAACGAGCAACAAGACGATTACTGGTAACGACCGACTCGACATCGGCAACTCCTTCTGGGAGAGACGAACGAACCAGGCGGAACTGCACTCCGCCATCAGCGAACGCGCGGGAATACGCCGAAATTCGTGTCCGTTTTAGTGACGCGCGAATGAACGCCACGCACGCCAGTGGACGCGTGAGGTAATACCACGTTTGCGTGACCTGAGGCAACAGAATGACGTAATTTCGACCAAATTTTGATACGAGGGGGTCCCAACATACTTTCGCGCCGGCACAAAAGACACGACCACTCGTGAACCAGCCGATCCGTTGAGACCCGTAGACGACGCTCTAAGGTCCGGTCGGATTTTCTCGGCGAACTCAGGCCCAGCTGGCGCAATGCCGAGCTCGTCGCCGTGGCCATCCCGCCTTCACAACCGTTGGACATCGGCGGGACGCGGTCTCGCAACTTACTCGGAAGACAAGACTTGCTGCTCTCGAGTGCGATGAGAGCCGATGCCGTCCATCGAGTAACGTCTGAGGTTGCAGAGAAGCTAATACGAGTTAGCACGGCGGTCAAGCGCATTCCCGAATGGCCCGCATCGCCCAGCCAGCTCAGGTTTTTCCACCGCCGCGGATCACCAACCGGCTTGGCAACACGAGCTGCCGAGTCAGGCTCGGATCCGCGATTGTTTCAAGGAGAAGACGGACCGCGTGTTGTCCAAGTTCCTTCACAGGTTGGACCACTGCGGTGATCTGCCGCCGCATGAGGTCGGGCAGCAGGAACTGATCGAACCCGACGACCGCCACGTCATCGGGCACCGTGCGCAGGACGCCGACCGTCAGCCACATGCTGGCCGTCATGATGGCGGTTGCCGTGGGTGGGCCAGCGAACAGGCAGCGGGCGGCCTCACCCGCCGCGTCGGGATCGAGCGGCGCAATCGCGTGGGGCCCCGGCTTGAGACGATGACGGGCGAGCGCACGACGGAAGCCAAGCCACCGATCGCGGAACGTGGAGTTCTCCAGCGTACCGCCGAGATACGCGATCTGTCGGTGTCCGCGCGAGACGAGGTAATCGACGGCGGCGCCCGCGCCGCCGAAATTGTCGCCGATGACGGAGGGGACGTTCATGCCGTCAATCGTCCGATCGACGAAGACGAACGGGAGTCCGTCGGCTTTGAGCGCCGTCAGGTCGCGCGATTTGCCGTGGCCGGGCGAGAGGATGACTCCATCGACCCGCCGTTCGCGCAGCATGTCCACGACGAGCCGCTCCTTCTCCTCGGACTCGATCGTGTTGACGACGACGATCGTGTAGCCGTGCTGCTCGGCTTCCTGCTGGGCGCCGACGGCCAGGCCGGCCCAGAACGGATCCAGGAGATCGCCGACGGCGAGGCCGATCGACATCGAGCGGTGTGTCTTGAAACTGCGGGCGAGTGCGCTCGGCCGGTAGCCCAGCTCGCGTGCGGCCGCGACGATGCGCTCCGCGGTGACGGGACTGATCCGCAGCTCCTCGCCGCGCCCGCTCAATACGTGCGACACCGTGACCTGAGACACGCCGACACGCGCGGCGATGTCCTTCATGCGAACGCGCACACTTGGCCCCCTCGGCTCGCGAACATAACATGCGCCGCGAGCATCGCGGGTGATTCAATTCGGAATCCGGAGTGGAGTGCGGAATGAGTTGCTGAATTCCATTCCGAAATCCGCATTCCGCATTCCGAATGTCAGGTGTCAATCGAATGCGGGTCAAAGCAGCGCCGGCATCTCGCCTCGTACGTGCCGTGCGCGCCGAGCATGACGCGGTCGCTCCCGGCGACGATCCGCTGCGTGTGGTTGGCAGGACTGCCGCAGACGACGCAAATCGCCAGCGTCTTGGTGATGTACTCAGCGATCGCGAGCAGCTGCGGCATCGGTTCGAACGGGCGGCCCAGATAGTCCTGATCGAGCCCCGCGACGATCACGCGCTTGCCGGCATCGGCCAGACTGTTGCACACCATCGGCAGCTCGAGGTCGAAGAACTGCCCCTCGTCAATGCCGACAACCTCGGTCTCCGCGTGCACGGCCTCGAGTAGCCCGCGCGCACTGCCGACACTCTCGGCAGCGATGCGGATGTCGCTGTGGGAGACGATGTGGTCGGGACCGAAGCGCTGATCGAACTGTGGCTTGAAGATCTGGACGCGTTGGCGGGCGATCTGCGCACGGCGGAGCCGGCGAATGAGCTCTTCGCTCTTGCCGCTGAACATGCTGCCAGTGATGACTTCGATCCAGCCCTGGTTGGGCTGATGGTGGAGAACGTCCATACCGTCTATAAGGCCTTCAGGCTACAGGCTACAGGCTTCAGGCTTCGGGCTTCAGTCTACGGGAGATTCAGGCGTACCCGTAGACGGCAGACCGGAGACCGGCGACTGGTAGAAAGGCGCAAAGGCGGCAATGACCGCGATGCGGAACGCGTCGCTTCGCGAGATCAGATTGCGCGTGAGTACGCCCCACGCGCCCCGGGTGCTCCGCGTGCCGTCACCGGCGATCCGGTCGATCACGTCACCGAGCTCGCGGCCGGCGAGCACTTCCTCCACGATCGCCGCAGGGACGATCAGATTTCCGCCGCCGCCGTAGCCCCACGCCTTGCCGTCGGTGACGGCTGCCCACGATGAGAGCGCCCACTCCCGCGTCCCGCCGACGGCGACCGGGTGCAGGCCGCCCTCGAGGCCCACGCCGAATCGAGGTGCGGTCTCGTCGTCTGACGCGGCGAATGCGGCCTGGGCGCGTGCACGCGCACCAGCGAGGATGTCGGCCTCCGACATCGGCATTACCGGTGCCGCATCCCCGACGTCTACGGACCGCAGAGTGACAGCGCGGAATCGATCATCGACGGTCGCGATGCTCGCAATCGCCGCGCGCGTGCCGTCAACCTTCGCGGGACGAACCGATCCCAGGACGATGAGCATTGACAATGATGACTGGACGCTGCGCGGCCCACGGATGGCCGGGGCACATTGGACGACAGGGTGAATGGCCCCGGCCCCACATCACTGTGGCGGGGTGCATTGGACGACGGGGTGAATGACCCCGGCCCCACATCCGTGCGGCCTCAGGCCCTTGAGCCCTCGGCGCCTCGAGCCCTTTGTCGGTTGCGGGCCGCCCTCGGGCCCTTTGTCGGTTGCGGGCAGCCCTCAGGCCCTTCACTGTCAGGGCAAGGGCTACGCCCTCGACTGGTATTCGCCGGTCTCGGTATTCACCCGAATCTTGTCGCCCGGTGAAATGAAGGGGGGCACCTGCACGACGAGCCCGGTCTCGAGCGTCGCTGGCTTCAGCTGCGCGTTGGCGGTCGCTCCCTTGATGGCCGGCACCGTATCCTGCACGAGGAGGTCGACGGTCTGCGGCAGCTCGATGCCCACGGGTTCGGTGCCGTAGAACTCGACGCTGATGGTCATCTCCGCAATCAGGTAGTTCACCGAATCGCCCAGCGCCTCACTCGTGATGTGCGTCTGCTCGTACGTCTCGGTGTCCATGAAGAAGTAGTCGTCGCCAGCGTTGTACATGTATTGCATCTGGCGCTCGTCGAGCACGGCGCGCTCGACCATGTCTTCCGACCGGAGCTTCTGATCCGACAGCGTCCCGCTGCGAATGTTGCGGAACTTCGCGCGCACGAAGCCTCGCAGATTGCCCGGGGTCACGTGCTGCAGCTCCAGCACGCGGAACAGATCGTTGTTGATTTTGATCAGCATGCCCTTGCGCATGCGGGTCGCCTGAATCGTGTCGGCCATGGGACTCGTGAGTGAGGGAGAGAGGAAAAGCTCGGCCGCAGCCACTACAACTTGTGGAGGGTAGCACATCCGGTCGAAGACCGGCAATCGTGCTACGATCGCGGGCCAATGGCCCTGACACGGTGGGATCCGCTCCGCGACCTGCTCGCGCTGCAGGAACGCATCGAGCGGCTCGCGGATGCCGGCGACGCCGGTTGGCAGCCGCCCGTGGACGTGTACGAGGCGGCGGACCGGTACATCGTGAGCGCCGAGTTGCCCGGCCTGTCGCGCGACGCCATCGAGCTGCACGTGCACGACGGCCAGGTCACGATTCGCGGGCAGCGGCCCGCGTCGCAGGTGCCCTGCGAGCGGTATCATCGCGTCGAGCGCGGGCACGGGACGTTTTCGCGCCGGTTCACGCTGTCGTCAGCCATCGACGTGGATCGTGTCAGCGCCGACTTGAAGGACGGCGTGCTCACGATCGTGATTCCCAAAGCCGCCAACGCTGTGCCGCGGCGGATCGACGTCTCCTGACCTCCTCATTCGCGGCCACACGCCGCGCCACCGCATGTCGCTCCGCCGTCTCTTCCTGCTCGGCTGTGTCGTTTCCCTGAGCTTTGTCGCCGGTCTGGTACTGACCGGACGGCTGCGATCGGCCGATCAGGCCGAAGCGCACCCGGCGGCAGGCGCGCAGGCCGGTGCTCCCTCACGGCGAAGCGATCCGGTGCGCACCGCGCCACCCGCTGTGGCGGCAGCGCCTGGTCCCGATTTCACGGGCGTCGCTGCGCAGACCATCAAAGCGGTGACGAACATCTCGTCGCTGCAGTACGTCGAGCGTCAGCAGTCACCGTTCGCGAACGATCCGTTCTTCCAATACTTCTTCGGCGACTCGGACATGCTGGGCGAGCCAAACCGCCGCGCGCTCAGTCTGGGTTCGGGGGTGATCGTCTCCCCCGACGGCTACGTGCTCACCAACAACCACGTCGTCGGCCAACAGGGCCGCGGGTCCCAGGTCACCGTCGTGCTCGCCGACAAACGCGAGGTCCGCGCGCATGTCGTGGGCGCCGATGACTGGACCGACATTGCGCTCCTGAAGGTGGACCTGACAGGGTTGCCCGTCATTCCGTGGGGCGACTCGTCGAAGCTGAAGGTCGCGGAGTGGGTGCTCGCCATCGGCAATCCGTTTCAACTGAGCCAGACCGTCACCCTCGGCATCGTGTCGGCACTGGGACGCGCGAACATCGGTGCAGCGACGTACGAAGACTTCATCCAGACGGACGCCGCGATCAATCCAGGCAACTCCGGCGGAGCGTTGATCAACGCGCGCGGAGAGCTCGTCGGCATCAATACCGCGATCTACAGCGAGAGCGGCGGGTACCAGGGCATCGGCTTCGCCGTCCCCAGCAATCTGGCGCGGCGCGTCATGGACGATCTGATCCGCTACGGGCAGGTCCGGCGTGGATCGATCGGCGCGATGGACGTGACCGCGCTGACATCGCAACTGGCCGATCAGCTCGGCGTGCCGAACGAGCGGGGCGCACTTGTCGCGCGGATGTCACGTGCTGGTGCGGCGTACCAGGCGGGCATCCGGCCGGGCGACGTGATCATTGCCTTCAACGGCGCCTCCGTCGAGGATGCGAGCCACTTCCTGCGCCTGCTCGCCGACGCACCCATCGGCAAGGCGGCACGGCTCACGCTCCTCCGGGGCGGACGCCGCGTCGAGGTCGACGTGGTCGTCGAACAGTCGCAGCGGCGCGTTCGGCGAGGCTAGCCCCGATGCCGACCGCGTTCCCGCTCGCGTTGGATCTCACCGATTCGGTCGCGGAATGGCCCGAGATTGCGATCGTCATCGCCATCGGGTTTCTTGGCGCCTATTTCGTCGCGTCACTGTTCAGCCGCGCGGCCCACT
>Ga0070674_100001083_pt1 | contig 14271 bp, 19 predicted proteins | sample KBSM33metaG_FD_65344 | JGI IMG/M metagenome (GOLD analysis project Ga0070674, IMG submission 65344) | Miscanthus rhizosphere microbial communities from Kellogg Biological Station, Michigan, USA - KBS M3-3 metaG | ecosystem: Host-associated > Plants > Roots > Rhizosphere > Soil ... | reverse complement strand
CGCAGGCGGGACAGATTGGCCCGAATACGCTCCTGAGTTGGGATACGGGCACGCCAGACAAGGGCCAGTATTACGACTTTGTGGCGATGCCCGCGAACCTGTTCTACAACGAAGCGACCGTGCATACGGCCATGACGCGCAATCTGCTCACTGTCAACGATACGTGGAACGGCTGCTATGATGCGCAGTACGGCGGCTGCTTTAGTGGCGTCACGGGCGGACAATGGCCCGATCTGCCATTTATGTTTGGCAATATGGAAGGGGTGGTCAATCCCTACACCAGCGGGGGCGTGCTCAATCCCCCCACCAATTTACGGGTGGTCCCCTAGGAGGAGTCTATGGCGCAATGCACCGCTGACCAACTGGCGAATACCCCTAACCACACGGAGGGACGCATGTGATCATCTGGTTGATGGTGCTGTGGCTCCTCCTCCCGCTTGCGGTGTGGGGCCAGGGCATTCGCGGCAAGCTGCTCCAATCGGCGGCGACGACGGGCGCGGGGGCGACCTTGGAGGTCCGGGGCTATTCCGTGGTGACCCTGTCGGTGCTCGGGACGGCGGGGGCAGATCGGGTGGTGAGTTTTGAGGCGTCGGAGGATAGCACGAACTACGGAGCGCTGCTGTGCCGCAATGTGGCGACCGCGGCCCAAGCCACGTCCGTCACGGTGAGCGGGACGACGCTGACGCAGTGGAGTTGTCCCGTGGCGGGGATGGCGCAGTTTCGGACACCGGTGAGTGGCGGTGCCACGGGCACGGTCACCGTCTCCGCGTTGACGTTACCCAATGTCTCGCAGAGTGGCAGCGGCTGCATGGCGGTGTCGGAAGTGGATGGCAGTCCCACGGGCTGCTTTGCGGCGCTCAAGTTCAGCAATGGCGCGCTCTCGGATAATGGCGACGGGACCGGGACCATCGTCACAGGCGTGGGGGGAGGCGGCGACGCCTCCACGAACACCTCCACCTCGGTGGATGGGGAAGCCGCGCTGTTTAGTGGCACGGGTGGGAAGACGCTCAAGCGCGATACGCTGACGGCTGCGGTGGTGAAATCCACCGCAGGCGTGAAGTCTGCAGCGACCGCGGGGACGGATTATCTCGCCCCTGGTGGCGCGTTGGGGACGCCATCGTCTGGGACATTGACCAACGCGACTGGGCTCCCAGTGGGGACTGGCGTCAGTGGCCTTGGCACCGGAGTCGCCACGGTGCTTGGGACCCCGACCAGTGCGAACCTCGCCGCAGCCATGACTGATGAGACGGGTACGGGGGCGTTAGTGTTTGCGACCGGGCCGACCATGACGCTCACCAATGCGACTGGGCTGCCCCTCACCACAGGGGTGACGGGCACCTTACCGGTCGCGAATGGCGGGACAAATCTCACCACCGCCACAGACGATGCCATGATGATTGGCAATGGGACCACGTGGCAAAGTAAGGCTATCCCGGACTGTACGGATACCGGGGGTAATCATCTCAATTATACGGCAGCGACCAATGCGCTGAGTTGTGGCACAAGTGGGGGCAGCGGTGGCGGGGTTGCGCTGGGCGATTCTCCGACGTGGACGGGCAAGCATACGTTTAGTCCCACCGCCAGCCTGGGCGCCGCTGGCGTCTCCACCATCGTCGGCAGTGCTCAGACGATTACCTTAACGGGCGCGAATCCCACAACCTACGCCACCATCGACGCGTATAAATTCAACAGTCCCACGCTGGTCGGCACGAATACGAACCAAACCGTCACCCTGGGCAGTACACTCACTGTCGTCGGGCCGATTAAATCCACCAACGTGGCGGCTACCACACTTACGGCCCTGGACGTACCGACGTGGAACTGTAGCACCGCGACCACCTGTGCGGGCGTCGTGGTGAATGCGCCGAGTGGCGCCACCACGAACTACGCCGCACTGTTCCTTGGGGGAAATGTCGGGATTGGGAAAGCCGCACCCGCCTACCCTCTTGATGTCAATGGGGATATACGGATTGCTTATTCTGCGGGTGTCTACGGTCGGAATGCAGCGGATACTGGGGATATTCGTGTCTATCTGGTGTCCAACGATAATATTCACATTGGTTCCGGGGGGAATCCGGCCAGTACGCGCGTCGATTTTGATGGCAACGCGACCACCGTCATGAGTCTCCGCCCGTTGACCAATGAGCTGATTATTGGGTACACCGAGGGATCCAGTCCCTTGACGGGATTTACGCTCCGTGGCCCTGCCGCGTCTGGGACGAATATCGCTGGGGTAGCGACCACCATCGGCGCCGCCCTGGGCACCGGGACAGGGACACGGGGCACACTGGTCTTCTCCGCTGCTGCGGCTGCGCAAGCGTCTGGTGGAACACAGCATAGCTCAGTAGCACATATGACCATTGGTGACGGGAAGATCGTCTTGAATAGTGGTGCAGTGACCCCTGCCAGTACTGGGACACGGTATGTGTGTATTGATACGGCAGGCCAGGTCTCGTCCTCGGCGTCCGCCTGTAGTGGTACATAAAGGACCTCCTATGCGATCTCTCCTTGTAGTAAGCCTCTGCCTTGGTCTGGCGGGTGGTGCACACGCAGGCACCGTGACCTTTAACCTCGGCGGTACCACCGTGACCCGCGCCACCACGACCAATCAGGATGCCAAGATCACACGCTTGCTGGCCAAAGAGAATGCGCTGCGGGCGGCGCGGACCCCGCCCGATGCAGCGCTCACGGCTGAGCAATTCCTCGATCAACTCTTCGTGGCGGCGCTGGTCGGCTATGGGCAGCAGGCCGACGCCGCCGATGCGGGGGACTTTTGTGCCAGCTTTAAGGCGGCCTCTGGGGCGGTACGGAATCAAATTACCACGGCGCTCAGCCTGCCAGCGGGGACGGCACCATGTCCCTAATCCTCGCGGTGCTCCTGCTCCTCGCACCCTTGGCCAGCGGGGCGCAAGCGCCGCCGATGCAGGAGCAGCTCATGCAGTGTCAGAGTCTGTTGCGCATTAAGACGGACCTCCCCTGTCGCTGTGACCAGGTCGAACATCTCGCGGCCGTCTTGCTGCAGCGCGCGGAAAAGGCCGAGCAGGCGTTGCGGGACGCCCGCAAGGAGGAGGCAGGGATGGTCCCGAAGAGCGAGGTGCCCGCAGAGAAACAACGCGAATAATCCGTACGCAAAGGAGGCATGTCGATGGGAGAGCAAGCGAAGGTGCCAACGAAGTCCGAGGGGAAGGCCAACGAGGCGCGCTCCATGGCGGCGATCTTGGAGCACGCGAAACTCCTAGACCTGGAACTGGAGCGTCAGCAGCGGCTCTATAGAGCGGCCCATAGTTTGCGGGAGCAGTGTGACGCGACGATGCAGCAGTACCTCAGTGAGTTGCAGGGTCTTGAGGCTCGCCGTGATGGGTTGGCGAAAGAGGTGGGCGAGCTCGAAGCCCAGAAGGTGACGCTGGCGGGCGAGGTGGCGCAAGCGATGAAGGCCCAGAGGTAACGGATGGCCACGTACGCCCCCACGCTCCGCAGTGCCACACGCCAGCAGCAGGACCACATCCAGGACCTGCTGCAGCGCTGGGCGGGGATGAAGACACAGCGGGAACTGTATCTCTTCGACTGGCAGGAGATTGTACGCCTGCTTATCCCGGGCCATGACGACATTGCGGATCTCCTTGGGCGGGAGCCAGGGCAGTCACGGACCAGTGCGATCTTTGACAGTCAGCCGCTCCTGGCGCCGCAGACGCTGGCGGCGAACATTATGGGGGCGGTGACCAATCCCGCCGTGCAGTGGTTTCGCCTGAAGTTTCGCGATGAGGCGCTGAACGAGTCGCAAGCCGTGAATCAGTGGTTAGAGAGCTGCGATACCCGGATGACGGCGGCGTATAGTGCGAGCACGTTCTACCAGGCGGCGCACACGTTCTATCTCAATTTGGGCGGGTTTGGGACGGCGGCGATGTGGGCAGGCTCGCGGTTGGGGTTTGAGGGCCGCCATCTGCATTTTCGCACGCTGCCCACCGGCTCCTACTGTATTGCGGAGAATGCGGATGGTCTGGTGGATACGCTCTTCCGGGAAATGTGGCTGACCCCACGCCAGGCAATCCAGCTGTTTGAGGGGCAAGTCAGCGACCAGATGAAAGCATGGGCGGATTCGCCGACCGAGCAGGACAAGCCGCGGTGCATCCTGCATTGTGTCTATCCACGCACGGATCGCGACCGGGAGCGGATGGACAACCGCAATATGCCCTTTGCAGGGGTCTATCTGGAGGTCGAGCAAAAGTTCCTGAACGACGAGACCGGGTACGAAGAGTTCCCCTACATCGTCTCGCGCTGGGAGACCATGAGCAAGGCGCCCTACGGTTTTGGGCCAGGGCATATCGCGCTCCCCGATGTGCGGATGCTCAATGTGCTGCGGGAACTGCACTTGCAGCAGATGGCGCTCTGGGTGCAGCCGCCGCTCAAAGCCCTGCAAGAGGGAATTATCGGCAGTATCAGCCTGGAATCCCGCGCCGTGAACGTGGTCCGGCAGATGGATGCGCTCCAAACGCTCGATCTCACGGGGCGTCCGGATCTCATCCAGATTGATCAGGCGGACTTACGGCGCAGCATTCAGGATTGTTTCTTTGTGAATGCGCTCCAGGCCTTACCCCCGCCCGATGCGAGCAATATGACGGCGTACGAAGTGAGCGCCCGCATCGAACAGATGCAGCGCTTGATGGGACCAGCGTTCTCCCGGTTGCTCGCTGAGATGCTCGACCCCTTGGCGGATCGGGTCTTTGGGCTGATGCTCCGGGCACGGGCCTTACCCCAGCCCCCGCAAGAGGTCTTCCTGGCGGCGCGGCAGACCGGTGGGCAGCTCGACGTGGAGTATGAAGGCCCGCTGGCCCGGTCGCAACGTGGGGCGGATGTGCGGGCCTTTGAGCAGACGATTGCGCTGGCGGGCCAGATTGTGGGGGTGCATGCCCAGGTGGGCGACGTGACGCATGCGCTGGAGATTTTGGATAATGTGGACTTGGACGCCGGGTTCCGGAACGCCGCGCGGATTTACGGCGTGCCGCGGGCGAACATTGTGGATATGCGGCAGGTGACGGCCCTCCGAGCGGCTCGGGCGCAACAAGCGGCCCAGCAGCAACAGGTGGCGCAGACCAACGAGACGATGGGCGCGCTGGGCAAGCTGGGGCCGTTGGCCCAGGCGATGCAACGACAACCGGCAGCCCTGGCGGCGTAAGGATGAATGTCTTCATAGGGAATATGCAGTCGAGAATCTGTCTGCACGTGGCCTATACGTTCACGTGTGGGCGATGCCAGGTGACCGTCACGGAACACCAGGAATGGCTGCCGAGCGAAAACATGGCATGGCTTCCATTGCCGGACGGCTGGCAGACGGTGGGGACGCAGCTGTATTGCCCGGCGCATACGATTGAGGTGCGTCCGTAAAAATGGCTGACTGAGGACGAGGCGGCGTAGAGGAGAGACGGATGGAGCCGATAGCGTTATCGGGTGCCCCACAGGATGCATGGTTCTATCATGTGCGGGGGATGCCTGAAGCGGTGCAGATGTTCCCAGAATTCTGTGTAGTGAAGCTGCCCTCTGGGACGGACTTTTGCATCACGCACCGGCCTACGGGTCAGTGTCCGTGTGGGCTGTATCTGTTGCACTGGCTGACTGAGGAAGACGCGGCGTAGGGGGGGCAGATGCAGGCTCGGCTGTATGGCGGCCCGTTAGATGGCACCTCGGTTCCCCTCGCGTCTTATTGGGAGGGCCGGTTGCCGTCCGGGATTGATCGTCTGGTGTGGGTGGAGCCGGAGGGGGTTCTGCTCGTGTATGGCCAAGCCCTGTATCGCTATCTGTATGCGGGGTGGCATGACGACACTGAGGCGTGGTACTGGTGCGCTAGGCAGGATGGGGCATGGCTGATCTCTCCCCCGCCACTCGCGCGCTGATTGCCGAAGCCCTCACCTGGCCGCAGGACGAGGTAACGATGGCCGAAGCGTATGCGTGGCTGCGCCTGTCACCGCACGGGCGCCGGTTTCTGGCGGACTGCGCCGAGCGACTCTTAGGCTGGAGTGATGATCCCAACGAACAAGGCGCCCGGCGGTATCTCCTGGTCATTTTTGAGCTGGTCGCCCAGAGCGTAAAGGAACAGCATGGCGCTGGAACGTGAACCAACGATTGTGATTGCGTGTACGAAAGTGCCGATGCCTGGCGATCCAGGCCAATGCGTGTTGCAGCCCCGCGTCAGTCTGACGGATATGCCTGCGGAGAATGCCTTGCAGGGCTGGAGCTTGACGCACAAGCTGCTGCTGCAAGCGGCCGAGATTGCGGCCCAGCAGATGCTCCAGGCGGTGCAGGGGGACCAGCGGGTGACCGTGGTGCCCATGTTACCGAACGATCTGGCGGTGCGGCATTAACTGTAGAACGAACAACTTCATCGTCCCGCGTACTGGTTCGCCTAGCTAGCGAGCGAGCGCGCCACACTACGGCAGTGTGTCTGGTTGCAACCGCCAGATGCACTGCCGTTTTTTTTGGCCTACGCGGGACTGTGTGTCATGAAGAATGTACGGAAGGAGTTGTAGGGATGCGATGGCCATTGATGGCAGAAGCCGGGGGCGAAGGCGACGGGGGTGGGGGCGCAAGCTCGGCGACGGGCACCACCACGACAACTACAGAGACAGGGACAGGCGCCACGCTGCTCCAAACGGACACCTCCCTGCTCGATTATCGGAACGTGTTGCCCGAGAACCTCCGCACCGCGGGGATTATCCAGCAACATGCCACGGTCGAATCGCTCGCCAAGGCGGCTATTGAGCAAGCCAGCCTGATTGGGCGCGGGGTCTACCTGCCCAAAGCCGCGAAGGGCAGCGACGAGTACCTGAGCGGCATGCAGAAGGTGCTGGGCAAGATCCGGGAGTTTGATCCCGACTATGCCCCGCCCGAGCAGGCCGATGGCTACACCTGGAAAGCCCCAGAAGGCCGGGAGGTGACTGGTGACACCGTGACGCGCTGGAATACGCGGTTTCACAGCCTGGGGCTGACTCAACAGCAAGCGCAACAACTCATGAACGGGTTTTTCCAGGACCTGAAGGACGCGGAACAGGTCCGCGATGGCCGGGCGCAGGAGAGCTACCAGGAAGGCCGCAACGCGCTGTTTAAAGAGTTTGGCGCGAATACCGAACGGGAATTGACGTTGGCACAAGCCTTTGTGAACCACTTTGGCGCCGGAGCGTTTAGTGGCGAGGCGGGAAGCAAGTTCTGGGAACAAATGAAAGATGCCACCCTCCCTGATGGCTCCCGGCTGATTAATTCGCCTTATCTGGTGGCCACGTTTGCGAACGCGCAACGCCGGATCGGGGAAGGCGAATACCTTGAGTCCCCCTACTACCAGGCGGGCAAGAACACGATGGAGACCATTGAAGCGCGCTTCCGTGAGCTCGGTCAAAAACTGGTGGACCAGAGCATGACGCAGGCGGAGCGCCAGGAATGGCAACAGCTCTCCGAACGAATTAGCCAGCACCGCCAGCGCCAGAGTGGGCAGCGGGTGGCGTAAGACTGCTGCCTGACACCCCGGACACGGGCCAGGCTGACCCCGCGGTAAGACGCGGCGTAGAACCCACGACACGGGTAAGAGCAGCCGCGGACGCGACACCTGCTCATGACGACAGAAGCCCTGCACACAGGAAAGGGTGCAGGCATGCCGAATGAAGGACCCAATGGAGCATTTGTCGTCCAATATGAGACGATGTACGACTTGCTCTATCAACAGACGATGCGACGGCTCCGGGAGTATGTCCGGGTGAAGGAAGGCGTCGTCGGCACGATGACGGCCTTTGGCATCATGGGCGGCACGGACATGCAAGACATCTCCGGCGAGCGCCACGGGACGTCCAGTTGGCAAGACACGCCGATGTACCGGCGCTGGGCGGTGAAACAAGATTTTATCAACCAGCAAATCCTCGACCAAGAGGACATGATGGAAGTGGCCGTGGACCTGGAAATGGGCTACGTCCAAAACTCCATCGCGGCGATCAATCGGCGGGCAGACAAAATGCTCGTGGATGCGGCCACGGCCACGGCGGTGAGCGGAGCCACGGGCACCAGTACCTCCGCGTACTCCACCTCCGCCCCCGCCACGGATGGCAGTGGCGGCAATCAGATTGCGGTGGGCGGCACGGGGTGCACCCTGGACAAGATGCGACTGGCTCGTGCCATCTTTGATGCCCGCGAAGTCGGGCTCGATGAGATGAACATGGGCATCTCGAACTTTGTCTGGGTGACGAATGCGAAGGGGCATCAGGACCTCATGAGCCAGACAGAAACCACCTCCACCGACTATATCGGGGTCGTGGTGGTGAATGGCCAGGAGGAGCGCCGGAAAATGCCCCTCGTGGGGGGACGGATTCCCTTCATGATGGGCTTTAAAATCGTGATTATCAATCAACTCAACCTGTCGGGGTCGGATTTCATCAATCTGGCCTGGCACCAGAAAGCGATGGGCTTTGCCGTGTGGGGCGGGCGGTTTCTCGCCATTGATCGGCTGCCGGAGCATCGCTATTCCACGGGAGTCACCCTCAAAGAGCACTTTGGCGCTGTCCGCATTCAAGATGCGGGCGTGCTGTCCATCGTGTGCTCGGCATCTTAGGAGGACGCCATGGCTGAGACCTATTCTGTCGAGTGGACTGCCGGATTTGTGAGTGCCCCGCGGGGGAACTTCCCGGGGTATCACTTTGATCCCAAGTATTTTACCTATGTGCAGGCGGCGACCGGGACGGCGGCAGACACGATTTTGCTCCGCCAACTCCCGCCGCATTGCGCGATTGATATGTACCTGTCCTGGTTTGCGTTTTCCGGCTGGACGTCCGGGGCCACCCTCAGTGTCGGCTGGAAAGCCTACAAGGACGAGGATGGCGCGACCGTGGCGGCGAGTGCCGCGGGGCTCCTCAGTGCCATCGTCATGACCGGCGGCGGCGCGTGGGTGCAAGGGATGCTCGTGGTGGCCACGCCGGATGACAGTAATCCGGTCGTGGGGCTCAAAATTTTTAACAATCGGGAGCCTGTGACCATTTTTGCGACGATTGGGACACAAGCTCCTGCGGCCACCAATGTGCTGAATGGCATGTTGGCGTGTTACGTGAGTTGATGGACGGGGAGCCTTCGGGCTCCCTCCTGAGGATGTATGCCTGATCCTGTCAGTATCTCGAATGAAGCCATCGGCGAACTCGGCGGGGTGTTCATCCAGGCGTTTGACGAGGGCACGAGTACAGCGCGGCTCTGTGCGCAGCTGTACCCAGGCGCCCGCGATATGACCCTGGAGCTCCATCCGTGGAACTGGGCCACCGCCTACCAAGCTCTGAGCCGTTCCCCTGACGCGCCCGCGATGAAATGGGCCTATCAGTATGCCCTCCCGACGCAGCCCTGGTGTATCAAGGTGCGCGGCACGGATCGCGGCAACGGGGCACGGTTTGAGGTGGGCACCAACGCCCAAGGGGAGCGCGTCCTGTACAGCGACGACGCGAGCGTCAAGATCGAATACACCGCGCGGGTGGACGATCTGGGCTCCTGGAGTCCCCTGGCGCTCCAAGTGCTCATGAAGCTCATGGCGTCCAAACTCGCGAAACCGATCACCGGACAAAATAGTACGACCCAGCTCAAGTGGCAAGAAGCGTTGGCGCTCCTCCCGGAAGCCAAGGGCAGCGATGGGCGGGAAGGCTCGCCCTTTGTCTTGCGACCCAACACGACGTTGGTCAATGCTCGCCACGGGTACCGGGGGACCTGGGGCAGCGATGCGATTGGAGACACATGGCGGTCGTAACGCCGTTTCGGGCGAGTCATCTGGACGGCATAACGGACCTGCCACAGGCACAGGCCTTTGCCGCGCATCCCAGCGAGACCTATTGGGACGACCACGGCCGGGTGGTGGCGTGCTATGGCTGCGTGCTGGCCTCACCAGGACGGGGCGTGTTGTGGATCGTGGTGGCCCCACTCCAGGAGCGTCATGCCATTGGACTTGTGCGACAGATGCGGCGTGCTCTGGCGGCGACCATCCGCACCTATGGCCTGTGGCGGGTGGAGATGATGGTTTATCCCGACAAGAGGAAGGCCGTCGCCCTCATTGAGCACTTTGACTTTTGCTGGGAAGCGCGGCTTGAGGGGTATGGTCCCCAGGGCGAAGCGATGGATCTGTATGCCTGGGTGGGCAAGAAGGAGCGAGTCGATGACCGATGACGGAGAGGACCCGGTGACCTTGGGGACGATTGGGACGGTTGTTGCGGGCGTCTCTGCGGCGACGGGACTCGCCACGACGGGGCTTGCTCTCTCCAAAGGCTCCCCCAGTCTGCCCCCCGTCAAAGCGCCCTTGCCGCCTCCTGCGCCACCAGGGGCACCGCCTCCCCTCCCGCCTGCGCCCACGGATACCCAGGCACAAGACGCGGTGGGGGACGAGAAGCGCAAGCGGCAACAAGGGTTTGGGGTGGCGGAAACGCTCCTCGTCTCCCCGCTCGGCGCGGGGGGCGCGGGCAAGCCCGCCACCAAGACATTGCTAGGAGGGTAGATGCAAGAAACGACAGGCATACTCCTTTTCGACCTCAGAATCTGCCTCGACGGGGAGCAAGAGATTCGCTACCCCGTGGTGGAGTATTGGCATAATGACACAGTGTTTGAGATTCGCCTGCCGAGCGAGCAGCGATTTCTTTTCCCGTGGAGCCGCGTGCGTGAACTCTCGTGGTATCAGGAGCAACAGGCGTAATGGCACTGCTCGATGTGATGAAAGGCGCCTTCACCAGCGGCGAACTCAGCCCCAGAATGGCAGCGAGGGGCGATATTGACCGCTACAAGAACGGCGCCATTCTGCTCGAGAACTTTCAGGTGCTCGTCCAGGGGGGCCTGACCAGGCGGCCAGGGCTGCGTTATGTCGCCACGGTGAAGTATCCCACCCGCCTCACGCTCCTCAAGGCCTTTGAGCCCTCGACCACGGATGCCTATATCCTGGAGGTGGGGCATCAGTACTTGCGTTTCTTCAAGAACGGGCTGCCGATTCTCTCGAGTGGGTCGCCGGTGGAAGTCGTGACGCCGTACCAGGAAGCCGACTTGCGCGGCTTGCGGACGGCGCAGAGCAACGACGTGATGATTCTGGTGCATCCGCTGTATTCGCCCAGACGGCTCTCCCGGCTCTCCGATACGTCCTGGGATTTTCGGGCCGTCATCTTTGATGCGCCACCGACGTTTGAGGCGGGGGTGAGTCCCAGTGTAGGGCTGACCCTCTCCGCCACAACCGGCACCGTCACGGTGACCGCGGGCGCCACGGTCTTTCTGGCAGGCGATGCGCAGCGGCAACTCATGTCCGGGGTGGGCCGCGGCATTCTGACCTCGATTACGAGTGGCACGGTGGCCACGATGAAAGTGCTCGAAGCCTTTAGTGGCACCTCCATTGCGTCAGGCGCCTGGACACTGCGAGGTTCGCCCGTGGCAGAAGCCAAGCCTTCACTGCGTAGCCCGGTGGGAGCCCAGGTAACGGTCACATTGCGCGGTGCCCAGGCTGGCATGACAGAGTTGGTCACCGATGGCAGTTTTGCGGGGGGCCTGGCGAGCTGGACGGTCTTTGCGAGTACGTTGGTGGCGTCAGGGACGCATGATGGCCCGCTCAATGCGTCCTCGCTGACCGATAGTACGGAAGATTTTCTGGTGGACGGCGTCCAGAGCGGGCAGAGCGTCCTCAATACCTCCAATGGCAGCAGTGGGCTGGTGGCAGGCGTGACGCAACATACCGTTATCCTGGGCGCGCCTGGCCTCGCTGGAGGGCCAGAGAACGACTTTGATGCGGGGGACGCCTACGAGGTGCGTGGCACCAACGCCGTCACGGCGAGTGCAGGGTATGCCATTCTCAACGCGGGCAGTGCCGGGCCGCCCGCGGCAATCCAGCAAGCGATCACGACGGTGATAGGCACCAGCTATCAGGTGAGTTTTACCGTCAGCGATGCGCCGGTGTCGCTCCAGGTGGGGAGTGCCTCGCAGACGGCCAACGTGCTGGCGGAAGCCTCCTACGACCCCGGGGCGCAGACGGCCAGTTTTACGGCCACGTCCACCACCTCCTACCTCCAGTTCCGCAACAATCAGCCTGCGGCGGCCAAAGTCGGCAGTGTCTCCGTCAAACAAAACACGCTGGCCGGGTTCCGCACGACCGAGAACGCGACGTACCTCAAGCTCAACGGCGGGCTCATTCGGGTGACAGATATTACCAGTAATACCGCCACGGGCGAGATCGTCACAGAGTTGCGGACGACGGACGCGGCTGCAGCCGGGGCGTGGAGTGTGGAAAGCATTGCCTGGTCGGATGCGCTGGGGTGGCCGGTGACGGTTATGCTCTACGAGGGGCGGTTGTATTTTGCCGGGTCCGCGCGCTTCCCCCAGACGGTGTGGGGCAGTGCGGTCAATAACTTCTTTACCTTCTTCACGGGCACGACGGCGGGCGATGCTGTCGAGTTTACCCTGGTAGACTCAGGCGGCAACATCACGCTCAATTTGATCCGCTGGCTCATGCCTGCCGAAAACCTCCTTGTGGGCACCACCCACGGCGAATATCGCCTGGTGGGGGCCGGGGATGATCCGCTGAGCGCCTTATCCCTCCCCCGCAACCGCATTCAAAGTACCTTTGGCAGTGATACGGTGTCGCCGCTCAAAATTGGGTCCTCGATTCTCTTTTGCCAGCGCCAAGGCTCCAAGCTGCGGAAAATGATTTTTGATTCGCGCCAACTGACCACGTTTACCGCGCAAGACATTACCGTGACGAGTGACCATCTCCTCCGGGAGCACCGGATTCTGGAGATGGTCTATCATGCCGAACCCGCGAGCCTCGTCTGGGCGGTGCGCAGTGATGGCCAGGTGCTGGGGCTCACCTATGACGAAAGCGAGCAGGTGGAAGCCTGGTGGCGGCTGGTCACCCCTGGCAGCGTCGAGAGTGTCGCCACGATTCCGCATCCCACCGCCAACGCGCATCAAACCTGGATGGCGGTGCAGCGGACCCTCAACGGGACGGGGACCCGGTGCGTGGAGGTCCTCGACCCCGACACCCGTATGGTCCTGCCCGAGCCGGTCACGATGTTGAATGAGCTCAGGCAGGAGCAGGAGATGATCGATGGCTGGGATGGCCTGACGCTGGATAGTGCGGTGACCTACAGTGGCCCACCGCTCGACCATTTTATTGCTCCCCATCTCGTGGGGGAGACCGTGACGATTGTGGGCGATGGGGCGGTCTTGCCCTCCCAGGGAATGACCGATACCGGCATTACCCTGCAACATCCAGTCAGCACGTGTTGGATTGGGTTGCCCTACACGTCACGCGGGCGGTGCATGCCGGTGGATGTGCCGTTGCGCGGCACGACGGGGCAGACGCAGCGCAAGCGGTGGAATCGCCTCACCGCGCGGGTGGAACAGACCGCGTATCTGGTGCTCAATGGGGAACGCATCCCCTTCCGGCAACCGCAGATGCCCCAGAATCAGGGCGTCGCACCGTTTACGGGGGATCGCAGTGTCATGCCCCTCGGGTGGGATGGCTTTGGGTTTGTGAGCTTTGAAGTGGATCAAGCGCTGCCCTGCACGATCATCGGGATTGTGGGCACGCTGGATCAAGCCGTGGAGCGCTAAAGGGAGTGTCGAATGAAGCAAGGGCATTTTGAAGAACATTGGGTTGACGCGGATGAGAACCCTGCTGGCGGGGTCAGTACGGGAAGGGGTTTTACGATCGCATGGCAACATGGCCCGCTTGGCCGCGGCGAGACACGCCGCGAACCCAATGGGGCGTTTGTGGAAGACGTGATCCAGGCCGTGATCGGTCGCATTGCTTTTTATCAAGCCAGTCGTTTCGCGTGTCAGAGCAACGCCGATGCGCTTGAGGCGCTGCATCTGGCGGCTGAGGCGCTCGATAGTCGCACGAAAGACCGGGAAATACGTCAGGTAGAAGGGACACATACTCCCTGAACAGGCGGTGCACTGCGGCAACAGCGGGGGTGACAGTGGAAGCGATGAGTAGATGAGTACAGCCACAGGCTATGGCCTGAGTGGGTACGGCCCGGAGCTCAGCGCCGCGGGCAGTGGGCTGGATATTTTTGCCCTCCTCGCGCAAAGCGTCCAGGCTGGCAAGCGGGCGCGGGCGATTGCCGACTATACCGCCCAGGTCAGCGAAGCGAATGCGACAGCGGAAGCGCAAGCCGCGGACATCCAGGCGTTGCAATACACCCGCCAGGCGGCGATGGCGCGGCAAGATCAGGCCCAGGCGGCCCAAGCCCAGGCCTGGCGCGAGGCCCGGCAGCAGGACCAAAACGAGCGCATCCTGGG
>Ga0070674_100001074_pt1 | contig 14307 bp, 14 predicted proteins | sample KBSM33metaG_FD_65344 | JGI IMG/M metagenome (GOLD analysis project Ga0070674, IMG submission 65344) | Miscanthus rhizosphere microbial communities from Kellogg Biological Station, Michigan, USA - KBS M3-3 metaG | ecosystem: Host-associated > Plants > Roots > Rhizosphere > Soil ... | reverse complement strand
GACCGCAGAGATCTCGTCTGGATCAACGTCACAAGGAGCCCGACAGCCGAGTGGGTTGCACGCCAGCTCACCGAGGCATTTCCTTGGGATGGGGCTTCGCGTTATATGATCCGGGACCGCGATCGGATTTACGGCGCCATTGTCACGCGCCGACTTCGCGCCATGGGCATCCGAGATAAGCCAGTTGCACCAGCCTCGCCCTGGCAGAATGGCATTGCCGAACGGCTGATCGGATCGATCCGGCGCGAGTGCTTGGACCACGTCATTGTCTTGGGCGAGGCACATTTACGCCGAACTCTGAAATCTTAGGCCGCCTACTGCAACCGCGTCAGAACGCATCGGTCTTTGCACAAGGACGCGCCGGCTTCCCGGCCTGTTCAGCGATCCGGTGTGATCAGTTCACGCGCCATCCTGGGCGGACTTCATCACCACTACGCCCGTGTTCAGGTTTTCGGTACACACAGCGATCTGAAATCGTAGTAGGCCTCGACTGTCGCTAGCATGAGTGTCCCAAAGCGCGGTACCCCGGTGCGGGCTGGCTCGCTCTCCTTTTCCATCTGTTCCGCGAATTTTGCCTCAACGCAAGGATATCCTCGATCTACGTCAACGGATTTTCGCTGGCACCGCCGGAAGCGTCAGACGCGCTTCGAGCCCACCGTCCCGATGATTTGACAGCCAAAGCTCGCCGCCCAGCGCCGTCGATAGCTGATGTGCGATCGCAAGACCGAACCCGGTGCCTCCGGTTTCGCGATTTCGCGATCCCTCGAGGCGGTAGAACGGCTGTAGCACTGTCGCCAGTTCGGTCTCCGGGATTCCCGGACCATGATCCCGCACCGAGATCGAGATGCAATCCAGTCTCCTTACCCCGATCGAGATTTCGACGTCGCAACCGAACTTAAATGCGTTGTCGACGAGATTGGTGATAATTCGCCGCAGCGCATGCGGCTTTGTCGTGATGGGGAAATCGATGCTGCCGAGAAGCTTTATTTGCCGCCCGGCATCGGCATAGTCGTAGGCCAGGCTCTCGAGCAACGCCTGCAGATCGATGGCGACGGCGGCTTCGGTCACATTGCTGAGACCTCGCGCAAACTCCACGCCCTCACTGACCAGCGCCTGCATCGCCAGCAGGTCGTTTTGCAGCTTTTGCTTCAGGACGGGATCGTCGAGCAGATCCGCGCGCAGCCGCATTCGAGTGATCGGCGTCTGTAGATCATGCGAAATGGCGGCCAGGATCCGGATCCGCTCGGTCAAATGATCAGCGATCCGGTGTTGCATGGCATTGAATGCGGCTGCGGCGTGGGCAACCTCCTTGGGGCCGTCCTCGGGCAGCGGCTCGCCGCGAAGGTCCGGACCAAGTTCGTCAGCTGCACGCGCCAGCCGCACCAGGGGCTGGGTCGCGATTTTCACTGCCAGCCAGGTGAACAGCGCCAAAATCGCCAGTTGCAAGGTGAGCGCAATCGGCACCCACAATGACAATGCCATGCCGGGTGGAAGCAGTTCGACCATCAGCGGCGAACCGTCCTTCAGCCGCAAATGCAAATTAAGCCGGAGCGGATCCGTCGCGCCGGCCGGTATTTCCGGATCGATCGAATAATTACCCGCGAGCTCGTGGGACAACGCATTGACGATAGTGCCGGCGACCAGCGACTTCGCCGGAACGCCAGTTGCCTGGCGATCGAGGTAGTAGCGGTAATTCCTGCGCTCCAGCTTGGGCAGCCATTGACGGCGTTCCTCGGCCGGAACACGCTCCAGGATGGCGACGGAACTTGCGACATCTCTGGTGAGATAGGCATTCATCAGCGCGCCCGCGGTCTGGGTGCGGTCATACATCAAGAGCGCCAGCGACAGCACATGCGCGGCCGCCAATCCGCTGAACAGGATCAGTGCCAGCCGCCCGAACAGGGATCGCGGCAACAGTCGGAAAGGAATCGTCAGCCGGCTCATCGAGCGCCCTGCGCCTGAACAGCAACGGTGAAGACATAACCCTCACTCCGCACCGTCTTGATATAGCGCGGCTCCCGGGCCTCGTCTCGCAGCCGTTGCCGGAGCCGACTGACCAGCAGGTCGATCGAGCGGTCGAAGGATTCGGTTTCTCTGCCCTGGGTGAGGTTGAGCAACTGGTCGCGGCTGAGCACGCGTTGAGGATAGTCCAGAAATACCCGCAGCAGACGATATTCCGCGCCGCTCAACGCGACCATGGTGCCGGCCGAATCGATCAGATGCCGGCCCGTGGTGTCGAGTTGCCATTCTCCGAAACTGAGGTAGGGCGATATTTCGGAATGCACCAGATTCGCAGGCAGCGCGCGCGTCCGGCGCAGGATCGCCCTGATGCGAGCCAGCAGTTCACGCGAGGCGAAGGGCTTGCTGAGATAGTCGTCGGCGCCCATCTCTAGCCCGACGATACGATCGGCTTCGTCTCCGCGCGCGGTCAGCATCAGGATCGGGGGTGATTCCGGATCGGTCGCGCGCAAATTGCGGCACAGGGTCAGGCCGTCTTCGCGCGGCAGCATGACGTCGAGGACGATGAGATCCACCCTATTCTCGGTCAGCGCGCGGCGCATGTCGCGACCGTCGACTACCGCGGTGACCCTGAAACCGCTCTTTTCAAGGTACTGGGCCAATAGTTCGCGCAAGTCGTGGTCGTCGTCGACGACGAGTATGTGATCCGGTCTCTCCATTGATCCTATGTGTAGACGATCGCCCGGCGCGATAACCCCTGATTTTTGTATCATAGTGTATCCAGGCGGCCGGTCGACAAACAAAGTTAAGAAAAGCCGCTCGCCAAGACACATCGCAGATACGTCGAGATGCTCAAAAGCCGCGGGCAGGGTGACCTGCATGGCTTTGGAGAGCTGCGATGAACCCGAACACGGCTACTGGAATTCTTCCCCGTCAAAACCATCAAGTGCATCCCAACCTGTTCGGCAGGGCGTCGGTGCTCGCATCCGTCGTTGTGATTTCCATCATGCTCTCGGCGGTGCCGCTCCTCGGCCAGCCGGCCGCGCCTGTCGCTTCCTCGGGGCCACTGTTTGGCAGATGGATTACCGATAATGGCAATCTCGAGGTAGAGCTTGCGCCATGCGGGCCGACCATCTGCGGGACTGTTGTCAAAGTCCTCGCAAATCGGTCGATGACCGGGTCCGGCGAGATGAAGGCCGCCGATAACCGCTCTCCCCTCGGCCTGAAGATCCTCAGCGATTTTTCACCGGCCGGCGAAGGCGAATGGCAGGGCGAGATCTACAACCGCGAGAACGGGAAGACCTACTCCTGCAAATTATCGCTGGAAGGCACGGACCAACTGGCGGTGCGGGCTTACGTGTTGCTGCCGCTGTTCGGCAAGACCTTGATATGGCGGCGCGCGGACGCGGCGGTCGGTCAGAAGTGATCTGTGATCCATGCTTGACGTCATTCTCGCTTTTGCTGCCGGCATGTTGACCATCGCCGCCCCCTGCGTGCTGCCGATGCTGCCCATCATTCTCGGTGCGGCCGTCGGACAGCGAGATTCAAGGCGGCCGGTTTTCATTACGCTCGGATTCACCGCTACGTTCTCGCTGGTCGCATTCGTGTTTGGCCTGTTTCCGAGCGTCCTTGGGCTGTCGCAGGACACGCTTCGGGAGGCCGGGATCATCATCCTGTTCGTGTTCGGGCTCCTGATGCTGTGGCCGCATCCGTTCGAATTGTTGATGGCCCGCCTGCAGCCGCTTCTCGGTGCGGCCGGGCGGATCGGCAGCGGAACGGGAAAGCTCGGCGCATTCGTTCTCGGTGCAAGCCTTGGTGCCGTGTGGGCGCCGTGCGCCGGACCGGTGCTCGGATCGATCCTGACGCTGATTGCATCCGCCGAAAGTCTCGGCCGCGCGGCAACCTTGCTGGTGGTCTATTCAATTGGCGCAGCGATACCGATGCTGCTCATCGGCTATGGCGGACAATACGTTTCGACACGGGTCCGGGGGCTGGTGCGGTACACGCGGCCACTGCAGCGGAGCTTTGGTGTCGTCGTCATCCTGGTCGCGGTTGCGATGTTCTATCAGTACGATGGAGTCATCACCGTCTGGCTTTCCAATTTCTATCCGGACATCTCGGCGGGACTGTGAAAATGCTGCTCCATCGACATTTGAAACGAACGGTAGCCGTAGTGGCGGCGTTGCTGGCCATCGCAAGTACGCCTGCTCGCGCAGGGTCCCTCGGCTTGCACGACTACGGTGTTGCTCCCGAAATTATTGGCATCGAGAAATGGCTCAACTCCGAGCCGCTTACGATCGGTGGTCTGCGCGGCAAGGTGGTCCTGATCGATTTCTGGACCTACTCCTGCATTAACTGCCTGCGGACGCTGCCGTATGTCGCGCGCTGGCATGAAAAGTTCAAGGACCGCGGCCTGGTCGTGATCGGCGTGCACACGCCGGAGTTCGGTTACGAGAGGTCGACGCGCAACGTGCAGACCGCCATCCAGCGCTTCGGGATCAAGTACCCGGTCGCGCAAGACAATCTCTATTCGACATGGAAAGCGTTCGAAAACGGCGGTCTATTTGATCGATCAAGGCGGACGGATCATGTTGAAGCATTTCGGCGAGGGCGCCTACGACGCGACCGAACAGGCGATCGAAACACTGCTCAACAGCGAGAAGAAGGACGTACGAAAATGAAGAGCTCCTGCATAGCGCTGACGCTTGTGATCGGACTGAGTCGCGTCGCATCCGCCCAGACCCCGCAGGTCCAGTTGCCGCCGCCCGAGAAGACCGATCCCGTCGCGCTCGGCCTGATGCAGGGCTTCCCGCCGCCACCCGACAAGACCGTCACCTTTTCGAATGTCCTGAAGGGCGCCAACGGCCGCTGGGCGTTTCACCACATGCGTGAGCTCGGGCCAACGGTGAATGTCTGGCATGGCGAATTGGGCGTGAAGCCGCTCAAGGCCGAATTGAAAGACCTTGGCGGCGTCTCCTTTTCCGATGACAAGGAGAGCCCGACGACGATCGCGGACTGGCAGAAGAACACATTTACCGACGGCCTGCTGGTGCTCCACAAGGGCAAGATCGTTTACGAGAAGCGGTATTCGGGAATGAGGCCGGAGCAGCCGCATTCGCTGTGGTCGGTGACAAAATCGTTCACCGGACTTCTGGCGACCATGATGATCGCGGAAGGTAAACTCGACCCGAACGCAAAAATACCACAATACATTCCCGAGCTGGAGGCGTCTGCGTGGGGCGATGCGACCTGCAGCAAACCCTGGACATGACGACCGGCGTTCAATACCGCGAGATATTCACAGACCCCAAGTCGGAGCTGTTTCAATATCTGATAGCCGCCGGGTTGCTGGCGGCGCCCGTGGAATATCCCGGCCCGCGCACCCTTCCGGACTACCTCAAGACGGTCAAGAAGGAAGGGGAGCACGGCACCGGCTTCCGCTACAAGAGCATCGATACCGAAGTGGTCGGCTGGGTTCTCGAGCGGGTGTCGGGGAAGAGCTTCGCCGACCTGGTGTCGGAGAGAATCTGGCAGCAGATCGGCGCCGAACAGGATGGCTATGTCTGGGCCGGACCGACCGGCGTGCAGGTGACCAGCATCGGCTTGAGTGCGACGCTGCGTGACCTCGGACGTTTTGGCGAGATGCTGCGTATGAATGGCCAGGTCGATGGCCGTCAGGTAGTGCCAAAGAGCGTCATCGATGAAATCCGCAAGGGCGGCGACCGGGAGAAATTCAAGGCCGGCAAGTTCGAGGCCCGAAACGGCTACTCCTATCATAACCACTGGTGGATTTCCCACGACGCCGACGGCAGCTTTGAAGCCAAGGGCCTCAATCACCAGCACCTCCACGTCAATCCCGCAGCCGAGCTTGTCATCGTGAAGCTGTCCTCGCACCCGATCGGAGAAACGATCTTTAACCATGCGCTCGACCGCAATGCGTTCAAGGCAATTGCGCAGGCGGTTCGTCAATGAGCGTCTGCGAGACAGGGGGTGGTGGTCTGAGGATTGAGCTCCCGTCGCAGTCCGACACGTGCTCCAGCGTGTCGGCGACGGGTAGCTTTCCGGCAACGTAGCCAAGGGACATATGATGACAACTCGCTCACTCGATCGTTCGCTGGCAGTACTTGCAGCTCTCTCCGCCGCGACAGTGGTTTTCCTCGTTGTTACCATTTTGAAAACGCGCAGCACACAGGACTTTTTCCAGACCGCGCGAACTGCGGAGGCCTATGTGGCCTATCTCGCGACACCGTTGGCTTCGTTAGGTCTGCGAATCGGCCTCGGCCTCGACAATCTCTTCATGGTATTCTACGGCGCGTTCTTCGTCCTGCTCGCCGTTCGCATGGGCGGCTGTGTCGACAACCGCCTTCTGACGGTCGCGCTGGCCGCCATGCTGTTGACCGTGTTTCTCGATTCTCTCGAGAACCATCACATCATTATGATGGTCCACTCGATCCAGAGCGGGCTACCGGTATCCGTCGTCGACGGCCAGTTTCAAATGGTCGCGTCGCAGATCAAGTTTCACAGCAGCTATCTGGCCGCGTTGCTATTTTCGTTTGGCTTTCTGCAATTCGGCAAACTGGGCCGCATCATCGCGTTCGTGCTGTGGGCCTACATCCCGTGCGGGATCCTCATTTCGGTTCTTCCGGTCGAGTCGGCCAGAACCCTGGTGCTCGGACGGACCGTTTTCTTTATCGCCGCTTTTATCCTGTCGGCAGTCCTGTTCTTCCGGCAGTCAAAAGCCGTGAGCCAGAGCGGCGGGTAGACGACGGCAAGGACCGAAGCGCCACAAGCGATTGAAACTGAGTCTGAGAAAGCCACCACAGGAGGACTTAAATGCCCTGTGTGTACCAAAAACCGTATCCGAGTTGATGAGGTGATGGGCGTGGTCAGCGAGTCGTCATTGGTGTCGAGGACGAAGACAGCGAGCAGCTTTGCCGGCTCGGTCTTGCTCGCGTTTTATTTCATAGAACTATCACGCAACGACGACGTTTATTCGCACCCCTTGTTGCTTTCCAAGCAGAGCCTGATCCGATCGAATTTCTTATGCTTTCAGCCATTGGAACGTCTTGTTTTTAGCCGTGGCGTAGGATGTTCCATGTCAGTCACGTTCACGACAACCCGCCGCTGACGAGGGCTCAAAGGCTCAGCCGAGCAGATACACCCGATGCGCTAACGTTAGTCTTGGCGAGAGCTTTTGACCGAGCTTGGGCGCGGTATTACGGGCAAGGCCAAGGCATCCTCTCTCCAGATTTTGCGCGAACAGCACTCGCCAAACGTTTGGTACAGATGGCGAAGGATGGTGTTACTGACGAGGAAAGCCTAACCGCTGGCGGGTTGTGGTATTTGGACTCAATCAGTCTTGACGAACTCGGCAATTTGGCCTGAGAGACCAGCCTTCAGGCGGGTCTTTCGTTTGGTCATTTTCGCGGACCCAAGACACGCAGTAGCGCCTCCCGCGCCCTGATCCCTAAGGCATTGATAATTTGCGCAGCCCAATCATGGATCGACCTCACCGAGATTCGCGTCAACACAACGGAACGCATCGGAATCGACGCGGGGACCAATGGGTGGTGTTGGACAACCGGTTTCTGTGTGTCGTTTCTGCTCCTATCGCTGTTTGGGACCGGGACGACGTGCCGCGGCCGCACATTTCACGAAGTTATCAACGATCCGAGACCGATCGCCGGCCATCGTCACCAGCGCGACTTCGGAGACGTCTTCCACATCGCGCAGATAGCGGTAGGTGATAGTGCCGACCTGCATTGCCGCAAAGGATTCGGGGACCAGCGCGATGCCGAGGCCGGCCTCCACCAAGGTGATGGCCGTCGCGATTTGCGACACGCTTTGTGCGACTTCCGGAATAAACCCGCCTTTTTCGCAAATTCGCCACACCACAGCGGCCAGACCGGCGTTCGCTTGTCCGGAAACCACGATGAATTTCTCGAACCTCAATGCGAAAGGTGCGATAATTTTTTCGCTGCCAGCGGATGACTGCGCCGAAGCGCCACGATCATCCGCTCCCGTCCAAGGTGGACCACTTCCATGTCCGCGCCCGAGGCGAGCGGAAGGCGCACGAAGCCCACATCCAGGGAATCCTCCCGCAGGCGGAGCATCTGCTCGCTGGTTGCCAGTTCCACCAGATGCATTTCGACGTCGGGATAGGAATGCACAAACGACGCGATGACTCGCGACATGATACCGCTGAACGGTGCTGATCCGACCCGCAGCAAGCCGATCTCGCCGCTGGCCGCCCTACGTCCTACCGCTTCCGCGTGCTCTGCCTGCGCGACCGTGCGGCGGGCTTCGCGCAGAAAACTGGCGCCGATCGGGGTTAGCGCTAGCCCCGTCGCGTTCGCGTCAGCAGTTCCGCGCCGAGATGCTTCTCAAGCGCCTTAAGGCCGATACGATCCTGCCGGAACTCGACCGCTGGGCGAAATTGATCCGCCAGCTCGGTAGCTGAGTCTAGACGAGCGGCAAGACCTCGGCCCTGAATTTCTGCATAGTCGCGAGGACTTCGTCGGCGGTCGAACCGCCGAATCCGAAATCGATGCAGCCGACACCCATGTCGCGTAGCGCCCTGATGTCGGCGGCGACAAGCGCGGGCGCACCGGCGAACAGGCGATGTTCGCCATCACTGGCCTGTGCTGGCGCGGTCTCGCCGAACACCGTCACGCGCAAGCTGAGGCCGACCGCCTTGGGATCGCGACCCGCTTCGGCGGTCATCTTGCGCAGGCGATCCGCCTGAGCCTTGAAGCGCGCCAGGCTATCGAGGGGATTCTGCGGGTTGGTCCCGATCGGATACCAAGCATCGCCGATGCGCGCAGCCCGCCGCAGTGCCGGGCCGCTCTCGCCTCCGACCCAGATTGGCGGATGCGGCTTTTGCACGGGCTTCGGCTCGAAACCGATATTTGAGAAGCGAACATGCTTTCCGTCGAAACTCGGCGCATCCTTCGTCCAGAGTTCGACGAAGGCGCGCAAATATTCGTCGGTCACATTTCCACGCGCATCGAAATCCGGCGCGTCGATGGCCTCGAACTCCTCGCGCATCCAGCCCGCACCGATACCGAGCGTCAGCCGGCCAGCCGAGAGGACGTCGATGGTCGAGAGAATCTTGGCGGTCAGCACGGCCGGCCGGTGCGGCACCACCATGACGGAGGTCACGAGACGCAGGCGCGTTGTTTTCGCGGTGATCCAGGCGACCTCCGTCAGCTGCTCGTGCCGCTCGCCGCGGGTGCCGCTGGGGAATTCCCCGGAGGCGCTGTAGGGATATTCGGCCGCGATCGCGGTCGGAATCACGACGTGGTCGCTGAACGTCGCGTAGTCGAAGCCCATCGCTTCGCCACCAACCACGATTTTTGTAAGATTATCCGCGGTCGACAGGGGTCCCGCGGTTGGTGCGTTGAAGCCGATCAGCATTTGTTGCGTCCTTCTTTGCATTGCATTGCTGGCGTCGATGCGACACCATGTGGCCGCTAACGGGCGACGGCAAGCGCGTCCCGCGACGACATGTGACCCTCTGCGGGCGGAGACGACAGACCATGACGGCGGCCGGTAGGCAGGCGATACAGCAGCGGTTCGACGCGCCGCTGCCCGAACTGATAGCCGAAGCCGCGGCATTGCGCGATTCCGCGCACGGACGGCTGATCTCCTACTCGCGCAAGGTCTTCATTCCACTTACCAAACTCTGCCGCGACGTCTGTCACTATTGCACGTTCGCGCAGGTGCCACGCGCGGGCAAGCCCGCCTATCTCTCACCCGACGAGGTGCTCACCATCGCGCGCGCCGGTGCGGCCGCAGGTTGCACCGAAGCGCTATTCACGCTGGGCGACAAGCCCGAGCTGCGATACCAGGCTGCCCGCGACGCATTGAAGGCGCTCGGCCACGAAACGACGATCTCCTATCTCACCGCGATGTGCGCGCTTGTGCTGCGCGAGACCGGATTGCTGCCGCATGCCAATCCCGGCGTGATGACGCGCGAGGAGATCGCCGGCCTGCGCGAGGTGACGGCCAGCCAAGGCATCATGCTGGAGTCCAGCAGCGAGCGGCTCTGCAGGCAGGGCGGCGTTCACTACGGTTCTCCCGATAAACATCCCGCAGTCAGGCTGGAAACCCTCCGTCTGGCCGGCGAACTGAAGGTTCCGTTCACGACCGGCATCCTGATCGGCATCGGCGAGACACACGACGAGCGGATCGACGCGCTGGAAGCGATTCGGGATCTGCACGCCGCCCATGGTCATATCCAGGAAGTCATCGTCCAGAACTTCCGGGCCAAGCCCGACACCAAGCTCGCCGATTCCGAGGAACCCGATCTCGACAACCTTCTCTGGACCATCGCGACGGCGCGCCTGATACTCGGGCCCGACATGAACATCCAGGCGCCGCCAAATCTGTCGCCCGGAGTCTATCAAAAGCTGATCGACGCGGGGCTCAACGATTGGGGCGGCATCTCGCCGGTCACGCCCGACCACGTGAACCCCGAAGCGCCGTGGCCTGCCATTGCCGAACTCGCCCGCAAGAGTGCGGACGCCGGCAAGCTGCTGGTGAACCGTTTGCCAATTTACCCCGCCTATGTGCACGCTGCAGATACGTGGCTGGCTCCCGACATTGCCACCCGCGTGCGGCGCATGAGCGACGCCGAAGGCTTCGCGCGCGACGATGACTGGGCGCCCGGCAACACCAAACCGCCACCGGCACCGCTGGTGCTCGCCCGCGGCGTCGACGCCGGAATCGCGGAAATCGTCGAGCGTGCCACATCGGGCGAACGGCTCGCGCCGAACGACATCGTGCGCCTGTTCGCGGTGCGTGATGCCGACTACCGGCACGTCACGCAGGCCGCCAACGCGTTGCGACGCGCGGTCAGTGGCGACGTCGTGCGTTACGTCGTAAACCGCAACATCAATTACACCAACATCTGCCATTTCCGGTGCAAGTTCTGCGCTTTCTCGAAAGGCCGCACGCACGAGGATCTGCGCGGCTCACCCTATGATCTCGCCATCGAGGAAATTACGCGTCGCTCGATCGAGGCTTGGGATCGCGGGGCGACGGAAGTGTGCCTGCAAGGTGGCATCCATCCCGACTACACCGGCGCAACCTACGAAGCGATCTGCCAGGCGATCAAGGCGGTTGTCCCCGAGATGCACATCCACGCCTTCTCGGCTCTAGAGGTGACCCAAGGTGCGGCCACGCTCGGATTATCGATCCACGAATTCCTCGCGAAGCTGAAGGCGGCCGGTCTCGGCACCCTGCCCGGAACGGCGGCGGAAATCCTCGACGATGACGTACGCGCCATCATCTGCCCCGACAAGATCAACACCGGTCAATGGCTCGACGTGCAGCGCACCGCCCACCAGGCGGGATTGCGCACCACCTCGACCATCATGTACGGGCACGTCGAGACCTCGAATTCGTGGGCGAAACATCTGCTTGCGCTGCGCGACTTGCAGGCTGAAACCGGCGGCTTCACCGAGTTCGTGCCGCTTCCCTTCGTCCACATGGAAGCGCCGATGTACCGCCACGGCATGGCGCGCCCCGGCCCGACGTTCCGCGAAGCCGTGCTCATGCATTCAGTCGCGCGGCTGGCCCTGCATCCGCTGATATCAAACATCCAGACGTCCTGGGTGAAGATGGGGCCGGCCGGCGCCGCGATCTGCCTGAAGTCCGGCGCCAATGATCTCGGTGGCACCCTGATGAACGAAAGCATCTCGCGCGCCGCCGGCACCCAGCACGGCCAGGAATTTCCGCCTCACGACATGGAAGCGCTCATCTGCTCTATCGGCCGCGAACCAATGCAACGCGACACGCTCTATCGGCCGGTGCCAGAAGCGCGTCGAACAGCATCCTGGATCGCGGCCGACCTGGCGCCGATTGTGCAGACGCCCGCGCGCAAGAAGGCGGCGGTCGGTTAGGTGATACCCCGCTCCGCCAGCATCGCGGGCACGCCAAGTTCTTCTAGCAGCGTACGGGTACGCGTGCTGGCTGATTGCGGCAAGTGCAGGAAAAACGCCAAATCGACCGGATGATCAATATCCATTGCGATCCCGGGCTGACGGATCACCGTCGGCTCGATGCCCTGTAGGCGCGCGGCGTCGAGGTGCGGGAAATAGCTGTTGTCGCCGAAGCGAAGCGGCACCGATTCCGGTGGCGAGCATACCACGGCATTGGATCCGAGATCGTCATGCGCCGGCGAGATCGTGAACGACGGCGCGGCGAGATGCGCTGATAACACCGCGTCTATCTCGCCAGCACGCGTGGCTGGAATGTCGCCGGGCATCGTGATCATGCCGTCACGTCCTTCACCCGCGAGAAGGCGGCGACCGGCATTCACGCTGCAGGTATGTCCGTCGCGTGCTCCCTCGGTCACGATCCGTGCACCGATCTTCTGACCAAGCGTCGTCGCGTGCGGATCGAGCGTGACGATCATCACGCCGGCCAGAAGCCGGGAACCGACAACGGCCGCGATCATGTCCGTCAGCATGGTCTCGGCGAGCAGCCGGCGTTGTGGCGGCGACAGCAGGCCCGACAGCCGATGCTTGGCGTCATCGAACTCCTTGACCGGAATGACCGCCCAGATGTCGGTCATCGCTGCGAAGCCAATGCGTCCGCCGCATCGAGCGTCACGCGTGCCAGCGTCTCCCGGTCCTGCAGGCTAGTCATCAGGGTCTTGGCGATCGTGACCTGCGCGCTGATATTGCCGATCCCATCGGCGTCGGCGTGGTCAACGATATAACCGTCCAGCAGGGCGCCATAGCGTGCGGCGACGCCGGCGGCGCTGGCCTCGAGGCCAAGTTCGCGCATCATCTTCGCCGTCGGGCCCTTGACGGCCTGCCCGCCGATGATTGGCGACACCGCGACGACCGGTGCGCCACTCGCCTTGATCGCATCGCGCATGCCGGGGATCGCCAGGATCGGCTCGACACTGATGAAGGGATTGGACGGACAGATGATCACCGCCCGCACTTCGCCCGAGCGTAGCGCCGCCGTGGTGTCGGCGTGCGGCCGGGCAAGCGTCACGCCATCGAAAGCCAGCTCATGGACAACCGGCCGGCACTGCTGGCGCACGAAATAGTCCTGGAAGTCGATCCAGCCCGCGTCGCAGCGCACACGGGTACGCACGCGGTCGTCGCTCATCGGCACCACGCGGGCACCGATGCCGAGGCGCCGGCAAATGTCGGCGGTCACCTCGGATAGTGTCTGCCCGAGGCGCAGGCGACGGGTGCGCTCGACATGCAGCGCGAGATCTCGATCGCCGAGCCGAAACCAGTCCTCGCCACCGAGCGCGCCGATGCTGTCCATGAACGACCAGGTCTCGTCACGCCGGCCCCAGCCGGTGGCGGGATTATCGATGCCCGCGAGAGCGTAAGTCAACGTGTCGATATCGGGCGAGATGCTCAGTCCAAGATGCTCGAAATCGTCTCCGGTGTTGGCGACCACGAGCAGTTCGTCGGCCGGCAAGACGAGGCTCAGACCGAGCGCCAGTTTCGCGCCGCCGACCCCGCCGGACAGCGCCGCGACAAGTCGTTTGCTCATCGGAACATGTCCTCGGCGGCCGGGCGCACCAGCTCGGACGCACCATTGTCGGGACCGCGCCATGTCAGGCCGCGCACGATTACGACGGGTTGGCCTTCGTCGCCCTGCCCCATCACCAACGAGGCTGCGGCAGCGATCTCGTCCGCATGCCCGGTGATGCTGACCTGAAGCTTGCGGCCGAAAAGATCGGGCGAGCCCCGCAGGTCCATCAGCGACGGGAGGCCGGCGGCGCCAATCGCGACGCCGCAGGTACCGCGCCGCCAGGCACGGCCGAAGCTGTCGCTGACGATCACGGCAATTGGAACGCCGAACCTATGCGACAGGCGCTTCCTCAATATCGCCGCGCTGCCGTCGGGATCGATCGGCAGCAGCAGTGCTCGCTGGGGGTCATCGGGCGCAGCCACGTTGGACTGGTCGATGCCCGCATTCGCCATCACCAAACCCAGCCGGTGCTCGACGATCAGGACACCCGGCTTTGCCCGCACGACGCGCACCGATTCAGACAGGATCAGTTCGACGAGCCGCGGATCTTTCTGGACCTTGCCGGCGAGTTCGATCGCCTCAGTCGAGGGTTCGACGGTCGCAAGATCGACCATACGCCCTTCGGCCTTGGACACGATCTTTTGCGTCAGCACGAAGACGTCGCCGCTGCGTGGCAGGATGCCACCGCGCGCCAGCCCCTCATCGATCAAGGCGACGAGATCGTCGTCCTTGGCTACCCGCGGAATGCCGGGGACGGCAAGGAGCTCGACGGCGTTGCTGTATTGCATCGGCCGGTCCCGCGCGCTCAACCGAAACGCTTGCGAAGGCGCGGCAGCACAT
>Ga0070674_100001073_pt1 | contig 14320 bp, 9 predicted proteins | sample KBSM33metaG_FD_65344 | JGI IMG/M metagenome (GOLD analysis project Ga0070674, IMG submission 65344) | Miscanthus rhizosphere microbial communities from Kellogg Biological Station, Michigan, USA - KBS M3-3 metaG | ecosystem: Host-associated > Plants > Roots > Rhizosphere > Soil ... | reverse complement strand
CGCGAAGTGGTTGCCGGTCTGGCCGGGACACTTCGAACGCCGATTCCCTTCGATCGGCTCCACGTGCTGCGGCTCGATCGCGCCGACTCGTTCGTCCTCTACACGGCGCGCGAGACCGGCGACGTCGAAGTCACAAAACATCTCGTCGGCGATCCTGCCACCCAGATGGACGCCGTCGACGAAGCCGCCCGTTCGCGCATCGTCTGCACGATTCGACAGGGCGCCCGCGTGCATGGCGCGGTCTGGCTCACGTCCGCGAAAGAAGGCGCGTTTTGCACTGCCCATCAGAAACTGATGGACAGCGTCGTCGACCTGCTCGGCCTGGCATTCGAACACGACGCGATCGTGGAGCGCGACAAGCTGCGTCGCGAACGGATCGACAGCCTGCGCGGTCTGCTGCAGACAATGGCCGGTGCGCTCGACATCCGGCGTGTGTTCGACAAGGTCTCGGAGGTCGTGCGCGGCGGACTGCCCCACGACATGCTGGTCATCACCTCCTGGGGCGCGGACGGCACCTCATTTCGCGTCTACGCCATGGCCGGTGCGAGCGCCGAAGCAGACCTCTTCGAGGCGCAACCGCTGACCGGCGACGACCTCGCTCAGCTCCAGCGCGATGCCTACGTCATCCACGACGCCGATGCGGAAGTCCCGCCGACCAGCGTGCGCGGCAAGATCTTCCGTCGCTTCGGCGTTCGATCTGCGCTTCGCGTGCTCATGCCGCTCGGCAGCAAGGTCTTCGGGTCGCTCTTCTTTCTCTCTCGACAGACCGACCGCTTCAGCGAGGACGACGTCGATTTCGCTCGCCGGGTCGCCGATCACCTGGCGCTCGCCCTTTCGCACGAGCAACTGGCCGCGGCGGCACGAAGCCAGGCGGAGTCTCGCGAAACGGCCGCGCGACTCGAGGCCCAGGTCGCCACACTCACGCGCGAGCTCGAATCTCGCAGCGGTCATCGTCGCGTGGTGGGACAGTCGAAGCAGTGGAAGGACGTCCTGGCGCACGCCGCCCGCGTGGCGCATACAGAGACGACGGTCTTGTTGACCGGTGAATCCGGCACCGGCAAGGAAGTCGTCGCGCGATTCATCCACCATGCGTCGCGTCGGAGCCACGGCCCCTTTGTGGCGATCAACTGCGCTGCGCTTCCCGATCAACTGCTCGAATCGGAACTGTTCGGTCACGAGCGCGGCGCCTTCACGGGCGCAGTTGCAACCAAGCCCGGTCGCATCGAACAGGCCAACAACGGCGTGCTCTTCCTCGATGAGGTGGGCGAGATGGCGCCGACCGTACAGGCCAAGCTGCTGCGTGTGCTCGAAGAACGCGAGTTCATGCGCCTCGGAAGCACGCGAGTGCTGCACGCCGACATTCGCGTGATCGCCGCAACGAACCGCGATCTCCATGCCGCCATGCAGCGAGGCGAGTTCCGCGAAGATCTCTACTACCGGCTTGGCGTGTTCGAGATTTCATTGCCGCCGCTGCGCGACCGGCTGGACGACGTGCTGGAGCTGGCGGACGCGTTCCTCGCGGAGATCGGCGAAACCGTCGGGCGACCGGCGGCCGGCATCTCGCGTGACGCGAGGGAACACCTGCTGACGTACGAGTGGCCGGGTAACGTCCGCGAGCTGAGGAATGCGATCGAGCGCGCCGTGATCCTGGCCGACGGCGGCTTCATTCGCAGCGAGCACTTGCCGGTGACGCCGCGACGTGCCGCGCGCAGCGATGACGAGAACGCGGCACAACTGCCGGCTGGTGGCGTCAACCTCGAGGACATCGAGCGCTCGCTGGTCGTGAAGGCGCTGACGCAGGCGCGCCACAACAAAACGCGCGCGGCCAAGCTCCTGGGCTTGACTCGCGCGCAGCTCTATTCGCGAATTGAAAAGTACGGCCTGGCGGGTACGGAGTCGTAGGGGCGGGCCTTCAGGCCCGCCTTCGTCACATCTTGACGCGAACGGTTAATGGCGCCGTCAGCCGCGTGTTCACGTCGGCACCAGGTCCGAGGCGGACCTCCTCTCCTCGTGTCGCCAGCACCGCGCCGGTTCCCGCTGCGCCGCCGATGGCTGCTCCCTTCGCCGCACCACCGCCGCCACCAAGAAGAGCACCGACTGCCGCGCCGACGCCAGCGCCGACACCAATCTTCGTTGCATCCTTTCCCTTCGTCGCCCGCGCCTGGTGTGAGATCTGGGCGGTCGCGATGTCGTAACGCTCGCTGTCGTATCGAAGCGAACTGAATCGATAGGCCACATGAGCCCGGCCCTTGACGCGTGCCGAGCGCGCAACGTCAGTCACGGTTCCCACCAGTTCGGTTCCCGCTGGCAGCACCGCCTTGCCATCCACCGAAACTGCCTGTCTCAGTGAGGCACGGACCGTGTCTTCCACCTTGCTCGCATCAGAAGACACCGCAGACTTCAGATCGAGTCTGAGCGTCGTGCCCGAGGGAATCGTGACCTCGCGATAGGTGGGCAGTTCGCGCTTCGCTTCCACTTCCGCGGCCGCAGCAGTCGACGTGCCTTCCTCCGTGGTGTTTCCGGCCGCTGCCTTGTCCGCGTTCGAACCTCCGCAGGCCGCACATAACCCCGCCAGTATCAGCGCACACAACCATTTGCTCACGGAAAACCTCCTCAATCAGAGCCACCCGGTCGAACGCGCCGGGTCTGAGCATCCAAAAACGTCGTTCAATGACCAAATTTGACGCGAATCAACCCTCGCGCCTGGCCACTGGCCCGATCGATGCGAGATCACTGCCAGGCAGGGAGTTACGAGGCTGGGCTTCGTCACACGCTCCGTCCCACTGTCCCGGGTTCTGCTACCTTGAAGTGATGGGCAGAACTACACGATTCCTTTTTCTTATTTCCCTCATATCCGTCCCGGCCAGCGCGCAGCGTCTTCCCGGCAACGTCGTTCCTGAGCACTACACGCTCTGGTTCGCACCCGACCTCGACAAGGAAACCTTCCGCGGTCGCGAGTCGATTGATGTGGTGCTGACGGAACCGTCCACGACGGTCACGTTGCACGCGGCGGAGATCAACTTCTCCGAGGTGACGATCACGTCGGGTGGCAAGACACAGACCGCGCGCGTGACTCTCGACGAGTCGCGCGAGACTGCCACCTTCACCGTCCCGCAGTCGATCGCCGAAGGCAAGGCGACGATCCAGATCACCTACGACGGAATCCTTAACGACAAGCTGCGCGGCTTTTACATCAGCAAGGCAAACGGCCGGAAGTACGCGGTCTCGCAGATGGAAGCCACCGATGCGCGTCGCGCGTTTCCATCGTTCGACGAGCCCGCGTTCAAGGCCACCTTCGATATCTCGTTGATGATCGATTCCGCTGACACGGCGATCTCCAACGGCAAGATGCTGTCTGATACACCGGGACCCGAGCCGGGCAAGCACACGCTGACGTTCGGACGGACGCCCAAGATGTCCACGTATCTCGCCGCGATGCTCGTCGGCGATTTCGTCTGCCGTGAAGGTTCTTCGGACGGCATTCCGATTCGCATCTGTTCGACCCCGGACAAGCGAGGGCTCACGGCGTTTGCGCTGGAAGCGGCGCAACAACAGCTCGCCTATTTCAACAAGTACTTCGGGATCAAGTATCCGTTCGGCAAACTCGACATCATCGGCGTGCCCGACTTCTCCGCCGGTGCCATGGAGAACGCAGGCGCCATCACGTTCCGCGAGCGCCTGCTGCTGGTCGATCCAGGGAATTCCTCCGTCGCGACTCGCAAACGCGTCGCCGGCATCATCTCGCACGAGCTCGCTCACCAGTGGTTCGGCAACCTCGTCACGATGAAATGGTGGGACGACATCTGGCTGAACGAAGGCTTCGCGACCTGGATGGCCAATAAGCCCGTCGCCGCCTGGCGTCCCGACTGGCATGTGGAGCAGGACGATGCTGCAGATACGCAGAGAGCGTTGGGCATCGACGCCATGCGCTCGACGCGCCCGATTCGGATGAAGGTCGAAACGCCGGCGGAGATCAACGAAGTCTTCGATGGGATCGCCTACGAGAAGACGGCTGCCGTGCTGCGCATGATCGAGTCGTACGTCGGTGCCGAGCCTTTCAGGCAGGGCGTCGCGTCGTACTTGAAGAGATTCTCGTATGCCAACGCAGCGGGCGAAGACTTCTGGAACGAAGTCGCGAAGGTAACTGGAAAACCGGTGGATCGGATCCTCCGCAGCTTTGTCGATCGAGCCGGGGCGCCGGTCTTGTCGGTCCAGTCTCGATGCGTGGCCGGCAAGACGACCGAAGTCGATCTGACGATGGGACGCTTCATTGGCGTGCCGGGAAGTCCCCGCGAAGAGCAGACGTGGACCATGCCCGCCTGCCTGAACACCGCGTCCGGGCAGCCTCGCTGTGAGGTTCTCGATCGCTCGAAACAAACGGTGCAACTGAATGGCTGCGGCAATGCAGAGGCTGACGCGGTGTTCGCCAACAGCGACAGCCGCGGCTACTACTTCACCGAGTACTCGCCGGAGGCCGCGCGCGCGCTCGCTCAGTCGTCGAGGAAGTTGAACGCCGTCGAGCGCCTTCGTCTGCTCGGTGACGAATGGTGGATGGTTCGCGGCGGTCGTCATGACGCCGGCGTGTACCTCGACGTCGCGAGCGCATTCGCCGCCGACACGGCGACCACCGTGATTGAGACGATCGCGGACCGGCTCGCGGCGGTCGGCGAGGACCTCGTGACGCCCTCCGATCTACCCAGGTATCAGGCGTGGATACGCACCCACTTCGGCCACCAGCTGACCGCGCTGGGCCTGCCCGGAGACGCGAAGGACAACGACGACACGCAGGTCCGACGCGCGACGCTGCTCTACCTCGTCGGCGTCACCGGGAACGATGCGGACGTCCAGAAGCGAACCCGGGAGATGGTCGCGCAGTACCTGAAGGACCCGCGCTCGCTGCCCGCCACGCTGGCACCTACGGTGCTCAAGGTGGCGGCGCTCAATGGCGATCGGGCGCTCTACGATCAGTACGTTGCGAAGCTCGGCACGCTTGCCGCGCAGCCCGAGGAGTACTACCGATTCTTCAACGCGCTTCCGATGTTCAAGGACCCGGCGCTGTCGAAACGCACGCTCGACTTCGCGCTTTCACCCGCCGTTCGCACGCAGGACACCGGCACGCTCATCGGCTCGATGATGGTGGAGCCGTGGAGCCAGGAGTTGACCTGGGAGTTTGTGAAGGCGAACTGGCCGGCGCTCGTGAAGAGCCTGGGCGAGTTCCAGGGGATTCCGTCCATCGTGGAATCGACCGGATCGTTTTGTTCGGCTCCGCGTGCGCACGAAGTGCGTGGTTTCTTCGAGAAGAACCCGATTGCCTCCTCTCAACGAGCCGTCCAGCAGTCAATCGAGCGCATCGAAAACTGCGTCGCACTGAAGGAGCGGCAGAGCAAGCCGCTCGCCGCGTGGATCGCCGCGAGATAGAGCTAGCAGTTCACAGATCACAGTTCACGGTTCACAGCAATGTCGACCTGTGAACCGTGAACCGTGAACCTCAAGTTACCGAGGGAAAACCGCCGGAGCCCTGTCCTGATAGCCCTCGCCCTCGAGTGACTCGAGGAAGGCGACGAGCGCATCGATTTCGCCGGGTGTCAGGCGAAGCGGCTCCATCTTGACGTCCAGGTAGGGATTCTTGTTCCCGCCGCGGTTGTACAACTCCACGACCTCACGCAACGAGCTTTCCGACCCATCGTGCAGATACGGCGGATGTTTTGTGATGTCGCGCAACGTGGGCGTCTTGAACGAACCGCGGTCGGCCTCATTCTTCGTGACGACGAATCGCCCTTCGTCGCTGAACTGCTTTGTGGCTGCATCCCACCCGACGCCAAGGTTGTGAAACTTGCTGTCGGTAAAGTTGTTTCCGGCGTGACACTGGCGGCACTTGGCTTTTCCGAAGAACAGCTCGTGCCCCTGCTTCACCTGATCTGATACCGCCTTGTCGTCGCGATCGTATCGCCAGCGGTCCCATGCCGAGTTGCCGCTCATGCGCGTCTGCTCATAGGCGACAATCGCCTTGGCGATGCGTTCACCCGTGATCTCGTCGCTGCCGAATGCAGTCCGGAAGTACGGCCGGTATCCTTCGATCTTCGAAATCTTGTCGCCGAGCGCGTGTGGCATGTCCGTCATGCCCATCTCGATCGGATTGCCGATCGGCCCCAGCGCCTGATCCTCGAGCGATCCAGCGCGACCGTCCCAGAAGAAGTTCGGAAGCAGCGCGTCCGCCTGGTTGATGAGCGATGGCGCCTTTCTGCGCCCCTTCTGGCCACCGATGCCAGTGGAGACCGGCGTCGGCTCCGAGAACGCGTGCTCGGGGCGATGGCACGTGGCGCAGGCGACGGTGTTGTCCGCGGACAGGCGCTTGTCGAAGAAGAGCCAGCGCCCGAGGCGCACGCGATCTGGCGTCGGCGGCTCCGTGAGCGAGGCGAGATCGATCTCGGCTCCAAGTGGCGCTCGAGGTATTGCCACGACCGGGTTGTCGGCCTCCCATGGCGGAGGCGCGGACGCGGCGGAAGAGCATGCGCCCGCGACGAGCGCAACAAGACCGACACTAATCAGTTTCCAAGTCTGAACTGTCACTGTTAACTGCCTACCGTGAACTGTGAACCGTAAACCGTCTACTGAATTCTACCCCGCATCCGTTCGGTGACGATTCCGACGCGATCCACGCCGGCGCCTTTCGCGCTATCGATGACATGCACGATGTCCCCGTATCGCAGGCTCCCCGCTGCCATGATGAACATCGTCTTGTCGCGACGGTTTTCGAACACTTCTTTGAGACGATCCGGGAGTTCCTGGAGAGCGACCTCCTGTTTGTTGATCGACACCCGCCTGTCTCCGGTGTACTCGACCACGATCTGGCCTAAAGGCGTCGTGCTCGAGGGCGGCGTCGTGTCTGCGGGCAGGTCTACGTCGATCCCACGCTGATTGAGCGGAAGCGTGGCCATGAAGATGATCAGCAGGACCAGCAGGACGTCGATGAGCGGCGTGATGTTCATCTCGGAGTTGGGTCGCGGTTTCGTTCCGTGAACGACCGCCTCTGCGCCGTGATGCTGGTGGGCCATCGCCGCCTCCCTGTGGACTAGTTGGACACCAGAGTTGGCGGATGGTTTCACGCGCTGCCAGCGAAGACCGTGGATTGAGGACTGGGGACCGTGGACCGTAGACCGAGGACTGGGGACCAGGCCCAATCAGTGCGCGGCGCCGTGAACGTGATGTCGATAGATGAACAACTTCGACCCTACGAGTAAGGCAAGGATTGCCCCCGTCAGCGGCACGCCGTAGCCGGTGAATGGCGTGAGCAGCACAAGGACGGCGGCAATCGGACCGAACGCTCGCGTGTGGCGGTAATCGGGCCGATCGTGCAGGACCCAGAGGCTCAGGAGATACGTCGCAACGGGAACTGCCACCGCCATCCCGGCGCCGACCGGACCGATCTTTGCCGTGTGCGTCGCAGCATCGACGGCGACCGCGAGCCCCGCGCCGGCAGCAGCCGCCGACGCGAACACGAAGTAGTGGCCGTATCCCCAGAAGAACGCCCTCTGAATACTCGTCAGCAGATCGTGAACAGGCCGATCGAAGTAGACCCACCACATCGAATACACGATGAGCAGCCCACCGATGATGATCGACACTAGTCCGGACAGGGCCGCACCAGCCGTGAGCGCTGATTGGATCGCGTCATGCGCAGACAGGATCGACTCGCCCAGCACGATCAGCGTCAGCAACCCGTATCGCTCCGCGATGTGATGCGGATGCCACGCCGTCGGCGAGGCCCGCTCCGCCCATACCGGGAGGGCGACATCCAGAGCCACGAGCACAAGAAATCCCGCCATCCAGTACTGGGGAATGAGGAGCATCCCCACCCAGGCAGTTTGAAGAATGACGATGCCGACCGCGTAGCGGCGCGCGGTCGAGCGGCGTTCGAGGTCTGATGCCGAGACGCGAAGCCACTGCACGACGAGCGCGATCCGCATGATCACGTAGCCACCCACGACCGCGACGTTGGGCATCCGCGTTTCGAACATGGCGGTAATGCCCGCGGCCAACAACAAGGCACCGGCGATCTGCACGAACACCAGCAGCCGATACGGCACATCGTCGTTGTCGTAAGCAGATGCGAACCAGGTGAATGCCATCCACGCCCACCAGATGGCGAAGAACACCATCAGATAGCCGATCAGCCCTTCGACCGCATGCAGTTCGGCCACCGCGTGATGGAGCCCGGCTGCCGCCTTCGCGATGGCAACCACAAAGACCAGATCGAAGAAGAGCTCGAGGGGCGTGGCTGCGCGATGCACTTCGTGAGGCGACCGCGCCACCATCCGAGTCCGCCATCCCGGGCCCACAGACCTCGCCGACGAAACCGATTTGTGTTCAGACATCCGGTTTGGATTCTACCCAGCGACCCAGCCACCCAGCTACCCAGCCACCCAGCTACCTAGCAACCCAGTTGACTCTCCCCCTGGGGAAGGGCTGACACTTCATCGCATGCCCACGACATATCGAGTCCACCAGTTCGGAACACTCGCGGGCGTCACGGTGAAAGCGCTTCGGCATTACGACCGCCTCGGCCTTCTGAAACCGGTGCGGAACGACGCTGGCTATCGCCTATATCAGGCGAGCGATCTCGCACGACTGCAGCAGATCGTGGCGCTGAAGTCGGTTGGCCTGCCGCTCCAGCACATTCGAACGCTACTCGATCGGAATCCGCTTCCGCTCATCGCGACGTTCCGGCAACAGCGCGAGGTGCTCGAGGACAAGCGCCACATGCTCGACCGGGCGATTCAGGCCTTGACCGAGGCCGAAGCCGCAGTCGCCTCTGGTGAGCCGTCCACGACCGCGATCCTTCAGAAGGTGATCAAGGTGATGGAGATGCAAGACATCGACGTGATGCGGAAGTACTACTCAGACGAAGCGTGGGACGCCTGGAAGCATCACTACGAGGACTGGCCGCCTGACGAGTGGCGCGGCCTTTACAAGGACATCATCGCGGCGATTGACTCCGACCCGAAGGGCACCGTCGCTCAGGCGCTCGTCGACCGGTGGCTCACGATCGTTCATGGCGCGCACCGTCAGTCTGCGGTTCGCAGCGGCCTGATCAAGGCGTGGGCGGATCGCGAGCACTGGCCTGCCGCACTGAAGCGGCGCGCGGCGGAATACGACATCGAACGAGCGACGCGGTTCATCGGCGAAGCGCTTTGGGAACGTTGGGAAGCGGAGCGACTCGAGCGCGAACGAACGGGTGCACCGGCGCCTCCGCGCGCGAGTGAATCGAGGCGTGTGTTGTTCCGCGATTGCGCCGAGATTCTGGACTCGGCTCCGTCGAGCCCCGTGGCTCAATCGCTCGTCATGCGGTGGCGGGCGCTCATCGACTCCGAGACGCTGGGCGACGAAGAGCTCAAACGCGACGCGCTCGACGCGTTCTCACGCCGCCGCGAGTGGCCGAGTGGAATGAGGCGATACATCGCCTCACTGTATGAGCTGGACGTCGAGACCTGGCAGCGGGTGACCGACTTCATCGAGCGCGCGGCTACAATCGACGGAGAGCATGCAGGAGGAGCCGACGGTCCAGCGGCGCTGGAGTGAATACGCGGTCGTCTCGCTCGCGGTCGTTTCCAGTCGCCTGCTCCTCTACTCGCTCGGTCTTCAGTACAACTTCAGCCTCGACTGGATGTGGCTGAGCGACCCTGCCGACTTACAGAATCGCCTGCTGCAGACACTCTATTACTTCCATGCGTTTCCGCCCGGGATGGACCTGTTCACTGGGATACTGCTGAAGCTCGCCGGGACACATGCCGCATTCCTCGCACAGCTCACGTTCTGGCTCCTTGGGCTCGTGCTGGTCACCTCGCTCTTCTATCTCGCGCGCGCGTCGGGTCTCTCGGCGCGCGTCTCGTTCATCGCGGCGATCGCGTTCTCGCTGCTGCCACAGTCGATCTACTTCGAGCATCTCTACCTGTACGAGGAGCCGATTGCCGCGCTGCTGTGTCTGTCGGTGGTGCTCTTTCACGCCGCGCTGAGTCGCCAGTCGTTCCGCCTGTGGCTCTTGTTCTTCGGCGTGTGCGCTGTCATCGGCGTCACACGGAGCACATTCCACCTCTTGTGGTTCGGTGTGATGCTCGGCATGGGGCTCTGGTTCAACACACCTCGCGATCGGCGACGTGTCCTCGCGGCTGCTTCTGCGCCTGCGGCGATCGTCGTCGGGCTCTACGTGAAGAACCTGATCGTCTTCGGAACGTTCAGCGCCTTTACGTACGGACCGTCAAGCTACGCGCATGTGACCGTCTCGCACCTCACGCCGGAGGCGAAGGCGGCGTGGGTACACGAGGGCAGGCTGTCCCCGTTCGCCGCGCTGAGTCCATACGCCGGGCCACGAGAATATCTGCAGGTGTTTTCCGGCACGCCGCCCACAAACTGGCCGTCGCAACTCACCGATCTCGATCGGCCAACGGTGCATGCGCCGAACTTCAATCACTGGGTGATCCTGGAGGCCAATCGCGGGCGCAACGCCGACGCCTTGTACTACCTTCGCACGGAGCCACTCGATTACGCGACGACCGTGCTCAGCGGATTAGAACGTTTCTTCAGCGCGTCAACAGAGTGGCATCCATACACCGGAACAGAGCGATCGCCGCACTACCAGCATCGGCAGGTGCTCGGTCGCTACGAGTCGATCGTCAACCGACTGATGCATGGCTTCCCCATCGCGCCACTTGGCCTCTATGTATTCCTGCCGCTGGTGATGGTCTGGACGACGCTTCGCGCATGGCGTCTGATTCAATCGAGCGACGCTACGACGCGAGCGCAGGGCGCAATGCTCGGGCTTTGCCTCCTGAACATCGCCTACGTCGTCGGCGTCAGCAGCGCCTTCACGTTTCTCGAGGAGTCACGCTACCGTTACCAGATCGAGTCGCTGATCTGGGTAACGACTGCACTGACCATCGTCAGCCTCTGGGACTGGGTCGGCAGGCGAGCGGCGCCGAGCGCGTTCAAAAGTCGCAACTCAATCGTTTAGCTTTGAGGACGAGGTGTTGACGTGAAAGGTCGCGCGCTGGTCATTGGATGCTGCCTGCTCACCGTTCTGAATGCGACCCCCGTCTTCGCATGGAACAACAAGGGTCACATGGCCGTTGCCTTTGTGGCCTACAACAAACTCGATCCAACGGTGCGCGCGCGCGCCGACGCGCTCCTCAGGCTCAACCCATTCTTCAAACGCTGGCTGGCCATGATCCCGTCGAGCGTGCCGGCCGCCGATCGCAACCTCGCGATCTTCATGATCGCGGCCACGTGGCCCGATCAGATCAAATCCGACTCTTCATTCCACGACGACGGGACCCATGATGGCAACGTCCCAGGCGGTCCTCTTTCGTCGCAGAACATCGGGTTCTCGGACAAGCTTCGTCACAAGTACTGGCATTTCGTCGATATCCCGTTCGCCACACCGGCGTCTCTGCCCCTGCCACTTGTCGTCACGCCCAATGCACAGGAACGAATCTCGCTGTTCCTGTCGGTCCTCAAGTCATCGGCCGGCGATCCATTGAAGTCGTACGACCTCGCATGGTTGCTGCACATCATCGGGGACGTGCATCAGCCACTGCATTCGGCGGCGCGAATCACGAAGGCGGATCTGGATGGTGATGATGGCGGCAACGGTGTCAAGATCACGTGCGCTCCGCCGTGCCAGATGACCAGGCTGCACAGTGTGTGGGACGGCCTGCTCGGCGGTCAGGACGACGTGCAGTCGGCCATGAACACAGCGAGAGGCCTTCCGCCGGCTGACGCGGCGCGTGCGTCCATCCTCGACGAGGGGACCTGGATCAAAGAGGGTTTCGAGCTCTCAAAGACCGTTGTCTATGCATTACCGATCGGCCCTCATTCCGGGCCGTTTACTTTGACAGCGACGTACAACAACACCGCCCGTGCCACGGGTCGCTCGCAGGTCGCGCTCGCAGGCGCCCGCCTGGCCGCCGTGTTGAATCGCGATCTGAAGTAGGAAGATTGGCATCCGCCGCCGCTTAGTCAGTCACGGCGTCGTCGCGAGAAAGTCCTCAGGCATGGAGAGAAAAGTGTGATGGGGATCGGGGTTTGATCTGACTGCTGCGGCGCACCCGATTCGAGACAATCGACGATCCCGCCCAGGAAGCCCTTAATCGGACAGTTCGCTTCCTTGCATTCTGGCCTATTTGCCGAGAGCGAGAGGTGATCGCGGCTCCGCACCGAGGGGCTGCGAACGCTTTCGTCGCTCACTGCCCGGACGGGGCCCGCAATTGCATATCGCCAGCTGAGTGTCGTACCTGCGAAAGCGATCTGCTGCCCACAGCCCTCGCACGACCCCGAACGTGGCGAGATGAGTGAAAGCCTTACCGGGTCTGCGACGCGCGGATCTGCAAAGTTGCTCCGAACGCCGGCAAGCGTAGTCTCCTGGATTTCCTGGCATTTACTCAGTGCGGTGTGCATCCCGTTCACGCTGAGCGACGTGCGCACGCACGCGCACATGTGGGAGATGTACTACACGTGGCATCTGTTCCTCGGCGGTTTGGCTCTCGCCCATCTCCTGATGGCTGGTGCCATCTCCTGGGTGGGATTGCGTCGCGGAGCCTTAGGTTTGCTGCCGCTCGGGTGCGCGGTCGCGGTTTGTTACGGGGCTCTCTTTCTCGCTCTGGAGCTTTCGGGCATCGAGTACTCGCGCGCCATCGTCGTGACCGCCGCAGGCGCGTCGTTCCTCCTCACCGCCACATACCTCGAGGTGACACCGGCTCTGAATCGAATTCTCCTTGCTTCGCTGCTGACCGTCAGCGTCGTGATGGTGCGCGTCTCGGTCGCCGGGTGGCCCGCTGACAATCTGCCGAAGCCGACCACCTTCTCGGGAGTCAAGCTGGCCCAGAGCCGCTTCATCGTCCCGTCGCAAGTACCCGGGGGCGCTCTGAAGGTGTTCGAAAACGGCTTCCTCGTTGCCGCAGGCGACGGAGGTCTCTACTACATCGAGGGAACACAATCCGGTGGCAGCGCGGTCCGGCGGCTTCCTTACGAGATCCCGCTCAAACGGAATGCCTACTTTGCCGACCGGCCGGACAACACCTACAACAACGACCCGTTCCGCGTGGCCGACATCCTCGTCGAAAACCTGCACGATCGCTTCCGTCTCTTTGCCTCCCATCACTATTGGAGGAGCAAAGATCGATGTGTCGGCATTCGCGTGTCGGTGACCGAGTCGCCGCGGGCGGCTTTCCTGGACGGGACGGCGCAGCTCCTGTGGAGGACGCTGTACGAGACGCAACCGTGCCTGCCGCTCGAGGACATCCAGTTGTCACAGAGCGGCGGCCGAATGGTCAAACTGGACGACGCCACGCTGCTGCTCACGGTTGGCGACCATGCCCTCGATGGGCTTAACAACAAAACCAGCGGGCCCCAGGATCCGAGCTACCAGTACGGAAAGACCGTTCGAATCGATGTGCAGAGCGGCGAAGGGAAGGTCTACACGCTCGGTCATCGGAATCCGCAGGGTCTCTACAAGTCTTCAGACGGCAGACTTTGGCTGACCGAACATGGCCCCGCTGGGGGAGATGAGCTCAACCTGCTCGTCGAAGGGGCCAACTACGGGTGGCCGGTCGTCACGTATGGTACGGCCTACGGCAGGCAGACATGGCCGTTCAACCCACGCAACGGACACCACACCGGGTACGTCAAGCCAATATTCGCCTGGGTGCCATCGATAGCGGTGACGAGCATTCTGCGCATTCAGAGTGATCTGGTTCCCGCCTGGCAGGGCGATCTGCTCGTCGCTTCACTGACGGGCCGGATTATCCGCCTGAGAGTCGATGGCGAGCGAGTCGTATTCTCAGAGCCGATCTACTTTACCGGCACCCGCATTCGAGATATGACCGAAGCCCCCGACGGCCGGATCGTGCTGTTTCAGGAGGGCGGCGCCATCAGCTTCGTCGTGCCGGTGCCGGCCGCGGCCGACCCCAATGCCGAACCGGCCATGTCGGAGCGACCTCGCGGTAGATCCTCGATCCAACGCCGATGATTCACGCGCACGCGATTTGCGCCGCCGAATCGCTCAACTAGCAGTTCTCGCCGAGCACTCGTCATGGGGTTCCTTCGGCAACACTGACGACGGGTTAGACTCGCCGCATGGGACTCTTGACCTTCAGCATCAACGTCACCCTGGACGGCTGCGTCGACCATCAGGAGGGAATTGCCGACGACGAGACACGCGCCTTCTTCACCCGCCTCATGGACGAGGGCGGGGCGATGCTGTGGGGCCGCGTCACCTACGAGATGATGGAGAGCTACTGGCCGGCGGTCGCCCGCGGCGACGAGGAGG
>Ga0070674_100001072_pt1 | contig 14323 bp, 12 predicted proteins | sample KBSM33metaG_FD_65344 | JGI IMG/M metagenome (GOLD analysis project Ga0070674, IMG submission 65344) | Miscanthus rhizosphere microbial communities from Kellogg Biological Station, Michigan, USA - KBS M3-3 metaG | ecosystem: Host-associated > Plants > Roots > Rhizosphere > Soil ... | reverse complement strand
TCTCCTCGGCCTCGGCCTGCAGATCGGTGCGAATCTGCTCGCGCAGCGCCGCTATCGAGTCGAACGCCCCGACATCCTTCGCGAACTCGTCGTCCAGTTCTGGCAGCACGCGACGCCGAAGCTCCTTGACGGTGACCGAGTACGTGACGTCGGTGTTGGCCATCTCGGCGACGGTGTAGTCCTCGGGGAAATGAATCGTGAACGTCTTCTCCTCGCCGGGCGAGAGGCCGATCAGATTCGCATCGAAACCGGGAGGATTGGCCTTCGAGCCGATCTCGATGCTTACGCCGTCGTGGCGATCGGGACCAGACGTGTCCTGTCGAACGAGATCGACCACCACCGTGTCGCCGTCGGTCGACGGGCGCCCCTCGACCGGTTCGGATTTCGCCGCGCGCTCGCGCAGCCGCTCCATCGTCTGCTCGACCGAATCCTCGGTGACCGCTACGTTCGTGCGAGTGCCGGTCAGCGTCGACAGATCGCCGGGATCGAATGCAGGGACCGTTTCAATCGCCGCTGTGAAACGGAGCGGCTGTCCCTCCTGAAGCGCGACGTCGCGCACGTTCGGTGTGTCGATGGGCTCGATGCCGCGTTCCTGAAGTGCCTCTTCCATCGCCCGCGGAATGAGACCGTGCATCACCTCATGCAGGATCTGGTCGCGGAACCGCTTCTTGATGATCGTCGCGGGAACCTTGCCGGGGCGGAAACCGGGGACCTTGGCCTTCCTGTAGCCCTTGGCGACGCGATCGATTTCCGCGTCGACGACGGAGCTGTCGATCTCGATGGTGACGGTCTTCTGTGTCTCGCTGACGTCGGTGAATTCGGTCTTCATGAGGCTTTCGGCTCTAGGCTCTGGGCTTCAGGCTGGGTCCGGCAGGAACTTCAGTCCACCTTCGCGCTCTGCGCTACCGTGGACGAAGGAGTGCGAAAGCCGGGATTTGAACCCGGACACCTTTCGGTACCAGATCCTAAGTCTGGCGCGTCTGCCAGTTCCGCCACTTTCGCGTCCCTTCAGATTATCACGCCAGCCTTCGCGCCAAGCGCCGTTTGGGCTTGAGAGTTGCCTTTGCCATCTTCGGCCGAACCGTCTGCAGCACGTTCGAGATGATCAGCTCGTCAACCGGCCCGCGTGAAGACGCGCGCGAGTTGATCGACCGTCTCGCCGGCACCGGGCTTACTTGGAGTTTCACTTTCCTGGCTTCGGGCGTTGTATAGGCGTTCAGGATCTCGGTCGCGCTCGAGTTCGAGACGATGACGTGAGCCCCGCGCGCGCACGCCGCTACTACTGCCTGCTGCAGCCGGCGCTGATCGAACGACGAGAAGCCGTCCGCGGTGTAGTTTGCGAAGCTCGACGTGGGACTCAGTGGCGCGTAGGGCGGATCGCAGTACACGAAATCACCTGAGCCAGCTTCTGCCAGTGTGCGGTCGAACGATTGCAAGGCGAGCATGATGCTCGGGCTCGCGAGTGCCCCGGCGACGGCGCGCAGGTGCGCCTCGTCGCAGATCGTCGGATTCGTGTAGCGACCGACGGGGACGTTGAATCCGCCGCGGCGATTCAGCCGGAAAAGCCCGTTGAAGCCGGTGCGATTCAGGAAGATCAGCATCGCCGCCAGTTCAGGCGTGTACATGTCGGCGACGTCCGCCGGATCGTTGGCGCGCGCCTGGAGCGCCGCGCGCAGCGGATTGAAGCGCAAATCGCGCACGTCGTAGTAACACGCCGTGCCTCCCGCGCGGTACTGCTCCGCGAGCAACGTCAGCGAGCGAATCACCGCATCGGGACGATCGCGCAGCGTGCGGTAGCAACCGATCAAATCGGGGTTGACGTCGGCGAGGATGATCGCCCGTCGCGCGAGGCGGCCGCTCTTCAATAGATCGAAGAACACCGCGGCGCTGCCCATGAACGGCTCGATGTAGCGCGAAAACTTCTGAGGATAGTAATTCGCCAGGATCGGAAGAAGCTGGCGCTTGCCGCCCGCCCACTTCAGGAGCGGCCGAACGCTCGAGGTCGATGCACGCATCTGCACGACTCAAGTATCGGTCGAAGGATCGGCTTCTGTAGAGGCCTCATTTGAGGGAGACACCCGCGAAGCTCGACCGGCACGCCGCAACGACTCCCTCAGGAGATACTCGATCTGGGCGTTCAGGCTGCGCAGGTCGTCGTTGGCCCAGCGCTGAACGCCCTCGAGTACGGCGGCGTCGATTCGAAGAAGAAAGGGTTTCCGCTCCGCCACGGGGTCTCGTTATTGATGAATCGTGCCGGTGTTGAGGATGGGCTGCGCTGCCTTCTCGCCACACAGCACGACGAGGAGGTTGCTGACCATGGCAGCTTTGCGCTCCTCGTCCAAATGCACGATGCCCTTGTGCGACAGCTGCTCGAGGGCCATTTCCACCATGCCAACCGCGCCTTCGACGATCAGTTTACGGGCGGCGATGATCGCGCCGGCCTGCTGCCGCTGCAGCATGGCTGCGGCAATTTCCTGCGCATAAGCCATGTGGCTGAATCGCGCTTCGAGGACCTCGACCCCGGCTTTCTCGAGCCGCTGTTGCACCTCTTTCTTCAGGTGATCCGCGACTGAAGCGGTCGATCCGCGGAGGGAGACCACGTGCTCTTCGTGGGAGTCGTACGGGTAGCTCGTGGCGGCGTTGCGGAGCGCCGCCTCGCTCTGCACCCTGACGTAGTTCTCGTAGTCGTCAACCTCGAACATCGCTTCCGCCGTCTCGACCACCCGCCACACGACGACCGCGGCGATGTCGATGGGATTGCCGTCCTGATCGTTGACCTTGAGCTGGGAGCTCTCGAAGTTGCGGACGCGCAGCGAGATCTTGGTTTTCTTGTAGAACGGGTTGGTCCATCGCAGTCCGGCAAGCTTGGCCGTACCCACGTAGTTGCCGAAGAGTTGCAGGACCTTTGCTTCGTTGGGACCCACCATGAAAAAGCCCTTCATCACGAAGACCCACACAAGAGGGAACAGGATCAGCGCGATGGAGAAGTACACCGTGGCAGCGCCACTGTCTCCTCGCTGAGCGGCCTGTGTGCCTGCTCGAAAGATGGGGATGGCGACCAGGGGCAGCAAAATCAGTGGGAGCAGCGGAAGTCCGGGGAGCCCGTGACGGAGACGCTCGCGAACCATCGAAGTCCTCCAGGGAAGGGCGGAAGCCCTTCAGTGATGTCTAAGTGATATCATTTTGACATCTTAAGGTCAACAGTGGCCTATTTCGCCCTTTCCACCGGGCCGAGACTCAGGCTGAGTGAACTCTGTGCAACCCTTCCGGGCTGCCCTCGTGTGCGTATTCGCAACCCTCGCTGCTACAACCGCGGGTGCGCAATCTGCGGCGATGCCGCCGCTTCCGGTCACGCAGCTCGACGTCCGGCAGACCGATCCGGATCTCGACAGGCAGCGCATCTCTGTTGGTTTTGCCAGGCGCACCTCGATCCACGACGTCCTGTTGCTGCTCGTGCGCGATACCCCATTGAGCGTGATTTCCGATCCGTCGCTCGATCAGACGTTCATCGGTGACCTGAAGAACATCACGTTGCGCGAGGCGCTCGATCTGATCCTCGAGCCTCTCGGTCTCGACTATGCCGTTCGCGGGAGGGTCGTGCGGGTGTTTCGGCGTGAGCTCGAGACGCGCTTCTACAGCATCGACTACGTCATGCGAACCGAGAGCCGAGCGACCGGGGCGGCACAGTCCCCAGTTCTGTACGCCGATCTCGCTGAAGGTGTCCGCACGCTGCTATCGGCGAATGGCCGAATGAGCCTCGATCGGATCGCGGCCATGGTTCAGGTCACCGACTCTGCGAGCCGGCTCGCGCGCGTCGAACAGTATCTGGAAGCCGCGATGCTGCGCGCGACGCGGCAGGTGCAGATCGAAGGAAAGATTATCGAGGTGGAGCTGCGCGACGAGTTCTCCGGTGGTATCGACTGGCGTGCCGTGCAGAGCGGCCTGACCCACCCGACGACGGGCTCGCAGACGCCCGGGCCGACAAGGGCAGAAGGCCTCACCCTCGCGTTGCAGCCGAATGGTTTCACAGCGCTGGTGAATGCGCTCGCCGCTCAGGGTACGGTCAACGTCCTGTCCAGTCCGCTCATCACTGCGATGAACAACGAGCCAGCCGTCATGCGCGTCGGCATCAGTGACCCACAGACGCTGACGGACAGCGTGACGCTCCGCGTGACGCCCCAGATCAGCGCCGACGGCATCATCCATCTGAGCATCAACCCAATCGTCAGTGGGCGCGAGGCCGATACGCTCGTGCGAGTCCGCGAGGGTGAGACAATCGTGATTGCCGGATGGATGCGCGATCGCGAGAGTACGGACGCAGGGAAGACGACCCGCAGGAAGACGGATCTGGTGATCCTGCTCACGCCAACGATCATGGGATCGGGCAGGACCCGCTGATGTACGAGCAGTATTACGGCTTCGCAGAGAAGCCATTTAGCCTCACGCCCGACCCGAAGTACCTGTATCGCAGCGAGTCGCACGCGAACGCGTTCGAGCTCCTGCAGTATGCGATCGAACGGCGCGAAGGCTTCGTCGTGATCACGGGCGATATCGGCACAGGGAAGACGACGCTGTGTCGCGCGCTCCTCGAGAAGATCGACCGCAAGACGTTCACCGCGCTGCTGCTGAATCCGTTCCTCTCGGAAGAGGATCTGCTGCGCGCGATCCTGCAGGACCTCGGCGTGGTCTCGCGCGGCGAGACCTGGCACGGCTCGCGGCAGCCGAGCAAGCAGGAGCTCGTCAACACGCTGCACGACTTCCTGCTGTCGCTCGTGCCACTGGGCGCTCGCGCCGTGCTCATCATCGACGAAGCGCAGAACCTGCCGCTGCCAATCCTCGAACAGATTCGCATCCTCTCGAACTTCGAGACCGACAAGGAAAAGCTACTGCAGATCTTCCTGGTCGGGCAGCTCAATCTGGTGCCGCTTCTGCGCTCGCCGGAGCTTCGTCAGCTCGATCAGCGCGTATCGATTCGCTATCAACTCAAGCCGTTGAGTGAGGAAGAAGTCGGCGCGTATATCGCGCATCGACTCGCCATCGCCAACGCTGCGCGCAGCGTCGTCTTCTCGCCGGCCGCGCTGCGGGTCGTGCATGACTACTCGGGGGGCATCCCGCGAGTGATCAACATGCTGTGCGATCGCGCGCTGCTTGGTGGCTACACCGCGCAAACGACGCGCATCGATGAGGATTTGGTCGTCACCGCGGCGCAAGGGCTCGACCTGAAGCCGCCCGTTCGCGCCCAGCGTTCGATCTTCAGCCGGCTTCTCCGCAGGGCCTGACGTGTTACGGGCAGGTGACAGGTGAGCGTCATCCTCGACGCGCTTCGCCGGCGCCGGCGGGAATCACCCGCGACGTCTTCGAGTCGCGGTGTCCCCGCCGGTCTCGGTCTCACGTCCGCCGTTTCCGCGGTCACGAGCCAACGCAGTCAGCGGATCACGCTGATTGCCGTTGCCCTGCTCGTCGTGCTGCTGGGCGTCTGGCTCGAGCGTCGATTCAACTCGGATGGAGCCGTGAGCAAATCTGCTCCCGCTCAATCGGTCCAGGCGCCGACGGTTCCTGCGCCGCAAGCAGCCCTTCCCGCGCAGTCGAGTCCTCAGCCGCGAATCCCGGATCCCGGATCCCAGACCCCGGATCCCGGATCCCGGACCCCGGACCCCGGCTCCCGGATCCCGGACCCCGGCTCCCGGCTCCCGGGCCCGGGCTCCCGGGCCCCGGCTCCCGGCCCCCGGGCCCCGGTTCCCGCGTCCCGAGTCGATCACTTCGCTCTGGCGCTCCGCTATCACAACGTCGGCGACTTCGAACACGCGCGCGAACACTATCTCGCAGTGCTCGCCGAGAACGATTTCAACGTGGAGGCGCGTAACAACCTCGCGTTGCTGTACCACGGCCGCGGGATGACGAGTGAGGCGATCGACCAGTTCCATCGCGCGATTCAGATCAATCCGCGATACACAAAGGCCCGCAGCAACCTGGCCGTTGTGCTGACAGGTGCCGGCCGCCTTGCCGAAGCGCGAGCCGAGCTGCGCGCTGCCCTCGACATCGAGCCGCGAAGCGCCGATCTGCTGGTGAACATGGCGCTCGTCGAGAAGGCCGATCAGCACGCGGAGCAGGCGGCGGAGCTCCTCATCCGCGCGCTGGGAGTGTCACCGGGTCACGCGGCGGCGCACTACAACCTGGCGGTCCTGTACGAGGAGCGCGATTCGCTCGCTCTCGCGTTCGATCATTACACCGCCTTCCTGAAATACGCCGGGCCCGAGCACGGCACGCTGCTCGCCGACGTGCAGCGCCGGGTTCGCGCAATCGAACCCAGGCTCCACGCTACGAACTAGCTGTGCGCGGCAGGTGTGCGGGTGCACACCCGCACATGTGCGCGCCGCGGTCCTTCAGATCTTTCCGGCGAAAGAGCCCTGATGTGAAGTCCTGATCGTGCGGTGCCGATTGATCCCCCGAGTTTCTTGGACTGGGTGGGGGCGATGACGACACGTGTTTTGATCGTTGACGACGAAGAGTCGATGCGCACGCTCCTTCGCTCTTGGGTCGAGCGTGAGGGCGGCTCAACGGTGATCGAAGCCGGAACAGCCGAAGAAGGGCTGGAGAAGGTGTTGTCCGAGTCGCCGGCCGTCGCGCTGTGTGACATCCGCCTTCCTGGCGAGGACGGACTTTGGCTCGCCGCGCAGATCCGCATTCATCAACCGCAGACAGCGGTGATCATGACCACCGGCGTGCTGGAGTTCGATGCGGCCGTCAACAGCATGCAGTCTGGCGTCGTGGACTACCTCGTCAAACCGTTTTCACGAGAGCGTTTGAGCGAGGCGCTCAACCGCGCGTGGTACGCCTACAAATCGCGCCAGGCGCTCGACGAGTTGCACGCTGAGCTCAACCAGCGTCGCACGCAGATCGACGAGGCGCTCAGCGACCTCGAGTTGAACGTGGGAGCCAGCCTCGAGGCGATGCTGGCGATCCTGCGAGCGCGAGATCCGGAGTCGTACGAGCACGGGCGACGGGTTGCGCGGATTGCCGTCAGTCTTGGTACGGCGCTCCGCATCGGCGATCCACACCTGTCGGACATCGAGCGCGCGGCGCTTCTTCATAACCTGGGTCGACTGGCGCTTCCAGACGTGTTGCTCTCGCGCGAGAAGTCGACGCTGTCTGATGAAGAGCGCGTGCGGCTGCATGCCTACCCGCTGCATGGCCAGGCGATGTTGAAGAACGTGCCCTTCCTTGCGGCGGCAAACGACATCGCGGTGTCGGCGCACGAGCGCTACGACGGCAGCGGCTTCCCGCGCGGCCTGGCCGGAGAGAAGATCCCGGTCGGTGCGCGCATCCTCGCCGTGGCCGATGCGTACGACGAGCTGGTCTCCGGCGTCGGGGGTCCATCGGTGAGCGTGGACCGGGCGCTCGAGATCCTCTCCGTCGAACGGATCGCTGAGTTCGATCCAGTCGTGATCGGCGCACTCGTGCTGCTTCAGCCTCAAAGCAATCCGGTAAGCAACTAATCGGGTGGTCCGGGGCGCATCCTGCAGCGCCTCCGATTCCAGACCGATACGGGTCGCGAGTGGTCAGCTTTCGACCCGACTCCAGCTGCACAGGAATCGATCTTCGTCCCGACCAATGCCGTGTCGTGGATGTGGACGCCCGCGTGCGCGAGGGCGAGTCCGCGGGCGTTCGCGTCAACACATTCGCGCTGCTCGCGGAGGGGCGCGCATCTTCGACGTTGTCGGCGGACCTGGCTCGCCTTCGCCGGGAGCAGCGTCTCGCACGCGACACGTGGGTCACGATCTGGGGCCTCCGTTCCGTCCATCAGTTCCTGCGCCTGCCGCCTGCCGACACGGCCGATCTCGAGGCGATGTCCCTGAGAGAGGCGCAGCATGAGTTGTCTGCGCTCGAGGCCGACGCGGGCCGGGCAGCCGTGGCCTTGATGATCGGCGCCGACGTTCATGTCGGCACGCACCGCCGGCGCGAGGTGTCGCTGACGGCAGTCGCCGAAGCCGAGATTGCGCGCCAGATTCAGCCCCTCGTCGACGCTGGCTTCAAGGTGCGAGGTGTGTGCACGCCGGCGATGGCCCTCGCCGCCGTGGCGCGTCATCACGCGCGCGCGAAATCAGCAGGTACCGCCGCATACGTGGCGCTCGAGTCAAACGCGATGTGCGTGACGATCGTGCGCGACGGGGTGTTGCTCTTCGCTCGCGAGATTCCCGGGGAGTTTGCCGATTCCGCCGATGCCGTACGGGAACGGCTGAATGATGAACTCCGACGGTCGCTCCGGTTCTTCCGGCAGTCATTCCGATCGGTGGTCGAACGCGTCGTTCTGTGCGGAGGGATACCGAACCTTCGGGCGTTGACGTCTTCAGCTACATCAGCATTGAACGTTCCGGTCGAAACCCTCGATTCGTTGAGCGGCATCGATGCCGCAGCGGTTCCGGAACCGGCGGACACATTCCGCGCGACGATCGCCGCGTTGTGGCCGGCGATCGCCATCGCATCCGAGAGCGGCGACCAGCCGAACCTCTTACGCGCGACAATTCGCGTGGTGGGGCAGAAGCGTGCCGCGATGGTGTCTATCGTGGTCGCCCTGATCGCAGGCGTCATGGCGGGGTTCACGTGGTACTTCTTTGCGGCGCCCGCGCAGGACAGTGGCAATCGTCCGGTGCCGGCCTCGCCGCCGCGCGCCATATCCGTCGGCACGCCCAGCGTCGTCCCACAGCCGCCACCGCGCGATCAGGCAGACGCGGTCGCTCCCGAGCCCAATCTGGTCGTGACCTCTATCCTGTATTCGAGTCAACGCCGCCTGGCGATCGTCAACGGACGAATCGTACGCGTTGGCGATCGCGTCGGCTCGTCGACGATCCTCTACATAGAGCCGCGAGCGGTGACCGTCCAGACTGCCGACGGCGCGAAATGGACATTCGAATTGCGTAGCAGGTGAATTCAGACCGGCAGGTCGATCATCTCGTGTGAGAGTTGATCGCCTGAAAGACGCAGCTTCGCCAGTGAGACCGGAAGCGTGAAGCGCCGCGGGCCCGCACTGCCCGGATTGAGGTACAAGACGCCGTTGCGACTCTCGGCGCTCGGGCGATGTGAATGGCCGAAGATCACAGCCGCGAATCCTGCGGCGCGCGGATCGAGATCGAGCGTCGCGATATCGTGCAGCATGTAGAGCTGCACCTGCCCGACTGCGACGACCTGAATCATGGGCAGCACGTGTGCCCACTCGCCTGTGTCGACATTGCCGCGCACGGCGAACGTTGGAGCGATACCTCGCAGCTGTTCGAGGATCTGGGTGCCGCCAACATCGCCGGCGTGGACGATCAGGTCCGAGCCTTTCAAGGCCTCCGTCGCCTGCGGACGCAGGAGTCCGTGCGTGTCGGAGATGACACCGACCGTGATGGGCGCCGGACTCACGAGATCTACGGTTCGGTGTTGATCGCGTAGTACGCGATCGTCTTCGTCGGGACTTCCTTGAACCAGTGCGGCGTCTTCGCTGGAATCGTGATCACGTCACCTTTGGTCAGGTGATGCACCTCGCCGCCCTGCACGCTTGGCGCACGCCGTTGACCAGGCGCGGTGTCTCTGACATCGACGAGTGTTCCGCCCGTGACGAACGTCGCCTCGCCCTCGACGATGATGAAGACGTGGTTTGTTTTCTCGTGCACTTCGACTTCACCGGCGCTGCGTCGCTGCGCCAGGACAATCAGCCCGTGGTCACCGATGATCTGGCCGCCCTTTGCCATCGTGGCAGATACTTTCGCGGCGGGTACGTAAGTGACGACAGTTGGAACACCGTCAGCAGTCACGACGACCGCCATCGTCAAAATCATCAGCAGGGTTCGCAGCAGCTTCATGACGCCTCCGTTCGTGGTGGTGGCCAGTATCCTATGTGAACCTCGCGCGCCTCGTTCAACAACATTGGACCCGCCACAGTAACCGTTTCCGCGGCGCGGGCAAAGAGTTCGGTGCAGGGAATCAGGAAATTTCCGCCCGCCATGGTTGCCAGCTGCTCTGAAGAGAGCGCGTACACCACCGATCGAATGCCCGCCCAATAGAGTTTCCCTGCGCACATCGCGCACGGTTCACAGCTGGTGTAGAGGACACTCCGTCGAATCTCTGATGGTGACAGACGTCGGATCGCCGCCGCGACGAGATTGGTTTCGGCGTGGGCCGTCGGATCGCGATCAGTGAAGACGGTGTTCTTCGCGGTCAGGACGACCGTATCATCGATGGTGAGCAGTGAGCCGAACGGATGGTTGCCGTCAGCCCGCGCTTCTCGCGCGAGCTCGATGGCCTGCCTGACGAACTGCTCCTGCACGTCTCGTAGAGGCATACGAGACGGTAGCACTGATCGGAGTCAGCGACTCGCGAGAGACAAGCGCAACGCCGCCATCTCTTCGCCGTTGCGCACGAGCAGCACGTCACCCACGATAACTGGATGATTCCAGGTCTTGCCTTCGAGGGCGGGGACGCGTGCGACCTCTTTGAACTCGTCAGGCGTGGCGGCAACGAGTGCGAGGTCACCGTCCTCTGACAGCACCAGCAACACATCCTGATCCGCCAGCAGAAGGAGCTGGCCGTTTCCGTAGCGGCCGCCCTTCCAGACGCGCTTGCCAGTGTTCATGTCGATGCAGGCGAGGATGCTGCCGTCGAAGCCGAACGCGAAGCCTTTGTGCACGACGAAGTCGTTGTAGTACGGCTTCAGCCCGTTCGACGTCCACCGCTCCTCGACATTCCAGCCGTTGGGACCGTGCGCCACAGCCAGGCGGCGCGTGCCGTTTCCGCCGGTGCCGCCGACGGTGTTGATCACGACTCCATCTGACGTCAGCGCCGGTTGCACGATCGCGACGCCCTGCCATGGGTGCTCCCAGAGCAGGGTGCCGTTCGCCGGAGCCAGACTCGTGACGCCTGATCCGCCCAGGAGCAGCACCTGCGGCACCCCATCGATCGTTGTCCGATGCGGAGAGCTGTAACTGCCATGGTGCACCGGGCCGACCCAGCGACGTCGGCCGCTGGCGATATCGTAGCCAGCCAACGTCGCATCGACTGCGACGATGACCACGTCGTCGATGACGAGGGGCGAACTGGCAAAGCCCCACCCGGGTACTTCCGTGTTCGTTTCCGCTGCGACGTTGCGCGACCACAGGAGGGTGCCGCTTGCTGCGTCCAGCGCATTGAGGATTCCGGTTGCGCCGAATGCGTAGACGCGACCGTTGTTCAGTGTTGGCGTGGCACGCGGCCCGGCGCCTCCGTTCGATTCCCAGAACCTGACCGGATCGCGATGCCGCCACACAGGTTCGCCGGTGCTCAGCTTGTAAGCCGACACGATCTCATCCTCGCCGCGCTGTTCCTGCGTGTAGATCAGATCGCCGCGGACCGCGAACGAGGACCAGCCCGGTCCGATCGCTCGCCGCCACAACTGAACGGGCGGTGCGTGAGACCAGTCGGTGTCGATGCGCACGCCGTGAACGCTGCTGTCGCGATCGGGCCCGCGAAAGCCGGGCCACTCCGCATCGTGTGCAGCGAGTGTGGTTGGCGGCGGAGTCGCCGGTGCGGCCGCAGGCTTCTCCGCGTCACGGGCGGGTCCCGGTAGAGGCGTCGCAGTCGCTGTTGGTGTCGCAACCGGTTCGGTAGGCGCCGCGGCACTCGAAGGCGGCAGCGGAAGCGGTGGAGGCTCGTCAGTAGTCTGCGACAGCAGACGTTCCTCGGAGGTAGGTGTCCAGCGCCAGTGAATGTCCGAGCCGGCGCCACGTACGCCGTCCGTTCGAAGAAGTGCGAATGCTCCGCAGGCGAGCAAAATGGCGGCGACGAGCGACGTGCGCCGAAGTCCGCTCGAAAAATGTCGCGTCGAAACGGCCCACGCTACGAGCGCGACGCTCATCACCGGAACGGAGTACAGCGGAAGCAACATCCCCATCATCCCGGTCGCGATCGACTCATGGACGATGCGCAGCATGAGGATCGGCGCGACGATCATCAGGACAAGGGCTCCCAGGCGTTCCAGCCACGGGGCCCGGCTGAAGAACAACCACCACACCACGATGGCCAATGCGCCGAGGATGCCGCCAATGATCGCTATGGCACCCGCCTCTGGGAAGATGAAGGGAGAGACGTACCGGACGAGGCAGAGAAGCACGGCCGCAACGACGCCCGGCCACAACCGCAGGGGTTTACGAGGAACCGGCGCGGCGGATGGCGCGGTAGTCATAAACGGACCAGACGCTTGTCGCGCCCCGCTTGTTCCCGGGCTTCGCGCGCCGAATGAGAAGATGTCCGAGCCTTGCGTATCTTTGTCGCAGAACGTGCCATGGACGATGCGACCTGCCGCCGAGTGCAGGCGGCGATGGACAGCGGCGTTCGCGAGCCGTCAGAGGTGATTGAAGACGAGATGGCGCTCGTCGATGAGGTGCGACGCGCCTCGCATATCGAGGTGCCGCAGGCGATCTTCGACCTGATCGACGTTCACCTGGACGCTCAGCGCGATGCGATTGCCACATTCTTCGACTGGCCGCTCGAGGGCCGCGAGGGCGTCAACCTCCTGCGCTACGACACTGGCGGATTCTACAAGCCGCATGGGGACAGGGCAGACCTGCCTGCGTGGCCACCTGCGGCCGAACGCGCGTTCACGGTGGTTCTCTTTCTGGATAGTGCGCGGGAGGCGGATCCGTCTGGTGGCTTCAGTGGAGGGGTCCTCCGGCTGCTGCCAGACGGCGTGGCATCGATCGACATCGTGCCGCGCCGCGGCCTGCTGATCGCCTTCCCGGCAGACATCATCCATGAGGTGCTGCAGGTGACCGACGGTCACCGGGACACGGTTGTCGACTGGTTTTCCTGAAGGCGCGACTGCCAATCCACGATGGCAGACACCGGCGCTGACGCCGACGAGTTGACCGGGACGATCGCGATCAGCGCCTCGCGTCGATGCGCGACGTCGAAGTCGCGAATTCCTGGCGCGTCGAGCACGGGCACCGCCGGTGCAAAGCCTGCAGGCGAGTTGCTCGTCAAGGTCGCCCGCATGACCGCCGATCCGCGCAGGAAGAAGATCGACTGCCCATCGCGACTCCAACGAGGCTTCGTGCCGCTGGCAAACGAGACGCGCACGCGACTGCCGTCACGGCGATTCGCGTAGACATCGGGCCGCCCCGATTCGTCCGACACATACGCGAGCCACGTTCCATCCGGCGACCAGCGTCCATCCGTGTCGTTGAAGCCGCTCTTCACGAGCGTAGCCTTCGTGTGCTGGACGTGGTCGATCGAATTGATGTCGCGAGCCGAGCCTGATTCGATCGCATGGACGACGATATTCGACCCGCGCCAGTCGGTCGGAGCGGCGTCACCTTCTGCGACCGTTTCGTTACCGGCGTCCTTGTCGTGCGCGCGCTTTGCGTAGACCGCCGGCCGGCCGCTCTGCAGCGATCTGAAGGCGACACGTGTCCCATCGGGTGACCAGACCGGATCACTGTCGGCGGCGAGCGCCAGCGTCAAAGGCTCACTGCTCGCGCCAGCCCTGGCAGGTACGACGGTAATGTCCAGCGTCCGGAGCAAGGGAGCCACATGCGTGACGGCCGCGAACTGGTCATCGGGTGAGAGGCGCACCTGCCACAGATCGCCGGCTTCGCCCATTGCGCCCGTTCGAGTGCCATTCAAGTCGAACCACGCCAGTTCGCGCGCCCGCGCAGCGGATGGGGCGCTCAGCACGATACGCGCGGACGCCGCAAATAGACTTCGTCCGGCTGGCGAGGTGCCAACACCGTTGATGAGAGCCGTGCCCTTCCCCTGCAGCGCACCAGCCGCGTCCACCTTCTGCGCCAGCAGCACATCGTCTCGAACAACGAGCAGGAGGCCCGCAACGATCTGACCGTGCCCTGATGTGACAGCGAGGTCGTGTTCCTGGCCGTCGTGCACGAGCCTGACCGTTCGACGGCCGGTCTCTCCAATCGCCGTGTAGACAAAGTCAGCACCCTGACCTGTGCTGAGCGGAAAGACATGCGCACGATCCCCGGCACGCAGCGTCGTTGCTTCTGTGAGTGCCTGTCCCTGCAGTCGCCGGATCGCACCGGCCGCTTGAGGTGAAAAGAGGATCGACCCGTCGGGGAGAAACGCTGCTCCGGCAGGCGAGGTGGCGTCGGCGATGTCACTGACCGTGCCATCGGCCAGCACGACCCTTCGCAGATGCGTGTTCGCGAAGAACAGGATCGAATCGCCGTTCAGGCTCCAGGCCGGAAGTTGTGCCCCTTCCGTTCCTGCGAGTGGCTCCGCACGATCCGAATCGAGCGCGCGACGCCATAGCATCGTCGTCCCGGAGCGCGTTACGACAAACACGATCTGACGTTCG
>Ga0070674_100001071_pt1 | contig 14330 bp, 15 predicted proteins | sample KBSM33metaG_FD_65344 | JGI IMG/M metagenome (GOLD analysis project Ga0070674, IMG submission 65344) | Miscanthus rhizosphere microbial communities from Kellogg Biological Station, Michigan, USA - KBS M3-3 metaG | ecosystem: Host-associated > Plants > Roots > Rhizosphere > Soil ... | reverse complement strand
GTGCCGGCCGGCATCGGCACGGTCGCCTCGGGATCGAACTTGCCGCCATTGCCGACCCACCAGGTGCCGGAGAGCACCATGAAGAAGCGGTCGTTCGGATGGAAATGCGGGCGGCTCATGTTGCCGGGCAACCAGGTGAGCAGCACCGCGTAGGGCCCGGGCTTGGTCGGATCGCCCTGCAGCACCGCGGTGCGATTGCCCGAGCGCGTGTTCTCGGTCCACTTGATGTCGGCCGGAAGCTTGAAGCCGACGATCTTCGGATCGAGCTCGATCGCGCAGGCGCTCGACATCATCAGCAGCGCCGGAATTGCGCCCGCAACAAAGCTTCCGATCTGCGTCATCGTCGCCTCCCGTTTGGCGATGGCTGCCCATCGCTCGTGTTGTGGGCAAAAGCTAGCCGATCTGCGTGAGCCGCACTACGCCGCTTGGAATGCACGCGCGCAAAAGTGATAGGCTCGCATCAATGAGACGGGAGAAACCGATGATCGCACGACGGGCCGTGATCGCGATGCTGCTGACACTCGGCGCCACGCCGACGCTCGCCGCCTATCCGGACCGTCCGGTGCGGATCATCGTGCCGTACGCGCCGGGCGGACCTGCCGACGTGACGGCGCGCCTGCTTGCCGCCAAGCTGCAGGAACGGCTCGGGCAGTCCTTCGTGATCGACAACCGCTCGGGTGCGGGCGGCAATATCGGCACGGCGGCGGGTGCGCAGGCGCCTGCAGACGGCTACACGCTCACGGTGATCACGCCGGCGCAGATCATCAACACCACGTTGTTCGCCAAGCCCGGTTACGAGTTGCGCGAGTTCGCGCCGCTCGCGCTGTTGAACGTCGCGCCGGCGCTGCTGCTCGCGCATCCCAAGCTTGGCGTGAACTCGGTCGCCGAGGTGATCGCCGCCGCCAAGGCAAAACCCGGCGCGATCTCGTTCGCGAGCCAAGGCACCGGCGTCGCGCCGCACCTGATGATGGAGATGATCAAGAAGGCTGCGGGCATCGACATGGTGCATGTACCGTATCGCGGCTCCGCGCCTGCGCTTAATGATCTGGTCGCCGGCAACGTGCCGCTGATGATGGACTCGATGATCACCGGACTGCCGCACGTGCGCGCCGGCACGCTGAAAGGTCTCGCGGTGTCGACCGCGAAGCGATCTTCATTGGCGCCGGACATTCCGACCGTCGCGGAATCCGGCATTCCGGGGTTCGAGGCGTTCCTGTGGTACGGCATCGTGGCGCCGGCGCAGACGCCGGCAGATATCGTGCAGAAGCTCGGCAGCGAGATCGCCGCCGTGATGAAGCTGCCCGAGATTCGCGAGCGGCTGATCGCGCTCGGCTCGGAGCCCGCGGAGTCCGGCCCGGAATCATTCGCGGCCTTCATCAAGTCCGAGGCCGAGAAATGGGGCCCGATCGTGGTCTCTTCGGGCGCCAGGGCCGAGTGATCGTCGCGGCAAATTTGCCCTCTCCCGGCGGAACGCCGGAGGTGCCATATATGTTGACGGAGACCGGTCCGTAACGGAGCCCATATGCCAGCTTTGCCTGATTTCAAGGTGTCGCCCGCGGTGCAGCCGAAGCCCGAGGACTACGGCTACGATCTCGACAAGGCGCTCTCATCGGTGATGGGGCTGCACGCGATCATTCCGAACGACGCGTTCACGGCGGAAACGCTCGGCACCGAGCGCGCCGGCAACGGCGTGCTGATCAACGAGCGCGGCCTCGTGCTCACCATCGGCTATCTCATCACCGAGGCCGAGACGATCTGGCTGCATCTCAACGACGGTCGCGTCGTGCCCGGGCATGTGCTCGGCTACGACCAGACGACCGGATTCGGGCTGGTGCAGGCGCTCGCCAAGCTCGACCTGCCGGCGCTGACGCTCGGCGACTCCACCATGATCCCGCTGGAGGAGAAGGTCGTGATCGGCGGCGCGGGGGGACGCCAGCGCTCGGTCGCGGCGCGCGTCGCCGGCAAGCAGGAATTCGCCGGCTACTGGGAATACGTGCTCGACGAGGCGATCTTTACCGCACCGGCGCATCCGAACTGGGGCGGCACCGCGCTGATCGGTCCGGCCGGCGACCTGCTCGGCATCGGCTCGCTGCAGCTTGAACGCGCGCGCGAGCGCGGCTCGAACGAGCACCTCAACATGATCGTGCCGATCGACGATCTGAAGCCGATCCTCGACGACCTGATGAAGTTCGGCAAGCCGAACCGGCCGCCGCGGCCGTGGCTCGGTCTCTATGCCACCGAGGTCGAGGACAAGATCGTCGTGGTCGGCCTCGCGTCGCGCGGCCCCGCGCAGGCGGCCGACATCCGCACCGGCGACATCATTCTGGCGGTCGACGGCCGCGAGGTGAGTGAGCTTGCCACCATGTTCCGCAAGGTCTGGTCGCTCGGCCATGCCGGCGTGGACGTGCCGCTGCTGATCTATCGCGACGGCCGCACCTTCGAGGTGACGATCACGTCGAGCGATCGCGCCAAATTCCTCAAAGGCCCGAGCGTGCATTGACGCTCGCGACGTGACCGAAACAATCGTCGAATTCCTGCGTCGCTGGGGCGAGCTCAGCCCGACCTCGGCCGCTGTGCTGGCGCTCGTGTTCGTCGCCGGCGGGCTGGTGCCGGTGCCGCGCACGTTCCTGACGCTTGCGGCCGGCGTGGTGTACGGCATGGCGGCGATCCCGATCATCATGCCGGCGACGACGCTCGGCTGCCTGATCGCATTCCTGCTGGCGCGCTATTTCTTCGCCGAACGGCTGTGGCGTTTCGTCGAACGCAAGCCCAAGCTCACCGCCATCACGAAGGCGGTCGATGCCGAGGGCTGGCGCATCGTGGCGCTGTGCCGCCTGGCCTCGCCGATCCCCTCGACGATCCAGAACGCGATGTTCGGGCTGACGCGCATCCCGCTGTGGCCCTACATCTGGTCGACCTTCGTGTTCACCATCCCGCAGATCATCCTCTATGCCTACCTGGGCGCGATCGGCAAAGCCGCGCTGATCGGCGAGAGCGGCGGCGTCAATCTCGGCGTCATGATCGCGAGCGGCGCGACGTTCCTGATCGTGGTGTGGCTCATCACGCGGCGGGTGCGCGCCAGCATGCGCGAGTTGGAACGGTCTCAGCCCTTCTCCCCATAGGTCGCGCGCGAAATATCCGGCACCGGGATGCCGTCGTCGATCGCCTTGCAGCGCAAGTCCTCGGCCTCGGCCTTTTCCTGCGCCAGCGCGAGCACGTCGGTCATGCGCTCGCGCGGCACGAAGCACACGCTGGTCTCGTCCGCCACCACGAGATCACCCGGCTCGACCCGCACGCCGCCGATCTGCACCGGCCCGTTGATCTCGATCGTCTGCAGCCGCCACTTGCCGGTGACGGCGGAGAGCTCGGTCGACCAGATCGGATATTCGACCGAGCGCGAGTGGCCGACGTCGCGCACGCCGCCCCACACGATCGCGCCGACTTCGCCCTGGCGCTTGCCGGTTTGCGCCGAGATGCCGCCCATGTTCGACATGCCGGAGACGCCGTCGATGACGAGCACGTCGCCGGGAGTCGCGAGGTTGTGCGCCTCGAACTCGGCCATGCGGTTCACCTTGTTGCGCGCGCCTTCGAACGGATCGATGCGCTGCAGTACGTTGCGCACGGTGAGCGCCGGCCCGACGATGCATGAGCCGGGAATGGTCGGGCGCAGGATATGCGCGCCGACCACGCCGCACGGAATGCCGAGTTCGTCCATCACGTCGGACACGATGCCGGTTGCGTCGCCGAGCGCGCGGAAGCCCTCGATCACGCCCTGCGGCGGCCGCGGCACCTGCATCAGCCTGATGTTCTCGCGCGCGATGCGGCCGGTGAGACGTTTTTCGGACATTGGGGCTCCCGTTCAATCCAGCTGGATGTTCGCACGTTTGACGACGGCCGACAGCCGCTCGGTCTCGTCGCGGAGGAATTTCGCGAAGTCTTGCGGGCTGCCGCCCACGACGTCTGCGCCCTGTTCGGCAATGCGCGCGCGCACTTGCTCGCTGCGCAACGCCGCGCCGATCTCCCGGTTGAGCGTGGCGACGATCGCGGGCGGGGTTTTCGCCGGCGCCAGCAGGCCGAACCAGGTGCCGGTGAGATAATCGATGCCCTGTTCGCGAAAGGTCGGCACATCGGGCAGCGCGGCCGCGCGGGTCTCCGCCGCGATGGCGAGCGGCTTGAGCCCGCCGCTCTGGATCAGCGGCAGCACCGCGAGGCTGCCGGCGAGCAGCATCTGCACTTCGCCGCGCAGCACCGCCATGGTCGCCGGGCTGCCGCCGCCATAGGGGATGTGCTGTATCCTGGTGCCGGTAATGTCCTGCAGCAGCCCGGCGGCGAGATGCGGCCCGCTGCCCGCGCCGTAGGAGGCGTAGTTTAGCTCGCCCGGCCGCGCTTTCATGGTGGCGATCAGCTCGGCAGCCGTGTTCACCGGCAGCGAGGGCGTGACCACCAGAATGCTCGGCGAGTTGCAGATCAGCGCCACCGGGGCGAAGTCACTCTGCGCATACGACAGCTTGCGGTAGAGCGACGGGTTGGCGGCAAACGAAATGCTGGTGAGCAGCAGCGTGTAGCCGTCCGGCTGCGCGTTTGCCACGGCCGCAGTGCCGATATTGGTCGAGGCGCCGGGCCGGTTGATGATGACGAAGCGCTGGCGCATGGTTTCGCTCAGCCGCTCGACGAGCACGCGCGCGATCAGGTCGGTGCCGCCGCCGGCCGCGAACGGCACGACGATCTCGATCGTGCGGCTCGGATAGCCCTGCGCCTGCGCGGGCGTGAGGAACAGCGCAAGGAAAAGAAGAACGAAACGTCGCATCGCGAGGCTATAGCAAATTATTGCGGTGCCGCCTCCGGCATCAGTGCCAGATCAGAGTAGCGCGCCATGCGGATCACCGGCACGATTCCGGCCGCGACGATGAGCAATGCTGCGAGCGCTCCGTCCTCGAAATTGCCGCGCGTCGCGTACTGGTAGATGTAGGTGGACAGCGTTTCGACATTGAGCGGGCGCAGGAGAAGCGTCGCGGGCAATTCCTTCAGGCAATCGACGAACACCAGCAGCGCGGCGCCGCCGAGCGCGGGGCGTGACAACGGCACGTGGATGAGCCGCATGATCGCGCCCGGCTTCTGGCCGAGCGTGCGCGCCGCGTCGTCGACGCGGGTCGAGATGCGCGAGAGGCCGGCGGAGGCCGAGCCAGTCGCGATGGTGAGGAAGCGCACGACGTAAGCGATCACGATGGCGGCGCCGGAGCCCGCCACGACAAGCCCAACGCCGACGCCCGCGACCGTGCGCGAGACCGCGTTGAGCCCTTCGTCGATCGCGACCAGCGGCGAGAGCAAAGCGAGCGCCAGAACGGTGCCGGGCACCGCATAGCCGAGGCCGGCCAGCGTGAGCGCCCAAGAGGTCCAGTCGCGCCGGATCATGCGCGCGGCCATCACGGCGCCGAAGCCGAGGATGAGCGCGACCACCGTTGCGCCCGCCGCGAACAGAATGGTGTTGAGCGCGGCGCGCGCGAGATCAGGATCGAACTTGCGGTTCAACGCCTCCCAGGCGAGATCGATCGCCGGGATGAGAAAGCCGAGCACGACGGGGAGCGCGCAGATGGCGCTCGCGGCGATCGCGGCCGATCCGGTCAGCACGATGGGCGCCGGGGGCTGCGCGCGGCGCATGGCGAGATGGAAGCGCTTGTCGCGCCGGCCGTAGCGTTCGAGCGCGATCAGGGCGGCGATCGCGACCAGCATCACGCAGGCGATCTGCGCGGCGCCCGGCAGGCTCGAGCGGTTGAGCCAGGTGGTGAAGATCGAAAGCGTCAGTGTGCGCACGCCGAGATATTCGCAGGCGCCGATGTCGTTCAGCGCTTCGAGCAGGGCGAGCGACAGCCCGACCGCGAGCGCGGGCCGCGCCAGCGGCAGCGCGACGTGACGCGCGAGCATGAAACGTGTGGCGCCAAGCGTGCGCGCGACCTCGAACAGAGACGCGCTCTGTGTCTGGAACATCGCGCGCGCGGCGAGGAACACGTACGGATAGAGCACCAGCGAAAAGACGAACACCGCGCCTCCCAGCGAGCGAATGTTCGGATACCAGGCGGCGGCGGTCGGCTTCCAGCCGGTCAGCGCGGCGAGCGCGTTCTGCACCGGGCCGAACGCGTCAAACAGGTCGACGTAGACGTAGGCTACGATGTAGGTCGGGAAGGCGAGGGGGAGTGCGAGCGCCCAGGCGAGCGTATCGCGGCCGGGAAAGCGATAGGCGGTGACGAGCCAGGCGGCGCCGACGCCGATCAGCGCGGTGAGCACGGCGACGCCGGCGAGCAGCAGCACGGTGACGCGCAGTGCCTCGGGGATGACGTAAGCGACGAGATCGGCCCAGATGTCGCTTTCGCCCGACAGCGCGATGCGTACGAGGTTGGCGAGCGAGATCACGACCAGCGCCGCGACCGCGATCAGGAATGCGCCGGCGATCAGGTCGGAGGAGGTTACGAAAAGGCTGCGCCGGGCAGGGCCCGGCGCGGTGTTGGTGAGGTCAGTGCTGGTCATCACGCCGTCTACGTGAACTCACGGTCCGCTCGTCCCCGCGAAAGCGGGGACCCAGTTCTGGGCCCCTGGATTCCCGCTTGCGCGGGAATGAGCGGGTGAGAGTCAATTATCAAACCCAACCTTGTCCACCAGGTTCGCGGCGGCCTTCTTGTGCTTCGCCACTTCGGCGAGCGGCAGCGTGTCCGGCTTGAGCGTGCCGTAGGACGCGATGGTCGGATTGATCTTCACTTCGCTGAGCAGCGGATATTCGTAGTTCATGTCGGCGTAGATGTGCTGCGCCTTTTCGCCGACCAGCCATTCCATCAGCTTGATGGCGTTGTCCTTGTTCGGCGCGTGTCTCGCCAGCACCACGCCCGAGAGGTTCACATGCGTGCCGCCGCCGGCAAAGGTCGGCAGGATCACCCGCGTCGCGTCGGCCCACGGCTTGCGATCGGCTTCCTTGTCGTGCATCAGCGCCCAGTAATAGGTGTTGCCGAGGCCGATGTCGCACTTGCCGGCCGCGATGTCGCGCGCCACTTCGCGGTCGCCGCCGGACGGCTTCTGCGCCAGGTTCGCCTTCAGGCCTTTCAGCCATTCCTCGGTCTTGGCTTCGCCGTGCTTGGCGAGATAGGCGGCGAACAGCGCGTTGTTGTACATGTGCTGGCCGGAGCGGATGCAGATCTTGCCCTTCCACTTCGGGTCGGCGAGTTCCTCATAAGTGATGGCCTCCTGCTTCACGCGCTCCTTCGAGGCGTACACGACGCGCGCGCGCATCGAGATGCCGTACCAGGCGCCGTCCGGCCCGTGATAGGCCTTCGGCACCGCCTTCTCGAGCGTTGCTGACTTGATCGGCTGCGTGATGGCGGCGTCGATCGCGTCCTGCAGTCGCGCCACGTCCACGGTCAGCAGCACGTCGGCCGGCGAGTTCGCGCCTTCGGTCTTGATGCGCTGCTCGAGCCCGGAGATTGCCGAGATCACGTTGACCTTGATGCCGGTGTCCTTGGTGAAGGCCTCGAACAGCGGCGCGATCAGCTTCTGCTCGCGATACGAATAGACGTTGACCTCGCCCTGCGCGGCCGCGAGACCGGGAGCGAGGAGGACGGCGCAGAGCGCGGTGAGGGCGAGCGGACGGGTCATAGGGCCTCCATAAGGTCGGGCGGCGAAATCCATCGCCGTGTCGTGCTTCTCCTAAGCCCCGGCAGCGATCGGCACAATGAGAATTGTCGTGAAAAATCAATAGTTTATAATCATTCTAAGCTTCGACAGTCTGGAATGAATCGAAAGAGTGCGGGTTGACGTTGATCGCCCGCGGGGAATTTGCGCGGGCTGCTTCGCGCGTTGGCGTGTCGGCTCCGCGTCTGATCGCCTCACGCGACCGCCGGCGTGCCGCCGCCGAGCACGGTCGCCATCCAGGGCCGGTCGATGTTCTGCCCGGAGACGATCACGGCGACCCGCTTGCCCTTGAGCTTGTCGCGCTCGCGCATCAGCGCGGCGAACGCCGCCGCGCCCGCGCCTTCGGCCGGCGTATGCGTGTCGGTGTAGAGCGCGCGGATCGCGTCGGCGACCGCGTCGTCGGTCACTTCGATCAGCCCCGCCATGCCGGCCTGCATGATGGCGAACGCCTGTGCATCCGGAATGCGCACCGCCATGCCGTCGGCGAACGTCAGCGCCGAATTGGTCGGCACGAGACGCCCGGCATCGAGCGAGCGCTTGTAGGTATTGGCGCGATCCGAGACGACGCCGAAGACTTGCGCCTTGTGCCCGAGCGCATCGCGCGCGCCGATCACGCCGCAGATGCCCGATCCGAGCCCGATCGGCACGAACACCGCGTCGAGTTTCGGCTCGGCGGTGAACAGCTCGTGCGCGTAGGTTGCGACGCCGACCACCAGATCCTTGTCGAACGACTTGCCGTATTCGTAGCCGCGCTCCTGCGCGATCTCGGCCGCGCGCTCGCGCGCCTCGTCGAAGTCGCGGCCATGTTCGATCAGTTCGGCGCCGAACGCCTGCATGGCGGCGTTCTTCTCGGTGGAATTGCCGAACGGCACCACCACCGTGCAGGCGATGCCGGCGCGGCCGCAGGCAAACGCCAGCGATTGCCCGTGATTGCCGCGCGTCGCCGTGATGACGCCCTTCACCTGCGGGCGCTCGCGCTTGAGCCGGTCCACATAGACGATGCCGCCGCGCACCTTGAAGGCGCCGGTCGGTGTATGGTTCTCGTGCTTGACCACGACGTCGACGCCGGTGCGCTGCCGCAGCAGCGGCCAGGCGAACTGCGGCGTCGGCGGCATCGCGGCGCGCACCACGGGAACGGCGGCTTCGAGCTCGGCGAGGGTGAACATCTTTCTTCCTTGTCCCTCCCTGGTTCTCTTTCTTATCCCTCCCCTGAAAGGGGAGGGTCGGATTGCCGAAGGCAATCCGGGGTGGGGTCATATTCTAGCTATCAGAATTTCGATGCGGCCTGACCCCCACCCGGTCCGCTGCGCGGACCGACCTCCCCCTTCGGGGGAGGTATAGGAGAGAGCCTCGCTCTCTACCGCATGATCACCGGATGCGCCGGCGCGTTCCACGCGATCTCGGCGATCATCTTCTTCACGATCGCCTGGCCGAACGAGTCGTGGTTCTCCGCCACCATGACGAAGGCGCCGGGGCCGCCGATCACGTTGCGGCGGTAATACTCGCCGAGCCCGCCGGGCGGATTGGTGTGCTCGGGATTCCACGGCAGCGGCGAGTCGCTGAGGATCACCAGCCCGTTCACCGTCACGCCCTTCGCCGTCACCTCGTCGCGCACCGATGCGATGTCGCGACCGGAATTGTTGGTGCCGTCGCCCGAGACGTCGATGGTGCGGCGCGCCGCCTTGAACGGCGAGCGCTCGAGCTGGGCAAACGCGAACTCGAGCCCAGCGCTGATCGAGGTGCGGTCGGCGAACGAGCGCGGCAGCTCGAGCATCTGGTCGCCGATCTTGCGCGCCGAGGCGGCGTCGCCGACGATCGTCCAGTCGATCACCAGCTTCACCGACGTGGCGCCCGACCACTCGACGAAGCAGATCGCGATCTTGCCGTGCGGACCGGACTGGATCGCCTCGACCACGCGCCGGTTGGACAGCGCCGCCGCGTAGCCCTCGCGCTGCAACTGGAATTTGCGCGTATCGACGCTGCGCGAGACGTCGGAGGCGAGCACCAGCAGCAGGTCGACATCCTGTGCGCGGGCTACGGTGCCGAGCACGCTGAGCGCGGCGATGACGAGAGCGGCGCCGGCAATTCGGGCAAGACGCGTCATTCCGGGTCCTCCGCAACGGCTTGCCTCGCGCGCAAACGCGCAAGGCTGGCCGATGCTACCAGATTCCGGCGGCCGGTGGCATGTCGTCTGTTGACAAATCAGTGTTCGCGCGGCGCGCGCAGGCGTAGGCCGCAGAGGCGAGGTCGACCGGTGCGGCTTACGCGTCGTTGTCGACCAGCCGCCACATCTGGAAGCCTTCCTTGGCGATCGCCTTCTCGATCGTCTCGCGCGACATCTTGTGCGGCGGCGCGCTGGACGGGCCGATGATGCCGGTCGCGGTCCACGGTCCGTGATGCTCCGGCAGCTTGCTGCCGCGCGGATCGGCCGCGAAGGCGCGCAGGTGCTTTCGCGTCTCGGACTTGAAGATGTAGATGCGAAGCGCGGAGCCTTCCGGCGAAGTGGTGTCGAGCTGCTGGCTGGACATCTTTTTGAAACCTCCGATCACATCAGCCGCCAGGCGAGCAAGCCGCCCAGTAGGCCTATCGAGAGCAGAATCCAGATTGCGTAGAGCTGAAGCGTTTGCATGTATCCTCTTGGCCAGTGCCTTGACGGCCGGCCGCCGCTAATCAGCCGCGGCCCGCGGCAAGGGATAGCCAGGATGATCGTAGAGACGGCGGATGCCTTCGCCGTCGAAGCGCCGTTCATCGACTTCGAGGTACGCGCCAAGCAGGAGGGGCGCAGGCAATTCCTCGATCGCGTGACGGATCGCCTCCGCGGCGGTGTCGAACCGGCGGTAGGCCATCGGATGGCGGCCCTTGCGGCCGCGCGAGGGAAACAGTTCCGCGGATGCGCCGTAATCGAACGCAGCCTTGACCGCAGGCGCGGCATCGGAATTCGTCGTGGATGAATGGCCGCGGTCCGACACGTGCGCTCCATCGCGGATGCAGGCGGGAGCGCAAGCCTCTCTCAGCTGCCGGCGCCTGTGTCTTCGCCGTTATCTTTGGCGACCTGCCGACAATGAGGCAGACATTATACCCTTTGCGGCGGACCTCCTAACCAATTCGCCCGTCGCATCTTTTGGCCGTCCCGCCGCGCCCGCCCTCAACCTGACATATTTGCATTCCAATGTACTTTGTATAGTAAAGCTAATCACGGACATCGGCGGGCGCATGAAGGATCTGGAACGGGCGTTGGCGGACATCACGGCGATCCGCAGCCAGATGGCGCGCGGCACCCAGTTCCGCGGCTACGGGCCGGTGACGGTCGCGACTACCGGACTGCTTGCGCTGCTCGCCGGCGCGCTGCAGGCGCTGTATCTGCCCGATCCCGCCGCAACACCGCTCGCCTATCTCCTGTTGTGGGCCGGCATGGCGGCGATCGCCGTGATCCTCACCGCCGCCGAGATGATTGCGCGCTCGCGCCGTGAGCACGGCGGACTGGCCGACGAGATGCTCTACCAGGCGGCCGAGCAGTACATTCCGGCCGGCGTCGCCGGCACGCTGATCACCGTGGTGATCTACCGCTACGCGCCGGACGCGCTGCAACTGCTGCCGGGGCTGTGGCAGATCGTGTTCAGTCTCGGCGTGTTCGCGTCATGCCGCTCGCTGCCGCGCGGCATGTTCGCGGTCGGCGTCTGGTATCTCGCTGTCGGGTTGGCGACGCTCGCGCTTGCGGCGAGCGCGCCGTTCGCCGCGCTCGCGATGGCGATTCCATTCGGCGCCGGGCAATTCCTGATGGCGTTCGTGCTCTATCGCGCGACCGGAGGCGACCATGGCGAAGAATAAGAGCGAGGGGCGCTTCGCCTACGAAGGTCTCGACCGCGTCATCCACGAGAAGGCGCGCCTCAGCGTGCTGACTTCGCTGGTGGCGCATCCCAAGGGCCTGGTGTTCGGCGACCTCAAGCAGATGTGCGGCCTCACCGACGGTAATCTCTCGCGTCATCTTCAAGTGCTGCAGGAGGCCGGATTGGTCGCAATCGAGAAGGGCTACGACCACAACCGGCCGCAGACCGTCGTGCGCATCTCGCCGCAGGGCAAGCAGCGCTATCTCGACTATCTCGCGGTGCTCGAACAGGTGGTGCGCGACGCGGCGAGTGCCGCGAAGGGTGCGGGCGCAGCGAGTCTTCGGAAGCTCAAACCAGCCGGCGCATGATCCCGAAAAGTGTGAAGCGGTTTTCGGATCAGATCATGCGCGAGACGTAAAATTTTTTGCGGGGAAACTTTACAATGCAAAGTACTCTCGAAATTCAAGACAAGATCCACGTCGCGATCATCATGGACGGTAACGGCCGCTGGGCCGAGCGGCGCGACCTGCCGCGCAGCGCCGGTCACCGCGAAGGCATCGAGGCGGTGCGCCGCGTGGTCGAGGCGGCGCCCGATCTCGGCATCGGCGCGCTGACGCTGTTCGCGTTCTCGGCCGACAACTGGCGGCGACCTCCGCTCGAGGTCGAGATCCTGATGCTGCTGCTGCGCCAGTATTTGCGGCGCGATGTGCGCCGCCTCGCCGACAGGGGCGTGCGGCTCAAGGTGATCGGGCGGCGCGACCGGCTGCCCGAAGGGCTGGCGCAGGAGATCGCGAACGCCGAAGCCGCCTGCGCGCGCGGCACGCAGCTCGCACTCAATGTCGCGCTCGACTATTCGGCGCGCGACGCGATCGCCAATGCCGCCGCAACCTGGCTCGGCGACGACTCGCCTGGCCGCGCGGCGTTCGGGAATCTCCTGGCGTTCCAGGGCTACGGCACCGGGCGCGACGTCGATCTGATGATCCGCACCGGCGGCGAGAAGCGGCTGTCGGATTTCCTGCTGTGGGAATGCGCCTACGCCGAATTGTTCTTCATCGGAACCATGTGGCCGGACTTCGGCCGCGAACACCTGCGCGCCGCGCTCACCGACTTCCACGCGCGCGAGCGCCGCTTCGGCGGGCTCGCGGTTGCGGCCGAATAAACCAGAGAGGAGCCCGATGACTGACACGCCACTCGATCCATTCGGCCCGCAACGGGCGCCGCGACCCGACCCGCAATACCTGCCGCAGCTCGACTACACCTCGCTCTCGCTGCACAAGATCGCGCTGATCGCGGGGCTTGCGATCGCGACCATCCTGCCGAACCTGTTCATCTCCAACCTGATCGAGGAGCGCGAGACGCGCCAGGCCGGCGTGCGCGAGGAGTTCAAGCGCAACTGGGGACCGGAACAGAGCCTCTATACACCGATGTTAGTGATCCCGTATCAGGCCGGCGAGCGGCCACGCCAATACGTCAAGATCACCCCGGCGCGGCTCGACCTCGCCGCGGCGCTCAGTCCGCAGGAGCGGCGGCGCGGCCTGTTCCAGGCGACGGTCTATGACGCGAGCATCGACATGCAGGGCGCGTTCGTGGTGCCGGCCGAGGCGCGCTTGCGCGATGTCGTCACCGACAAGGACGGGCGTTTCCTGTGGAGCGAGGCAGCGGTCGTGTTCGGCGCGGCGTCGAGTCTCACCGGGCTGCGCGCAACCGACAGCATCACGGTCGCCGGCACCGAGCGGCAGTTGATGTCGTGCCTGGAAGCGCTGCGCGCCGAGCAGGTCTGCCGCGGCGCGGCGCTGGTGATCGCGAGCGCACCGCTCGCGCCGCCGCTCGTCGACGGCGTGCGCGTGCCGTTCAAATCGACCGTGAGCTTGCGCGGCACCGCCTCGTTCGCGGTGCAGTTCGCCGGCAAGGAACTGGCCGCGACGGTCCACTCGCCGTGGCCGAGCCCGAGCTTCAACGGCAACACGCTGCCGACCGATTCCACCATCTCGGCCGACGGCTTCCAGGCCAACTGGCAGACGATGGAGTTCGGCTCGCCGCGCATCGCGTCCTCGCCCGGCATGTTCGACTCCGCGATGTGGCGTGGCGCGAGCATCGGCGTCGAGCTGATCGAGGCGACGCCGACCTACCGCATGATCAATCGCGTGGCGAAATACGGGCTGCTGTTCGTGGTGCTGGCGTTCGCGACCTACTTCTTCTTCGAGGTGCTGTCGCGGCTGCGCATCCACATCGTGCAGTACGGGCTGCTCGGCCTCTCGCTCTCGCTGTTCTCGCTGCTGCTGCTCTCGCTCGCCGAGCCGATCGGCTACACCGCCGGCTATCTGGTCGCGGCCGGGCTGGTGTTGACTCAATCCACGCTCTACACCGCGGCAGTCGCGCGGCGCTTCCTGCCGGCGTTCGTGTTCGCCCTGATCCTGGCGAGCCTGTTCGGCTTCATCTACCTGCTGCTCGGGCTGGAAACCTACTCGCTGCTGATCGGCGCACTCGCGCTGTTCGTGGTGGTGTCGGCGCTCATGGTGTTGACGCAGATGGTGAAGTGGCCGGGCAGGGCGGAGGTTGCGGCGGCGGTGTGAGCGAGACTCTCTCAGTATTTACCTCTCCCCGCTTGCGGGGAGAGCATAAGGCCGCGTCCGCGGCCGTTCTTCCTCGCTTAGAACGCCGATGCGAAGCATCGGCTATGCCGCCGAAGGCGGGGCGGGTGAGGGGCTTTCGTAATATTCGCAGATGCCCCTCACCCGGCTCGCGTAGTTTATCATCGGGCGGCGCTACGCGCCGACCCGTTGGCTCGCCACCCTCTCCCCGCTTTGCGGGGCGAGGGAAGATGCGCCG
>Ga0070674_100001069_pt1 | contig 14335 bp, 11 predicted proteins | sample KBSM33metaG_FD_65344 | JGI IMG/M metagenome (GOLD analysis project Ga0070674, IMG submission 65344) | Miscanthus rhizosphere microbial communities from Kellogg Biological Station, Michigan, USA - KBS M3-3 metaG | ecosystem: Host-associated > Plants > Roots > Rhizosphere > Soil ... | reverse complement strand
CTTCGATTCGGTGCCGCCGGGCGAACCCGCCGGATCCATCGGCGGCGTCTACGACGCGGTCATCGCGTCCCGTCCGGGCGCCGTGCGCGGATTCGTCTGCGACGCGGAATTCTGGAACGTGGGAACGGTCGCGGACTACTGGCGCACGTCCGAAGCGTTCGTCGTGAAGAGCGGTGCCGCAAGCTCAAGCGCAGGACGCGGCGGCCGCATCGATCCCTCCGCCCGCGTCACGCGCTCGATTCTATGGGACGATGTGGTCGTGGAATCCGAGGCAATCGTCGACGAGTGCATCGTGACCGACGGCGTGCGCGTGGCCGCGGGCGCGTCGTACCGGCGCGTCGTGCTGATCGCCCGCGACGACCCCGACGGGCCGGCCGTGTCGCCCCTGATCGTATGACCGAGCAACGCACCACCGACGGCGTGCAGCTGAGGGAACGGATCGACCGGTATCTCGAGGAGAGCGGCCTCGGCGGACCCAACCCCCGCGTCGTGCCGCTCACCGGCGACGCCTCAGACCGGCGCTACTTTCGCATCATCCCGTCCGACGGTCCGTCGATCGTGCTCGCGCTGCACGCCGGGCCGATCGAATTCGCCTCGCTGCCGTTTGCCAGGGTGGGCGAGCTCTTCCAGATGATTCCGTTGCCGGTGCCCGGCGTGCTCGGACACTCGGACGAGCTCGGGATCATCGCGCTCCAGGATCTCGGGGACGTCACGCTGCAGGCGCACCTTGGCGCGTCCTCGCCCGCGGAGCATGCGGCCCTGTACCGCCAGGCCGTCACGCTCATCGAACAGTTGCAGCGGCGCGGGGCGGATCTCGAGTCGGATCAGTACCCGCCGTACCGCGTGGCCTTCGACGTCGAGAAGCTGACGTGGGAGCTCGAGTTCTTCGCGACCTACTTCGTTCAGGGCTACCGCGGGGTGCCGCTCGGCGCGTCGGAACGGGCGGCGCTCTCCGAGGAGTGGCGGGCGATCGTCGACGAGCTGGCCGCCGAGCCCCGCGTGCTGTGTCACCGCGACTATCACAGCCGCAACCTGATGCTGCGCGAAGGCAGCCTTTACATCATCGACTTCCAGGACGCCCGCATGGGGCCCGACACCTACGATCTCGTCTCGCTGCTGCGCGATTCGTACGTCGACATCGGCGACCGCGAGCTCGACGAGCTGATCGCGTACTTCCTCGCGGTGAAGCGGAGCGACAGCGCCGCGGCGTCGGACGACGAGTTCCGGCGCCGGTTCGATCTCATGGCCCTCCAGCGCAACCTGAAGGCGCTCGGCACCTTCGGCTACCAGACCGTGACGCGCCGGAACACCGTCTACATCCAGTACATGCCGCGAACGCTGCGCTACGCCCGGACCAATCTCGAGAAGCACCCGCGCTTCGCCCGCCTCCGCGGCCTCCTCGCGGCGCACATCGAGGAACTGGCGTAGGCGGCCGGGACCACGAAGCCACAAAAGCACGAAGAAACACGAAGAAGATCGGTGTTTTCTTCTTCGAGTAGTCTTCGTGTCTTCGTGTTTTCGTGGTTGCATTTAATACAGTGGAGCGCCCTCAAACGAGCGTCACCGGACCCTCTACGCTAGAATAGGTGTTTCGCCTGGTGGCTAAACGTCAGTATGGGGTGTCGACGCACCTCTTCCACAACCAACGCCTCTCCCGCGATCACCTGCTGGAGATCGCGGCGCAGGGCTTCGAACTGGTCGAGGTGTTCGCGACCCGGACGCATTTCGATTACCACAACCCGGCGACGGTCGCCGACCTGCAGCAGTGGCTGGCCGAAGCGGGCCTGGAGCTGCAGAGCGTCCACGCCCCGATTGCCGAACGCTTCAGTGGCGGACGCTGGAGCGGGACGCTGTCGATCGCCAGTGCCGACCCCGAGGCGCGCCAACGCGCGGTGAGCGAAGCCGAGCGCGCGCTGCACATCGCGCGGCGGATCGCGGTGCCGGTGCTCGTGGCGCATCTCGGCATCCCGCGATCGCAGCCGCGGGATCCGGAGATCGGCGTGCAGGACACGCGGGCGGCGGCGCGCCGCAGCCTCGAACAGTTGATGCGCGTGGCGCAGCCGCTCGGCGTGCGAATCGCCGTGGAGGTGCTGCCCAACGAGTTGTCGCGGGCCGGTTCGCTCGTGCATTTCGTCGAAGAGGAAGTGAAGCCGGGCGACGGCCTGGCCGACGCCGAGGTCGGCATCTGCCTCGATTTCGGCCACGCGCACCTCGACGGCGACCTGGTCGACGCGATTGAAACGGTGTCCGAGCACCTGATCGCGACGCACCTGCACGACAACGGCGGGCGCGCCGACGATCACCTCCTCCCGTTCGAGGGGACGATCGACTGGCCGGCCGCGTTGACGGCGATTCAGAAAGTCGGATACGACGGGCCGTTCATGCTGGAGATCAACGCCCAGGGATCGACGAAGGACACGCTGTCGCGCGCGAAACAGACCCGGCAGCGCATGGAAAAATTTCTGACGACCTAACGTATGGCGCACGTATACATCGAGGACATCGGCAGGCACGAGGGCGCGGAGGTCACCATCAAGGGATGGCTCCACAACCGCCGCTCGAGCGGCAAGATCCATTTCCTCATCCTGCGCGACGGCTCCGGCTTCATCCAGGGGGTGATGTCGAAGGCCGCGGTGGGCGAGGACGTATTCAAGGCCGCCGACCATTTGTCGCAGGAGACGTCGGTGATGGTGACCGGCACGGCGCGCGCCGACAAACGTGCGCCGAGCGGCTACGAGATCGACGTCAAGAGCCTCGAGGTCGTCGGCGAGTCGCACGACTATCCGATCACGCCGAAGGAGCACGGCGTCGACTACCTGCTCGATCGCCGGCACCTCTGGATCCGCAGCGAGCGGCAGCAGGCGATCCTGCGGATCCGCCACGAGATCATCAACGCGGTGCGCGACTTCTTCAACGGCCGCGGCTTCATCCTCGCCGATACGCCGATCTTCACGCCGGCGGCCTGCGAGGGCACGACGACGCTGTTTCCGGCGCAGTACTTCGAGGACCAGACCGCTTACCTGACGCAGAGCGGTCAGCTCTACAACGAAGCGAATGCGATGGCGCTCGGCCGCGTCTACTGCTTCGGCCCGACCTTCCGCGCCGAGAAGTCGAAGACGCGGCGCCACCTGACCGAATTCTGGATGGTCGAGCCCGAAGTCGCCTACGCCGATCTGAACGACGTGATGGAGCTCGCCGAAGACCTGGTCGTCTCGGTCGTGGCGCGCGTCCTCGACAAGCGGCGCCCCGAGCTGAAGGTGATCGAGCGCGATCTCTCGAAGCTCGAAGCCGTGCAGAAGCCGTTCCCGCGAATTTCGTACGACGATGCGGTCAGGACGCTGCAGGCGAAGGGCCTGCCGATCGAGTGGGGCGGCGATTTCGGCGGGCCGGACGAAACCACGTTGTCCGAGGCCTACGACCGCCCTGTGCTGGTCCACCGCTACCCGTCGGCGATCAAAGCGTTCTACATGAAGCCCGACCCCGACCGCGCCGAGCTCGCGCTCGGTGTCGACATGCTCGCGCCGGAAGGCTACGGCGAGATCATCGGCGGCGGCGAACGCCTCGCGGATCTCGATCTGCTGCTGCAGCGCATCAAAGAGCACGCCCTGCCGCAGGAGGCGTTCGAGTGGTACCTCGACCTGCGGCGCTACGGGACCGTGCCCCACGGCGGTTTCGGCATGGGCATCGAGCGCGTCGTGTCCTGGATCTGCAAGCTCGATCACGTCCGGGAAACGATTCCGTATCCGCGCATGCTTTACAGGTTGTATCCGTGAACGACGACGATCAACGCGAGAACCCGCAGAAACCGCAGAGCTAGACTGATTCTGCGAGTTCCGCGTGTTCTGCGTTGGTTGTCGTGGCAGTGTTAGGTACTGATGAAAATTGGTCTGATCTCGTTAGGGTGTCCGAAAAATCTGGTCGACTCCGAGGTGATGCTCGGGCTCGCGCAGCAGGCGGGGCACGAGCTCACGCAGGACGCGTCCGGCGCCGACGTCCTCATCGTGAACACGTGTGCCTTCATCGACTCGGCCAAGCAGGAGTCCATCGACACCATCCTCGAGATGGCGCAGCACAAGAAGGACGGCGCCTGCCGCCGCCTGATCGTCACCGGCTGCATGGCCGAGCGCTATCGCGACGAGCTCAAGCGGGAGATCCCGGAGATCGATGCCGTCCTCGGCACCGGCCAGGTGCCAGAAATCGTCGGCGCCATTCTCGGCGGCGCCACGCCGATGACGTTCTATCGCGCCAGCACACTGGGGAATTCACCCAGCACCCTGGGGAATCCGCCCAGCACCTTGGGGAACCCGCCCAGCACCCTGCAGGATCCGTTCAGCACCCTGGAGCAGTCACGCAGCACTCTGCCGACGTACATCTACGATGCGGACACGCCGCGCCTGATGGCCACGCCGAAGCACTACGCGTACGTGAAGATCGCCGAAGGCTGTGACTACAAGTGCGCCTTCTGCATCATTCCGACGCTCCGCGGCCACTACCGGAGCCGGCCGGGCGATTCGATCGTTCGCGAAGCGCGCGCGCTGGCGGCGCGCGGCGTGAAGGAACTGCTGCTCATCTCGCAGGACACGACCTTCTACGGCATCGACCGCCACGAGCGCGGCGCCCTCGCCCGCCTGCTCCGCGAGCTGAACGCGGTGGACGGCCTCGAGTGGATCCGCCTGCTCTACCTGTATCCGACCACGATCGATGAGGACACGCTCGCGGCGATGGCCGAGTGCGACAAGGTCTGCAACTACATCGACCTGCCCCTGCAGCATGCGTCGGACGCCGTCCTCAAGCGGATGAAGCGCCCGGGGACGCGCCAGACCTACGATCGGCTGCTCACGCGCATCCGCGACCGCGTCCCCGGCGTCGCCCTCCGCACCACCTTCATCGTCGGCTTCCCCGGGGAAACCGAGGCCGACGTCGAGGAGTTGAGCGGCTTCATCAGCGACCATGCGTTCGACCACCTCGGCGTGTTCACCTATTCGCACGAGGAGGGCACGTCGGCCTATCAGCTGGACGACGATGTCCCGGCACGAACCAAGGCCGCGAGGCGCGCGCGGGTGATGGGGCTGCAGAAGCGCCTGGTGCAGAAGCGCCAACGGGACCGCATCGGCGATCGCGTCCGCGTGCTGGTGGACGGGCCCTCGTCCGATCACGATCTGGTGCTGAAAGCCCGCCTGTCGACCCAGGCGCCCGATATCGACGCCTCGGTCTACCTGACCGAGTGCGACCCGTCGCGGTTCCGCGCCGGCGATTTCGTCGACGTCGAGATCGTCGGCGCGCAGGGGTACGATCTGCTCGCGCGTCCTGGCGACGTCCAGCCAGCGAAATCCGAAGCTCTTCAGTAGGATTTTACGGCCCAGTCCAACGGCCGGCCGGTGCCCGGCCGCGAGCCATGCGTCATCTATTCTGGCGAGACCGCTCGTGCGCCGGTCGAAACCGCCGCCGTGCGCGTCGAACGGCTCGGCACGTCCGGATCGGAGACCACCTGCCGTCTGCGTCCGCCGCAATAATGGTGCTATAATTTTGGATTCAGGGCCTGGGTGTAGGACCGAGTGGGCGAGTGCCCACTTTTTTTGTTTACAGGCCTTGAATCCGGTTCCATGCGAGGCGAAGCGTCGGTTGTCGAGCAGGTCAGGACGGTGGCCAGCCGCGTGGCGGCCGGCTACGGGCTGGAAATCTTCGACGTGCAGTTCCGGCGCGAGGCGCCCGGAATGGTGCTGCGCGTCCAGATCGACCGGCCGGGACCCGCAGCAACGGCCGAGGATTGCGTCAGCGTGGAAGACTGCGCGAGGGTCAGCCGCGAGTTGAGCGCCATTCTCGACGTCGAGGATGTCGTGCCGATCGCCTACACCCTCGAGGTCTCGTCACCGGGGCTCGATCGTCCGCTGAGGCAGCTCGACGACTACCGCCGCTTCACCGGCCGCCGCGCGAAGATCGTCATGCGCGAGCGTGTGGACGGCCAGGGGTTTTTCAAGGGTCGGCTCGGCGGCATCGAGGGATCCGACGTGCTCATCGACGGGGATGATGGACGGACGCACCGCGTGCCGGTCGGCGTGATCACACGGGCGAACCTGGAAGTGGAGTTCTAGCCGGCAGCCGAGGCTGCCAGCTGAAAGCATAAGACATGTCGAATCCGCTGCAACAAACGATCGAAGCGCTGGCCAAGGAGAAGGGCATCGAGCCCGACGTGGTCATCAGCGCCATCGAGGAAGCCGTCGCGACCGCGTCGCGCAAGTACTACAAGACCGGCGAGAACCTGAAGACGCGGTTCAACACCGAGACCGGACAGGTCGACCTCTTCGCGCTCAAGACCGTCGTCGAGGACGTGGCCACGCCGGCCACCGAGATCTCGATCAACGAAGCGCGCGAGATGTACCGGCCGCTCTACGGCGACGAGGTGGCGAACAGCATCGAGCTCGGCGACGAGATGGAGTTCCCCAAGCCGACCGAGGTGCTCGGACGCATCGCCGCGCAGACCGCCAAGCAGGTCATCTTCCAGAAGGTCCGCGAAGCCGAGCGCGAGCACGTCTTCGCCGAGTACAACGAACGGATCGGCGAGGTCACCAACGGCACGGTGAAGCGCTTCGAGAACGGCGACATCATCCTCGAAATCGGCCGCATCGAAGCGGTGCTGCCGCGCAAGGAACAGTCGCGCGCCGAGAGCTACACCCCCGGCGACCGGGTGCGGACGGTCATCAAAGGCGTCAACCGGAGCGCGAAGGGGCCGCAGATCGTCCTGTCACGTACCGACCCGGCGCTGCTGATCAAGCTGTTCGAGCAGGAAGTGCCGGAAATCTACGACGGCACCGTGATGATTCGCGGCGCCGTCCGCGAAGCCGGCGATCGCGCGAAGGTCGCCGTGATGTCGCGCGAGCGCGACGTCGACCCGGTCGGGGCCTGCGTCGGCATGAAGGGGACGCGCGTGCAGTCGATCATCCGCGAGCTCCGCGGCGAGAAGATCGACATCGTCGAATGGTCCGAGGATCCGGTCGCGTTCGTGACCAACGGGCTGAGCCCCGCGAAGGTGCAGCGCGTGTCGATCGTCGACGACCGCGAGCGCGTGATGGAAGTCATCGTCGAGGACAAACAGTTGTCGCTCGCCATCGGTAAGAAGGGCCAGAACGTCCGGCTCGCGGCGAAGCTGACCGGCTGGCGGATCGACATCAAGAGCGAGGAGGAGAAGCGCCGCGAGGTGGAGGCGCAGTTCGGCGAGCTCGAAATGCCGGCGGGCGACGGATCCGGCGAACCGTCCGCCGACTTGTCCGCTGAAGCGGGCAATGAGGCAGCCGCGACGGTGGAAGCGAGCGATGAGGCCTCCACGGAAGCGGCAGGCGGAGGCGAAGTCGGCGAGGACGCGCCGGCGGAGACCCCGGTCCCCTACACGCTCCCGGGGATCGGCGAGAAAACGGTCCGCAAGCTCGTCGACGGTGGGTTCCCGACGCTCGAGGCGCTCACGACGGCGACCGCCGAGGTGTTGTCGGAGCTTCCGGGCATCGGCGGGAAGACCGCGGAAAAGATTCTGGCTGCGGTGCGCGGTGAAGAAGCGCAGGCAGAAGGCGATATCTAGCGCTGGCAACGGTAAGCAGAGGTACAGAGTTTGGCAACAGTTCGGATATTCAAGATCGCGGAGCTTCTCGGAACCACGAGCCAGGAAGTCACCGCGCTGCTCAAGCGGGATCACGGCATCGAGGTGAAAAGCGCCTCGAGCACGGTCGAGGAAGTCGTCGCGCGCCAGTTCGTCGAGCGCGTCGCGCGCCAGCGCAACATCTCGCTGCCCACCAGCAACATGTTCGCCGACACGCCGGCCGCGAAGGGCAAGAAGGGGACGCCGTCGAAGAAGGCGGCCGAACCGGTCAAGCCGGCGGCCCCTGCGCTGCCGCCGCCCCGCCTGGTCAAGACGATCAAGCCGGTGATCGCGCCGGTCGCAGAGCCGGAATCGATCGAGGAGCCGGAACCGGTCGAAGCGCCGGCCGCCGAGCCCGGTCACGCGCCGATCGCTGCGAGCGCTGAGACGACCGAGGCGCCGCCGCCGATCGCCGAGGTTCGACACGCGCCGCCGGCGCCGAGCGCATCGATGAGCGCCGCGCCCGCCGTCGCCGAGCCGCCGGTCGCCGACGAGCCGGAGGTCGAACAGGTGGAGCACGCGCCCGCGAGCGCGGTCGCCGAGACTCCCTCGGACCACGCGGAACCGGTCGCGGCGGCGGCCGCCCCGCCGGCGCCGGCGCCGTCGAGGCTGCCGGCGCCAGGCCGAATCGTCCCGCCGACGCTTCGTCTGCGCATCGAGCAACAGCGCCCCACGACACCGACACAGCCGCTGCCGACCTCGCCGCCTCCACGCGCGGTGCAGCGCACGATCGCGCCTCCGAAGACGGCCGCGCCGGTCGCCGCGCGTCCCGCCGGCGCGCCAGGACCCACACAATCCGGAACCGTCGGTGGACGTCCGGCCGCACCCGGTGCGGCGCGTCCCGGGGCAGCGCCTGGCGCGCCCGGGCAACGGCCGCCGTACCCGAGCGCGCGGCCGCCGATGGGTGGACCGCGTCCGCTGCCCTCGCAGCCCATTCGTACGCAACAGCCCGGCATGCCGCCGCGCCCGGGCCAGCAATATCCGCAGCGCCCCGGGATGCCGTCGCGTCCGTCGTACCAGCAGCGTCCCGGCGGCGCCGGGCGGCCGGCCGCGGCGCAGCGCCGCGAGCACGCGCGTCCCGCGCCGCCGCAGATGCCCGCGTCTCCCCCGCCCGTCACCAAGACGATCACGCTCGCCGAAGGGATGACGGTCAAGGATCTCGCGGACAAGCTCGACCTGCGCGTGAAGGACGTCCTCGCCAAGCTGCTGATGAAGCGCCTGATGCTGACGATCAACTCGGCGCTCGACACCGACACCGCGACGATGATCGCCCGCGAGTTCGGCGCCGACGTGCAGATGCGCAGCTTCGAAGAGGAGCTCCTGCAAGTGGACGAAGGCGAATCCCGTTCGGAAGACGTCGTCCTGCGCGCGCCGGTCGTCACGGTCATGGGCCACGTCGACCACGGCAAGACCAGCCTGCTCGACGCCATCCGTGAAACGCGCGTCGCCGAACGCGAGGCGGGCGGGATCACGCAGCACATCGGCGCGTATCACGTGACGATCAACAAGCGGAACATCGTGTTCCTCGACACGCCGGGCCACGCGGCGTTCACCCTGATGCGCGCCCGCGGCGCCAAGGTCACCGACATCGTCGTCCTCGTGGTCGCCGCCGACGACGGCGTGATGCCGCAGACCAAGGAAGCGATCGACCACGCCAAGGCGGCGAACGTGCCGATCGTGGTCGCGATCAACAAGATCGACAAGTCGAACGCCCAGCCCGAACGCGTGAAGCGCGAGCTGACCGAGCTCGGCCTGATGCCGGAAGAATGGGGCGGCCAGACCGTCACCGTCGAAGTGTCGGCGCGGCAGAAGCAGAACATCGACCAGCTGCTCGAGATGATCCTGCTCGTCAGCGACATCGGCGAGCTCAAGGCCAACCCGAAGCGCAGCGCGTCGGGCACGGTCCTCGAAGCCAAGCTGGACAAGGGCCGCGGGCCCGTCGCCACCGTGCTGGTGCAGGACGGGACCCTGAGCGTCGGCGACACGTTCATCGCCGGCCCGATCGTCGGCCGCGTGCGGGCGCTCATCGACGACCGCGGCAAGCCGACCAAGTCGGCCGGGCCCTCGACGCCGGTCGAAGTCCTCGGCCTCTCCGGGCTGCCGCAGCCGGGCGACGTGTTCCAGGTCGCGGACGCCGCCAAGGCGCGGCACATCGCGACCTTCCGCGAGGAGCAGTCGAAGGTGAAGGCGCTCGGCGCGAAGGGCTCGAGGCTGACGCTCGAGTCGCTGCAGGCGCAGATCGCCGAAGGCGGCATGAAAGAGCTGCCGATCATCATCAAGGCGGACGTCCAGGGCTCGGCCGAAGTGCTCGCCGACACGCTGGCGAAGCTGACCGACGAGAAGGTCAAGATCCGGATCATCCACGCCGGCGTCGGCGCGGTGAACGAGTCGGACGTGCTCCTGGCGTCGGCGTCGAACGCGATCATCATCGCGTTCAACGTCCGGCCGGACCGGAACGCGGAGGACATCGCGACGCGCGAGCGCGTCGAGATCCGCCAGCACTCGGTCATCTACAACGTCACCGACGAGATGAAGAAGGCGATGACGGGACTGCTCGATCCGACGTTCAAGGAAGTCCGGATCGGCGTCGCCGCCGTGCGCGACATCTTCAAGGTGCCGAAGTTCGGCACCATCGCCGGCTGCATGGTCACCGAGGGCCGGATCACGCGGTCGGGCGACAGCCAGGCGCGCCTGCTCCGCGACAACGTCGTCGTGTTCACCGGCAAGATCGGGTCGCTGCGCCGCTTCAAGGACGACGTCAGCGAAGTGAAGACCGGCTTCGAGTGCGGCATCGGCTTCGACAAGTACAACGACCTCAAGGTCGGAGACGTGATCGAGGTGTTCGCGATGGAACGAGTGCTCACGCCTGCCTGACGGATGTCTCAAGGATCGCGGCCGGACAGGGTAGCCGATCAGATTCGCAGCGAGCTGGCGATGCTGCTCGCGCGCGAGCTGCACGATCCGGGCCTCGGCTTCGTCACGATCACGCGCGTGCAGGTGTCGCCCGACCTGCAGCACGCGCGCGTGTACTACACCGCGCTCGGTGACGACAAGGCGCGTCAGAGCTCGGACCGCGCGCTCCATCGCGCGATTCCGTTCCTGCGCCGCCAGATCGGCTCGCGCCTGCGCCTGAAGCGCGTCGCCGAGCTCGAGTTCGTCTACGACCAGTCGATCGCCGGCCAGGACCGGATCGAGCAGCTGCTCAACGAGATCCGCAGCCACGGCCCCGCGGACCCGGGCACCGCGCCCGCCAGCGGATCCCCCGATAGCCACGATGATGACGACCAGCCCTGAGCTTCCGGCCATCGTCGACGCGATCCGCGCCCGCCGGCGCTTCGTGATCTCCTCGCACTCGCGGCCGGACGGCGACTCGATCGGGTCGCAGCTGGCGATGGCCTATGCGCTGCGGGCGCTCGGCAAAGAGGCCGTGGTCGTCAACGCCGATCCGGCGCCGGCGCCGCTGATGGCGTTTCCCGGCGTCCCCGACATCCTGATCGCGCCGACGGTGGAGGGCGAGTTCGACGCCGCCATCATCATGGAATGCGGCGACCTGGCGCGGACCGGCGTTGCCGGGCTCGAGCGCTTCTTCGTCATCAACATCGACCACCACCCGGGCAACAGCGGCTACGGCGCGATCAACTGGTTCGACCCGAAGGCCGCCGCCTGCGGCGAGATGGTGTTCGACGTGGTGCGCGCGCTCGAGTTGCCGCTGTCGGTCGAGATCGCGACGCACATCTACCTCGCCATCCTGACCGACACCGGCTCGTTTCATTACTCGAGCATTTCGCCGCGCACCTTCGACATCTGCCGCGAGGCCCTCGACGCCGGAGTCGATCCGGTGCTGGTCGCCCGCAACGTTTACGACAGCAACAATATGGGGCGGCTCAAGCTGTTCGGCGCCGTCCTGAGCGCCATGCAGATCGACCAGACCGGCCGCATCGCCATCGTCTATCTCGATCACGAGATGGCGCGCGCCGCCGGCGGCACCTACGAGGACACCGAAGGGCTGATCAACCTGCCGCTGACCGTGAAGGAGATCGAGGCGGTCCTGTTCTTCAAGCAGGACGAAGGCGAGCAGTACCGCGTCAGCATGCGCTCGAAGGGCGCCATCGACATCGGCGCCGTGGCGAAGACCTTCGGCGGCGGCGGACACAAGAACGCCGCCGGCTGCACGGTCACCGGGGCGGTCGACGCGCTGCAGAAGCTCTTCGTCGAAAAGATCCAGGGTGCGATCGAATTGCAGAGCGGCCGCCTGGCCACGGTGCAGGACGAGACGCCGTGAATGGACGGCCTGTTGATCATCGACAAGCCGGCCGGCCCGACCTCGCATGACGTGGTCTCGCGCATGCGGCGCGTCCTTCACGAGCGCCGCATCGGCCACACCGGCACGCTCGATCCGATGGCGACCGGCGTCCTGCTGCTGGTCGTCGGCCGGGCGACGCGGCTCGCCAAGTTCCTGAGCGCCTGCGACAAATCCTACGAGGCGGTCGTGCGGCTCGGCTTCTCGACCGACACCGCCGACGCGGAAGGGCAGCCGATCGGCCCCGCGTTCCACGGACCGCTGCCGGCGCGCGACGTCATCGATGCCGCGCTCGCCGGGTTTCGCGGCACGTTCATGCAGCAGCCGCCGGCCTTTTCGGCCAAGAAGATCGACGGGACGCGCAGCTACAAGCTGGCGCGGGCCGCCCGGCTCACGCCATCGCGCTCCGACCTACCTGACTCACCCGCCCTGCCCGCCCCCGCCAGCGTCACGGTGTACCGCCTCGAGATCGAGAGCATCGAGGCGGACTGTGTGACGCTCAGTGTGGACTGCTCCGCCGGCTTCTACGTACGGTCGCTGGCCCACGATCTCGGGGAGCGGCTCGGCATCGGCGGACATCTCGCGAGCCTGCGGCGCACCAGGACCGGAGACTTCACGGTGGACCAGGCGGTCAGCCTCGACACGGTCGAGCGCGATCCGCAGTACGCGATCGACGCGATGATCCCGCCGGCCGACATGCTGCCGGGCCTCGCGTCGGTGACGCTGACCGCCGAGGGCGTCCTGCGCGCGGTGCACGGCCGCGAGCTCGAGATGGATGGGGGCTCGGGGATGACGACCTCGGCATATGCCCGCGACGCGGGGTTCGTGAGGCTGCTCGATCAGAGCGGGCAGCTGGTCGGTATTGCCGAGCCGACGGAGGCGCCGGGCATTTTGCATCCCTCCGTTGTTCTGGTGTAACATGTTGATCTTGTTCGACTAAGGATTATTTCGGCATACGGCGCATCCGGTCCCGCGCGGGTGAATCCCGCACCAAGCGGAGCTTCTGGGGCGTACGTGGAGGACATCGCAGGTGGCGTTAACCAAAGACCGCAAGACCGCACTGATTGGCAGCTACAGCACACACGACGGCGACACCGGATCCCCTGAAGTGCAGGTCGCAATTCTCAGCGAACGCATCAACTACCTGACCGAGCACTTCAAAACCCACGCGAAAGATCATCATTCGCGGCGCGGCCTGCTGATGCTGGTCGGCAAACGCCGACGGCTGCTCGACTACCTCAAGGGCAAAGACGCCCAGCGGTATTCGGATCTGATCAAGCGCCTGAACATCAGAAAGTAGCGCGGTCCTTGTTTCACTTTTCAGCCTGAACTCTATGAATACGCGTGAAATCACCGTCGGCCAGAACACCCTGAAGATCGAGACCGGCAAGCTTGCCACGCAGGCGCACGGCTCGGTCATCGTCCGCTACGGCGACTCGGTCGTGCTCGTCACGGCATGCCGCGCCGCCAACCCGCGCGAAGGCATCGACTTTCTGCCCTTGACGGTCGACTACCGGGAATACACCTATGCCTCGGGGCGGATCCCCGGCGGCTTCTTCAAGCGCGAAGGCAAACCGACCGAGAAGGAAGTGCTGACGAGCCGGTGCATCGACCGCCCGACGCGGCCGCTGTTCCCCGCCGGCTGGCGCTTCGAGACGCAGATCATCGCGCTGGTCCTCTCAGCCGACCAGGAGAACGACACCGACGTGCTCGCCATCACCGGGGCGTCCGCCGCGCTCGCGCTCTCCGAGATCCCCTTCGAAAAGACCATTGCCGGCGTCCGCATCGGGCTGGTCGACGGTCAGTACCTCGTCAACCCGACGTTCCAGCAGCGCAAAGAGAGCAAGCTGGATCTGGTCGTCGCCGGCAGCGCCGACGGGCTGGTGATGGTGGAGGCGGGCGCGAAGGAAGTGACCGAGGAGCAGGTCGTCAAAGCGCTCGAGACCGCGCACGCGGCCATCAAGGAGATCGTCGCCGGCATCGACGCGCTCGCCAAAGAGGCGGGCAAGAAGAAGATGACGGTCGCGAAGAAGGAAATCGGCCACGACTTCTACCGCGAGGTCGAAGAGAAGGTCTACGTGCCGCTCACCGATGCGATGCGCATCCGCGGCAAGCTCGAAAACTACGAGACCGTCGACCAGGCGCTCAAGGATCTGGTCGCGTCGCTGCCCGACGGCGAGGTCGAGCGGAAGGTCGAAGCCAAGGCCATCTTCAAGGAGTTGAAGGAGAAGGTCCTGCGCGAGGAAGTGCTCACGCACGGCGTCCGCCTCGACGGCCGCAAGTTCGACGAAGTGCGGCCGATCTGGATCGAGACCGGTGTGCTCCCGCGCACGCACGGCTCGGCCGTCTTCACCCGCGGCGAGACCCAGGCGCTCGTCACCTGCACGCTCGGCACCGCCGACGATGCG
>Ga0070674_100001066_pt1 | contig 14355 bp, 7 predicted proteins | sample KBSM33metaG_FD_65344 | JGI IMG/M metagenome (GOLD analysis project Ga0070674, IMG submission 65344) | Miscanthus rhizosphere microbial communities from Kellogg Biological Station, Michigan, USA - KBS M3-3 metaG | ecosystem: Host-associated > Plants > Roots > Rhizosphere > Soil ... | reverse complement strand
GCGCTCGTGATGGCCCACGAGCTCGGCCACAACTTCGGCGCGCGTCACGACGGCGAGGCGGCATCACCCTGCGCCGGTACGCCGCCTAACTACATAATGTCGGCCAGCTACAACGCCAGCTACGAGTTCTCGGCCTGCAGCCTTGCCTCGATGGCGCCGGTGATCGCGGCCGCGCGCGGCCGTTGCCTGTCGCCCGCGATGTACGCCGACACGGAGACGCTGCCGTTCGGCAACAACCTGCCCATCGAGACGAATACACCCGCGGTCATCCCGGTGCAGGTCCGCAATTCGGGCAACCAGGCCGCGACCAACGCGACGGTCGTCATCGAAGGCAACGTCGGACTCTTCGTGATCGACAGCGTGAGCGCGACCGGCGCGAGCTGCGCGCGGACCGGCGACACGACCACCTGCACCTATCCGAGCATTCCGGTCGGCGAGACGCGGGATCTCGCGATCACCGTGCGCGCCACCATCGCGCACGACTTCATCCTCTCGGTGACCACGGATGCCGCCAACGACGCGTTCGAATCCAACAACGAATGGCGCGCGAACGTCGTCGCGCGTTCGAGCGTCGATGCCGGCATCACCTTCCAGGTGAATCCGATGACCACTTTCATCGGCGAAAACCTGCATCTCATCGCCGATGTTTCGCCGCAGCGCTCGCATGGTCTGTCCGGTTCGGTCGTCAGCTTCAACGTCGAGGGCGTGACGCCGACGGCATACACCAGCAACCTTGGAACCTGCACGTTCCAGCCCGGGCGCGCCACCTGCACGCTCGCCGACGTGCCGAAGGGGCAGACTGCGCACATCGACGTGACGGCGACGGCGGTGATGCCCGGCGTGCGCCAGTTCGTCGCGAGCGTCCAGACGCCGACGGACGACAACGAGGACAATGACGCGGCGATCGTCCAGAACGTCCGCCTGCAGGCGGTGCGCGATGCAGAGGTGAGCGTGCCTCAGACCGTCGACGTGACCGCAGGGACGACGCAGGAAGTACAGTTCACCGTGACGTCGCCGGGTCGCGAGATCGTCAACGATGCATCGATCCAGTTATTCATTCCGACGGATTTCACTCTCGTGTCGGTCTCCGTCGATGGGGTCGCCTGTCCGCCGGCGGTCATCGCGGGGCGCCCGATATGTTCGCTCGGCAACCTGCCGCCCGGCTCCACGCGCACCGTGCGCGTGCGGTTCCGCGCGACGATTGCGACGGTGACGGCGATCAGTGCGGACTTGTATAACGCCGCCGGCAACCAGCTCGACCTCGACGGTCTCAACAACAATGCGCGAGTGACGATTCAGGCGCGCTTCCGGGCCGACGCGTTTGTGCTGCCCTCGGGTGGGAGCGCCTATGATGGCGTCGAGACGATGCTGTCGGTCAACCTCAGGGCGTATGGTTATGAGGCCGCACACAACGTCGTCGCGGTTGTCGAAGTGCCGGCCGCGGTGCGTATCACCGCGGCCAGTTTCAGCTCCGCGATTCCGCACACCTGGGTCTGCACGCTCGAAACCGCGCAGCGCGCGCGCTGCACGACACCGGTGTTCGGTCCCGACGTCATCCAGGAACTGTTGTACACCGTCTTCAGCGACGCGCCGGGCACGTACACCAACCGGGTGACGGTCAGCGCCGACGACGATGGAAATCCGGCCAACAACACCGCGAGTCCGACGCTACAGATCAATCCGTACACGGATGTCGCGATGTCGGGCCTGAGTGGACACCAATTATTCCAGGTGGGCCAGACGCGCGAATTCCAGCTCACGCTCACGACCAGTCGGCGCCAAGTGCCCAACGTCGTCGTACGCGCCCCGAATCCGAAGCCGTATCTCGAGCTCGAGTCGATCACGAGTCCCGGCATCGCGTGCACGATAGGCGCTTCGTTCGGTACCTGCGATTTCGGCACGGTCCCCGCGAATGCGTCGATCCCGATCACCGTGCGCTATCGTGGCCTGCAGGACTATCACCAGAACAACAGTGTCCTCGAGGTAAGCGCGATCACGCCGAACGATGTGAGCTACGCGAACAATCACACGCACTCGGAATGGGAGGTCGGCTCGCCGACCGATCTCGCGATCGCGACCGCGACCCCCTCGGCCACCGCGACCGTCGGCGGGACGCTCGCGTTCCCCCAGATCACCATCACCAATGGCGTGTCGAGCGCGTTCGAACCCCTCGTCGAGATCGCGATCCCGGACTTCCTGAGCATCGGCACGATCTCGGCGAGCAGTGCGACCTGCACCGGGACTTCTCTGCTGCAATGCCGATATGGCACCCTGGCGCCGGGCGCGACCGTGGCTATCAACCTGTCGCTCAACGCGCTGACGGCGGGATCCCAGTCCGTCTCCGTGCGTGTGACCTCCTCGAGCGACAACAACAGTTCCAACGACGCGATCGCGGTGAATCTCACGGTGAGCAGCGCCGCGGTGACACCACCGGTCACGCCGCCAGCCTCCAAGCCCTCGGGCGGCGGCGGCGGCCGATTCGAATGGCTCTCGCTCGGACTTCTGGCCCTGCTGAGCGCCAATCGCGCCCGGCGCCTCCGCCTGCAACGCCGCGTCATATCGCGCATTTAATCCTTGCCGGCTGCGTTACTGAATCGAATTTGAATCGGCTGCATCGGCGCCTTGTTCAGGCGCACGCGCGTCATTGCTGCGGCGTCGGCATAGTCTAGGATGCTCGATATGCATCGCACTTTGAACCTTCCTCGCCGCTGCGCTTCAGCTCTTGGCACTTCGTTGCTCAGCCGGCTTTGTCCGTTCGTGCGCCGCGAGATTGTAGGCCGAGGACACCAGCGCCACGTGCGAGAAAGCCTGGGGGAAATTGCCCAGCTGTCGTCGTGCGCGCGTGTCGTATTCCTCCGCCAATAGGCCAAGGTCATTGCGGAAGGTGAGCAAGTGCTCGAAGAGTTCGAGCGCCTCGGAGCGGCGGCCCGCCAATACCAGGTTGTCCACGTACCAGAAACTGCACGCCAAAAAGGCGCCCTCGCCCGGCGGCAGTCCGTCATCGGTGGATTCGGTGCGATAACGATGAACGAGTCCATCGATCACGAGCTCACGCCCGATGGCCTCCACGGTTGAGCGCACGCGCGGGTCATCGGCCGGCAGGAATCCCACCAGCGGAATCATCAGCAAACTCGCGTCGAGTTGCTCGCAATCGTACGACTGGACGAAGGTGCCGCGCCTTGAATTGAAGCCCCGCGCGCAGACATCGGCGTGAATCCTGCCGCGCACTTCTCGCCAATGATCGAGCGAACCCGTGAGACCGAATTTCTCTGCACCGCTGATGGCCCGATCGATTGCGACCCAGGCCATGACTTTCGAATGCGTAAAATGCCGGCGAGGTCCACGCACCTCCCAGATCCCCTCGTCCGGCGCGTCCCAGATCGCCGCGACGTGATCGGTAAGTTCGGATTGCACTGCCCATGCCGCCGGCACGGGAGCCAGACCCGCCAGGCGCGCGTGGTGCAAGGCGTCCGCGACTTCTCCATACACGTCGAGCTGCAACTGCCCTGCGGCGGCATTCCCGATGCGCACCGGCCGCGACTCTTCGAAGCCCGGCAACCACCCGACTTCCCACTCGGTGAGCCGCCGCTCGCCCGCGAGTCCGTACATGATCTGCGCCTGCGCCGGCGCGCCAGCCAGTGCCCGCACTAGCCAGTCGCGCCAGCTTTCCGCCTCATCGACGTAACCTGCGTTCATGAGAGCCAGCAGACTGAAGGTCGCGTCGCGAAGCCAGCAGTAGCGATAGTCCCAATTGCGCATTCCGCCAACCCGTTCCGGCAGCGAGGTGGTGGCCGCGGCCACGATTCCGCCCGTCGGCCGGTAGATAAGTGCCTTGAGAGTGATCAACGAACGGCGCACGGCCTCTTCCGAGGGTCCTTTGAAAGTGCACCGCGCCGACCACCGATGCCAGAACTTTTCCGTATCGTTCAGCGCGGCGGCCACATCTATCGCGCGCGGCACAGGCAGATGCGAAGGCGAATAGGTGAGTACGAACGGAATCTCCTCGCCCGCCGCCACTTCGAATTCTCCGACGGTGCGATTTTCCTCGCCGTGTAGTTCGACGGGCGTGCGCAGAGTGAGCTTGTCGGGGCCGGCGACGGCGTGCAGCTCGGTGATCTTGTCGTGCGTCTGGCTTACCCACGGAATGATCGAGCCGTAGTCAAAACGCACGATGAATTCCGTACGGAACCTGACCGTGCCCGCCAGTCCGCGCACGATTCGCACCACGTCCGACGCCGAACCCCGCGGCGGCATGAAATCGACGACCACGGCCGAGCCCGCGGGCGTGGTGAAGGTGGTCTCCAGAATCAGCGTGTCGCCGCGATACCGCCGCTCGCTGGTGGAATCGCCGTGCGGCGCGATCTGCCAGCGCCCGTTGTCCGGCTTGCCCAGCAACGCTGCGAAGCACGCCGGCGAATCGAATCGCGGCCAGCACAGCCAATCGACAGATCCGGCACGGCTCACGAGTGCCGCGGTCTCACCATCGCCGATGATTGCGTAGTCTTCTATGCGCGCCGGCATGTCAGGTCATTGTGGTGAGGTCCGCGACTTCATGTCGACGCGGCGTCTTCCGGGTTCACGTTGTTCCAGGTGCCGTCGGATGCGATCAACTCATCGGCCTTGTCGGGGCCCCAACTGCCTCGCGGGTACGGCAATGCTTTCGGATGCCGGTCGAGGATCGGATCGACAACAGCCCACGCGGCCTCGACTGCATCCTGGCGGGTGAACAGCGACCCGTCACCGGCGATCGCATCTCCGAGCAGGCGTTCGTAGGGTGATGCCTCATTCGGCTCCTCCTCGAGCAGGTACAGTTCGCGTTGATCGCCGACGAATTCCTTGCCAGCGCGCTTGACGCGCGCGGCGATGGCAATCGTGGACCGTGGCGCCAGGTGAAATCGCACGTAATTGCCTCGTTCAGCACCAGGCACCGCATCCGCGAACAAGGCCTGCGGCGGCGGCTTGAGCTCCACCAGGACTTCCGTGACGTCTTGCGCCAGGCATTTGCCGGAACGCAGGTACCAGGGCACGCCTTGCCAGCGCCACGAATCCACGTACAGACGCAGCGCGCAGAATGTTTCCACGTCCGACTGCCTGTCGACACCGGCCTCCTTGCGATATCCGGCGTATTGACCCCGCACCACGTCGCGCCGCGTAAGTGGACGCATCGCCTGAAACACCTTCGCCTTCTCGGCTTGCACCGCGTCCATGCCGCGCACCGCCGGCGGCTCCATGGCGAGCAGTGCGACGATCTGGAACAGGTGGTTCTCGATCACATCGCGCAGGCATCCCGCGCTTTCGTAGAACGAGCCACGACCCTCGACGCCGAAAGTCTCGGCCAGGGTGATCTGCACGCTTGCGATGCAATCGCGATTCCAGATGGGTTCGAGAAATGAGTTCGCGAACCGGAAATACAGGATGTTCATGATCGCTTCCTTGCCGAGGAAGTGATCGATGCGGAAGATCGACGCTTCGTCGAACACGGACTGCGCGACACGGTTGAGTTGGCGCGCGGATCGCAGATCGCGACCGAACGGCTTCTCCACAATGACTCGCGCGTGCGCCGCAAGGCCTGCCGTTCCCAGGCTCTTGATCACCCTTGCAAACAGCGGGGGTGGAATCGCCAGGTAGTGCGCCGGACGCTTCGCGGCGCCCAGCGCTTTCTTCAATGCGATGAAGGTGGCTGGATCGTTGTAGTCGCCGTCGACATAGCTGATTGACGACAGCAGGTGTCGCAGTGCTCGAGGATCGTCAATCTTGCCCTGTCGCCTGACGCTGGCCTCGACGCGCCGCCTGAGACGCGCGAGCGTCCAGCCCGAATAGGCGACTCCGATGACCGGTATGTCGAGCCGGCCCTTCCGGGCGAGCGCATACAGCGCCGGAAAGATCATCTTGTAAGCGAGATCGCCGGTCACGCCGAACAACACGAGAACGTCGGAGCGCTGCGTATCTTGTGCCGCGTGTGCCCCACTTTTGTCGCGAGCCTTTTTTCCAGCCATGCCGGACCGTGAAACGCCGTTCGGCATCAGTCTGTAGGCAGGCGCCTTTGATTCGCGCGGTTTCCGATAGAAAGGCTCACATTACGGAGGGTTAATGTGCCGATGGTCCCGGGGTATCTGGGGCTCGGCCCGCATCGTGGGGCCGGGCCCGGATCGCTGCTGGTGCCGGCAGGAACACTTCGCCACCTTCCCAGGAGCGAACACGACCATGTCAGCGAGAACACTCGCTCCCGACACCCTTGGCAGGATCAACGCCTCTGGCGCGCCGCTAACTACCTGTCGGCGGGTCAGATCTATCTATTCGACAATCCATCAACTGACCTGGCCGCACAGTGGTCAGTTAGGGCCTTGCCAAAATCCACTCCAGGGCAGCATCTTTTCCCGCCCTGAACAACGACCAATCGGGGTCGATTCGCTGATCGGGGAATACAGCGTCAGTCTCCGATTCCGGCTGAAATCTATACTTGAGCATCGAACAAGAGACACGCAACTTCGAGAGTGGAAGCGTAAACATGTGGTTCTCCTGGTATCCGTTGGGGCGCCCACCCGTGGGCTCGCCGACCAGGATTGCTTCCGTCTCTCGGCGAAAATCGGTGATGTTGGTCATGCCAGCTGAAAATGCGCCGCGGCCCGTAATCACGAAAAGGTTTCCAGCACGGTTTAAGGCGGGCATGAATATCAGCTTGTAGATGAGGTGTTCCCTCCCCTTGGCGAAGTTTCCACCTTGGTTCCAGCGCATATCGATTATCAGGCGTCTTACCGGATGCCTCCCGATGTATTCCAAAAGCCGTGCGGACTGCGTCTCCAGGTCTTGGTAGGAACGGAAATCCACATAGACCGTTTTCGAGTCCGCCAGGTACGTAAACCAAAGCGCATCTTCCTGGTGCTGAAAGGGCAACGGCACCGGTTCGATACCAACCTTCCCGGACTCGCTGGCTCCCGCAGGAACGGGCCGAATCCGCATCTTGAAGCGACGACCTGAATCATCCTCAAAGGTGAAATCCGCGGAACCCAGACCCGGAAGGACGCCCAAGGCGGCTAGCAACTCGACGCGCATGAGCTGCTCTGCACTGCTGTTCAGCACATACCACTGATTCTCAGCTTGCGGAACAAACTGTTGAATCCTCTTCTGGACTTCCCCAATGGATACGGATCCGATCGAGACAATCCTGGCTCCCAGCGTTTCCCGATATTCAGGAGCCGCACGGATTACCCTCAAATCGTTGCCAAACCAGAAGCCCTCCAGCGGAAATCTCCGATACAAGCCCGATGTGTCCAGAAATGTATGCCCGTCCCCAATGAGGGCCGCCAGGTTCTGCAAGCCAGCGACAACTACGTAGTCCTTCATCGAGGGGATCTGCTGGCGCAGGTTGGATACCGCCTGGTCGAATTCGGCCTTGCTGATGAAGTGAAAAGGATCTCGGTGTTTCGTCGTGATCTCGTTGGCGAAAAACTCGAGATCCTGTCGCCACTGTTCGGCAGTCAAAGCCGGAAGCGAAGCTTCACCATGAGCAAAGGTGGAAGCAAGGAACAGGATGCAGAACAGTTTCTTCATAAGACCTCGCGAGGGAACCCTGTAGATGTCCTGTCCGTTGGAGCTGATGCTCGCCCGAGCGGTTGAAAGACATGTGTTCCGACTCGGCGGTTCGGACCTTTAGTTTGGATGAGCAACCCGCGCGAAGGGTTTAATGGCAGCGAGGCCTCGATAGCTCAGTCGGTATGTGATCTACCAGCGAACGCAGAGCTCGATAGTCTCAGTTTGGAATCTGCGGCCTCGATAGATCGGGTCGCGCTTGATTGGTTGAGTCATTCATGCCTCCCTTAAATGGCACGAACCTCCCCTACTTCCGCCAATGCACCAGAACCGGGAAATACCTCGTGAGAGACTTCATGCGAGCACCGATGGCAGATTCTTAACACTACACAATCCCAAAGGAAATGCGGTAGCGGAAACGGCTATGGGGTACGCATTGCCAAAATGCTAGCCTCCGCCCGACAAGCTCGTGACTAGTGTGCCGCCGGGTCAGCGTTCCTGATGATCGATCGGCCGAGGATCATCCAGCAGATGGATCGAAGTCGCCGGGCCGAGATCAGGATCGACCCAAGAAGACAGTGCCCAAACGATGGACTTGGCGTGGGTCACTTCGAGAACTTGCACCGTGCCGGGCCATCGCGCCGTGTCTTTTTCTCCGGCGATCCACATGCACAGGACGGTGTTGCCGTTCGCGAGCCGGCTGGCAGTCTGAATGTTTCCAAGGTGGTACCCGGGTGCATCAGATGCGGTGAATTCCCACACCACACTCCCATTTGGATTCACTTCGCGCGCGTAGCGGTGATCGTCACCCGCGATCAGAGTGTTGCCGTTCAGCAGTCGCACAGCTTGCCACGGTGACTGCGCGGCAACCTTCCAGAGCTCTCGGCCTTCGAGGTCGTACTCGACGACCTTGTCCTCGCCGAGGTGTGGAACCATCAGAGTGCCCGCACTGGTCATCCGGATGTGCCGGAATTGTCGATGCGGATTCTCTATCGCCGTTGGGATTCGAATTTCCTTTTCCACCACCCCTGTCGCCGTGTCGATGATCATGGCCAAGGCAGGCGTGCCGTTCCGCATAATCAACACGCGTCCTTTGCCCAGCCATTGAATGGAATGCACTTCGGTGCCGGGCGGGGCAACGTAATCCCAGACGAGCCGCTTGTCGGCACTCACCATGCCGGCGCCCGACATGCGGGAGAAGATCACATTGCCACTGGGCAGCAGCGTGGCGTCATCAAACTCCTGAATACCCCCTTGCGGCGACTTGATGGGTACCGAGTACTGCCACACCACCTTGCCTTGCCGGACCAGAAAAATGGATTGCTCGTTAGGCTTTCGCGTGTCCCACTCGCCGGCGTACAAAAAGGGATGTTGCCGGGTACCTTTGCCCGGAAGTCGAGCTGGCGCTGCGCCCGACGACGCATGTTCATTCACCGTCTGCGCCGCGCAGCCCGAGAGCGCGCAAGCGAGCGCGAAAAACAGGAATCTCCCCACGTTTCGGCTCCCAGCGCAGCGGCCAATGCGGTGGCGAGGTACACAAGGTTCTTCACGTGGTGCTTTCGGCTTCGCTTTTCTAATCATTTGCTCGGCCGTGAGATTCGCAGCAGCGCGCCGTCGCCCGCCTCGGTGAGTACGTATAGCGAGCCATCAGAGGCCTGCTTCACGTCACGGACGCGCTGATGGCGATCGCGCAGCAACCACTCCTCGCCAACCACCTTGTCGTTCTGTAACTCGAGCCGAACGAGCTTCATGTCGAGCAGGCTCGCGATAAATAGATTGCCTCTCCATTCGGGAAACATGGCGCCGTCGTAGAAGACGATCCCTGACGGCGCGATCACCGGATCCCAATAGTAGATAGGCTGCTCTAGTCCCTTTTTGGTGGTGATGCCTTCCCCGATCTTCCGGCCGTCATATTCGATGCCGTAGGTGATAACTGGCCATCCGTAGTTGCGGCCCGCCTTGACCAAGTTGAGCTCATCTCCGCCGCGAGGCCCGTGCTCGATGGTCCACAGTCGGCCCTGCCGGTCGAGGGTCGCCCCTTGAACGTTCCGGTGCCCGTACGACCAGATCTGTGGCAACGCGCCCTTCTGCCCGACAAAAGGATTGTCAGGTGGGACCGAACCGTCCCGATTGATGCGGATGACTTTGCCGAGATGTGTGCCGAGGTCCTGGGCGCCGACACGTGTTCGCGGATCCGAGCGCTCACCCGTGGTGAGGAATATCGTGCCGTCCCTGGCAAATACGATTCGCGATCCGAAGTGAAGCTTGGAGTCGAACGTCGGCAGCTGGCGGAACAGAACTTGTAAAGACTCGAGGCGCGAGGTCCCACCTTCGGACCGCAGTACCGCTTTCGCAAGGGAGGTGCCGTTGCCACCTTCCCTTGGTTCGGAGTAGCTCCAGTAGATAGTGGAGTTTGCCGCGAAATCAGGATCTAGAGCGACATCGAGAAGGCCGCCTTGGCCGCCAGTGTCAACGGGAGGGAGCCCGCTAATCGGCGCCGATAAGGCGCCATCGCGCCCGACGATTCGGAGTTCCCCAGATTTTAGGGAAAGCAGGATGCGGCCATCGGGCATGAATTCGAATGCCCAGCCGCCGCGGATTTCGCTGGCGACGACCGATACATCGAAGGCACCCCTGGTCTTGTGCTCCGGCGCTCGCGTCTGTTCCGCAAATGCGGGCTTGAACTCCGGCACATTCGGCGCGATGGAGTTGATGGGCGGCAAGTTCATGGGCTTGACCGAGGTGGCGTCAGCCAGAGGCGGGGATGACTCAGAGGAACGTGCCGCGAGGACCGACAACACCACAGTAGCGTGAAGCAAATTGTGCAACGAACTTCTTTTCATAAACTCCTCATGGCGGGTCGCCAAGTCATACACGCGTGCCGCAAATCGACAATCGTCGCAGAGCTCAGTAGGTCGAACGCCCGCCTGAGATGTCAAAAGCTGCGCCAGTTGAGAAGGAACACTCGCGGCTGGCGAGCCATGCAATCAGCGACGCCACTTCGCACACGGTGCCGAATCGGCCGGCCGGGATTTTGGCAAGCATGAAATCAATGTGGGCTTGCGTTAGCTGCTCGAAAATTGGCGTGCGCACCGCGGCAGGCGTCACCGTGTTGACGATCACACCGCTTTGCACCAGTTCCTTTGCCAGTGACTTGCTCATGGCGATCACGGCGGCCTTTGAAGCCGAGTAGGCAGAGGCATTGGGATTGCCTTCCTTCGCAGCAACGGAGGCAACGTTGACGATACGGCCGTAGCCCCGGACTACCATGTGGGGCGCAATCGCGCGATTCACATAGAACGTACCGTTGGCGTTGACATCCATAACCTTGCGCCAGTCTGCGCTGGGATAATTGATGAGCGGAGTCACCGGGCCAGTAATGCCGGCACTCACGATCAAGATGTCGATATGCCCGAATTCTGCGATGGTCGACGCCGTGGCCCGCGCAACGGCACTTTCATCCGACTGGTCCATATTGATTCGATGGGCGAATGTTGGGTCGAGGCTCGCAAGCGCGGACTCCGAGATATCCCACACACTGATCCGTGCGCCCTCGGCGGCCAGCCGTTCGCCGACTGCGAGACCAATACCTGAGGCGCCACCGGTAATGACTGCAACCTGGCCCTGGAATCGATTGTGAAAGGGCGTTGTCAACGAGACTGTCTTATTAATCATTTTATGAAGCGCTCCCGGCTGCGATTCGATCAGTTCCAAATTCCCACTATATGGGATGTATGGCGAACGCCGCATTGTACGACAACGTCTTACTATATGACACATGATGTCTATGTCGCGATCACGAACCCGGGCTAGTCGAACTGCAGATCGTGGCCGCCAAAGGCTGTGCTGGGGCGTTTCAGTCGTCCCTATGTGATCTACCCAACGGGGCTAAAGGCTTCCACATATCGTGACCGCATTTCATATTAAGATGCAATCGCGAACTTACTTCAAGAAAGGCTTTTGCGGCGAACGTCCGCACTAACTTCTGTAAGGCGATTGTCGCCGGAGCCCGAGATTCGGGCTCCCAGGCCGCTGTATAGATGAGAGGGACAGGTTGATCGTGCAAAACGCTAACGAATCCGGCTGGCTAAACCGTTCCTCGCGGCGCGTCAGTGTCGCACTCTGGGTCGTCGGCGCTCTGCTCGCGCTCGCAGGGGCTGGAATAGCTCTACCCGGTGCGTGGCTGCTGGTGTTGGGCGGCTCCCCATATTATTTGCTGGCGGGCGCTGTTCTAGTTGCATGCAGCCTGTTCGTTTTTCGATGTCACGAATCGGCACTCTGGATCTATGGCACCCTGCTGTTAGTCACGACGTTGTGGAGCCTCTGGGAAGTCGGACCGAATTTCTGGGCGCTCATGCCGCGGCTGGTTTTCTTCAGCGTCGTCGGGTTCTGCCTGCTGATCGCGTTTGGATTCTCGGCAGCGGCCTCTCTGAGTAGCCGGTTTTTTCTACTCATCTCGCTGGTAGTAGCCCTTGGTACGGCCGTTGCGCCGTTGCTGCTCCGCAGTTCAGTAGAGGGCCCTGGTATCTCATCAACCAGCTCTATCGCCGGCAGCGCTGAAGACTGGTCCAGCTATGGCAACCGGAATTCAAATCGCTATTCTCCGTTGAGGGAAATCACGCGTGCGAACGTAGACGAACTGGAAGTAGCGTGGACCTACCATACAGGGCTGTACGGACCGGATGGCAAGCGTCGCGCCGGTCTTCAGCTAACGCCGTTGATGGTCGACAACATACTGTACGGATGCACGGCGTTCAGCTCTGTCTTCGCCCTTGATCCGGTGACTGGAAAGGAAATCTGGCGACGCGACACGTTACACCGGGAAGTAATCGGCGGACACCCCGTCTGCCGGGGGCTGAGCTTTTATCGCGCAGCGACGGCCAGTAGCGACTGCCCTACACGGTTGTTGGTGACCACTGTCGACAATTATCTTGTCGCGCTGGATGCGCGAACTGGGAATCCGTGTACCGCCTTTGGCGAGAATGGCTCGGTCGATCTCGCGCAAGGTTTGGGGACGTTCCCACCAGGGTGGACACATCCGACGTCGCCTCCCACGATTGTGAATGGCATAGCCGTCGTTGGCGCTTTCGTGGTCGACAACCAGTCGACCAATGTGCCACCAGGGGTCATACGAGGTTACGACGCCACCACCGGCGTACTGAAATGGGCATTTGATCCGGCCCGCCCCGAAGATCCGACTCCGCTGCCCGCCGGTGCCGTGTACACGCCGTCGACGCCCAACGCGTGGACGGTTTTCAGCGGCGATGACAGCCTCAACCTCGTCTATGTTCCGATGGGAAATGGCAGCCCCGATTTCTTCGGCGAAAATCGCAGCCCTGCAACCGATCGGTTCTCAACCTCGCTGGTTGCAATTGACGCTTCGACCGGTGCGGTCCGGTGGACCTTTCAGGCAGTGCATCACGATCTTTGGGACTACGATCTTGCATCTCAGCCGGCGCTTGCAGATTTTCCTGTAGAGGGTCGTACCGTGCCAGCGCTGGTACTAGCTACCAAGACGGGGCAGCTCTTCGTGCTTGACCGCCAGACGGGCCAACCGCTCACGCGGGTCGAAGAACGCGCGGCGCCGAAGTCGAGTCTCCCCGGCGAGCGATCGTCACCGACACAGCCCTACTCGGTGGAGATGCCCGACATGTCGGGCAACAAACTTACCGAAGCTGACATGTGGGGTCTTACGCCCTTCGATCAACTGTATTGCCGGATTGCATTCAAGCGCTCTATCTACGAGGGCATGTACACGCCAATGGGCCTGCAACCCACCTTGCGTTATCCCGGTGAGTTGGGCGGCATCGATTGGGGCAGCGTTTCAATCGATGCAGGACGTGGGCTCCTGATCGTCAACGCCAACTACATGGCTGACCTGGATCAGTTCATTTCACGCGAGCAAGCCAATCGCGAGGGTCTGGTTCCCAGGACAGATCCGCGCGGCCATTCCGCTCCGGGCGGCGCCATGGCGGGTACCCCTTACGGAGTGCATTGGGGACCGTTCCTTAGCCCCCTTGGCGTACCTTGCCAGCGCCCGCCTTATGGATCGCTAACCGTCATAGATCTGAAATCCCGGCAGATCATCTGGACACGTTCATTGGGTGATGCGCGCAATAGTGGGCCATTCAACACACCGCTTGGTCTGCCAATCGAACTGGGCGCCCCGAATCTTGGCGGCACGCTCGCGACAGGCAGCGGCATCATCTTTGTCGGCGCCACTCAAGACGAGATGTTCAGAGCGATCGACGTCCACAGTGGCGAGATACTGTGGCAGCACAGACTGCCCGCTGGCGGTCACGCCACGCCGATGACCTTTAAAGGCGGCGACGGTCACCAGTATGTCTTGATATCGGCCGGCGGCGGCTCGCTCCAAGACAAGCCAAGCGACACTTTGGTGGCGTTTCGTCTGAAGGGAGCTGAGCAAATCTCCCACTGACCGGTGGTTAGGACCGCCGGCAAGGCGAACGCCGCTAACGCTTCGCCGGTCCGCGGGCAGGCCAGATGCCTTTGAGCGAAATGAAGGCCAAGCCGTTGTTGGCATTCATTGGAACGACTAGCTGGTTGGCGCCAGCGTCGTAGCACATGGAGGCCGCACTCGGAATATTCTCTGCGATCAGCGTGGCGCGGGCGCCTGGCACCATCATCGAGATGCCACCCTGCCTCACGCTCGAGACGAACTTGACACCATCCCGCATGATCACGAGCCCGTCATTGCCGGATTGTGCGGCCTGTTCCGTCCGTATGGCACGTCCGTCTGGCGCGAATGAGATCACGTCGGCGCTGCCTATATTGACCACGACGATATTGCCCTCGCTGTCCACC
>Ga0070674_100001062_pt1 | contig 14372 bp, 14 predicted proteins | sample KBSM33metaG_FD_65344 | JGI IMG/M metagenome (GOLD analysis project Ga0070674, IMG submission 65344) | Miscanthus rhizosphere microbial communities from Kellogg Biological Station, Michigan, USA - KBS M3-3 metaG | ecosystem: Host-associated > Plants > Roots > Rhizosphere > Soil ... | reverse complement strand
CGCACCTCGGGCACGTCTTCGACGACGGCCCAAACCCGACCGGCCAGCGCTACTGCATCAACTCGCTCTCGCTGGACCTGGACGCCGAGCCGGGCAGCTCGGGCTGATCCAGACCGCCTGACCCGCGGCGGTCGTGGGCCTCGCGGCCGTGGCCGCGGCGATCGTGCTGTCCGCATGCGCCGGAGTCGCGACCCGCAGGCGGCTCGGCGCGCCGGCCGAGCACGACGCGGCTCGCCTACTGAAGGCCATGCTGTTCGGCGCGATGCCGTTCGTCACGTTCTTCAACGTGGCGCACGTCGAGTTCGACCGTGACGTCCTCGGCGGCGTCGTGGTCGGATGGATCGCGCTGGCCGCGGTCGCCGTGCTCGCCCGGCGCCTGACGCGCAATGCGACGACTCGCCCGCGCACCGGCACGGTGATGCTGGGATCGATACTCGCGAACACCGGCTATCTCGGGTATCCGCTCGTCACCGTGCTGCTCGGCGCGTCGTCGCTCCCGACTGCGGTCGTGTATGACCTGCTGGTGGCGGGACCGGCGCTCTTCATCGGAGCCTTCGCGATCGGCGCGGCGTTCGGCGACGCGCACGGCGACTCGCTGCGCGAGCGGCTGCGTGCCTTCTTTTTCCGCAACCCTCTGATGCCCGCGTTCGTGGCGGGGCTGCTCGCTCCGCCGGCGCTCGCGCCGGACGTGCTTGTCGACGCGTCGCGGATCCTCGTGTTCTGCATGCTGCCCGCCGGGTTCTTCGCCGTCGGCGTGTACCTGGACTCGATCCTGGCGCCGCGACGGGCCCTGCCTCCGCTGAGTCGCGAGGTGAGGGTCGCGGTCGTGCTGCGTCTCGTCGTCGCGCCGCTTCTGCTGTGGCTGCTCGCGCTGCCGCTGATCGACCTGCCCGATCCGTATCTCCTGCTCGCCGCGATGCCATGTGGCATCAACACCCTGCTGGTGGCGGGCGTCTACGAGCTCGATCGCCGCCGGGCGGCCGCGATGATCGCCTGGAGCACGACGCTCGTCCTGACCGGGGTCGTGATCCTGTCGGCGGCTCTGTCGTGAGCGCCGCGGCGGAGCGCCCGCTCCTCTACGAGCGGTTCGCGGTCTTGCGGGAGAGCATGCCTCACCTCGACCTGAGCAACGGAAGCGCAACCCCGGTGCGCCGGCTCGAGCTGGGTGACACCATCGACGCGGACTCCTGGATCAAGGACGACGGCGCCTTCGGACCCCGGATGGGCGGCAACAAGCCGCGCAAGCTGGAGTGGGTGCTGGCCGACGCGGTACAGCGGCGATACCGCTCGGTGCTGACGATCGGCGCGCTCGCCACCAACCACGGGTTGGCGACGGCCGTGTATGCACGCTCCTGCGGCCTACGGGCGATCCTGGCCCTCGTGGACCAGCCACTCGACCCGCACGTTCAGGCGCAGTTCGAGCGCATCCTTGCTTCCGGTGCCTCGGTCCACCTGACACATGGTGCGGCTCGCACGGCGCTCATCGTCCCGTGGCTTTGGGCGCGCAACTTCGACCTGGCGCGCATGAGACCCCCGTACTACCTGGGAGTCGGGGGATCCTCGCCGCTCGGCTGCGTCGGCTTCGTGGAGGCGGCTCTCGAGCTGGCGGCTCAGGTCGAGGCGGGGCTGATACCGGAGCCCGCTCACGTGGTCGTCGCTGCGGGTTCCGGCGGGAGCGCCGCCGGACTGGCACTCGGGCTGCGCATGGCGGGCCTGCGCAGCCGCCTCGTGGCTGTGCAGGTGAACGACCGGTCCCCGCTTGACCCGCGCCGCATCGCCCGACTCGCCCGGCGCACCGAGCGGCTTCTGCGGAGCCGCGGCGCGAGCTTCCAAGCCGTTGACGTCCGGGAGGGCGACTTCAGCTTCGAGCGAGGCTTCCTCGGGGCCGGCTACGGGCACCCCACCAGCGAGGCGCAAGCCGCGCTTGCGCTTGCCCGCGACCACGCCGGCCTTCAGCTCGAGCCCGTCTACACGGCGAAGGCGATGGCCGGGTTGATCGGGCTCGTCGAGCGCGGCGGCCTCGGCAGAGGGCCCGTCCTCTACTGGCACACCTACGACTCGGTCAGCCGGTCCGGCGGGCGATAAGCCTGTCCATCGCCCGATCCGGCAGGAGCCGCGAGAGAGTAGCCATCACGCGCGTGTCGGGCCCGACGAGATAGCGCGTGCGCGGGCGGCTCGACGTGAGGGCATGCGCGACGATGTCGGCGACCGCCGACGCTGGGATCGCCTCCTGGGAACGCGCCTGGGCCGCCGCCATCGCCCGGTCCATTCGATCGCCGTAAAGCTGCTGAGCCTCGGCCGGCATGTCGTCGCGCAGGGACTGCGCGGCGGCCTGGCCGCGCTCCCACATCGAGGTGGCGATTGGCCCAGGCTCGACCAGCGCCACCTTCACGCCCAGGGGCGCGAGCTCGCGGCGCAGCGAGTCGGAGACGCCCTCCATCGCGAACTTCGAGCCGGCATACGGGCCGAGGAAGGGCAGCGCGACGCGGCCCCCGATCGAGCCGATGTTGACGATCCTCCCGCCCGCCGCGCGCAGCATCGGGAGAGCGGCCTGCGTGACGGCGATCTGCCCCAGGACGTTCACCTCGAGCTGGCGCCTGACCTGCTCGAGGGGCAGGAACTCGAGTGGCCCGGTGACAGCGATGCCGGCGTTGTTGACGAGACCCTTGAGCTGGCCCCCCGTGGCCTCGCTGACGGTTCGCGCCGCTGCAGCAATCGATGCGCCGTCCGTGACGTCGAGGATCAGCGTGGTGACTCCGGGCGCGTCCGCGGCCAGGCGCGCGGCATCCTCCTCACGGCGCACTCCGGCGAACACGGCGAACCCGCGCTGCGCCAGGCCGACCGTGGTCGCGTGCCCGATGCCGGTAGACGCGCCGGTGATGAGTACGGCCGCAGTGCCCCTTGCCACGGCGCGGATTCTGTCAGGCGCCGCGTGCTTCCGCGATTCCGGCCAGTCGCCGCGCCAGCGCGTTCATCCCGAACGCCTCCGCTGCGGCGGCCCCGGCGGCCCAGTTCGTAGGTGCATCCGGCGGGGGTTCGACGTCGAGCCGGCGCAGCGTCGCGACGTCCTTGAAGGCACGCAATTCGCCGGCCTGCTCCCGGAGCGCGTGCATGACCCGCTTGGTCTCGCCGATCGGGTTCTCGAGTGCCGCCTCGAGCGATCCATGGCGGCGCAGCAACTCGGCCGCCGTCTTGGGCCCGATGCCGCGCGCACCGGGAATGCCGTCGGAGGGGTCGCCGCGCAACGCGATCAGATCGGGGACCAGGGCGGGCGGGACCCCGTAGCGGCTCTCGACCTCCGCGGCGTCGAGCACCTCCGGTCCCTTCCCGCGGGCGCCGACGTAGAGCACTCGGCAGCTGTCGCCGACGCACTGGTACATGTCGCGGTCGCCCGTCATCAGGAGCGACTGACCGCCGCGTTCGGCCTCGGCCAACGCGAGCGAGCCGAGCACGTCGTCCGCCTCGTAACCCGGGCGCTCGTAAACGCTCCAGCCGAACATCTCGAACAGCTCGGGCGCCACGTTCCACTGCGCGGCGAGCTCTTCGGGCATCGGCGGCCGCTCGGCGTGGTAGCCGGGGAACAGATCCACGCGGTAGTCGGCGGCGTCCTGCCCGAACGTCAGCACGACCGCGCGGGGGGAGTGCTCCTCGACCGCCTGAACGAGCGCGTTGATGGCGCCCAGAAGCGCGTTCACCGGCGCCCCGGTTGCTCCCTTGATGCTCTTGGGCAGCGCGAAAAACGAGCGATAGAGCAGGTACGGCGTATCGGCCGCCAGCAGCGGAGCGCCGCCCTTTTGCGCGCTCTTCCTCGGCACCTAGCGGTGGCCCACTACGAGGGCGCGGTCGGCGCGGGCTCCTCCTGGCGGGCGAAATCACGGCCCGGCGCGGGCCGGCGCTCGACCAGGCGAACCTTCACGCCCTTGGGAGGAATCAGGGTGACGTTGTGCAGCCGCGAGTGCTCCTGCTGGTCGGACGCCGACTCGAGCCGCGCCGCGCCCAGAATCGTCGGGATCGCGACCTTCATCTCGAGCTGCGCGAACGCGGCGCCGACGCAGCGCCGCGTGCCGCCGCCGAACGGGATCCATGTGTAGGGCTCCGGCTGGCCTTCGAGGAACCGCTCCGGCCGGAACTCGAACGGCTGCGGGTAGCGGTTCGCGTATCTGTGCACGGCCGAGATCGCCGGAACCACCATCGTCCCGGACGGGAGCTCATGTCCCGCGATCTCGACCGGGCGGGTCACGACACGGGCGACGTCCGCGACCACGGGGCGCACCCGCAGCGACTCCTTGACCACGGCGTCGAGGTACTCGTCCTCGCCGGCAGCGAGTGACTCCTCGAGCCGCTCCAGCACCGCCGGATGGTGAAGCAGGAGGTCGAAGGTCCATGACAGTCCCGTCGCCGTCGTCTCGTGGCCCGCGGTCACCGCCGTCATCAGCTCGTCGCGCAGCTCCGCGTCGCTGAGGCCGTTGCCATCCTCGTCCGTCGCCGCGAGCAGGATCGACAGCACGTCGTCGCCCGTCGCCCCCGACTCCCTGCGCCGGCGGATCTCGTCGTAGAGCAGCTCGTCGATCGCGTCCCGCACGCGCTCGAAGCGGCGTGCGGGGCTCCAGCGCCCGAACCGCCGCTGCATGACCGGCAGCCACATCAGCGTCGTGCTGCGCGCCAGGAGCTCGGGCAGCAGGACCCGCAGCCGCTCGAGCCGCGCCGCCTCGGTGATCCCGAACACCGCACGCAGGATCACCTCGAGGGTGATCGCCTGCATCCGCGGCCGCAATGCGAACGTGCGCCCGAGCGGCCAGCGCCCGACCTCGCGCAACGCGATCTCCGCGATCAGCTCCCGGTAGCGCTCGATGCTGTCTCCGTGGAACGGCGGCAGCAGCACCCGGCGCCGGCGCAGATGCTGCTCGCCGTCGATCAGCAGCACCGAGTTCTGCCCCAGAACCGGCTCCAGCATCTGGTTGGCCTCGCCGGCCCTGAACAGATCCGGATCGCCGGTGAAGACAGCCTTGACGTCCTCCGGGTCGGTGAGGTACACCAGGTTCCCGAGCCCGACGAACCGGATCGTGAAGACGCTGCCGTAGCGGCGCACGCAGCGGGTCATGTAGCCCTCGAAATCCCGCATCGTTCGCAGGGTCTGAACGATCGGCGGCGAGGACGGCCCGGGGGGAAGCGCCGTGCGCATAGATGTGGACTCTATGCTGCCGCGGCGCTCCCTTCCAGCGCACCGAGCACCAGTTCGTCGTGCTCCGCCGGCCGAACCTTCCTGAACATCCGCTCGACCTTTCCGGTCGGCCCGATCACGAAGGTCGTGCGCTCGTTGCCGAAGTACTTGCGGCCGTACATCGACTTCTCGACCCACACGCCGTACGCCTCGGCGACCTTGTGGTCAGGGTCCGACAGCAGAGTGAATCCGAGGGCGTGCTTGTCGGCGAACTTCGCGAGGCGCTCCGGCGGATCGGGCGAGACCCCGAGCACCACCGCGTCGGCGGCGTCGTAGGCCTGCTCGTGGTCGCGCACGCCGCAGGCCTGCGTGGTGCATCCCGGCGTGTCGGCCTTGGGATAGAAATAGAGGACCACGTGCCGTCCCTTGAAGTCGGACAGGCGGATGGGATTGCCGTCCTGGTCGTTCAGTTTGAAGGCGGGTGCCTTCTTGCCCTCTTCGATCATGAGCTCTCCTTTGGTCGCTTGGCCGGAATGGGATCAGGTTTTTCGCGACGGGGATACGCGGGCGTGTGAAAAAAGGCGCACGGGCCCGTCAAGGAAGCGAGCGAGCGCCGAAAGACTCAGGAGTCGGCGTGAGCGTCTTGCTCCGACAGCCCCAGGTCTTCGAGGGCCTCCTCCATGGACCTATACACGTCGACTCGAACGGTCTTGCCACGGCGCTGGGTGAAGACGTGGACGAACGAGAGCTCAACCTCGATACCCGTATGGCGCGCTCGCCCTCCGAACCGATACGGCACCACCGTCCGATCACCGGCCTCGATGTACTCCAGTGGCTCGATCCACGTGCTTCCCTCCTCGAAGGCCTGCATTTGGCCGGCCGTGAACCGAAGCATGTCTTCGAACCCATGAACTGAGCGGCTCTCCGGCAGCACGCCCGCCGGCACGAACACCACTTCTGGATCCCAGAACTCCTCCAGGATCGGACGGAAGCGCTCAACGTCCCCGCTGCGGTATGCGTCATTGAGGGCGGCGTAACCGCGTCGCGCGTTCTCGATGTTCTCCTGCGACATCGCTCGCGCAGTATCCCCCTACCGGGGCCCGCTCTCGCGCAACGTTAGGCTGCGCCGCCATGTGGCCGATCATCATCATCGTGGTCGTCGCGGTTCCGCTGCTCGTGGTGGCCTGGCTGCGCGTGCGGCAGCAGCGCCGACCCTGAGCACGCGCTGGACACGCGACCCATCCCACCGGTAGGGTCGCCGCCATGAGCTCTCCCGCTCGTACCGGGGCCGATGTGTCGGCCCTCGCCGGCGAGGTCATCGACGCGGTCAACGCCCTTTCGGGTCGCCATGACGGCGAGCGCGCGCTCCATTCGAAGGGGACGCTCTGCGCCGGCACCTTCACGGCATCTCCCGACGCGGCCGGGCTCAGCACCGCCGCGCACTTTCGCGGCGACCCCGTCCGCACGCACGTCCGTTTCTCCAACGGAGGCGGCGAGCCCGAGGGCCGCGACGGCGGCCGCGAGGCGCGCGGGATGGCGGTCAAGCTCTACCTGGCCGACGGCAGCACCACCGACATCGTCTGCGTGACGACGCCCGTGTTCGTGGTCCGCACGCCGGAGGACTTCCTCGAACTGATGCTCGCGCGCAAGCCCGACCCCGAGACCGGCCAGCCCGACATGGAGCGGCTGGGCGCGTTCCTCGGCGCGCACCCCGAGTCCATGCCCGCGATCCAGCACACGCTCGGCAACCCGCCGCCGGTCAGCTATCTCACCTGTGCGTACAACTCCCTGCACGCCTACCGCTTCACCAACGCCGGCGGGGAGCAGCGCTACATCCGCTATCGCTGGGAGCCGCACGCCGGCGAGGCGAACGTCGCCGAAGAGGAAGAGTCCTCGCTCGCGCACGACTACCTTCAGGACGACCTGCGCGAGCGCCTCGGACAGGGTCCCGCAGGCTTCACGCTCACGGCCGCGATCGCTGCCGACGGCGACCCCACCGACGACTCGACAGCCGCCTGGCCGGACGACCGCGAGCGCGTGACGCTCGGCAGGCTCGAGGTGACCGGGATCGCCACCGACCGGGAACGCGACGGGGACATCCTGGTCTTCGATCCCACCCGGGTCACGGCCGGCATCGAGTGCTCGGACGATCCGATCCTGCAGTTTCGCGCGCACGCGTACGACGAGTCGGTGTATCGCCGCAGCGGCGTGCGGCGCGACTCCTAGCCTTCGCGCCGCCTTAAACTCGCGCCGTGTTCCACTTGTTCTGGGAGCCAGTGGTCCGGCCCGTCCTGGAGGCCGCCTCGCCGCGCGTGGTGGTCGAGGTCGGCGCGCGCGTGGGCCAGACGACGGAGCGGCTGCTGGGCCTCGCGTCCGAACGAGACTTCGAACTGCATGTCATAGATCCGGCGACCGGACCCGGCTTCGACCCCGACGCGCTGAAAGGACAGCACGGCGGAAGGTTCAATTTCCACAGCCGGATGAGCCTCGACCAGTTGCCGCTCATCGACGAGATCGACGCTGTCATCCTCGACGGCGACCACAACTGGTACACGGTCTACAACGAGCTGAAGATCCTGCGCGGGCAGGTCGAGCGCGGGCGGCCCTATCCGCTCACGTTCGTGCATGACATCGGCTGGCCTTACGGCCGGCGGGACCTCTACTACGACCCCGACACGATCCCGGCCGAGCACAGGCAGCCCTATGCCAAGGCCGGCATCACGCTCGGCAACGGCGAGCTTTCCGGAACCGAGGGCCTCAACGTGCGGCTCTACCATGCCACGACAGAAGGTGCCGCCCACAGCGGGGTGCGAACCGCGGTCGAGGACTTCCTCTCCGAAGCGGATCTGCCGATCAGATTCCTGGTCGTGGACGGGTTTCACGGGCTCGGGATCCTCGCGTGGGAGCCCGCCGTCGCCGCCAACCCGACGCTCGGTGCGGCTCTGGACCGGCTCGAATCGGCGGAGTGGCTTCGCGAGCATTGCCGGCGCCTCGAGGAAGCGCGGGTGCGTACGCTCGTTCGCCTGCGCGCGATCACCCGAGAGCTGCAGGGACGAGGAGCCTAGACTCGATCGAGCACGTCTCGGCCGCGCCCGCGCGCCGCCTCCAGCCGGACCAGCGCGGCGGGGTAGGGCTCGAAGAAGGACTGCCCCGCGACGTATCCCGCATCGAAGCGCGCCGCCCATGAGCGCAGCATCGCGTTGACCGCGCTGAGCGGGACGTGCCGGGAGCGGTAGGCCTCGAGCGTTTCGAAAAAGTGGTCCTTCTCCCGCCGCGTGAGGAGCTTCTTGAAGTGGCCGAACGCGTGGGTCACGACGTTGACCGTCGCTGGAATCCGCGGCGCACGTCTCAGCGCCGCGTCGAGCTCGGCGCCGTAGCGCTCCAAGGCATCGTCCGCGGACGTGAGCTTCTGCTCGGCGACGATCCGCCCGAGCGCGCGCATCCGCGTCTGGTTGAAGCCCATCAGCAGCAGCTTGTTGCGCGCGTGGAAATCGACCAGTGCCGCCGGCGAGCGCTGGGCCGCCGCCTCTCTGAAAGCCGCCACGGTGAAGAGCTTCGTGAGGAAGAAGTCCCGGATCAGGAGGTTGCCCAGCCGCGTCTCCTCCTCGATCGCCGCGCGCGGATAACGCTCCTGAGCACCGGCGGCGAACAGGCCGGAACCACGGGCGGGCGGTCCGGAGTCATCCGGCCGGTGGACCTTCGCCGACCCGACCCCGCACGACGGCGAGCGGCTCTTGAGGATGAACCCGTCGACCTCGCCGGCGTCCGAGAGCCAGTCTCGCGTGAACCGCGCCATCGGCTGGGTCAGGTCCCTGCCCGTGCTGGGCTGTACGAGCTGTTCTCCGCCGACCCCAGCAACCAGCCGGATCGGGTCACGCGGAACGCCGAGGCCGATCTCGAGCTCCGGGCAGATCGGCACGAAGTCCAGCCACGGCTCGAGCTCCTCGCGCAGCGATGCGCGGACCACCTGGCCGTTGTAGCGGCAGGAGTCGAAGTCGATGCAGCGGCTGATCACGACGCGCGGGCGCGCAAAGCTCGTCATGTCGGGTATTCGGTCGGGACGGCCCACGGGCTCACCTTAGCTACGACAAAAAAGCGTCCAGGCCCCTTGATCCTCCGGCCCGAGCCGGTCACACTTCGACCGCCGTTTCCGGCCGCGACAGAGAAGGAGTGTTAGATGCGAATTGCCGACGTGATGACCCGCAACCTGCCCACGCTCGGCCCCGAGCACAGCGTGCGCGATGCGGCCGCCTCGATGACAGAGAGTGGAGCGAAGGCGTTGCCGATCTGCGAGGGCGAGAACCTCGTCGGGATCGTCACTGACTGGGACCTCACGAAGGCGGTCGCGGGCGGCGAGGACCTCGGCGTCCTCAAGGTCGCGAGCGTGATGAGCACGGACCTCGTGGAAGCACCACCGGACGCGACCTTCACGGACGCGGCGCAGCTGATGGCGGACCGCCAGGTCCACCACCTGCTGGTCAGCTCCGAGGGCCGCTACGAGGGCATGGTCCACCTGGACGTGGAGTGGTCGGAGCTGACCGAATCGCTCGGCGCGCCGATGGCAACGTTCGCCGCGCGGATCTAGACTGCCGACTGCCGACTGCCGACTGCCGACTGCCGACTGCCGACTGCCGACTGCGGTCTGCCGTCTAACCGAGAACCAGCTCCGCGATCCTCCGCACCTGCGCGGCGTCTCCGCCGACCAGCAGCGTCGTGACGATGGAGTCCCGCCAGGCCTCGAGGTCGTGGCGCACCTTGTCCTCCGAGCCGATCAGCGCGAGCTGCTCGACGAGCTCGGTCGGCACCGCGGCCGCCGCCTCGTCCTTCTTGCCGTCCAGGTAGAGATCCTGGATCCGCTTGGCCTCGGCCTCGAAGCCGAGCCGGATCGCGACGTTGTGGTGGAAGTTCGCGTCGCGCGCGCCCATCCCGCCGAAATACAGCGCGTACATGGGCCGGATCCAGTCGGCCGCCTGCTGCACGTCGTCGTGGATGATCACAGGCACGGTGGCGTAGACCTCGAAGTCCTCGGCGGTGTGCCGCGCGCTCTCGCGCGCGAAGCCCTCGGCGAGCGCGTCCTTGTAGAACGTCTCGTTCTGCGGCGAGTAGAACAGGGCGAGCCAGCCGTCGCAGATCTCGGCGGCGAGCGCCACGTTCTTCGGCCCCTCGGCGCCGAGGAAGACAGGGATCTCGTCCCGAACCGGGTGCAGGGTGGAGCGCAGCGGCTTGCCGAGGCCGGTCCCGTCCGGATACGGCATCGGGTAGTGCGGGCCCTCTGCGGTGACCCGGTCGCCGCGCGCGACGATGTCGCGCACGATCTTCACGTACTCGCGCGTGCGGGCGAGCGGCTTGGCGAACGGCTGCCCGTACCAGCCCTCCACGACCTGCGGGCCCGAGACTCCGAGGCCGAGGATGAACCGCCCGCCGGAGAGATGGTCCATCGTCATTGCCGCCATCGCGGCCGCGGCGGGCGTGCGAGCCGACATCTGCATGATCGCCGTGCCGAGCTGGACGTTCTTCGTGTGCGAACCCCACCACGCGAGCGGCGTCAGGACGTCGGACCCGTAGGCCTCGGCAGTCCAGATCGAGTCGAGGCCCAGCCGGTCGGCCTCCTGCACGGCCTCGAGCGCGCCCGGCGGGGGGCCGGACGACCAGTAACCGGTGTTGAGGCCGAGCTTCAGGTCCCGCGCCATGGAGGCTAGGCCGCGACCGGGACGTCGGCGACGCGCACCATCAGCTTGCCCTTGTTGTCGCCGTCGAACAGCATGTTGACGGCGTCGGGCGCCTTCTCGAGGCCCTCCACCACCGTGTGCTCGTCCTTCAGCTTGCCTTCCATCGCCCACTGCACGAGCTGCGCGGCGGCCTCCTGCGAGTGAGGCAGGAAGTCGAGGATGATGAATCCCTGGAGGTGGACGCGGTTGACGAGCAGGTTGCCGAAGCTGCGCGGGCCCGGCGGCGGCTCGTTGTCGTTGTACGAGGAGATCAGCCCGCAGAGCACGACGCGCGCGTGCACGTTCAGCATCGCGAAGACCGCCTCCATCATCTCGCCCCCGACGTTCTCGAAGTCGACGTCGATGCCGTCGGGGCACGCCTGCTTCAGCTGCTTGCGCCAATGGTCATCCTTGCGGTTGACGGCGCCGTCGAAGCCCAGCTCCTCGATCAGCCAGTCGCACTTCTCCTTGGTCCCGGCGCTCCCCACGACGCGCGCGCCGTGGATCTTCGCGATCTGTCCCGCGATCGAGCCGACCGAGCCGGCGGCCGCCGACACGAAGAACGTTTCGCCCTCCTGGGGCTTGCCGATCCGCTCCACCCCGTACCAGGCCGTCAGTCCGCTGATCCCGAGCAGCCCGACCAGCATCTCCGGTGGCACGTTCAGCTCCTTCGGGACGCGCGTGAACGGGATCCCGCTGTCTCCCGCCACCACGTAGTCCTGCCAGCCGGTGAGCCCGCTGACCAAGTCGCCGACCGCGAACTTGTCCGTGTTGGAGGCCATCACCTGGCCCACGCCCCCGGCGCGCATCACCTCGCCGATCCCGACGGGGGGCAGGTAGGTCGGCGTCTCGCCGATCCAGGCCCGGTTCGTGGGGTCGATCGACAGGTACAGCGTGCGTACCAGCGCCTCTCCGGGCCCGATCTCGGGGACCGGCTCCTCGACCAGCTCGAAGGTCGAATCGTCGATGCGTCCTTCAGGCCGCTGCCGCAGCCTGAGCGTGCGATTGGTGCCGTTAGACGTCATGCCGCCCTCCCTTGTTGCGGCGCCCGGCCGCAGACAGCAGTTCTCCGGTCTCCGGTCTCCCGTCTCCCGGCTAGTTCAAACGCTCCACGAGCATCGCCTGGCCCTGCCCGCCGGCCACGCACATCGTCTCCAGGCCGATCGTCTTGTCGTCGGTCTCCAGGTCGTTCAGGAGCGTGGTCATGATCCGCGCCCCCGTCATGCCGAACGGGTGTCCCAGCGCGATCGCGCCGCCGTGCGGGTTCATCTTCTCCAGCGGGATGTTGCACTCGGCCATGATCGGGATCACCTGCGCGGCGAATGCCTCGTTCAGCTCGACCACGTCGACGTCCTCGATCGTCATCCCGGACCGGTCGAGGACCTTCTTGATCGCGCCGATCGGGCCGATGCCCATCAGCTCCGGCTCGAGGGCCGCGGTGCCCGCGGTCACGATGCGCGCCCGCGGCTGCAGGCCGAGCTCCTTCGCCTTGTCCTCCGACATCACCAGCACCGCCGCGGCGCCGTCGTTCAGCGGGCAGGAATTGCCGGCCGTGACCCTGCCGTCCTCCCTGAACGCCGGCGGCAGCTGGGAGAGCTTCTCCAGCGTCGAGCTCGCGCGCGGGCCGTCGTCCTTGGCGACGAGGGTCCCGTCGGGCAGCTCCACCGGAACGATCTCGCGGTCGAAGAAGCCAGACTCCTGCGACGCGACGGCCAGCTCCTGTGAGCGCTGCGCGTACTTGTCCATGTCGGCGCGGCTGACCTCGTACTTGTCGGCCACGTTCTCCGCCGTCAGGCCCATCGCGATATAGGCGTTGGGCTGCCCGTTGTTGCCCTGCAGATTCTCGTTCTGGTCGGCCTCGCCGGCGGCCTCGGTGCGCTCGTTGTAGCGGCTCACCCATTCGACCCCGGCGGCGATGTAGGCGTCGCCCTGGCCCGCCTTCACGGAGTTCGCCGCCGCCCGGATCGACTCCAGGCTCGAGGCGCAGTAGCGCGAGATGGTCACCCCACCCACGCCGATCGGAAGCTTCTCCGACAGCAGGGCGACGATGCGTCCCATGTTGAAGGCCTGGAGGCCCTGGGGCATGCCGACCCCGCAGAGGACCTCCTCGATCAGCTCGGGCGAAACGTCGGGGTTGCGCTCCAGGAGCCTGTCGATGACGAATGCCCCCATGTCGTCCGGGCGCTGCTGGGCGAGCGAGCCCTTGAAGGCCCTGCCGATCGGGGTACGGACGGCGTCGACGATCACTGCTTCGGGCATCTGAAGTCCTCCAAATCTGCTTACAAGCGGGCGCAAAGAGCCTATCCCACACGGAGAAAGGGCCCCTTTCGAGGCCCTTTCTGCCGACTGCCGTCTGCCGTCTGCCGTCTGCGGTCTACCGCCTACCGCCTACCGCCTACCGCCTACTAAGCAGACGCTGGCTCCACAACCTCCTCACCGCGCACCTTCGGCAGCCACGCCAGCTTCTGCGGCAGGTACCAGTTCCACTCGCCCAGGAGCTTCATCGTCGCGGGCAGCAGCACCGCGCGGACGATCGTGGCGTCGATCGCGATCGCGACCGCCAGGCCGACCCCCATCTCCTTGAGGTCGATGACGCTCAGCGTCGCGAAGATCGAGAACACCGCCACCATCACGAACGCGGCGCTGGTGACGACACCGGCCGTGCTCTTGATCCCGTAGGACACCGCGTCCTCGGTGCGCATGCCGCGGTCGACTGCCTCGCGGACCCGGCTGAGGATGAACACGTGGTAGTCCATCGACAGGCCGAACAGGACCACGAACATGAACAGCGGCAGCCAGCTCGTCACTCCACCGTTGGACTGGAAGCCCAGCACGTTCTCGAAGTGCCCGTTCTGGAACACGTACACCAGGACTCCGTACGCCGCTCCGACCGACAGCAGGTTCAGCAGGATCGCCTTGATCGGGATCACGATCGACCGGAAGGTGACCAGCAGGAGCACGAACGCCATCAGCAGGACGAACGCGAACACGATCGGCATGGCAGCTGACATCTGCTCGTTGCTGTCCACGTTCTGCGCCGTCATGCCCGAGACGCTGACGCTGGCTCCCGAGACCTTGCCGACGGTGCCCGGGACGACGTCGTTCCGGAGCTCCGACAGCGCCGCCTTGGACTCGGCGTTCGCGCCGTCACCAACCATGGGGATCTCCAGCTTGGCAACGGTCCCGTCCTTGCTGTAGGTGGTCTTGATCGGGTTGAACATCTTCCCGGTGGCCACCGCCTCGTGCTTCAGGTCCGCCACTGCTGCGGTGACCTTCGCGCTGCGAACGTCGTCGCTCTTGATCACGGCGACCGCTGGGATGTTCTCGCCCGGGAACGCCTTGTCGATGCGGTTGTAGGTCTTCATGACCGGCAGGTCCTGCGGGTAGTCCGAGACGCCCGAGACCGTGGTCTTCATCCCAAGGGCCGGGTAGGCCAGGGCGACCAGGACAGCCGTCGCGGCGACCGCTGAGACGACCGGGCGCCGCAGCACCGCGTTGACGAC
>Ga0070674_100001058_pt1 | contig 14389 bp, 10 predicted proteins | sample KBSM33metaG_FD_65344 | JGI IMG/M metagenome (GOLD analysis project Ga0070674, IMG submission 65344) | Miscanthus rhizosphere microbial communities from Kellogg Biological Station, Michigan, USA - KBS M3-3 metaG | ecosystem: Host-associated > Plants > Roots > Rhizosphere > Soil ... | reverse complement strand
CTCGACATCGACCGCGAAGTGGCCGGGATCCTGCGCGACGACCGCTTCCCGACCGAGCACACAGGGGTGCCGCTGGCGGGCAGCCTGATTCCCTGGATCGCCGAAGATATGGGCAACGGCGTCTCCAAGGAGGAATGGAAGGGCGGGGCGGAGACCAACAAGATCCTCGGCCGCGGGGCGCAGCCGATTCCGATCGAGTCGATCTGCGTTCGGGTCGGGGCGATGCGCTGCCACAGCCAGGCGCTGACGATCAAGCTCAAGCACGATCTCCCGCTGCCCGAGATCGAAAAGGTGCTCGCCGACGCGCATGACTGGGTTCGGGTCGTGCCCAACGAACGCGAGGCGAGCATGCGCGAGCTCACGCCAGCGGCGGTCACCGGCAAGCTCGAGATTCCAATCGGTCGCTTGCGCAAGCTCGCGATCGGCGATCGTTATCTGGGCGCGTTCACCGTCGGCGATCAGTTGCTGTGGGGCGCCGCCGAGCCGCTGCGCCGCATGCTTCGTATCCTGTTGGCACGGTGAGCGGCGGATCCGTGCAAAGGCCGAGGCTTTCGCTTATGACATGCGCCCCGGCCGGTCGGCTGAAGCTCGCGTTTTTGCCCGGTTTTATGCCTGGGCGCTAAGCCGGAGCGTTGCCGGGCAGGGCGTCGCGACGCAGTTACAACAGCTGCGAGGCGGCTTTGATGGCACCGAACATATACAAGGTGTTGTAGCCGTCGGAATCGGCACCCCCACCGGTAGCGCTTGCGCGGAATCGGAGGCGATGCGACCCCGTCCTTGGCAAACCGGGTTTCCGGGACAAAAAATCAAGCTAATACCGAGGTTTAGCTTGCACCGCTAACTCCATGATGTTAAGTTAGGTCAGCAAATAAGCACACTGAGGTCGGCATGCGAGCAAAACCCTATATCACCTGCGGGCTGTTGGCGGGCGCTCTGACGCTCCCCGTCTCGGTGTTCGCACTGGGCCTGGGTAAGCTCACCGTGCAATCCGGCCTCGGGCAACCGCTGTCAGCAACGATCGAGCTCACATCTGCGCAAAAGGACGAACTCGATACTTTGCGCGCAAGAATCGCCGATCCTGCGGTGTATCGCGACAACAACGTTCAATATCCGTCGGCGATGTCGCGCGCGAGGATCGTCGTCGAACAAACCGCGAACGGCGCACCTTATCTGCGCGTGACGACTTCGCAAGCGGTCAACGACGCCTTCCTCGATCTCCTGGTAGAGCTTAATTGGGCGACCGGACGGGTCGTGCGCGATTACACCTTCCTGCTCGATCCGCCGAGCAGCACCGAAACACAGGCAGTCGAGCCTACGGCGCCGGTCCGCGCCCAGGCCGGTTCCGCTGGCGCTGCGCGCGCCCCGGCCGGGTCCACGGCTCCTGCCGCTGCTGCCGCTCCTGCGCCGACGCGTCGCTCGGTCGCCGCCGCTTCCGCCGAGAGTGCGCCTGCTGGCGGATCGACTTACACGGTCAAGCGTGGCGACACGCTGTCGAAGATCGCACAACAGACCAAGCCCGCCGATGTCAGCCTCGAACAGATGCTGGTCGCACTGTTCCGCAGCAACGAGAACGCGTTCGACGAGCGCAACATGAATCGGCTGCGCACTGGACAGATCGTCACCGTGCCGCAAGGCGACCAGATCGCGGCGGTACCGCAGAGCGAGGCGACGCAGGTCGTCAGAACGCAAGCCGCCGACTGGCGCGCCTATCGCGACCGCGTGGCGGGTGCTGCGCCCGCAACCGATGCGACCGCAGCAAGGCAATCGGCGAGCGGCAGGATCACGACGGCGGTCGAAGACAAGGCGAGCGCAGTGCAGCCGGGCAAGGATCAGTTGCGCGTCTCGCGCGAGGCGGGCAAGGGCGCCGCCTCGGGAGCGGGGCTGGCCGAGGACCTCGCTGCCAAGGAAAAGGCCTTGAGCGAAGCGAATTCGCGCGTCGCCGAGCTCGAGAAGACGGTGCGCGATCTGCAGCGGGCTGTCGAGCTCAAGAATCAGACGATGTCGTCGCTGCAATCCAGCGCCGAAGCCGCCAAGGGTAAAGCCCCCGCGACACCGGCGGAAGCGCCGAAGGTAGCAGCATCGACGCCAGCGGCTGCCGCGCCGACGCCCGCGCCGACACCTGCGCCCGCCGTGGTTGCGCCGCCGCCCGCTGCGCCGCCCGCTGCCGCACCGACGGCTGCGACGCCGACGCCGACCCCTGCGACGCCACCGCCAGAAACCAAGGCACCGCAATCGCCTCCTCCGGAAACCAAGGCGCCCGAAGCCAAGGCTGAGCCGAAGGCCGTCGTGCCGAAGGCGGCTCCGCCGAAGAAAGCACCGGCCAAGCCCGAGCCGTCGTTCATCGACGACCTGTTCGGCAACACGCCGACCTGGGCGATCGGTGGAGGCGCTCTGGTGCTGCTGGCGGGAATTGCCGGCATCGTCGCGGCACGCCGCCGCAAGACCACGCGCTTCGAGGACAGCATAATCTCGGGCACCGACATCAAGACGAACACCGTGTTCGGCTCGACCGGCGGTGGCGTCGTCAACACAGGCGACAATTCGCTGGCCAGCGATTTCAGCCGCGAGGGCCTGGGCAACATCGACACCGACGAGGTCGATCCGATCGCGGAAGCCGAGGTCTATCTCGCTTATGGCCGCGACGCGCAGGCCGAGGAGATTCTCAAGGACGCGCTAAAGAAGGATCCGCAACGGCAGGAGATCTACCTCAAGCTGCTGGAGATCCATTCGCAGCACAACAAGCCGTCGGCGTTCGAGACGGTCGCCAGCGAGCTCTATTCGGTATCGGGCGGCCAGGGCGAGGTATGGCAGAAGGCGATGGCGCTTGGCCGTCAGCTCGATCCGGCGAATCCGCTGTTCACCGAGGCCGGCGGCTCGGCATTCGCCGCGACGCCGGCGGCAGCGGCCGCCGCTGCCGCGGCCGAACCTCCGGCCAGCGATACGCAGGTATTCTCGGTGCCGCCCGAGCACAAAGCCGAGCCGCGGGTAGCGACACCGCTCGACTTTTCGCTCGACGACGATATTTCGCTGGCGCCTAGCTCGGGCGAAGAGCCCAAGACGCCGGCGGCGATACTCGCCGGCGCGGCACAGGAGGTCGCCAAATCGAATCGCGCCGCCAGCGATTCGATGATGCCGTTCGAAAAGACTCCGGGCTTTGCCGGCCCGGCGTCGGGCGCCGCGTCCAAAGCCTCGAGCGACAAGTTTGAGCCGCTGCATGACAGCTTCAGCCTGGAGCCCGAATCCGTTCCCAAGTTCGATCTCGACTTCCAATTGGACGAGCCGGTTCGCGCAGCGCCCCCCGCGGCGCAACCCAAACCGGCGCCCGAGCCCGAGCGCGCGTTCGCAACCGCAGGCGCACCGGCGCCGCAGCTTGCGCGCCCGGCGGCGGCGATCGAGCTCGACAAGCTCGACCTTGCATTCGATCCCGACCGCTCGACTTTCGAGGATCCGACGCCGTCGGTGCTCGATGGCCAGTGGCACGACGCGGCGACCAAGCTCGACCTGGCCAAGGCGTACCAGGAGATGGGCGACGTCGAAGGTGCGCGCGAAATTCTGCAGGAAGTGCTGCACGAAGGTGATGACGAGCAGAAGTCCGAGGCGAAGACGCTGCTGTCCAAACTCGCTTAACCCCGGCAGCCTCGCGGGGCAAGAAACGGCGGCAGCGCATGCCGCCGTTTTTTTTGCAGGCGCGTGGCGCTTTGCACGCTGGCGGTCTGGTGACGACAATGGCGCTTGAGCAGGTCCGATGAGAATCGCTGTTGGCCTCGAATACGACGGGGCACCGTTTCACGGCTGGCAGACGCAAGCCGACGGGACCGGCGTGCAGGACGCCCTGGAGAGCGCGCTATCGCGAATCGCCGATGTTCCGGTGTCGACTGTCGCGGCGGGACGCACCGATGCCGGCGTCCATGCGGCGATCCAGGTCGTGCATTTCGACACCGACGCGCATCGCGCCGACACGGCCTGGGTTCGAGGCGTCAACGCATTGCTGCCTTCGTCGGTCGCAGTCCGCTGGGGCCTCGGCGTGCCGGCGGATTTCCACGCGCGTTTCGCCGCGACCGGCAGGCATTACACCTACCTGCTGCTCGATCGGCCGGTGCGGCCGGCGCTGCTCACCGGCCGCGTCGGCTGGTACCATCGGCCGCTTGCGCTCGACCTTATGCGAACCGCCGCCGATGCGCTTCTGGGCAGACACGATTTTTCGGCCTTTCGCGCCGCCGAATGCCAGGCGAAATCGGCCACCCGGATGCTCGACCGGCTCGATATCGCGCGCGAGGATGACATGATCCGCTTTGATTTTCACGCCGATGCCTTTTTGCAGCACATGGTGCGCAACATCGTGGGCGCGCTGGTCTATGTCGGCAACGGCCGCCATCCGCCGGGGTGGATTGCCGAATTGCTGGCCGGCCGCGATCGCACGCGCGCCGCGCCGACGTTCGCTCCCGACGGTCTGTATCTGACCGGCATCGACTATCCGCCGCGGTGGAATCTTCCCTCGACGCACGCGCCGGTCCGTGCGTTCGGCGCGTGAAAAGGAATGCGCGCACGATGACGCCTGCATCGCGCACGCGCGTCAAGATCTGCGGCATCACGCGCATCGACGATGCACTGGCGGCGGCGAACGCGGGCGCCGATGCCATCGGCCTGGTTTTCTGGCCCGGTACGCCGCGCAAGGTCGAACTCGAGCAGGCGCGCGCGATTGCGGCTGCGGTGCCGGCGTTCGTCACGATCGTCGGCCTGTTCGTCGATCCGCAGCCCGCCGCGGTGCGCGCGGCCGTCGACGCGGCGGCGCTCGACGTCCTGCAATTCCACGGCGATGAGCCGCAGGCGCTGTGCGCATCGTTCGCACAGCCTTACATCAAGGCGGTTCCGGTGCGGCAGGACGTCGATTTGCTACAATACGCTTCGCGTTATCCCGATGCGCGGGGCCTGTTGTTCGACGCATTCGTTGCCGGCGGCATGCCGGGCGGTACCGGCCGGACCTTCGATTGGCAGGCCCTGGCGACGCAGCTCGATGCGGGGCTCGCGCGACCGCTGATTCTGTCCGGTGGGCTCACGCCGCACAACGTCGGCGCCGCGATCCGGGCATTGCGCCCGTGGGCGGTCGACGTATCGAGCGGCGTAGAGACGACCGGCGACGACGGCAGACCGCACAAAGGCATCAAGGACCCGGCGAAGATCGCCGCGTTCATCCGAGGAGTGCGTGATGCAGATGGCTGACATACCGTACGCGCTTCCCGACGAGCGCGGTCACTTCGGACCGTACGGCGGCGTGTTCGTCGCCGAGACGTTGATTCATGCCCTCGACGAGCTGCGCGAGCAGTATGCGCGCTATCGAACCGATCCGGAGTTCGTCGCCGAATTCGAGTACGAGCTCAAGCACTACGTCGGCCGGCCGAGCCCGGTCTACCACGCCAGCAGATGGTCGGAAAGACTCGGCGGCGCGCAACTGTATTTCAAGCGCGAGGACCTCAACCACACCGGCGCGCACAAGATCAACAACTGCATCGGACAGGCGCTCTTGGCGCGGCGCATGGGCAAGCGGCGCGTGATCGCGGAGACCGGCGCGGGCCAGCACGGTGTCGCTGCCGCGACCGTCGCCGCGCGCTTCGGCATGGATTGCGTCGTATATATGGGATCCGAGGACGTCAGGCGCCAAGCGCAGAACGTGTTCCGCATGAAGCTGCTGGGCGCCGAGTTGGTGCCGGTCGAATCGGGCTCGAAGACGCTGAAGGACGCGCTGAACGAGGCCATGCGCGACTGGGTGACGCACGTCGAAGATACGTTTTACATCATCGGCACCGTCGCCGGACCGCATCCCTATCCGATGATGGTGCGCGATTTCCAGACGGTGATCGGCCGCGAATGCCTGGCTCAGATGCCGGAGATGACCGGTCGGCAACCCGATGCGGTGATCGCCTGCGTCGGTGGCGGGTCGAATGCGATCGGAATCTTCCACCCGTATATTCCGTACGACAAGGTGAAGCTGATCGGCGTCGAGGCAGCCGGCGACGGAATGGCAACGGGCCGGCACGCGGCCTCGCTGACCGCCGGACGGCCCGGCGTGCTGCACGGCAATCGCACTTATCTTCTGCAGGACGCGAACGGTCAGATCGTAGAAACGCATTCGGTATCAGCCGGTCTCGACTATCCTGGCGTGGGGCCCGAGCACGCGTGGCTCAAGGACAGCGGCCGCGCCGAATACGTGACGGTGACCGATGACGAAGCGCTGGCGGCGTTTCACGACTGCTGCCGCATCGAGGGCATCATTCCCGCGCTCGAATCGTGCCACGCGCTCGCGCATGCCGCGCGGCTGGCGGTGACCCTGCCGCGCGACAAGCTGCTGCTGGTCAATCTCTCGGGCCGCGGCGACAAGGACATGAACACCGTTGCCGAGCGCGCGGGCCTGCACTTCCATTGCCGGCCCGAATGCGATCCGTCGCGGTGAGGCGAGCCGACGGCCAAGCCTTGCCGGTGAACCGCATCGACGCGACTTTCGCGAAACTTCGCGCGGCCGGCCGCACCGCGCTGATTCCGTATGTGACCGCAGGCGATCCGTCGCCGGCGGTGACGCCGTCGCTGCTGCACGCGCTGGTGCGCGCAGGCGCCGATGTGCTCGAGCTGGGTGTGCCGTTCTCCGATCCGATGGCCGACGGCCCGGTGGTCCAGCGCGCGTCGGAGCGCGCGCTCGCGCAGGGCGTGGGACTCGCCGACGTCCTTGCGATGGTCGCCGCGTTCCGCCAGCGCGACGCGACGACGCCCATCGTGCTGATGGGCTATGTCAATCCGATCGAGGCTATGGGCGCCGAAGAATTCGCCGTGCGGGCGAACGAGGCCGGCGTCGATGGCGTCATCGTCGTCGATTATCCGCCCGAGGAAGCGCGCGAGTTCGCAGCGCTCGTCGTCGCGCGCGGGCTCGCGCCGATCTTCCTGTTGTCGCCGACCACCCCGATCGCGCGCATGTCCCTCGTCGCCGCCCTGGCGCGGGGCTACGTCTACTATGTCTCGCTGAAGGGTGTCACCGGCGCCGGTCATCTCGACACCGGCGAGGTTGCCGCGCGACTCGCGGAAATTCGAAGGCACGTCAGCCTTCCGGTCGGCGTCGGCTTCGGCATCCGCGACGCGGCGAGCGCGCGGGCGATCGCCGCGCATGCCGATGCCGTGGTGATCGGCAGCCGTATCATCGAAGAGATCGAGCGCGGGCCGGCGGACGAGGCGCCGGCGCGCGTGGGCGCCTGGTTGGCTACAATACGCGCGGCTGTCGACCAAGTCGCCAAACGAGCCGCCTGAGGGACCGGGGGAGACTGTATGAGTTGGTTGCAGAAGCTCTTGCCGCCGCGCATCAAGGCGTCGCCCGGAACGGGCAGGAAGTCGATGCCCGAAGGGCTGTGGGTCAAATGCCAGTCCTGCGAAGCCGTGCTGTATCGAACCGATCTCGAGAAGAATCTCAACGTCTGCCCCAAGTGCAACCATCATGCGCGCCTGACCGCGCGCGAGCGCGTCGACCAGCTCCTCGATGCGGAGGGGCGCTACGAGATCGGGTCGGAAGTGCTCCCGATCGACAGCTTGAAATTCAAGGACACGCGCAAGTATCCGGAGCGCCTGTCGGCGGCGCTCGAGGAAACCGGCGAAACCGACGCGTTGGTCGTGATGCAAGGCAGCATCAAGTCGACGCCGCTGGTGCTGGCAGCGTTCGAGTTCGAGTTCATGGGTGGCTCGATGGGCTCGGTCGTCGGCGAGCGTTTCGTCCGCGGCGTGCGTGTTGCGTACGACAATCGCGTACCGTTCGTCTGCATCACGTCGAGTGGCGGAGCGCGCATGCAGGAAGGTGTCAGCTCGCTGTTCCAGATGGCCAAGACGACAGCGGTGTTGCAGGAGTTGTCGAAGGCGCGGCTGCCGTTCGTTTCGATACTGACGGATCCGACGATGGGCGGCGTGTCGGCGAGCTTCGCGATGATCGGCGATGTGGTCATCGCCGAGCCTGGCGCGCTGATCGGCTTTGCGGGCCCGCGCGTGATCGAGCAGACGGTCCGCGAAAAGCTTCCGGAAGGATTCCAGCGCGCCGAGTTTCTGCTGGAAAAAGGCGCGATCGACATGATCGTCGACCGGCGCCAGCTCAAGGACGAACTGCCGAGACTGCTGACCTTGTTGCAGCGGCAGCCGCTGCCGACCGGCTGACGCGCCATCCCCGGCGCATCCCGCGCCGCCGCCCTGTGAGTCCGCCCTCCACCCTTGCCGAGTGGCTCGCATATCTCGAAACACTGCACCCGAAGGCGATCGCGCTGGGACTGGACCGCGTCGAAATCGTCGCCGCTCGGCTCGACGTGGTGCCGGCATGTCCAGTGATCACCGTTGCCGGGACCAACGGCAAGGGCTCGACCTGCGCACTGCTGGAGCAGATGCTGCTCGCCGACGGTTACCACGTCGCGATGTACACGTCGCCGCACCTGTTGCGCTACAACGAGCGCGTGCGCATCGATGGCGTCGAGGCGAGCGATGACGCGCTGTGCGATGCTTTCGCCGCGGTCGAGGCCGCGCGCGCCGGCACGCTGCTCACGTATTTCGAATTCGGTACGCTTGGCGCGCTGTGGCTGTTCGCCCGGCAAAAGCTCGACGCGCTGATCCTCGAAGTCGGCCTCGGCGGGCGTCTGGATGCGGTCAATATCGTCGATCCCGACGTGGCGGTGGTCACCACGGTCGCCATCGACCATGTCGATTATCTCGGCGCCACGCGGGAGGACATCGGCCGTGAAAAGGCCGGCATTTTCCGACCTGCCAGGCCGGCGATCTGCGCCGACCACGACCCGCCGGCGTCGCTGATCGCGCACGCTGCGGCGATAGGCGCGACGCTGGTGCGCATCGGCCGCGACTACGGCTACAACGCACAAAGCGCGCAATGGGATTATTGGGGCCCGGGCGGAGCGCGGCATGGCCTGCCTTATCCTGCGCTGCGCGGCAACTATCAGCTGGCCAATGCGTCGACCGCGCTCTGCGCGGCCGATGCCTTGCGCAATCGGATTCCGTTGTCGATGGGCGCGGTGCGCGCCGCGCTGGTCGGAATCGAATGGCCGGGCCGCTTCCAGGTCCTTCCCGGCCGCCCGGTGACCGTGCTCGACGTCGCGCACAATCCGCAGGCGGCGCATGCGTTTGCCGACAATCTCGGGGGGATGGGGTTTCATCCGCGGACGATCGCCGTTTTCGGCATCATGTCGGACAAGGACATCGATGCGGTGATCGCGCCGCTGATTGGGCGCGTCGATCGCTGGGAGGTCGCGACGCTTCCGCCGCCGCGAGGTTCGAGCGCCGAAGTGTTGAGACATAGGCTGCAAGATGCCGGCGTCGCGCCGGGCGCGGTGCGTGAGTACGCAGATCCTGCGGCCGCTTACCGCGCGGCGCGCGAGGAGGCGGCAGAAGCTGATAGAATTATCGTTTTTGGCTCGTTTCTCACCGTTGCCGCGGTGCTGGCGGCGAAGCAGCGAAGCGGTCCGGCCGGGGAACCTGCACGATGAATCGCCGTCTCCAACCAACGCTCGAAGTGCCTGCCTTACGCCGGCAGGGCGCTTGCCGATTCTGCTTGATTCGACACCGTCCAACCCCAACTGAATCGAATGGCGACCCGTCCCGAGATTGCCGATCCCGCAGTCGATGAACTCAAGCGGCGCGCACGCCGCCGGCTCGTGGGGGCGGTCGTACTCGCGCTGGCGGCGGCGGTGATGCTGCCGATGCTGCTGGAAAGCGATCCCAAGCCGCTGGGCAACGACGTATCTATCCAGATCCCACCGATCGACCAGGGCAAATTCGTCACGCCCTTGTCGTCCGACAAGGGCGCCGGGAACAAAGCCGCGCCCGGGCCATCGGCTGCCGCGTCGACGGCGAGCGCCGGCGGGACCGCGCCGGCGCCCGAGCGCACGCTGGCAGCAGCCGAGCAGCGCGTGCTCGGCCAGTCCGGTGCGAACCGCACACCGGCGATCATGTCGTCGGCTCCCGACGCGATGCGGCCGCAGACACCCGCGAGTGCGCCTGCGAGCGTCGCGCCGGCCGTCAAAGCCGGAGCCGAGCCTGCGCCAGCGAGCGGCGGCGCACTGTTCGTGCAAGTGGCGGCGCTGGCTGATAGTCAGGCGGCGGCCGATTTGGCCGCCAGGCTGCTGGCGTCCGGTTTCCCGGCTCGCGTCGAGCCGGTCACTACCCGCCAGGGACCGGTGCAGCGCGTGCGCGTCGGCGGTTATTCGTCACGCGAAGCAGCCGATATCGCGCTCGCCAACATCAAGGCCGCGGGCTATGGCAATGCGATCATCACGCCATGACCGCATTCGACTTCGTCGTCATCGGGATCATCGGTCTGTCGACCGTATTCGCCTTCGCGCGCGGGTTCGTGCGCGTGGTGATCTCGCTGGTGGCATGGGTCGTCTCGCTGGTCGCCGCATTCCAGTATGCCGATGCGCTCGCCGCGTGGCTGCCGGCGCTTGGCGACGCGCCGCGCGTACGGTACATCGGCGCCTTTGTGCTGATCGTCGTCGTCGTGCTGCTCGTTGGCGCGCTGCTCGGCTGGTTGCTGTCGCGCCTGGTCCGCGCGGTTGGTCTAGGCTTCGTCGACAGGGCGCTGGGCGCGGTACTGGGTGTCGCTCGCGGACTGCTGATCGTCGTCATCGGCGTGCTGATCGCGGGCCTGACGACCTTTCCTCAGCAGGACTGGTGGCGCCATGCAATGTTCGCGCCCGCGCTGGTCGATGCGGCGCTCAGTTTGAGGCCCTGGCTGCCGCAGGGATGGGCCCAGCAGCTGGCCTATCCGAAGCCCGAAAAGAGGTCAACCAAGCAGGTCCTCCAGGCGGGAGCGACCTAGTGGCTATCTGCGGGGCAGGATACTGACATGTGCGGAATCATCGGCGCCGTTACTCATACGCCCGTCAACCAGCTGCTCTACGATGGGCTGCTGCTGCTGCAGCATCGCGGCCAGGACGCGGCCGGCATCGTGACCAGCGAAGGCCCGGTTTTCCACATGTACAAGGGGCCGGGCTACGTGCGCGACGTGTTTCGCACGCGCAACATGCGCGAGCTCATGGGCAATACCGGCATCGGCCATTGCCGCTACCCGACGGCCGGATCCGCCTCTTCCGACCTCGAATCGCAGCCGTTCTACGTCAACTCGCCGTTCGGCATCACGCTCGCGCACAACGGCAACCTGACCAACAGTGAGGCGCTGAAGCGCGAGCTGTTTCAGCTCGATTTTCGCCACGTCAACACCAACTCCGATTCGGAGGTTCTGCTCAACGTGCTGGCACTCGAGCTCGAGCGTGCCGCGCATCATGCCAAGCTCGACGCCAACGCGATCTTCGCCGCGGTCGCGGCGGTGCACAAGCGCTGCCGCGGCGCGTATGCGATTGTCGCGATGATCGCCGGCTACGGTTTGCTCGCCTTTCGCGATCCGTTCGGCATCCGGCCGTTGATCATCGGCGTCAACGAATCGATGGGCGGCACCGAATACGTCGTCGGCAGCGAATCGGTCGCGCTCGAGGCGCTGGGCTTTTCGGTGCTGCGCGACGTGGCGCCGGGCGAAGCGATCTACGTCGACCAGACCGGAAAGTTTCACGCCCGGCAATGTGCGGAGAATCCGCAGCTGATGCCTTGCATTTTCGAGTTCGTCTACCTCGCCCGGCCGGACTCGGTGATCGACGGCGCGTCGGTCTACGAATCGCGGCTGCGAATGGGGGGGGAGCTGGCCAAGAAGATCCGCGGCATGCCCGAGGCGCAGGATATCGACGTCGTCATTCCGATTCCCGACTCCAGCCGGCCGTCGGCGCTGGAGCTCGCCAACTCGCTGGGCCTCAAATACCGCGAGGGCTTCGTCAAGAATCGCTATATCGGCCGCACCTTCATCATGCCCGGGCAGGCGATCCGCCGTAAGTCGGTGCGCCAGAAATTGAATCCGATGGGCATCGAATTCAAGGACAAGGTCGTGCTGCTGGTCGACGACTCGATCGTGCGCGGGACGACCAGCCGGGAGATCGTGCAGATGGCGCGCGAGGCCGGCGCGCGCAAGGTCTATTTCGCGTCGGCCAGCCCGCCGGTGCGCTATCCGAACGTCTATGGAATCGACATGCCTACCGCGCGGGAGCTGGTCGCGACCGGGCGCACCGAAGCCGAGATCGCGAACGAGATCGGCGCCGATCTCCTGATCTACCAGGATCTCGAGGCGCTGAAGCGCGCGGTGCGTGGCGCCAATCCGCGCCTGAAGGAATTCGAGGCCTCGTGCTTCGATGGCTACTACGTCACTGGCGACGTCACCGCAGATTACCTGTCGCATCTCGCGCGCGAGCGCGACGAGACGCGGGGCGAAAGCGAGGAATCGCTGCTTGCCGCCGGCTGAAGCAGCCATTGACTGATTCGCGGTTTGCGGCGATACTTCGAACCAGAGCGCCGATTTGAATCGGAGTTGCCGGCAACGGCGGCTTCACAGCTTGCGGGCGCTATACAAATTCAGCTAAAGCGAGGCGACGAATCGATCCGGGGCCCGTTTAGCGCAAGCTGACGGGCCTTTTTGCTGGAGCGATCCGATGTCGCGCAAGACCGGATTCACCACCTCGATTCTGCACGCCGACCGCGAGGCCGCCGTCGAGCACGGCGCTCTGCACAAGCCGCTGCACCTGTCGGTCGCCTATGGCTATCGCGACGCGCGCGAGCTGGCCGCGGTATTCCAGGGCCGTGCGCAGGGCTACGTTTACGGCAGGCAGGGCAACCCGACCACCGCCGCGCTCGAGGAAAAGATCAGCCGCATGGAGGAGGGGGTCGCAACCGTGTGCTTCGGCACCGGCATGGCCGCGATCGGCGCCATCCTGCTCGCGCTGCTGCGCGAGGACGATCACGTCGTCTCCAGCGCGTTCCTGTTCGGCAACACCAACAGCATGTTCAACACCCTAGCTACGCACGGCGACCGGGTGAGCTTCGTCGATGCGACCAGTGCCGACGCCGTCGAGGCGGCGTTGACGCCGGAAACGCGCATCGTATTCGTCGAGACGATCGCCAATCCGCGGACTCAGATCGCCGACCTGGCGCGGATCGGCGACCTCTGTGCGGCGCGCGGCATCGTCTACGTCGTCGACAATACGATGACTTCGCCGTACCTGTTTCGTCCGAAGACGGTCAAGGCCGCGCTGGTCGTCAACGCGCTGACCAAGTACATCGGTGGTCATGGCAATGCGTTGGGCGGCAGCATCACCGACACCGGCGGCTTCGACTGGACGCGCTATCCGAACATCTACGACGACTACAAGGGCCCGAAGCGCGAGCTCTGGGGCATTACGCAGATCAGGAAAAAGGGGCTTCGCGACTGGGGCGGCACGTTAGCCGCCGAGCCGGCGCACCACCTCGCTGTCGGCGCGGAGACGCTGGCGTTGCGCATGCAGAGGCAATGTGCGAACGCGCTTGCATTGGCGCGCTTCCTCGAGGCGCGGTCAGAGGTGCGCGCCGTCTACTATCCGGGATTGGCCTCGCATCCGCAGCACCGGCTGGCGGGCGAACTGTTCTCCGATTACGGCGCACTGCTGTCGTTCGAGCTCGATCCGGCGCTCGACTGCTTCGATTTTCTCAATCGCCTGCGCTGTGTCGTGCTTTCGTCCAACCTCGGCGACAACCGGACCCTGGCGATTCCGGTCGCGCATACGATATTCCACGAAATGGGTCCGGAGCGGCGCGCGAGCATGGGCATCGCCGACTCGCTTATCCGCCTTTCCGTCGGCATCGAGGATTGCGACGACCTGATCGCCGACTTCGCGCAGGCGCTGGGCTGATGCCACCGCGCCGTCAGCCGCCGCCCTCGTACCCCCGCGCCTCGGCACCCTGTTCGTCGACGCGCAGATAACTGGCGCGGTCGTACCAGTCGGCGAGCACCAGGCGCTCGCGCCGCACATCGTCGACGACGTGCTCGTGTCGAGCCGGCCGATGCGTATGGCCGTGAATCAGGCGCGACACGCGATGCTCGCGCAGCGCCGCGACGACGGCGTCGTTGCTGACATCCATGATCGTCTCCGTCTTGCCACGGTTGGCTCGACTGCTGGCGCCGCGCAGCAATGTGCCGATGCCGCGGCGCGCGAACCAGGGCAGCGCCAGGAAGCGGCGCCGGTGCGCGGGATCCGCCCACCACGCGCGGTAGCGCTGGTATTTCAAGTCGTCGGTGCAAAGCTGATCGCCGTGCATCAGCAGCGTCGGCGTGCCGTGCAACGGATGAACGATGGCGTCGGGCAGCAGCGTGGCGCCGGCGGCTCGCGCGAAACGCTCGCCCAGCAGGAAGTCCCGGTTTCCGTGCTGCAGATAGACTCGAACGCCGGCGTCCGCGCTCGCCGCCAGGGCGGCGGCAACATCGGCCGCCAGCGGGTCGCGCAGCTGGTCATCGCCG
>Ga0070674_100001054_pt1 | contig 14410 bp, 14 predicted proteins | sample KBSM33metaG_FD_65344 | JGI IMG/M metagenome (GOLD analysis project Ga0070674, IMG submission 65344) | Miscanthus rhizosphere microbial communities from Kellogg Biological Station, Michigan, USA - KBS M3-3 metaG | ecosystem: Host-associated > Plants > Roots > Rhizosphere > Soil ... | reverse complement strand
CACCGGCACGCCACACTGCACCGTTTTGCCGGGCAGGCGCAGGTTGTCCTCCAGATACGTGTTGCGAACGTACCAACAGAACATCGGCCCCGGCAGGTTCGTGGAGTCCGCGTTCCAGCACAGCATGTCGAACGCGGGCGGCGCCTTGCCTTTGAGGTAGTTGTTGACCACGTATTGCCAGATGAGGTCATTCGCCCGCAGCGAAGAAAAGGCGAACGACAGCTCCTTGCCGTGCATCAAGCCGCCCTTGCCGATCGCGGCTTCGCGGGCCGCGACGCTTTCGTCGCTGACCAGTGCGCCGATCTCGCCCGTGTCGGAGAACTCCAGCATCGTGGTCAGCAGCGTCAGACTGGCTGCCTTTTCCTCGCCCTTGGCCTGCAGCACAGCCAACGCCGAGGCGAGCAGCGTCCCACCGACACAGAATCCGAGTGTATTCACCCGGTCGGCCTTGGTGATCGCCAGCGCCACGTCGATGCCCTTCATCACACCCTTTTCAAGGTAATCGTCCCAGGTCAGGTGGCCCATCTCGGCGTCGACGTTGCGCCACGACACGATGAACACCGTGTGGCCCTGCTCCAGCGCGTAGCGCACGAGGGAATTTTCAGGTTGCAGGTCGAGGATGTAGTACTTGTTGATGCACGGCGGGATCATAACCAGCGGCCGAGTGTAGACGCGCTCGGTCAGGGGCGAATACTGAATAAGTTGGATCAATTCGTTCTCGTAGATCACAGCCCCCGGCGTTGCCGCGAGGTTCTTGCCGATCGCAAAGGCGCTCTCGTCTGACATCGAGATGCGCCCTTTTGCGAGATCGTCGAAAAAAAGCTTCATTCCCTGGGCAATGCTCTGTCCGCCGGTTTCGACGGCTAGCTGCATCGCTTCGGGATTGGTCGCGAGAAAGTTCGACGGACTCATCGCGTCAACGAATTGACGCATGTCGTATCGCAGCTTCGCCTTCGTCTTCTCGTCGGCCGGCGCGGACTCGACGATCTGCTGCCATAAGCTCGAGTACGCGAGGTACGTGCGTTTCACCAAGTCGTAGCGCGGATCGTTGCTCCACGCTTCTCCGGCAAAGCGCCGGTCGTTGTCCTTCGTTCCGGCAGTCGCTTGCTCCGGTGTCGCCATGCCCATCATGCCCGACCAGTAGCCGGTCATCTGCTTGATGAGATCTTGTTGCATGCCTACGAACTTCTGTGATGTGGATATCAACTGCGCCGCGGGGTCGACCTTCCCATCGCCACTTCCGCCCGCCCAAGCGAACTGCCGCATCATGTCCTGGCCGGACTGGAACACGCCGGCCAAAAGTCGCGCAGGATCTGGTTTTCCGTTACTCATGGCGCCTCCTTTCGTCGCGATCTCACAGCACGTTCTGAGATCCCTTCCTGAATCTGCCGCCGCTTCGGGAACGCCACGGTGACATCGGATTTGGCAAAGTCAGAACGAATGATCTTCGGCCCATGCCTCAAATCACCGATGCGGCGCCGAGCCCCGCCGCTCCCCTCAGGGCGTCAGCGGAATATAGTTGGGGTACCAGGAATCTGCAAACATGTCTGCTCGGGGTCGAATTGCGACAGTCAACGATCAAGCAGCCCGCGTTCAGACTCCACTGTCGCTGAACGGCTGTGCCGCCCATGCAGTTCCATCAAATTCGCCACCGAAACACAGCCGTGTGCACAGGCGCGTCCCACAACGCCGTCAACTCGTCGTTCAATACCGTGACGGTAATCGAACATCCCGCCATGTCGAGCGACGTGACGTAATTGCCGACGAGACTCCGCCTCACCTGCAGTCCGCGCGTGGCAAGCTGGCGCGAAGCGGCTTCGTACATGACATGAAGCTCGAGCGACGGCGTCGCGCCGAGACCGTTAACCATCAACAGCACCGCGGAGCCTAACCGCGGATCGAGATCCTGAACGATCGCATGGATGAGCTCCTCGGCAATCTCGTTGGCATGCATGAGCGCGACGCGGCGACGGCCTGGCTCTCCATGGATGCCCACGCCCACTTCCATTTCGTCGCTTGCGATTTCGAAAGTCGGTTTTCCGACTGCCGGAACTGTGCAACTCGTGAGCGCGACACCCATCGAGCGCGTGGCCCCGTTCACTGAGGCGCCGAGACGCTTCAGCGCGCCGATCTCGGCTCCCGCCTCGGCGGCTGCGCCGACCACCTTCTCCACGATCACAGTTCCCGCAACGCCGCGTCGCCCCCCGCCCTGCCCCGAGTCTTCCACGGCGACATCGTCGTCAATGACGAGGGTCTCGGCGCGCGCGCCGCACATCTCCGTGGCTAGCGCGAAGTTCATGACGTCACCGGCGTAGTTCTTCACGATGAAAAGAATGCCCGCGCCGGTTTCGACTGCTTCCGCGGCCGCCACCATCTGATCAGGGGTCGGCGAGGTGAACACCTGGCCGGGACATGCCGCATCCAGCATGCCGTGGCCGACGAACCCCGTGTGCAGCGGTTCGTGTCCGCTGCCACCGCCGGAAATGAGCGCGACCTTGCCGCGCTTGACCTGCTTGCGGCTCACAAAGCGGAAATCCGGGTCGAGCGTCACGATGTCGCAATGGCATTGCGCGAATCCGGACAGACTTTCGCGCAGCATCGTCTCGGTGCTGTTCATGAATTTCTTCATGATCTTCCTTCACGCTCACGCGCCCTGCGCGCGGGCCGCTACTTGCGATCCATCAGGCGCAACACGCGCTGCAGCATCTCCTTCATCAACTCGTCCAATTGCTTGTTCTTCTCGCGGTCACGCAGGTCCGGTACGCGCAGCATGATCTCGCGCCAGCGCGCACTGCCGGAATTGCCCGGCGCGCGGTGCGGATGCGCGCGCCGGTAAACCTCCATGAACTGCGCCTTCTCGCTCGCGAGGAAATGGCATATCTCGAAGATGCGCTCGATATGGGCGGCCGGAATCGGCACGCTGTAATTGGGATTGGTGATTTGGGAGATGAAGCTGCGGTTCTTGCCCAGCGACTCGGCCAGGCGCAATCGCGTTCCGGCGGGACGATTCTCGAGTACCTGCTGCAAAATGCGCTTGTAATCGGCGACGGCGGACGGGTCCGCTACAGCGCGTGAAGGCGCATCTTTCACGCGAGCGGGAGTTCAGTGGGTGTCGCTACACGATGGCGTGCGATGGCGCTTTTCACGCGCGCAACCGATGCCGGCGCGACCGAAAGACTGCGAAGGCCGACGTCGAGCAATGCGGGAATGCAGCGCACGTCGCTCGCCATGTCGCCGCACAGGCTCACTGGGACGCGATGCGCATTGGCATGCCGGACGACTTCGTGGATGAGCCGCAGGACGGCAGGCTGCAACGGATCATGCAGCGGCGACAGACCGCGCGAGTCACGGCTGCTGGCCGTCAGGTACTGAATCAGGTCGTTGGAGCCGATCGAGAAGAAATCCGCGTCGAACAGATCGATCGCGAGCGCCGCCGCGGGGACCTCGACCATCATGCCGAGCTCAGGGACCGCATATTCGACTCTCTCTTTGCATAAACCGGCAACTGCGCTGTCGAGTAGCACCCGAGCACGATCGAGCTCGCGCGGCGATGTCACCATCGGCACCATGACTTTCAACAAACCCCGCGAAGCCGCGCGGGCGAGCGCGCGCAACTGCGTGGTCAACACGTCGGGATGACGCAGTGAAAGCCGAAGTCCTCGGACCCCGAGAAACGGATTGGCCTCGCCGTCGACCGTGTAGCCGCTGATCGGCTTGTCGCCGCCTGCATCGAGCGTGCGTATGGTAACCGGACGGCGATCGGCCCAACGAACGATACGGCAATATGCCTGATATTGCTTTTCCTCGTCCGCAAGATCGGCTGCATTGCGCAGCATGAGCTCCGTGCGGACGAGGCCAATGCCGTCGCAGCACGCCGGGTCGAGCCGGTCGAGCTCGCTTCCGTCCGCGACATTGATCAGCAGCTGCACACGCTCTCCGCTCGCCGTCACCGCCGGGGCATTGAGATAGCGCTCGGCTTCGGCGCGCGCAATGCCGGCGCGCTGCTGCCGCGAAGCGAAGTCGACCGCCAGCTTGCCGTCCGGCGAGACGACCAGGATGGCATTGTCCGTGTCAATCAAGGCTTCGGTATGACCGCGCAGATCGGCTTGCTCGAGGCCGATCAGCATTGGTACGCCGCGCGAGCGCGCGAGCATCGCCACATGGGAATTGGGGCTTCCCTGGGTGAGCGCCACGCCGCCGCCGTCCCACGCGATCTCCAGAAATCGTGACGGCGGCAGATCGGCCGCGACCACGATCGATCCGGGCGCAATTGCGGTTGCGTCGACACCGCGGAGCGTGTGCAGCACACGATCGCGCATGTCGCGCAGGTCGGACGCACGCGCGCGGAAATACAAATCATCGGCCTCGTGATACTCGCGTATCTGCAAATCCATCGCGGTACGCCACCCCTGCTCCGCGGCGACGCCCGCTTCGATTGCCGCGAACGCGGGCTCGGTCACGACCCGATCGGCCAGCATCGCGACCTGAAAGGCGAGTATCGCTTGCGCCTCCGCTTCGCCGACCCGCTCCGTCAACGCGGCCAGCTCCGCGCTCGCGGAGGCGATGGCAGCTTGCATCCGGCTCGATTCTTCAGCGACGCTGCCGCGCTCGCGCGATGGCGGCGGATCGTCATCGGCGAGCACGACCAGCCGGCCGCGCGCGAGCCCAGCCGAAACCGGCGTGCCGCGCAGGCAAACGACCGCCGCCGTATCACCCTCCATTGCCGTCGTCGGCGAAATCGCTTTCGACCAGCCTCGCGAGCGCGCTCGTCGCCTCGGCAGCGTCATTCCCCTCAGCGACAAAATGCAACGTAGCCATGTACGGCGTCTTCGTCGCCATTACGCGCGCGATGCTCTTCGCGTCGATCCACGGACCGTGCTCGGCCAGCGCGATCCAGACCTCGGACTGGAAACGCTTCGCAAGCTGCGTGAGCTTGATCGCGGGTCGCGCATGCAATCCGCCCGCGTGCGTGAGCACGGCGCGCGAGCGCGATCGCGGTACGAGCCCCGCTTTCAAAGGTCCGCTCGTCATCGCGAGTACAGCTCCTCGGCTGCACGACGTACGCGCTCGAGCGCAGCGCCGCTGCTCGATTCGGTCGCCGCCATGACGGCGCCCTCGACGATGGGACCGTTGCACACGACGATCTTGGCGCGGCGCCTCTCCGGCATCATCTCGATCGCCATCTCGCTGTTCGTCTCCGCGCCGCCCATGTCGACCATGATCACGACGCCGGAATCGGACCACGCGAGCTCGAGCGCTTTGACGATCGCTTCGACGCTGGTACCAAGGCCGCCGGCGAGGTTGCCGCCGCACCACGCGAGCGGCACGTGTGCGCCAACCATCTGGCGCACCATGTCGGCTGCGCCTTTCGCGACGTCGGCCGAATGCGACACGATCACGATGCCAACGTTCTTCCCCATCCGGTGCTCCGATCCGACGCTACAGTCGCGTTTCGAGGAAATCGCATACCGCACCCACGATCAGTTCCGACGAGCGCGCGCCTGGATCCATGTGTCCCTGGCTTCGCTCGCCCAGGAACGACGCCCGCCCGCGACGCGCAACCATGGGTATTGTTGCCAATGCGGCTTCGTGTGCTTGCTCGCGTACCTCGTGCAACGAGATCGGACCCTCCGTAGCGCGCAACTGGTCGAGCGAAGGCACCAGCACGTCCAGCATCGTCTTATGCCCCACGTCGGATCTCCCCAGTGACTTCAGCACGCCGATTGCATGCTGGCATGCGCTGACCACGCACTCCTTATTGAGTCCGTCCGGGCTGCCAAGATGCTCCCCAATGGTGGCGAACAGCTTTCCATACAGAGGACCCGACGCTCCCCCCACGCTCAAGATCAGCGTCTTGCCGACTTCACTCAGAGCAGCGTTGATCGGCTGCGCGGAAATAGTATCGATCTTCGCCAGCACCGCCTTGAACCCGCGTTCCAGGTTGACGCCATGATCCGCGTCGCCGATGGCCCGATCGAGCTCGGTCAGCTCGTTGACGTGGCCGATGACGGTGTCGGCGACCGCCTGGATCATTTCTCTCGTGGCGCGCTGATCGAAGTTCACGGATTGACGTGCTGCGCTACCGCGAGCGTGCACCCTGCCGCGTCGAAATATAACGGCTGGTGCAGCGAGACTCGCGCGCGCCGCCCGGGACGCCACTGCCTGTCGGGTGACGTGAGCGTGACCAGTCGATGACCGTTCATGCGCAGGTGAAGGAAGTTCTCGCTGCCCAGGTGCTCGACCATGATGACTTCCGCCGGCCCGTCGTCGGCCGGAGTTAACTCGACGTGCTCGGTCCGCGCACCGACGCTGACCGCTCCATTCGGCGCGCCCTTCGCCGGAAGCGCATCGATCGGCAGCATGTTGATGCCCGGCGAGCCCAGCCGCGCCGCGACGTAGGCATTGACCGGCCGCTCGTAGATTTCTTGCGGCGTGCCCACCTGCACCAATTGCCCCTCCTGCAGTATGCCGATACGGCTTGCCATCGTCATGGCCTCGGTCTGATCGTGCGTGACGTAAAGCATGGTGGCGCCCAGATCGGCCTGGATGTGCTTCAACTCCACACGCAGTTCGGCGCGAAGTTTGGCATCGAGCGACGATAGCGGCTCGTCCATAAGGTAGATCGCGGGACGCCGCACGAGCGCGCGACCGATCGCAACGCGCTGCATCTCGCCGCCAGAAAGCCGCGTCGCCGAATTGGCGAGCTTGTGATCGATGCGCACCAGTTGCGCGACACGCTCAACCCGCGTCCTGATCTCGGCCTCGTGGACGCGCCGCGCCGGCGCGCGCAACGGAAAGGCGAGATTATCGTACACGGTGAGATGGGGATAGAGCGAGTACTGCTGGAACACGAAAGACACATCGCGCAATGCCGGAGGCTCCGCCGTCGCGTCGCGGGCGTCGATGGTGATGATGCCGGCATCCGGCTTCTCGAGACCGGCGACAAGTCGCAAGAGCGTCGTTTTGCCGGCGCCAGTCGGGCCGAGCAGCACGACGAGTTCACCGCTCGGCACGGTTAGGCTCACGTCCTTGACCGCTTCCACGTCGCCGAAGCGCTTGGTGACGCGGTCGATGACGACTTCAGCCACGGATGGTCTCCTCGAACAAGCAGCTCTTCAACGCGCGTCCGGACACGGCATCGAAGACGACGAGTCGCTCTTTTGCGAACCGCAGCCCCACGTGCTCACGGATGCGGGCCGGGCGCGACGACGGAATCCGGGCTTTCACCGGACCGTGCTTTGTGTGGACCGTCACGACCTGCATCGTGCCCATGTACTCGGCGCCGAATACCTCGCCTCGAATGCCACCGTCGTCGGTCAGCTCGACATGCTCGGGTCGCACGCCGAGCGCGACGTCGCCGTTCGCGACGCCTTCGTGCAACGTGGGAACGGGAATGGTTTCCCCATTGAGCCGCACCGATTCGGCGCCCGGCGCAACATTTGCGTGAAAACGCAGGAAGTTCATGGGCGGGCTGCCGATGAACCCCGCGACATGCATCGTGCGCGGGCGATCGTAGATCTCCTGCGGCGTCGCGATCTGATCGACCACGCCATGATTCATCACCGCGATGCGATCGGCCATCGCCATCGCCTCGACCTGGTCGTGCGTGACGTAGACCGTCGTCGCGTGGATGCGATCGTGCAACGCCCGCAGCTCGACGCACATGAGATGCCGGAACTCGGCGTCGAGCGCGCCGAGCGGCTCGTCCATCATGAAGGCCTTCGCCTTGCGCACAATCGCGCGGCCCAGCGCGACGCGCTGGCTGTCGCCGCCGGACAGACCCGACACCGGACGATCGATCAGGTGCTCAATGCGCAACAGCTTCGCGACCTCTTCCACGCGCGCGTCGATCTCGCGTCGCGGCACGCCCTGGCACTTCAGCGGGAAGCCGATGTTGCTGCGCACGTTCATGTGCGGATACAACGCGAACATCTGGAACACGAAGCCGATGTCACGCTCCGATGCGCGCTTGAACGTCACGTCGTCGCCGTCCAGCAGCATCTTGCCGGACGAGGGAAGCTCCAATCCCGCGATCATCCGCAACGTGGTCGTCTTGCCGCAGCCCGACGGTCCGAGCAGCACGAAGAACTCGCCGTCCGCGATGGTGAACGACGACGCGCGTACCGCGGTGAAATCACCGAAGCGCTTCTGCAGGTTGTCCAGTCGTATCTCTGCCACGGCTTACTCCGGAAAGTGACTGGTTACGATGAATCCGAGTGTTCCGGCCAGGATCACCGCGAACGACCAGGTGTAGAGCTCGAGCGCAAACGGCTGCACCTGCATCAGAATACCCATCCCGATGACGATGGCCGACGCGTTCTCCCAGGGCCGGCGGCGCAGGACGCGTCGCGCGCGATTTCCGTTCGCCTGCTGCGTCATTTTCTGACCGCTCCGAAGGTGATGCCGCGCAGAAGGTGCTTGCGAAGCAGCACTGTGAAACAGACGATGGGAATGATGAAGAGCGTGGTGCCGGCCGCCACCGCGGGCCAGTCCTGCCCTCCCTCGCCGATAATGAACGGGATGAACGGGGGCATCGTCTGCGCCACGCCGCTCGTCAACAGCACCGCAAACGCATACTCGTTCCAGGCAAAGATCAGGCAGAACACGGCCGTTGCCGCAATGCCGGTCGCCGCTTGCGGCAGTACCGTTTTCAGGAACGCCTGCAGCCGTGTATAGCCGTCGACCAGCGCCGCCTCTTCGTACTCGCGCGGGATTTCATCGATGAAGCCCTTCAGCAGCCAAACGGCAAGCGAAACGTTCACCGCCGTGTAAAGCAGGATCATGCCGAGATGCGTGTCGGTCATGCCGAGCTGGCGGTACATCAGGTAGACGGGGATGGCCACGGCAATCGGTGGCATGAAACGCGTGGACAGGATGAAGAACATCAGGTCGTCCTTGAGCCGTATCTTGAAACGCGAGAACGCGTAGGCCGCGAGCGTCCCGAGGAACACGGCCAGGAACGTCGAGCCGAAGCCGATGATCATCGAATTCATCAGCCGCCCGGGCGTCTTCGAGGGGCCCGCGATCACCATCTCGCGCTCGCGGGCGGCCTTGTCGCAATAGCCGGTCGCCGGCGGCAGGCTCGCAATGTAATCGGGCGTCTGGCGCGAGCGGATGGCGAAAAGGTTGCAATAGCCCTCCAGCGACGGCTCGGAGATTACCTTCGGTGGATAAGCGATCGAATCCGTCGGCGTCTTGAAGCTCGTCAGGAAAATCCACAAAAGCGGGGTGATCGTCAGAAGCGCGTAAGCCACGACGATTGTGCCGGAGATCCATTTGGCTCGGCCCGACGCCTCGACCACCGAATGCGCTGTCGCCTGGCCGTTCATCGCTGCTTCACCTTGTTCAACACTTTCACGTAGATGTTCGCCGCACCGAACACGGTGAGGAACAGGATGATCGCAAGCGCCGACGACCAGCCGGTCTGCCATTTCTCGAATGCCGCTCGCTTGAGCGTGATCGAGACTGTCTCCGTAAGCGAGCCGGGACCGCCATTGGTGAGAAGGTTCACCATGTCGAACATCTTGAAGTTCTCGATGGCGCGAAACAGCACGGCCAGCATCAGGAACGGCATCACCATCGGCAGCGTGATCGACCAGAACCTGCGCCACGCCGATGCCCGATCGACTTCGGCGGCTTCGTAGATCGAATCCGGAATGGAACGCAGACCGGCGAGACAGATCAGCATGACGTAAGGGGTCCACATCCAGGTGTCCACGAGCACGATGGTCCAGGGCGCGAGCCTGACGTCACCGATCATCTGGAACGAGCTCGGATCAACGCCCCCGATCCAGCCGACGATGTAATTGAACAACCCGATCTGCGGCTGCAACAGGAATGTCCAGAAATTGCCCACCACGGCCGGCGACAGCATCATCGGCAGCAGGATCACGGTCGTCCACAAACTGTGGCCGTGGAACTTGCGGTTGATGAGGAGCGCAAGGCCGAACCCGATCAGCACCTCGAACAAGATCGACCAGAAGACGAAGTGCGCTGTCGTCTGCATTGCCGCCCATATATCGGGATCCGTCAATAGATCAACATAGTTATCGATGCCGACAGTTCGGTACTTCACCCATCCCATGTTCGCCTTGTAGTTGGTGAACGACATGTAGACCGTCCATAACAGCGGGAAGATATTGATTGCGAGCAGCAGAGCGACGGTCGGCGTGATGAAGAGCCACGCGATGGCGCGATCGGACATTCCGCCAAGCCGAAACGTCGTCGAGAGCTTTGCTGGTGTCATGGCAATGGGGTTTGTTTCCCTGAAATCGGCGAGGGTGGCCATGATCAATTCTCCCGCTCACGCGCCCCATCGCAGTGCCGGCGTGCGCACCGGTGTATCCCAATGCCGCCTGATTTCATCGTCGAGCAAGCACAGCGTCAGAGATGCCCCCGCCATCTCGAGCGACGTGGTGACGTTGCCGATCAGCGATCGCGCGACGTGCAGGCCCTTGCGCTCGAGCCACAGGCGTGCAGAGTTGAATAGCAAATAGAGCTCGCCGAGTGGCGTGCCGCCGAGGCCGTTGACGAGTACCAGTAATTCGGTGTCTTTTGCGGGCTCCAGATCGTCGACGATCGACTCCAGCAACTCACTGCTGATCGCGTCCGCGGACGCGAGCTTCGCCCTGCGTCGTCCCGGTTCGCCGTGGATGCCAACGCCGACTTCCATTTCGTCGTCGCCAAGCCTGAAAGTCGTCGTGCCGGCGGCAGGCACGATGCAGCTCGTAAAAGCGACGCCCATCGACCCCGTCCGCTTGGCGACCCGATCCCCGAACGCCTTGCATTGCGCAAGATCGGCGCCGGTTTCGGCGAGGCTTCCGACGACCTTTTCGACGATGACCGTCCCGGCGACGCCGCGCCTCCCGGTGGTGTGGCTCGAATTCTCGACGGCGACGTCATCCTTCACGAGCACCATCGTGTTACGCGCGTCGCACATTTCCGCCGCCATTTCGAAATTCATGACGTCGCCGGAGTAGTTCTTGACGATGAACAGAACGCCGGCGCCCGTATCCGTGGCCTGCGCCGCAGCGAGCATTTGGTCCGGCGTGGGCGACGTGAACACCTGCCCCGGACACGCGGCGTCCAGCATTCCGTAACCGACGAATCCAGCGTGCAGCGGCTCGTGCCCCGAGCCCCCACCCGAGATCAGAGCGACCTTGCCTTGTGTCAAGCGCTTGCGCCGCACGAACACTGGGTCGCTGTGGAGCGTCACGACATCGCTGTGCGCCGTCGCGAAGCCGGCGAGGCTCTCGCTCAGGAAATCATCGACGCGGTTCATGATCTTCTTCACGGTGCGTTGCTCCTTACTGAAAGGAACTTGCCGATGCGCTCGCACACGGCTGTGATCATGATCTCGCTCGACCGCGCGCCCGGATCGATGTGTCCAAGCGAGCGCTCGCCGAGAAAGGACGCGCGACCCTTCGTCGCGAGCATGTCACGCGTGGCGAGCACGCCGCGCGCCGCCTCCCTCGGGAGTTCGGCCAGGATCAGCGCCACTGGCGGCTCACCGTCGGCGAGCTCGATCAAGCGCTCGGCAACCGGGATCAGTACGTCCATCATCGTCTTGCTGCCCTTGCCCGTCTTGCCGCGATCCTGCACTGCCTTCACGCCGGCCGCATACATCTGCGCGTAGCCGCGTGGATCGCCGTTCAGGTGGTCGCTCGCTCGCGACATGCCGAGAAGTAGCGACGAGAACAATGGGCCCGACGAGCCGCCGACCGTGCTCAGAACCTTGCTCGCTGCGAGCTTCAGCGCGGAGGCGAAGTCAAGCGACTCGAGGTCGCCCCGGATGCCGCGCAACGCCTCGAGGCCGCGGATCAGGTTGAACACGTGATCGCCGTCCCCGATTGTCTGGTCGAGAACCATGATCTCGTCGGCATGCTGCTTGATTGACGCATACGCGGCGTCGATACAATCCATCACGACTTTGCCGTTCATCGAAATCCTCCGTGGCCTCCCACCGCGGACGCGACGAGAGGCAGCAACTAACCGCCCCTCGTCACTCTGCGTAGTCAGAGAGACTTGCCGGCTTCCTTGAAGTCGCGTGTCCAGTCCTTCACGAGGCTGTCGAGCGCCTGCTTCGCCGTGCCCTTGTCAGCGACCACGTAATCGTGGACGCGCTTTTGCATGTCGAGCAGCAATGTCGCGTAGATCGGTTCGGCCCAGAAATCCTTGACCATGTTCATCGAAGTGAGGAAGTCTCCCGCGAAGGGCGCGCTCTTGGTGAAACTCGGATCCTCCAGCACCGCCTTCAGGCAGGAATAGCCGCCGAGCGCCCACCACTTCTTCTGCACATCGGGTTGCGCGAACCATTTGAGGTACTGCAACGCATCGTCCTTGCGGTCGGAGTAGGCGACGACGGAGATTCCTTGCCCGCCAAGTTGCGTGTACTGCTTGGTGGCAGCCGGATTGACGAAGAACCCGATCTTGTTCGGGCCCATTTCCTTGTATAGGCCGGGAAAGAACGCGAACCAGTTCATCTGCATCGCCACCTGACCCGACTTGAACGCGTCCAGGCCTTCCTGCATGTACGCGTTGGTCATGCCCGGCGCGGTGCAGCACTTGAACAGTTCCTTGTAGACCTCGAGTCCCTTGACCGCCCCCGGCGAATTGACGAAGCCTTCCATCTGGTAGGGCGTCTTCGGGCTGCTGTAATCGAAGCCGTATGAATACAGGACGTTGGTCACGCCCATCGTGATGCCCTCGGAGCCGCGCTCGGTGAAGATGTACGCGCCGTATACTTTCTTGCCGTCGATCTGCCGGCCCTGGAAGAACTTGGCCACCTGCACGAACTCGTCCCACGTCTTCGGCGGCGCGAGGTCGCGGCCGTGTTGCGCTTTGAACTCTGTCTGCAGTTCGGGCTTCGCGAACCAGTCCTTACGATAGGTCCACCCGACGGCATCGCCCATCGCCGGCAGCGCCCAGTAGTTCGGCGTGTTCTTCGGCCACTGCGAATAGCCGATGACCGTCGGCTCGATGAAGTCGCTCATCTTGATGCCGTTCTTGTCGAAGAACTCGTTGAGCTTGACGTAGTGCCCGTTCTCCGCGGCGCCGCCGATCCATTGGCTGTCGCCGATGATGAGATCGCAGAGCTTGCTCTTGGAGTTGAGCTCGTTCAAAAAGCGGTCGGCGTAGCTCGTCCAGGGAACGAACTCGAACTTCACGTTGATGCCGGTCTTCGCCGTGAAGTCCTTGGACAGCTCGACAAGGGCGTTGGCCGGATCCCACGCCGCCCAGCACAGCGTCAGGTCTTTCGCGTTGGCGCTACCGCCGATCGCAACACCGGCGCTCAGTACTGTACCCAATAGAAATCGATTCAGCTTGCCCATGAATGCCTCCGTGCGTGTAACGTGCGTTGCGTTTGGATGGACTGCGATCGCGCAGATCGGCGCGGCGACGGGCGGAATTAGCCTCTTCACCCGACAGAGGGCAAGGCACAAGGCGATAGCAGGAGCGGCCTCGATCCTTGGATTCGAAACGGAGTTCACGACGCGCCCCTGCAGGACCGCAAAGCCGCGCGCGGATGGTGCCTAGCCATCAAATCCTCCTTCGTCGCAGAGCATTCGCATCTCCTGTTGTTGTTCGCGAACGTTCGGGTCGACTGATGGCGTGAACACTAAACTAAACTAAACGCTGGCGTCAAGCACTTTTTTCATGGAGGATCTTACGGCTGTCCTTGGTAGTACTATAAGTCTTTGAACTAATATAGATAAACAGGTGCGTGCCACGCGGGAAAATGGTTCCCTATTAGCCTACTCAACCACCATTTACCGTGGTCATTATTAGTTCACTAAACACACAATTTCAGCGCACCGAAGGCCGATGCACAACGCGTCCGTGGCATTGACGTGGGGGAACCGACCGGGCGTGATGGACAAGCGATTGCTGGTGACCGAGTTTGAGTTTCCACAGGCACTGCGCACCGCTGCTCGCCCTGGCAATACGTTGTCTGCAACGGTGCGGGAGCATGGGATACAGGCAGGCTTGCAACGCTCACGTGTAACGACCCGATCAGGGCGACCGGTGCTCACATTGCAATCATCGGTGACATCACGTCGGACGAGCTTCGAGCGGAGCTAACCGCACCGATACCGCCAACGGCTTCGCAAACGATTCCTATTCGTGGCAGTCCGCCGATCCAAGTGTCTACCGTTCGGTGGCGCACGGGTTTGACGATTCGGTAATCGACGACCTGGCTGCGCGAGTTGAGCGTGCCGCCATGTTGGCGAAGACGCGAAGCGGTTCCGATGACGATCGGCGGTAAGAAGAATTCGCGCATCCCACAGGGAACCTGTGGGGCATCAATGGACGCGGAGGGTTCCGAGTCGGCAGCAAACTTGCCCATTAACAGCTTTTTATGGGAGTGTTGCAGGTCTGCATTCGGAAGTCGTCGGCCCTCTTTCGACCC
>Ga0070674_100001052_pt1 | contig 14423 bp, 4 predicted proteins | sample KBSM33metaG_FD_65344 | JGI IMG/M metagenome (GOLD analysis project Ga0070674, IMG submission 65344) | Miscanthus rhizosphere microbial communities from Kellogg Biological Station, Michigan, USA - KBS M3-3 metaG | ecosystem: Host-associated > Plants > Roots > Rhizosphere > Soil ... | reverse complement strand
CTTTGCGTGCCCAGGCACGCCGATCGGTCCAGAGCGTGGCGGCGTCCTGCTGTCGGTCGCGGTAGGCGACGAGGTCGGCCAGATGGAAGTAATGCTCGTTGTCGCCGAGGAGGGTCTCGCGAATCGGGCGGAACACACCGGGCTCGTCGGGCGCGCGTACTCCGGAATCGAGCGAGTCTACGACGCGACGCACGCGAGCGTCAGCCTCGTAGATCACCGCCGGCCGGTATGACTGTTCGGCCAGCTGGCGCTGCACGTCGTCGACCTTCAGCCCGAACATGAACAGGTTCTCTGCGCCGACAGCCTGCGCGATTTCGATGTTTGCGCCATCGAGCGTGCCGATCGTGAGAGCGCCATTCAACGCGAACTTCATGTTGCCGGTGCCCGATGCTTCGGTGCCGGCGGTCGAGATCTGCTCCGAGAGATCCGCGGCCGTCACAATCGTCTCTGCCAGCGTGACACGGTAGTCCGGCACGAAGACGACGCGCAGCCAGCGGCGCGTATCGGGGTCCGCGTTCACGAGGTCACCGATCGCATTGATCAGCTTGATGATCAACTTGGCGCGCACGTAGCCGGGTGCGGCTTTCCCGGCAAACAGGTGCACGCGCGGGGCGACCGGCCGTTCGCCGCCCTTGATGCGCCAGTACAGGTCGAGTACGTGCAGCGCGTTCAGGAGCTGCCGCTTGTACTCGTGAATTCGCTTCGCCTGGATGTCGAACAGCCAGTCGGGATCGATGCTGATCGACGTGGCGGACTTCACGATGCGCGCCGTCTTCTCTTTGCAGGCGCGCTTGACCGCGAGGAATTCGTCCTGCGTCGATGCGTCCTCTGCCCACGGCTCGAGCAGACCGATGTCGTCGAGCGCGGTCGGCCAACTGTCGCCGACCCGTGCCGTGATGAGGGCCGAGAGTCTCGGGTTGGCCCGGACGAGCCATCGCCGGGGTGTGATGCCGTTGGTCTTGTTCGTGAATTTGTCTGGCGAGTATTCGGCGAAATCCGCGAAGAGAGTGGCGCGTACCAGCTGGCTGTGAATGGCCGCGACGCCGTTCACCTTGTGGCTGCCGGCAACCGCGAGATTGGCCATCCGGATGTGTTTGTCGTGGCCTTCGCTGACGATCGACATCCGCGACACGCGGCTTTCGTCGTCGGGCCAGCGTCGCCTCACGTCGTCCACGAGCCGCTGATTGATCTCGAAGATGATCTGGAGGTGCCGCGGGAGCACGCGGCCCAGCAATGAGACCGGCCATTGCTCCAGCGCTTCGGGCAGCAACGTGTGGTTGGTGTAGCCACACACGGCGTGCGTCATTTCCCAGGCCCGTTCCCAGGTGAAGTGCTGTTCGTCCACCAGGATTCGCATCAGCTCCGCGACCGTGAGGGCGGGATGCGTGTCGTTCATCTGGATGGCGAGCTTGTCGGCCAGGTTGTTGAAGTGGCCGAACGTCGCATGATGCCGCCGCATCAGGTCGCGAAGGGCGCAGGCGACGAGGAAGTACTCCTGAATCAGGCGGAGCTCGCGTCCGTGCTCGACGCTGTCGGACGGATAGAGCACTTTCGAGATGGTCTCGGAGACGACCTTGCGCTCGACGGCCTTGATGTAGTCGCCGCTGTTGAAGATCCCCATGTCGAATTCGTCGGACGAGCGCGCGGTGTACAAACGCAGCGTGTTCACCGTTCGCACGCCGTAGCCGACAACGGGGATGTCGGCAGGCACGCCGAGGATGATCTGTTGATCCACCCAACGCGGCGCGTAGTGACCGGCACCGTCGTACGCATCCTCGAGCCGTCCGAACAGGGGCACGACGCAGGATTCTTCGGTCCGTGGGATCAGCCACGGGTACGTATCCGGCCGCCAGTGATCTGGACGCTCGCGCTGCCAGCCGTGGTCCAGTTCCTGCCGAAACAGCCCGAACTCGTAGTTGATGCCGTAGCCGTAGGCGGGATAGCCCATCGTGGCGAGTGAGTCGAGGAAGCAGGCGGCCAACCGCCCGAGTCCGCCGTTGCCCACGGCCGGCTCGGGATCGTGGCTCTCGATCTGATCGAGCGTGAGTCCGAGCCGTTCGAACGCCGCTCTCCATGGCTCGAGCAGTCCCAGGTTCACCAGCGCATTGCCCAGCGTGCGGCCGAGCAGGAACTCGATGGACAGATACGCCACCCGCTTGGCGCCGGTGGATGCGTACCTGCGTTCGGTGAGGAGCAGCGGATCCACGAGCTGCTCGCGGGCGGCGAGCGAGAAGGCGTGCCAGAGGTCCGCGTGGCTGACGGTGTCCCAGTCTTTGACCAGCGTGTACCGCACGTGATGTTTGACCCGATCCACGAGCTCGTCGGGATCGGCTAGCAGAATCGGCAGGTACGGCATTGGCGGAGCCTCGTCAGGCGGACCCCGCCCGCTCGGGGCGCGGCCAGGCCCACTTCCTATATCGGCAATCGGCGTCGGCGCGCGAACGGTCTCGTAGGAAAGTGGCGCCAGGCTAATGTGTTTCTACTATTGGTGCGCCGGTCGAGTCTCCGACACACTCGAACATGTGAACTACGCCAAGCTGCTGTTGCTGATTCTTGTGTCCGCTGGTGTCGCTGTCTCCGCGGCTCCCTCCAACTCCATCCAATTCACCGACGCGACCGCCGCCGCGGGGATCACCTTCGTCCACAACACGGGGCGGGCGGGCAAGAAGTATCTGCCCGAGACCGTTGGCTCCGGCTGCGCCTTCTTCGACGCGGACGGCGACGGCTGGCCCGACATCCTGCTCGTCAACAGCAAGGATTGGCAGCCCAAAGGCCGTCGTTCGCTCCACGCGCTCTATCGCAACAACAAAAACGGGACGTTCACCGACGTCACCGCCGGCAGCGGTCTGGACGTCGAGATGTACGGCATTGGCGTGTCTGTCGGCGATTTCGACAACGACGGCCGCGACGATGTGTACATCACCGCGCTCGAAGGGGATCGCCTGTTCCACAACGACGGACATTTCAAGTTTCGCGACGTGACCAAGGCGTCGGGCATCGCGAACGCATCCTTCGGCACGAGCGCTGCGTGGCTGGATTACGACAAGGACGGACGCCTCGACCTCTTCGTCGCGAACTACGTGAAGTGGTCCGTCGCGACCGACTTGTACTGCTCGATGGACGGGACGAACAAGACGTACTGCACGCCCGAGACGTACAAGGGCGCGGCAGCCAAGCTGTATCACAACCTCGGTACCGGGAAGTTCGAGGACGTGAGTCAGAAGGCCGGGATCGCCGATCCGACGAGCAAGTCGCTCGGTGTCGCTGTCCTCGACTACGACGGCGACGGGTGGCCCGACATCTTCCTCGCGAACGACACGACGCCCAATCGTCTCTACCGGAACAATAGGAACGGCACCTTTACGGAAGAAGGCGTGGCCGCCGGAGTGGCGTACAGCGAGGACGGCGTGGCTCGCGGCGCCATGGGTGTGGATGCCGGCGATTACGATCGGTCGAACCGTCCGCATCTGCTCGTCGGCAACTTCTCGAACCAGATGCTTGCGCTCTATCACAATGAAGGCGGCAAACTGTTCGCCGATCAGGCACCGTCGTCACCGGTCGGTCGAGCGAGCCTGCTGTACTTGGCCTTTGGCGTGTTCTTCGTCGACTACGACCTCGACAGCCACCTCGATGTCTTCGCCGCCAACGGACACATCGAGGAGGCGATCACCAAGGTTCAGCCCAAGGTTCAATACAAAGAGCCTCCGCTCATGTTCCGCAACACCGGGAACGGCCAGTTCGAGAACGTCAGCGGGTCGCTGGGTCCGGCCTTCGCGGTCGCGCAGGTGGCGAGAGGTGCGGCGTACGCGGACTACGATCACGACGGTGATCTCGACATCCTGATCTCGAACAATCACGGTCCGGCGCGTCTGTTGAAGAACGACGGCGGGAACCGCAATCGCTGGATCACGATCAAGACGGTTGGCACGAAGTCCAACCGCGACGGGATTGGTGCTGTCGTACGCGTGCAGAGTGCCTCCGGCAAGCAATGGAGCATGGTCCGGAGCGGCTCGAGCTATGCGTCGCAGAGCGACCTGGCGCAGACTTTCGGCCTCGGGCAGGATCCCGTGCTGCAGGCGATTGACGTGGAATGGCCGAGCGGCGTCAAGGACCACGCTGCCAACGTCAAGCCGAATCAGATCGTCGTGATCGAGGAAGGCAAGGGCGTGGTCACGTTACCATCAGGACGCTGATGCCGTGGAGGCTCACGGCGCAAGGCGCATGGCTCACGGCGCGTCCGCCGTTCACAGCCATGAGCCCTGTGCCATGTGCCCTGCGCCCTAGAATTCGTATCTGAGCGCGAACTGCATGCAGCGGCCGGCGCCACCGTCGCAGGTCGCGATCGTGTTGTAGTACCGGCCAAACGTGTTTGCGCGGTCGGGATACACGTCCAGGAACTGCACATCGAACTTCGGCGTGTTCGTCAGGTTGAACGTGTCCCACCGGAAGCGCAGCTTCTGATCCTTCGCCCACGGCATCGACCACGTCTTGCTCAAGCTCAGGTCGATCGAGAAGTATCCATCGCCCGTCAGCACATTGCGCTGGCCGACCTCACCCGGATAGGCGCGGCGGAAGTAGGTGAGGGCATCCTGCGGATTCTTGAACGGGCTGGGGTATCCGTCGATCACGTCCTTGGTCGTGCCCATCGCCGGCAGCTTGTTCGGATCGACCAGCTCCGCATTGCCCTGAAGGTCCCAGTTCGTCGCCCAGCACTGGCGGCAGTTGATGACCGTGAATGGGAAGCCGCTGCTCCAGCGGACCACGCCCGCGGTGGCCCATCCGCCGAGAACGGCGTCGGCGATGCCGTGCATGTTGGTGCCGAAGCGATGTCCCTGGCCGAAGGGCAGGTCCGCAATCCAGTTCACGTTCACGAGATGCCGCACGTCGAAGTCTGCGTTTCCATACTCGAGGTCCGGCTCCCACGAATTGATCATGAAGCCGGTGTATCCGCCGTTGCCGAACGTCTGGAACGTCGTATCGCCCTCGAGCAGAGAGGCGTGGTCCTTGGCGTGGCCAAGCGTGTAGTTCACGTCGAACTGGTAGTGATCGGTCCAGCGCTTGCGCAGCGAGACCTGCAGCGCGTCGTACGACGATCGCCCGATGGTGCTCTGCATGGCCAGCGTGTCGTACTGCGGTGTGAAGAACGCGAACGCGCCGAGATTGCTGCACGCCGGGTCGCAGAACTCGTCGATGCCATAGAGGGCCGTCATCCAGTCGGGCGCAACGCTGTTGAACGCGTACGCCATCCGTTGGGTGGCCGAGAGGCCGTCACCCGCCGCATCCGGGAACAGATTCTCCCAGTAGGGAATCGGCGCGAGTCCGCTGTAGGCGGACGGATCGGCACTGCTGTCGATGTGAGCGTTCTGCGCGGACTGGATCAGCTGCTTGGCGGCCGTGAAGTAATCCGTCCCGGACTTCGGATCTTTGATGTTGGCCGGCATCGCGGCATCGCGGCGCACCAGCAGGTGCCGTCCGCGGCGCCCCACATATCCGCCTTCAATTGAGTATCCGTGGCCGAGCTCGCGGCCGACGATCACGTTGAACGCGTGGTAGTACGGCGTCACCATGCTGCCGTCGAGCGCCTCGGTGATGACGCCCGCGTACGACGGAGGCGTCTGCGGGAATCCTCCGGGCGGCGCCGCCGGAAGCGTCGGCGGCACGACGTCGACGCCTTCGAAGCGGATCGACGGCTCGTCTTCGTTGTTCTGGCCGAAGGGGCTCGAGAGCACGGTCGAGAGGCCGAAGGATCCGGCTCGATCGAAGTTGGTCGCGAGCGCATTCCCGATGCGGTCGTACACCATCGAATAGCCGCCGCGGATCACCATCTTGCCGTCGCCGGTGAGTGTGCGCAGAAATCCTGAGTCCGCCGTCGGTGTCCATGCGGCGGCGAGCCGGGGCGCGAAGTTGTTCTTGTCCCAGTTGTAGTAGCCCGGCTTGTTATTCTTGGGACCCGCCAGATCGAACTGGACCAACGGCGCGTCCGAGCTCGAGCGCCCTGCGTCCATCAGCTCACGCCGCGTCTCGAACCAGTCACCCAGGTTGATGGCCGGCGAGACCTGCAGACCGTTGACTTCCCACGGCGGCGAATAGAGCGAATAACGGACTCCCGCGGTCAGCGTGAAGTTCTGACCCATCTTCCAGCTGTCCTGGACGTAGAACTCGTACTCGTCCGAGCCGAAGCGCCGGCGGACGGGCGTGCCCTCCGGCAGCACGTTGCCCTGCGTGTCGTAGTTGAAGTACCCGTCCACCTCCGAGATGACGCCAAGAATGGGAATCAGGGTGTCGCCGTAGGTGGACTGACCGCCCTCGGCCACTGCGGGCAGCGCATCGCAGGCGGCCTCGACGCCGGGGCACTGGCCGCCGGGCATGTAGCGCACTCCGACCCCTGACACCCACGACCCGTTCGCCTCGGGCCGGTGGAACGAGTTCGCGTTGTTGTAATTGCCCACACGGCTGAACCGCAGGCTCGTTCCGAACTTCAGCGTGTGCGATCCCTTGACCCACGAGAAGTCGTCCACGAACGTGTGCGTCGGAATGTCGCGGCCGCTCGACGCGGTCAGCGCATCGAACGAGTCGATGTTCCGGAAGTCCACCTGGGTCTTGGCCTGGAGCCCGACGATGTCTTCGCGGATCTGGGTGAGCCCGTAGCGGAACGTATTCACCTTGTTCGACGCGAGTACGGAGTCCCAGCCGAAGGCGAATCCCCGGCTCGTGGTTTTGCGCGTGTTGCGCGGCGCCTGTCCTGAATACTGCGGTGCGGTCTCGACCGAGTCGTCCTGAAAATTGAGACGCCCGAAGAAGTTCTGGTTGCCGGTGTGATAGTCGGCGCGTCCGATCGCGGTGTTGAAGGCGTTCTTGATCGGCGCAGCGAACCGGTAACCCACGAGGTTGTAGCCATCCACGCCGGGATCGTTTGGCGTCGGATACTGCTGGAAGACCTGCATTGCCGCGAGGCTCGGGCCGATGTGCAGCGGATCGACCGCTGCGAGCTCGGAGGGTGTCATGCCGTGGTAGCCCGCCGGCACGGCATGCGACGCCGAAAGCCCGTTGACCGACGTCGCAGGACAGGCGCCCGCGTCCTCACACGGATAGATGAGCACGCCGTCTCGCATCGACATCGAGGGAATGTTGCGCAGCACCGGCGTCTCACTGTCTTCTCCGAGACGCTCGTAGTTGCCGAAGAAAAAGAGCTTGTCCTTGAAGACGGGCCCGCCGAGGGATCCGCCCCAGATGGTCTTGTCGAGTTTGGGCGCCTTGTCCTCTTCGCCAGCCTGGAGCTGCGACAGTTTCAGAAAGTAGTCGTTGGACGAGAAGTGCGTACTCCGCTGGACCCAGTTGCCGGTGCCGTGCAGGTCGTTGCTGCCGCTCTTGGTGACGAGCGACACCTGCGCGCCGCTGGACCGGCCCGCATCGGCGCCGTAGTTGCTCGTGCTGACCCGGAACTCCTGCAGTGAATCGAGGGTCATGCGCAGGGCGCTCGCGTAGGCCGTGCCGAACTGCGGGTCGTTGACGTCGATGCCGTCGAGGGTGATGTTCGACTGGTCCGCCCGGCTGCCGCTCACTGCGCCGCTTCGGGGATCGATGTTGAGCACGGCTCCGGTCCGGCTATCCTGGACCTGGGCATTCGGCAGATACACGGCGCCCGGCTGCAGGCTGAGGAGGCCGATGACGTTGTTGGCCTCGAGCGGCAGTGTCCTGATCTGCGTACCGCTGATGACGTTGCCGAGGCTCGCGTCCTGTGTGTTCAGGGCCGTCGTATCCGACGTGACGCTGACGGTCTCGGCGATCTGGCCGATGCCGAGCGCGACGTCGAGGCGAGCCTTCATGTCCACCTGGAGCTGGACGTTCTCGCGCACGCTGCTCTTGAAGCCGCTCAATTCCATCGTGATCGTGTACACGCCTGGCGGCAGCGCGAGGATCTGGTAGGCACCCGCGTCGTTCGTGGTCGCGGTACGGACCGCGCCGGTCGCCTTGTTGAGCGCAGTGACTGTCACGCCCGGGAGCGCGGCGCTCTGTTCGTCAGTGACGGTACCCGACACCGAGGCCGTGCCAGCCTGGCCCCAGGCGCGTGGCGGTGCGGCCAGTGTGACGGACAGCAGTGCGGACAAGACCAGTAGGACCGAACGGAGCAGCCTCACCTGACACCTCCCTGGAGGGCTGCTTCGCGGACACGACGCAGCCAGGCCGCAGCTGGAGTCACGCGCGGCCCCGAGTTGAGCGGAACGTGACCACTCAATTACGGCGTCTCGTGCGTAACATCAATGACAACGTGATGAACGGGTCTGGGCCTGGGATCGATCGTCGGGCTGACGGGACGGAATTCGATACTTGAAGGTGCGGCAGCAGGTGCGGACGCGGGTGCGGAAGGAAGGTGCGGGAGGAAGGTGCGTGGCGCGCGGGGCTGACGGTGCTTCCGTGCGCCGTGCGCCATGAGCCTTGTGCCGGTCGTTCGTGCGAGGTGCGGGAGTGCTCGAAGGGAGGGGTTGAAAGTGGGGAGTGTCGCACGCGCGAGGCCGCCCGCCACAGCGGGACGGCCTCGCGTATGTCGTACTTAGAACTCGTACCGCAGCGAGAACTGCATGCAGCGTCCTGCGTTGCCGTCGCAGGTGGCATACGTCCCGTTGTAGGTGCCGAACGTGGTCTCGATGTCCGGGAACATGTTCACGTTGCCGACGTCGAACTTGGGCGTGTTGGTCAGGTTGAACGTATCCCACCGGAACCACAGGCGCTGATCGTGAGACCAGGGCATGTTCCACGCCTTGGCGACGCTGAGGTCGATGCTGAAGTAGCCATCGCCGCGGAGCACATTGCGCGTGCCACCCTCACCGGGGTAGTCGAACCGCAGATAGTCGAGCACCTTGTCGGGCGCGATCGAGAATGGACTCGGCTTGCCGTCCAGCACGTTCTTTGTGGTGCCGGTGGGGGGCAGCTTGGATGGATCCTTGAACGTCGTGTTGCCCTGCAGGTTCCAGTTGGTTGCCCAGCAGGACCGGCAGTTGTAGATGTTGAACGGGAGACCGCTCGTCATCCGGAAGAGTCCAGCGACGCTCCACCCGCCAATGATCGAGTCCACGAGACCTGAACTGTTCTTGCCGAACTTCCGGCCCTGTCCGAAGGGCAGCTCCGCGACCCAATTCACGTTCAACTGATGACGGATGTCGAAATCGGAGTTGGCGTACTGCTGGTCGGGCTCCCACGAGTTGATCAGGAAGCCCGTGTAGCCTCCGGAGTCGAAATCCGACGTGAACGCGCTGCCGCGCTCGATGGCCGAGCTGTGATCCTTGGAATGCGCGAACGTGTAGTTCAAGTCGAACTGATACCCGTGCGAGTAGCGCTTCCGCAACGTGACCTGCAGCGCGTTGTAGTCGGCACGGGCAAGGGTGCTTTGCGCCGCGAGCGAGAAGAACTGGCCGTTGAAGTACGAGTACGGCCCGAATTTCGTGCACGCGGGCGAGCAGTAGAAATCCATGTCCAGCAGCGCCGACGTGAAGTCCGGATAGTAGAACGCGTACTCGTCCGCGATGTTCTGGGTGACCGAGCGGCCGCCGAACGCCCCGTCGGGGAACATGTTCTCGAAATACGGCACCGGCGTAACTGCGTCAACGTCAAAGCCGTTGTTCTCGAGCTGCGTGATCACGGCCTTGGCAGCAGTGTAGTAATCAGTGCCCGAGGCCGGATCCTTGAGATTCAGCGGCATCGCCAGATCTCGCCGGACGAGCAGGTTCCGGCCCTTGCGGCCGACATATGCGGCTTCGATGCTGAACTCTCGGCCGAGCTCGTGTCCGACGACCACGTTGAACGTGTGCGCGTACGGCGTCTTCAACGTGTCGTCGAGGCTGCTGTAGATCGTGAAGTCATCATAGGCCGGAGTGGCCGGGAAGCCGCCGGGCGGAGCCGCCGGCAACGTGGGCGGCAGGTTCCCGATCCCGGTGAAGCGGATCTCCGGAACGGTTTCGTCGTTGACGCCGAACGTGCTGTCCTTGGCCGTGGACAACCCGTAGGCGCTGTTCACGTCGAAATTCTGTGCAAGCGCCTGGCCGATGCGATCGTACACGAGCGAGTAGCCGCCGCGGACCACCCACTTGTCGCTCGGGCGCCACGCGGCCGCGAGGCGCGGGGCGAAGTTGTTCTTGTCCCAGTCGTAGAACCCCTTCTTGCCGTTCTTGGGACCCGCCAGGTCGAACGAAAGTGCGGGCAGGGTGTTGTCGGGGATGCCTTGGGCCATCATCTGCGCGCGCTGATCGAACCACTGACCAAGGCTGATGCTCGGCGCCACCTGAAGGCCGTTGGTTTCGTACGGAGGGGAGGCCAGACTGTACCGGAGGCCGCCCGTGAGCGTCAGCTTGTCTCCGACACGCCAGCTGTCCTGGGCGTAGAACTCGTACTCGTCGGACGCGTAGCGCCGCCGCACCGGATTCCCCGCGGGCAGCACGTTGCCGGCCCGATCGTAGTTAAACTGGCCCGTGGCCTCCGACATGATGCCGAGAATGTCGATCCAGCTGTCGGCAAACGAGGCGTTGAAGCTGCTGTCTGCCGCGGGCAGTACGTCGCATCCCGGCGTCGAACAGCTGCTGCGGCCCGGGATGTACACGCGACCGACGCCGTTCACCCACGAGCCGTTGGCCGTGGCATAGCTGTAGGAGCCGGCGTTGCTGTAGGTCGGGATCCGCGAGAATCGCAGGTTCGCACCAAACTTCAGGGTGTGCGAGCCTTTGATCCAGGTGATGTCGTCGACGAAGTTGTGTGTCGGCGTCTCGCGGCCCGAGCTGGCGAAGCCTTCGTTCAGGTCGTCGATGAACCGGAAGTAGTTGAGCGGCGCATTGAGCGTCCCGACCGTATCGGACACGATCTTTGTGAAGCCATAGCGGAACGTGTTGACGACTTTGCTCGAGAGGACGTTGTCCCACCCAATGGCGGTACCCCAGCTCTTCACCTTTTGCGCGGTGTTGGGCGGCAGACCCATGCCGGGGTACTGCGGCACGCTCAGCAACTGGTCGCGCTGGACGTTGAACCGGCCGAAAAAGCTGTTGTTCGAGTTGAGGTGGTAGTCCATCCGCCCGATGTTCGTGTTGAACGTGTTGGCGTAGGGCGCAGTAAAGCGGTAGGTCATGATGTTGTGACCATCGCGGCCCGGATCATTCGGCATCGGGTAGACGCTCCAGTACTGTGCCGCCGCCACGCTCGGGCCGATGCCGAGCGGGTCGAGCGAGGCCAACTCACCGGGTGTCGCGCCGTGGAATCCGGCAGGAATCGCGTGACTCGCGCCGAATCCCGTCACCGACGTCGCAGGGCACTCGCCGGCGTTCCGGCACTGATAGACCAGAACGCCGTCGCGCATCGTCGCGGACGGCACCGACCGTTCGGCCGTGGCCTCCGAATCCTCCTTCAAGCGCTCGTAGTTGAAGAAGAAGAACAGCTTGTCTTTCTTGATGGGGCCGCCGAGCGAGCCGCCGTAAATCTGTTTATCGAGCTTCGGCACGGCGAGACCGGCGAGCTTGTTGAAGTATTCGTTCGACGACGTGGACGTGTTGCGGATGGCGGTGTAGCCCGCGCCGTGGAACAGGTTCGTGCCGCCCTTGGTGACGAGTGACACCTGCGCTGATGACGAGCGGCCCGAGTCCGCACCGTAGTTGCTCGTCGTGACGCGGAACTCCTCCAGCGAATCGAGCGTTGTTCGCAGCGCGGCCGTGTACGCGGTGCCGAATTCCGGGTCGTTGGCGTCAACGCCGTCGAGCGTGATGTTCGCCTGATCCCCGCGCGCGCCACTGACGGCACCGTTCCGGTTGTCGACCTCGCTCGAATTGGGCAGATACGTCGCGCCGGGCTGCAGACTGAGGAGGCCGACGACGTTCCGTCCTTCGAGGGGGAGGGCGCGCACCTGGTTGCCCGAGATGACGTTGCCCATACTGGCGTCGGTCGTGTTCATGACCTGCGTCTCGGCGGTGACCTGCACGGTCTCGGCGAGCGCTTTGATGGACAGTTTCACATCTTGCCGTGCCACGGAGTCAACGGGCGCGCGCACCTGATCGAGGAGCGCGGTTGTGAAACTGCTCAGTTCCACCTTGAGCTGATACACGCCAGGGGGCAGCGCCTGCAGGTGATAGACGCCTGTCGCGTCGGTGGTAGTCGTTCTGTTGAATCCGGTGGCGGCGTTGCTGATCGTGACAGTGACACCGGGAAGGGCTGCACCCTGTTCGTCAGTCACGGTGCCCGTCAACGATGCAGTACCGGCCTGAGCAAAGACCGGCGACACCGACAGAAGGCCTGCAATCACGAGCCAGACGAGAATGCGGACAGGAACGGCGAAGAACCTCACGCGTACCTCCTCTAGGGGCCTGCAAAAAAGAACAAAACCCGGTACGGCCGTGGGATAGATGGTCGCTCTCCGGGGTCGAGCGGAAGGATGTTGGGCTCTGTGATACGGCGTCAGGGATAGAGAAGTCAACGCTTTTGTCGTGGTGGTGTCACCAGATCGTCACGCCAAAGTTCCGGGATCGCGGGACCAAGAAATTGCAGGCCGTCCGGTGGGCCGATACGGAACCTCAGTGCACTGCCGGCCGTCGTGTGAGATTCTGCCCAAGGAGTTGGAATTCTGGAACGATCCTGCTGCGTTTCACGTATATTTCTTCACTAGAAATTCATAGGGAGTAGCGTGGCACGCCGAAAAGCCCCTGACAGTGGCGGCGACATTCTCGCCGGCACGCTCGACATGCTCGTCCTCCGAACGTTGCTGTTCGGTCCGGCGCACGGACACACGATCGCGCACGCCATCGAGCGGTCGTCCGAGCTCGTCCTCCAGGTCGAGCACGGCTCGCTGTATCCGGCGCTGTACCGTCTGGAGGATCGAGCGTTGATCGCCTCGTTCTGGGGCACCTCCGAAAGCAATCGTCGCGCGAAGTACTACCGCCTGACGCCGGCCGGACGCGCCTATCTCGCCCGTGAACGCCGCCGGTGGGACACCCTCGTTCAAGCCGTGGCGCGGGTGCTCGGCCCCGCGGCGGAGTAGACCCATGCAGATCCCACGCATCTGGCGCCGTCGTCAGCGCGACCTCGAGTTGACCGACGACCTGCAGTCCTACATCGAGCTCGAGACCGAGGCGGCAGTGGCTTCCGGGCTGTCACCGGAGGCCGCACAGGAGCAGGCACAACGCAAGCTCGGTAACGTGACACGCGTACGTGAGGAAGTGCATGACATGTACTCGCTGACGCCACTCGAGGCGGCGGCGACGGACCTCCGCTACGCGGCGCGCACGCTCCTCCAGAGCCGCGGATTCCTGGTGGCGGCGCTCGCGGCACTCGCACTGGGAATTGGGGCCAATACGGCCATCTTCCAGGTGCTGAACGCGGTGCGGCTGCGGACGCTGCCCATCTCCAATCCGTCGGAACTTGCCGAAGTTCAGGTGCAGGGCGGAACGAAGGGCTACGGCATCACCAACTCGAGCCACGCAGATATCACCTATCCCTTGTGGGCCGAGCTCCGGCGCACTCAACGCGCGTTTTCCGACGTGTTTGCCTGGGGAGCCACTCAATGGCGGATCGGCGAGGCCGGCACGTCGCATCAATCTTCGGGCTTGTGGGTCAGCGGCAATCTCTTCCCGGTCCTCCGCCTCGCGCCGTGGCGCGGCCGCCTGCTCGACGCCTCCGACGACGTTCGAGGGTGCGGCGCGGGTGCGGTCGTCGTCAGCTATGCGTATTGGCAACGAGCCCTGGGAGGCGCGGAGAGCGCCATCGGACATCCGCTCGTACTCGATGGAAAGACGTTCCAGATCGTTGGCGTCACACCCCCGGGCTTCTTCGGCTTCGAGGTCGGCCGCAGCTTTGATGTCGCCGCACCGCTCTGCGCGGCAGGCGTCTGGGATGCCGCCACACTCGATCAGCGGAACGTGTGGTGGCTCGTCGTCATGGGACGGCTGAAGCCAGGATGGGGTATCGAGCGGGCAGCCGACCAGATCGGCGGTCTCAGCGCTGGCCTGTTTGCGGCGACCGTGCCCTCCGGCTACAACGCCGAGACGACCGCTGGATGGCGGAAGCTGCGATTGACCGTTGTGCCGGCCAGCCGTGGCGTCAGCGAATGGCGGGAGCAGTACGAGTCTTCGTTGTGGCTCCTGCTCGGAGCGACGGGACTCGTGCTCCTCGTGGCCTGCGCGAATCTCGCCAACCTCATGCTCGCACGCGCCAGTACGCGCGAGCGTGAGTTCGCCGTCCGGGTCGCCATGGGCGCGTCACGGGCGCGCGTGATCCAGCAGTGCCTCGCCGAGAGCGTGCTGCTGGCTGCCGGCGGAGCGATTCTCGGCGGATGGCTCGCCCAAGGCGTGAGCCGGCTGCTCGTCTCGCTGGTCAGCACGGACGCGAATCGGCTCGAGCTCGACGTCAGTATCGATGGCCGTGTTCTGCTGTTCACGACACTGATCGCCACCCTGACC